>Ga0299907_10002966_pt1 | contig 10706 bp, 8 predicted proteins | sample RVTome_16_FD_198680 | JGI IMG/M metagenome (GOLD analysis project Ga0299907, IMG submission 198680) | Soil microbial communities from uranium-contaminated site in the Upper Colorado River Basin, Wyoming, United States - RVT152D67 (version 2) ... | reverse complement strand
CCCGCCCTCGAACACCTGGGACATGGTCCAGCCCTCGAGCTCGGCCTGCGACCACTCGACCTGCTCGTACGGGCGCAGGCCGTCGGCCCGGGGCGCCAGCTGGGCGCGTGCCGTCGCCACGGCCTCCTCGACGATGCCGAGCACGATGGCCGTGAACAGCAGGCCGAAGAACGGGGCCGCGCCGTCGATGAGGTCGGACAGGTGCCCCGGCCACGCCGAGCGGACGGCGGGGGCGTCGTCGAAGGCCAGCGCGTGGCTCTGCGTCGCGGCCATGCCGTGGCCGTCCCAGGGCGCTACCAGCGTGACGCCCTCGCTGCCGTCGAGCGGCTCGCGGGGCATCGGAACGTAGAACCAGTCGGGCTCGTCGTCGCCGTCGGGCACCGCGGTCGTGAGCATGTACGACGTGACGCCGGTGCCGCTGCCGAAGTGCTTCTGCCCGCTGAGGCGCCAGGCGGCGTCGTCCGGTGACCCGGCCTCGCGGCCGGTCGCGGCCTCGCCGTCGGCGCGGCGCGCCGTCGACCGCGACCTGGTCACGTCACCGCCGCTGCCCGGCTCGGAGGTGATGGTGCCCCACCACGCGCCCGACTCGACCGTGGCGAAGATGGCGTCGCGCTGGCGGCGCCAGTCCGCGGCATGGGGCTCGGGGACCTCGGGCGTCGCCAGCCAGAACGCCAGCACGGCCGGGTGCATCGACGTGGTCAGGGCCAGCGACGAGTCACCACGGGCCAGCGCCCGGTAGATCTCGCAGATCGAGCGGGTCGAGCTGGCGAGGTCCTGCCACAGCCCACCCCGCTCGACCGGCAGACCGGTGAGCTGCAGCCCCGCCTCCGCGAGCGCATCCAGATCGGCCTGATCGAGGCGCACCCGCTGCTGGCGCTCGCCGCGCCCGGCCGCGAACCCGTCGGCGACGGCCGCCACCGCCTGCCGGACCTGTGCTGCGTCCACGTCGACCACGTCCGCCTCCTCCGCCGGTCCCAGCGGCCGAGGGTAGCCCCGAGCCCCGCACCTGCCACCCCACCCCCAGGTCGGCCAGGTGGCCCACGCCCCGTCAGATCCAGCGGCGGCTGCGCAGCCAGCGGAACAGGAAGCCCGCGGTTCCGGCCATGAGGCCAAGCGCCAGCGGGTAGCCCCACCATTCGTCGAGCTCGGGCATGTGCACGAAGTTCATGCCCCAGAGCCCGGCCAGCAGGGTCGGCACCGCGGCGATGGCGACCCAGCCGGAGATCCGGCGCATGTCCTCGTTCTGGTGCATCGACACCCTTGTGAGGTTGACGTTGAGCATCTCGGACAGCAGGTCGCGCTGGATGTCGATGCGGGCGACCTCGCGCCGCAGGTGGTCGTGGATGTCGCGGAAGTACGGCCCCAGCTCCACCTCGGCCGCGCCGAACGGGTGCTTGCCGGTCTGCAGGCGCTCGAGCGGCTCGATCAGCGGCTCGACGTTGCGGTACATGTCGAGCACCTGGCGCCGGAGCTTGTAGATGCGCTGGGCGGGGTCGCTGCGCTCCGGCGCGAACACCTGCGCCTCGATCTCGACGATGTCGTGGTCGAGGCCGTCGAGCACGGGGCGGTAGTCGTCGACCACCCGGTCGAGGATGGCGTGCACCACGGCGATCGGCCCCAGGGCCAGGCGCTCGGGGTCGGCCTCGAGCGCCTGGCGGACGGGCGACAGCGCGCTCGCGGCGCCGTGACGCACCGTGATGACGAAGCGGTCGCCGGCGAACATCAGGATCTCCGCGAACTCGATCGCCTCCGCCTCGTCGTCGTAGCGGGCGGTCTTGAACACGAGGAAGAGGCAGTCGCCGTAGCGCTCGAGCTTCGAGCGCTGGTGGGCCTTGATCGCGTCCTCCACCGCCAGCGGGTGCAGCTCGAACTCGGCGGACACCCGGTCGAACTCGTCCTGGGTCGGCTCGTGCAGCCCGATCCACACGAACGTGTCGTCGCGGGCGCGGCAGGACTCCAACGCGTCGTCCAGCCGGAGCTGCCCGGGCTGGCGACGTCCACCCGTGTAGAGCGCGCAATCGACGATCATCACCAGCGATTGTGACCCAAGATGGGGGGCATGGACCGCGCTTCCTACCTGGCCTCGATCCAGGTCGACACCGACCTGCTCATCTCCACCGGCGCCGAGGCCCTCGACCGGCCCGTCCCGACCTGCCCGGGCTGGACGTGCGAGCGGCTGGTCGGGCACATCGGGCGCGTGCACCGGTGGACGGCGGGATGGCTGACCGCAGGGTCCGGCGGCGAGGTCGAGCGGGCGCCGGCGGGCTCCGCCGTGGCCGACTGGGCGCGGGCCGGGCTGGCGCAGCTGCTGGAGGCCCTGACGGCCGCGGGCGCCGCGGCCGGCGACGACCCCGAGGCCCTGGTCAACACGTGGGCCGGCGATCAGCCCGCCAGCTTCTGGCCCCGGCGCATGGCCGTCGAGGCGGCGCTGCACCGGTTCGACGCCCAGGCCGCCGTGGGACGCACCACGCCGGTGGCGACCGCTCTTGCCGTCGACGGCATCGACGAGCTGTTCACCGTGCTGCTGCCGTTGCGGGGCACCGCAGGGCTGGGCGGCGGGGGCCAGACCGTGCACCTGCACGCCACCGACCCCGGCATCGACGACGTCGGCGGGGGCGAGTGGCTGGTGACGCTCGGCCCCGAGGGCCTGGACGTCGAGCGGACCCACGCCAAGGGCGACGTCGCCGTGCGGGCGACGGCCTCGGACCTGCTGCTCCTGCTCTGGAACCGCCGGAGCCTCGACGACACCGACGACACAGGGCCCGACGGCGGGTCTGACGGGGGCGCGGCCCGGTTCGGTGTGTTCGGCGACCGCGCCGTGCTCGACCGCTGGCGCGCCGAGATCACGCTCTGAGCAGCGGGTGGGCCTGCTCGGTCCGTCGCATCGAACCGGCCTCGGCCGCCACCGCTCGACACCGCGTCGGCACAGGTCGGCGTCGGCCGGCGCTGTCAGGCCGTGGGCGAGGGCACTGAGGGCGTGCCCACACCCTGGCAGGCGGCGTTGGGCTCGGGCGCGTTCTGGCTGTTGCGGTAAGTGGTGATGAACTGCACCAGCCGCGGGTCGTCGACGCTGTCGAGGATGAGCTGGCGGCCCCAGGCCGACACCACGATCGGGCTGGGCATGTCGGGGCGCGGGGTGCCGATCACCTTGGCCTGCTGGGCGACCAGGGTGCTCAGCGCCGTGACCTGGGCGTCGGCCAGCTCTGGGTCGTAGGCGATCCAGATGGCGCCGTGCTCGAGGTCGTGCACGATCAGCTCGTCGGTCGGCGGGTCGGTCGCGTAGAACCCGCACGTGGCCGGCACCGGGAAGTGCTCGCCGCCGGTCGGTGGGCTGGGCTCGTAGGTCAGGTTCTCCTCGGTGTGGGCGTGGCTGTCGATGCGGTAGGCCTGCACACCGTCGATGCCCTCGTCGGCCGGGCCGATCAGCTCGCCGCCGCTGGTGGCCCGGGCGTCGCCTCCCTCCGGCGAGGACGACTCGTCGTCGTCGCCCTCGCTGCACGCCCCTGCCAGGGCGACGAGCGAGAGCGCGAGCAGGGCGGCGGCAGGCGAGCGGCGGCGGAGCACGGCGTGGCACCCTAGCGGCCCCCGGGACCGGCGTGGGCAACGGGGAGCGGCTGGTCAGACGCCCTCGAACACCGCGGCCCGGACACCCGAACGCGCCAGCTCCTGCAGGAACGGGAGCGGTTCGACCAGCGTCGCCAGGCCGCCCGCCCCGGTGGTGAGCGTGCGCCCGGCGGCCACCCAGCGCGCCGTGACCGCGGCCACCGTGCCCGCCGCCACCGCCGGGCGGTCGACCGCTCCGAGCACGATCGTGTCGCGCACCTGACCCCGCCGGCCCCGCACCTCGACCCGCAGGCCGCCGATGCGCCCCTCGGCGTGCGGGCGGCGCAGCATGGGCAGGCCTGCGGTCATCCGGTCGCGGCGGGTCGCCGCCAGCCGGGCCGTCACCCGCCCGACACCGGGGAAGGCGGGCACAAGCAGCAGCGCATCGGGCAAGGCAGCCCGGTAGCAGTCGGAGCCGGCGATGGGATCGGGGAAGAAGCACAGCTCGCGCCCCGAGCCGGCCGGCCGGCGGCGCCACGAGTGGTCACGCCAGTCGAGGCCGACGCCCCGCAGCGCGTGGTGGTGCTGGCGGGCGCATGCCGGACCGCCCGTGCCGTGGTGGGCGACGTGCACCTCGTCGACCTGGTCGAGTTCGCTGGCCGCGTGCTTGGCCAGCACGCACGACAGCCCGGGCCCGAACCCCGCGCCCACGGCCACCACCACGCCCCGCTCGCGCGCCTCGGCGTGCAGGTCGAGCAGGCGCTCGACCGCGCTGACACCGTCGGCCACCGACACGACGTGGCGGCCGGCCGACACGGCAGCGCGGGCGACGGCCGCCTGGCGGGGCGAGGGCGAGGCCAGCAGCACGATGTCGGCGTCGGCCGGGTCGGGCTCGCCCACGCCCGCGGCGCGGTCGCCCAGCGAGGCGACGACGGCGGCCTGCCGCTTGCGATCGGCGTCGTGCACGAGCACGTGCCCGGTGCCGGCGTCGGCCACCAGGTGGCGGGCGGCACGGGCGCCCACCGCGCCGGCACCGCAGACGAGGACGCGCACCATCGCTACCGCAGGTCGGGGCCGCTGAGCTCGCGCCAGCCCCCCGTCTGGGGCGGCGTGCCCCCGGAGCCGCGCAGCCGCAGCACGACGGCGATGACACCGGCGATGCCCACAGCCGCGAGTGCACGTCGGAGGAGGGCCATGGGCGACCTCAGGTGGTAGGCGGAAGCCCGACCCCCGGCAGGCGGGCGGACAGCGAAACGTGGGGCTAGCTGGAATCGAACCAGCGACCTCACCCTTATCAGGGGTGCGCTCTAACCGACTGAGCTATAGCCCCGCTGAGCGGTTGAGACTATCGCTGCAACCGCGGCCGGGGCGAACCGCTTGCCGGACGGGCCGCGCCCACCGGGGGCCGGCGGCCGGGGCCGCCCTGGCGACTCGGACCGGAGGCGGGCGGCCGGGGCACCGGCTCGCGGATGATCGTGTGCCGCACGCCGCCGGTGAGCTCGTTGAGCAGGTTCAGCAGCACGGTGAGCAGCACGTTTCCGATGGACCCGGCGACCACCAGGATGACCGCGCCGATGGCCGCGGCCCGGAACAACGTGCCGTCGTCGACCGCGAACCCGCCGACGAGCACCTCGCCCTCGTCGCACTTGTCGTCCGTCTCGAACACGGCGTCCTGCGGCACCTCGGCCGTCGGGACGCACTCGCCGTAGGCGCCCATGCGGGTGATGAAGCTCTCGAACTGGTCGATCGTGCCCACCGAGCGGCCGGCGTTGTAGAGCAACGTGCCGGCGACCACGACGATGAGGGCGACGCACAGGTAGAACAGCGCCGAGACCTTGAACACCGACCACGGGCTGATCGACCACAGGCGCTGGTTGACGCGCAGCCCGCGGCGCGCGGCCCGGTCCACGCGGCCCGAGGCGTGCCGCCCGCGGCGCAGGCCACGCAGCCGCGACGGCGGCGGGACGAGCACGGGCGCCGGCGGCGGCTCGGCGCCCGGCGCGAGCCCGGCGGGGGCGGGCACGGGGCCCGGCGCGGGTGGCTCACCCGGCGGTGATGCGGGCGCCGGCACCGTCAGCTCTCCGGTGCCCCCGGCACCGCTGCCGGCGCCTGCGGACGACATCGACCGCTCGCCCGGCTCGGTGCTGATGCCCGGTGCGGAGCCCTCGTGCGGTCGGGTCGTGTTGCCCGCAGCGGACTGCTCACCCGGCTCGCGGACGCCCGGAACGGGACGGTTGTCCCTCTCGGTCGTGCCGCCGGACATCGTGTGGCCGGCACGGTCGGACGATGCGCCGTTGCCCCCGGTATCGGGGGCCGCCGACGCCCCGGTCGACGCGGACTGATCGCCAGGGGCGCCGCCGCCGTTCGGCGGGGAGCCCTGATCGTCCGTCGTGACTCCAGGCGCGTCAGCCGGCATCGTCGGGAGTCTACGGCACCCCGCCGCCGGACTGACATCAACCTCAGCGCCGCCTCCCTCACCCGCATACCACGAAGTGCACCGGATCGGTCTCGGGAAGTGGTTGACACAAACCCGCGGCCGGGGCGACGGCCGCAAGCTCGGCCACCGACGAGCGGCTCACGTCGACGGCCAGGCCCCGCTCGTGATCGGACGTGCCGGGCCGGGCGACGGGATAGGGGTTGGTGTGCCGGCGGTCCCACAGCGCCTGCTGCTGGGCCCGCGTGCGCAGGCCCGACACGACAGGCACGGGATGCCCGAGCAGGCCGTCGGCCCGCGCCAGCGCCGCCAGCATGGCGGGCGCCAGACCCGCTCGGCCGCGCCCGGCCGCGCCCGGCCCGGTGGCGGGCGGAGCGACCCGGGTGGTCGCCCGAGCCCGCGCGTCGGCCGCGGCCTGGCCCACGCGCACCCTCACCAGCACCTCGTCACCCGTGCGCTGGAACGCGACCAGCTCGCCCCCGTTGGCCTCGGCGAGGTCGCGGGCCGCCTGCTCGCCCTCGACCGCTCCTGCGAGCGCGGCGGCGTCGGCGGCCGTCCGTGCCGCAGCGCGCTCGCGCACCGCCACGCCGACCGGGACCAGGCCCACGAGCGCGACGGCCACGACGGCCAGCATGGCGGCGGCGAGCGGCACGGCCTGGCCGCGATCGTCGCCCCCGTGTGCATGCACCATGGGGTGCACCTCCCCGCGCCCGCGTCGGGGCGCGCATCACGTGCGGATGGTGAGGGGAAGTGGAGAGCCCGCCGAGGCGAGGATGGGTGTCGGGCGCCGGCGCGAGCGCCGGCCGGGCACCGTCAGACGTCAGTCGTCGTCGTCGTCCGGGCCGAGCACCGGGGCGACGGCGGCGACCGACTGCCCGGGATCGAGGTTCATCACGCGCACGCCGGTGGCGTCACGGCCCTGCGACGACACGTTGCGGACCGCCATGCGGATGATGGTGCCCGACGAGGAGATCACGAAGATCTCGTCGTCGATGCCCACCATGAACGCGGCGACCACGATGCCCTTCTTGGCGGTGAGCTTGATGCCCCGCACGCCCTGGCCGCCGCGGCCCTGGGTGTTGAACCGGTCGAGCTGCGTGCGCTTGCCGTAGCCGGCGTCGGTGACCACCAGCAGGGCGACGTCGTCGCGGGCCACGTCGCACGAGACGACCTCGTCCTCGGCCCGCAGCTTCATGCCCCGCACGCCGGCCGCGGCCCGCCCCATGGCCCGCACGTCGTCCTCGGAGAAGCGGATGGTCATGCCCGAGCGGGCCATCATGAAGATGTCGTCGCCCCCGTTGGTCGGGATGACCTTCACCAGCTCGTCGTCGCCGCGCAGGTTGATGGCGATCAGCCCGCTGCGCAGCGACGAGTCGTACTCGTTGAACTTCGTCTTCTTGACCTGGCCCTTGCGGGTCGCGAAGAACAGGAACCGGTGGGTCTCGTAGTCGCGGGTGTCGATGATCGCCTGGATGCGCTCGTCGGGCTGCAGCGGCAGCAGGTTGACGATGGCGGTGCCCCGCGCCGTGCGGTCCTTGCGGGGGATCTCGTGGGCCTTGAGCCGGTACACCCGGCCACGGTTCGAGAAGAACAGCAGATAGGCGTGCGCGGTGGTGGTGAGGATGTGGGTGACGTAGTCGTCGTCGCGCAGCTTGGTGCCGGCGATGCCGCGGCCGCCACGACCCTGCGAGCGGAACGTGTCGGACGGGACCGTCTTGACGTAGCCCCGCTGCGACATGGTGACGACGAGCTCCTCGTCGTCGATGAGGTCCTCGATGTCGATGTCGCCGATGTCGTAGGTGATCTCGGACCGCCGCTCGTCGGCGAAGCGCTCCCTCACCGCGGCCAGCTCGTCCTTGATGACCGTGAACAGGCGGGACTCGTCGGCCAGGATCGCCTCCAGGTCGGCGATGGTGCCGCGCAGGGTCTCGAGCTCGGTCTCGAGGTCGATGCGGGCCAGGCGGGTCAGCTGGCCGAGCCGCATGTCGAGGATGTGCTCGGCCTGGTCGATCGAGAACTCGAACGGCTCGGCCATGAGGCCCACCCGCGCCGCGGCCCGATCCTCGGACGCCCGGATGAGCGCGATGACCTCGTCGATGACGTCGATCGCCTTGAGCAGGCCCTCGACCAGGTGCGCCCGCTTGTTCGCCTTGTCGAGGCGGAACTGGCTGCGCCGGCGGATGACGTCGACCTGGTGGTCGATGTACGCCTGCAGCATCTGCACCAGGTTGAGCGTGCGGGGCACGCCGTCGACCAGCGCCACCGTGTTGACCGCGAAGTTGGTCTGCAGCGGCGTGTGCTTGTACAGGTTGTTGAGGATGACGAGGGCGGGCGCGTCCTTCTTGAGCTCGATGACCAGGCGCGTGTGGCCGCCCGCCGACTCGTCGTTGACGTCGGCGATGCCCTCGATCGTGCGGGCCTCGACCAGGTCCTTGATCTTGCTGGCCGTGGCCGAGATCGACGTCTGGTACGGCATCTCGGTCACCACGATGCGGTCGCGCTGGCGACCGGTGCCCTCGACGATCTCGCTGCGGGCCCGCAGGCGGATCGACCCCTTCCCCGTGCGGTAGGCATCGATGATGCCGGCTCGGCCCATGATGAGCCCGCCCGTCGGGAAGTCCGGCCCCTTGACGAAGCGCATGAGGTCGTCAGGGGTGGCGTCGGGGTTGTCGATCAGGTGCATGACGGCGTCGATGGCCTCACCCAGGTTGTGGGGAGGGATGTTGGTCGCCATGCCCACGGCGATGCCCTGGCTGCCGTTGACGAGGAGGTTGGGGAACCGTGCCGGCAGCACGGCCGGCTCCTGGAACTCGCCCGAGTAGTTGTCGTTGAAGTCGACGGTGTCTTCCTCGATGTCCTGCAGCATCACCATGGCCAGCGGAGCGAGCCGGCACTCGGTGTAGCGGCTGGCCGCGGGGCCGAAGTCGGGCGAGCCGAAGTTGCCGTGGCCGTCGACGACCGGGTGGCGCAGCGAGAAGTCCTGCGCCATGCGCACGAGGGCGTCGTAGATGGCGCCCTCGCCATGGGGGTGGTACTTGCCCATGACGTCGCCGCTGACGCGGGCGCACTTCATGTAGCTGCGGTCGGGCCGGGCGCCGATGTCGAGCATGCCCCAGAGGATGCGGCGGTGGACGGGCTTCAGGCCGTCACGCACGTCGGGCAGCGCCCGGGCGGTGATGACCGACATGGCGTAGTCGAGGAAGGAGCGTTCCATCTCCTCCTGGATCTCGATGGGCTCGACCGCGAGCCGTCCGCGCTCGACGCCGTTGTCGTCGCCGTTGGTCGTGCCGTCGTTGGGGGGCGTGTTCTCGTCAGCCATGTCTCTCGTGTGCTCGGGGGGTGCGCGGTGCCCGGGGTCGATCAGATGTCGACGAAGCGGGCGTCCTTGGCGTTGGTCTGGATGAAGTGCTTGCGCAGGTCGACGTCGTCGCCCATCAGGATGGACAGGACCTCGTCGGCGAGCGCGGCCTGCTCGACGTTGACCTGCAGCAGCGTGCGGGTCTCGGGGTCCATGGTCGTGACCTTGAGCTCTTCGTGGTCCATCTCGCCCAGGCCCTTGAGGCGGGCGAAGTCCTTCTTGTGGTTGGGCCGCTCGGCCAGGAACCGGGCCTTGGCCACGTCGTCCTTGAGGTAGACCTTCTCCCTGCCCACCTCGGTGGAGTACAGGGGCGGCTCGCAGATGTAGACGTGGCCCTGCTCGACGAGCGGCTTCATCTGCCGGAAGAAGAACGTGAGCAGCAGCGTGCGGATGTGGGCCCCGTCGACATCGGCGTCGGTGAGGATGCAGACCTTGTCGTAACGGCGCTTGTCGAGATCGAACTCGTCGCCCAGGCCGGCGCCGATGGCCGAGATCAGCGTCTGGATCTCGTTGTTCTTCAGCATCTTGTCCATGCGGGCCCGCTCGACGTTGAGGATCTTGCCCCGGATGGGCAGGATCGCCTGGGTCGCCGGGTTGCGGGCCTGCACCGCCGAGCCGCCGGCCGAGTCGCCCTCGACGATGAACAGCTCGCGCTCGCTGCGGTCCTTCGACGAGCAGTCCTTGAGCTTGTCGGGCATGCCGGCGCCGTCGAGCAGCGACTTGCTGCGCACCAGGTTGCGGGCCTTCTTGGCCGCGTCGCGTGCCTGGGCCGCGGCGATGCCCTTGCGGACGATCTTGTTGGCCTCGGTGGGGTTCTCCTCGAGCCAGTCGCCCAGCTTCTCGTTGGTGGCCTTCTGCACCAGCGTCTTGATGGAGGTGTTGCCCAGCTTGGCCTTGGTCTGGCCCTCGAACTGCGGGTCGCGCAGGCGCACCGACACGATGGCCGTGATGCCCTCGCGGATGTCCTCGCCCGCCAGGTTCGGGTCCTTCTCCTTGAGCTGGTTCTTGGCCCGGGCGTACTTGTTGACCGCCGTGGTGAGGGCCGCCTTGAACCCCTCGACGTGGGTGCCGCCCTCGACCGTGTTGATGCCGTTGGCGAAGCTGTGGATGCCGTCGGTGTTGTAGCCCGTGTTCCACTGGAACGCGACCTCGACCTCGGACGTGGCGTCCTCGTCGGCGAGGTAGCCGACCTTGGAGAACAGGCTCTCCTTGGTCTTGTTGACGTGGCGGACGAAGTCGATGATGCCGCCGGCGTACTTGAACACGACGGGCTCGGGGTCGTGGCCCGGGCGCTCGTCCTTGAACCGGATCTCGAGGCCCTTGTTGAGGAACGCCATCATCTGCAGGCGCTCGACGATGGTGCGGGCCGAG
>Ga0299907_10002965_pt1 | contig 10706 bp, 9 predicted proteins | sample RVTome_16_FD_198680 | JGI IMG/M metagenome (GOLD analysis project Ga0299907, IMG submission 198680) | Soil microbial communities from uranium-contaminated site in the Upper Colorado River Basin, Wyoming, United States - RVT152D67 (version 2) ... | reverse complement strand
GACACCAACCAACCCGCCGTGGGTGCCGCTGGCAGCTGGTGTGGCCGCCGGTCTCGCTGTCGCCGCGCTTTTCGTCGCTCACCGACCTCAGCGGCGGGAGACAGAAACCGAACCGTCGAACAGGCCCACGGGGATGGTGGTCCCCATCGAGGAGTCGTGAAACGCGCTGCTGTCGCGGGGCTGTGCCTGACAGCACTGATCACTGTGCCGGCCGGGATCGCAACGGCCGGCGGGTCGGTGTGGGAGTTCGATGGCGAATACCAACCCGGCGACATCGTCGTGTCGGCCACTACGGTGGCATGGAGTCACGATCGAAGTCTGGGTCGACCCGAGGACGGGCCCTACCTGATCTATCTGGCGCCGGACCCGGGGGAAGGTTTCCTCACCCCGGAAATCCCGGCCGAGGGAATCCTGGTCGGTGTCGTAGAGATCGTCCTTGGGCCCCTTCTGGCTGAAGACGGCGAGTGGTACGGCCCGAACCAAGCCATCGCCCGATTCGAGATTCCCGATGTGGCGCCCGGCACCTACCAGGTCTCACATTGCAACCACCTGTGCACCAACACATTTGGCGACGTCATCGGCGGCTGGGGGCTGCAAGTCGTGGCCGGTTCTCGGGGCCGCTCGCCCGCCGAGATCGCAGAGGAGGTCAGGGAGTCACTGACCACATACCGCCATCCGGTGCCACCACCCGAGCCGGAGCAGTCGGCAAATGCGGACCTAGACGGGTCAGAAGAGACGATGGTGGTCGACTCCATCGATCGAGAGTTGGCCCCCAAGAGCAGTCCTCCGACGTCTCTTGCTGCTGCTGGCCGGGCCAACCGGGCGGATGACGGGCGCTGGAATGCCAGCTGGTCGGTTGTGATCGCAATCTCGTTGGCGATCGGGCTGATCAACTTGATCAGGTGGCAGCGAGAACCGGTCCGATCGCATCTTGTGGCCAATCACACCAACGAACACTCGTCTGCGGACCGACCCGGCAACGTTGGTGGTACCACCGCCTGACCCGCCAATGCCGACCGAAGGTGGACCGCCTCGACAACGAGCCAACCTGTCGGACCCACCGCTTACGATCGTGGCCATGAGCGATCTGCCAATCGACGTGATCCGCAGCAAGAAGCGCAAGCGTACGGCTCAGGCCTCCGTGGTCGAGGGACGGCTGCGAGTCCTGATCCCAGCGGGCCTGCCGTCGGAGCAGGAATCCGCAATGGTGAGCGACCTGGTGACCAGGGTCACCCGCAAGATGTCCTCGGCCGGGGTCGACCTCGAGACCCGCGCCCGAAAGCTGGCGAAACGATACGGGCTGCGCCCGCCCCGGAGCATCGAGTGGTCCGACCGGCAACACACGAGATGGGGCTCATGTTCGCCGGCCGAGGGGAGCGTCCGTGTCTCCAACCGCCTGGCGTCGATGCCCCCTTGGGTCCTCGACTGGGTCTTGATCCACGAGCTGGCCCACCTCGAGGTCCCCGACCACGGCGAGCGATTCCAAGCACTGGTCAGTCGATATGAGCTGAGGGAACGAGCCAAGGGGTACCTGATGGCCAGGAGTGAGATGGTGAGCAGGCACACCGGAAACGCCTGATCCGAGCTCTCTCGCCTGACACCACGCTATCCCGACCCCCACGACGCGCTCCCTACGGTCGCTGGCGCCGACCCCCACGGCCGGCCATAACCCCACGCTAAGGCGGGATCGTACGTTGGCGGCAGGACAAGGAGGATCAATGCGTCGAATCACGATCTTGCTTTTGGTGATCCTGGCCCTCGCTGCCGGTGGGTGCACCAGCAACGGCGCCGACGGTGAGGTCACGCCGGAAGAGACCAACAGTGCGGCTGAGACAGCCGACGAGCTGCCCGACAACTGCTCACTCATCACGGCAGCGGAGGCAACTGCCCTGGCCGGTTACGACCTCGAGGTGGGCGAGGACTCCATCCTTGGATGTGGCTACCTACCGCCGGGATCGGATGTCGCCGACGTTGTCGTCAATGCGGTCCGTCTAGAAGGCGACGCGGCCTCGGTCGCCGCCGCGGGATTTCCCAACGCAGCGGAGATCATCCCGGTGGCAGTCGGGGAGGACACGGTCGCGGTCACCACACCGTCGGGTGACACGGTGGCGTCGATCATCACCGCAAGCGCTGGTGACTTCATCGAACTGGCCATCGTATTCCTCGGAATCAACCCCGACGACACAGCTGGGATCGAGGCTGCCGCCGAGCTGGCCGTGACGGCTCTGGGCCGGTGGGGCGATGGGTGAGCCGGCCATCCGGTCATCCATGAGCAAGGCGACGCCCACGTGAGCACCTACATAGTGAGAGTCGCACCGATCGGGGAGACGATGGTCGGAACGGTGGAGCGTCCGGGTGAGGAAAGCCGGGCATTCCATGACGGCAAGGAGCTCCTGACGATCCTGCGGGAATGGGAGGAGGCGACCCGACAGGCTCAGGCAGGGAAAGCCTCCGGCTCGACCTCCAGCTCTGCCATCCGGGAAACGTAGATTCCATACAGCCGGCGGGCTGTTCCATGACGGCCCGAACGCACCATTGATCGCACCAGGCTCAGATGCGCCTGCTCATTGAAGGGATCACGCTCGAGCATGCGTAGGAAGCGGCGGGCGGCGTTGTCATGGTCGCCGGCCGCGGTGTCTGAATCAGCCAGCACCGAGGCGATCTTGACGTAGACCGCCCTTGCCTCCTCGCGTAGCCCGACACTCCAATCGTCGTAGGGATGGTCCTCTAGGAAGTCGCCCAGGTACATCGATTCGGCGGACCTGAGGATGGCGAGGCCGCGGTCGATGTCGCCTTCACCCAGCAGCCTCAGACCTCTGGCCGCCGCATCGAGAAAGACCTCCACATCGACCAGCACGTTGCCCAAGGAGAGAGCCACTGTCTCCCGGTCAGCTTTGAGATAGAAGCCTGGATCCTGGTCCCGGTCAGGATCAAGCACGGTCCTGATGGTGGTGAGGGCAACCGAGAGCCGATTGCTGGCCTTGACCGGATCGTCATCCGGCCAGAGACGATCGATCAGCACCTCGCGATGGATGGTTCGGCCACGAGCCGCGACCAGCATGGCGAGGATGTCACGGGCCACCTTGGATTGCCACGCCGATACCGGAACCGCTGACCCGGCTATCGAGACGCCGAATCCCCCCAACGTGTTGATCCGAATGCCCTCGGAGCTCGACTCGGCGAGGCGATCCGCCACCAGACCAGCTTCAATGGCGTATCCCTTGGCTCCCAGGCGGCCCAGCACCTGCGATGCAGTCGACGCCAGGGAAATCCCGTCGGCTCCCCCCAACCGCTTGGCGATGGCGATGTCAGTGCGCGCTACGCCCACCGGGCAACCGATGTCTTTCCAGATCGAGCGCGCCTGGTCCAACAAGTCGAGGCTCGACGATTCGGCGCCACAATGGGCTCTGAGCTCCACGGCCTCGGCCAGGCCGGGTAGGTCTCGGCGCAGGCCGGCCACGTCGGCCGCCTCCTGGGCTAACTCCTCTGCAGCTTTCGCGTCACCCGACTCGAGCTCGACCCAGCCCATTGTCACCAAGGCCCGGACCCGTCCGATCACCGAGTGCACTTCCGATGCCCGGCGCGCCAGGATCCTCGCTGCCTCGACGTCTTCACTTGCCAGCAAACGGGCAAGACCGGAAAGCGCAGGAACCAGGGCCTGGAGGTCGGTTTGACGATCCGCCATCGCGATCGCCTCTTCGTAACAGGCACGCGACAAGGCAATGTCGCCGCGCAGGGCATACACATCACCCAGATGGGCAAGCGGGTAGGCCTCGAAACTGGAGCCGATTCCACGGAAGACGGCTCGAGCCTGGGTCAGATCCGAGATCGCCTCCTCCAACGATCCAAGCATCGAGACGACTTGCCCCCGATTGGCGAGCGCCATGCCTCGCCAGAGCTCGAACCCGGTCATGTCGGCCAGGTTGAGTGCGATCTCCAACTCGGCGAGGGCCGCGTCGAAGTTCCCCTCCTCGAGGAAGTACGAGCTCCGGTTCGATCGGATCCGGATGGTCTGCACGACGTCGCGGGCTCGTTCGGCGTGCTCGAGCGCACGCAGATAGTGCATGTCGTTGGCGGCCCGATCACCGTCGAGCGCGGCCACCATGGCGAGCACCGTGTGCGCCGTCGCCAGGGTCTGGGGGACGTCCGCCTCCTGAGCCAGGACTAGGGCCTCCTTGGCCAGTCGCTCAGCTTCGGTCCGCTGGCCTCGCAGCCAGTGAGCGCTCGCCGTCCACGCATACAGGGCGGCGCCATCGGCAGGGCTCTCGCCTTCGACCCGACCCCGTCGGTAGGTGTCGAGGGCAGCCGATACGTCGCCTCGCATGTGATGAAGAAAACCGAGCCGCCAGGCGATACGGGCCGGGATGCTCCCCTCTTCGGGGACTTGCACCCGGTACATGGCCATGGCGCCCTCCCAGTCCCCCAGAAGCTGCCTGGCTTCAGCCGCTAGCAACGCCACTTCGGGGTCGTCCACGTGACCTAGGTCTTCAACGGCCTCGGCCAGCTGTCGGGCGAGCCCGCGAGACATCATGGCGTTGCCGTTGGTCTTGAGAAACCCCAAGCTGGCCTCCCGATCCTGCACCGCCAGGAGGCAGGTCAGCGCCTCTGACAGGTGACCTGCCGACTCGTACCATGCCGCCGCGCGGCGAAGGGTCTCCGCCACCACCTCCTCATCGGGCGAGAAACGGTCTTGGAGGAGGCCACTGAGTAGCGGCGTAACCATCTTGGCGTCGGCGATCCCCGGCACGTCGGTGAGCAAATGGCTCGCCTGGCGAGTCAGCTGCAGGGACTCGAGAACGGTCCCCTCGTCTTTCAGGTGCTCTAGCAATTCTGGGTTCAGCCACGGGAGTCTCGAGGCGACGCCAAGGGCTTCGATCGCTTGTTCGTTGTCGCGGCTGAGCACCTCCTCGGCCAGATAGTGCAAGAGCGTCTCGCCCCTGAGTGCAGTGTCCACGTCCATCGACCCGCCGCGTGCCACGGCTTCGACTGCGTAGACGACAGCCACCGGCCAGCCGGTGGTTCGCTGGTAGATCTCCTCGGCGAGATCGTCGTCCTTGGCTCCCGAACGGGCCTGCACCACAGCGCGCACCTCGGACGCGGTGAAGGACAGCTGGTCGTCGCTGACCTCTCCGGCCTCGCCCGCCATCGTCATTCGAGCGGTGGGAAAGGGAAGCGACTGGCGTGATGCCGTCACCACGTGAAGATGGGGTGGAGCGTGACGACAAAGAGCTTCGAGGAATCGGGCGCTTTCCCCTCCCGGTGCCAGCTCATGGACGTCGTCCACGACAAGTACCAACTCTTTGGTCAGCTTGGCGGCCAGATCCTGGGCGAGTCTGGCGGCTAGAGCATCGGGGCCACCGGATCCCTCTCCGATATCCGGGCCACGCCCCCCTTCCAACGCGAGGAGAACGTCGCCCGAGAGGTCCGGCACCAGGAGACGGATCCCGTTCACTATCGCTCGGGCGAAGCTTGCCACCGAGCTGTCGAGTGGTGTCACGGTGTGCCATATCGATCGGGCCGGGTCGAAGACCTGGGCCATGATCGTTGTCTTCCCGAATCCTGGACCGGCGATGAGGGTGGTGAGACGGCGAGTCCGAGCCTCGGCCACGAGCTTCTCCAGCCGTGGGCGAAGAATCATCACCGAGTCATCGACGGATCTCGCAATCACTCCTGACTCCTGTCCAGCGCTTCGACTCCTGTGGTCGTGTGCCCCGATCCAACCGGGCCTTAAGACAACGCTAAGCGGTCCGGTGAAACTAGCCCCAGGTCAACCCGAGGCAAGTTGGGTTACCTCGGAAACCTCGGATTGGGAGGCCGTGGGGGCCACGCGGGGGCCCGACCGGAAACGGTCGGGCCCTACGTCGTAGGGGGGCGCCGAGTCCTTACCTGAGGTACACAGCGCCAGATATGGCGCTACGTAGTCACAGAATCCTCGCGTCAACCCGACCTGGGCCTTTCCGCGCGGCCCTGGCGCCATATTTTGCGCCAGGTACCTCAGGTAAGCGGGGGGACGTTCCCGCCGTCACGACGTGAACGACAACTCGAAGATGCTCATGCCTCCCTCATAGGTGTAGGTGAGGTCCCCGTTCATCAGACGAGCCAGTGTCCTCGAGATCGCCAAACCCAAACCGATCGAGCCGGCGAGACCGGGGTTGTCATGCGCCTTCTGATACGACTCGAAGATTCGCTCCCGGTCCTCCTCCGGTATCCCCGCCCCGTTGTCAAGAACCCGAATCATGGGGCGCACTCCGTCCACGATCCAAACGTGAACCTCGTCCCCGCCGTACCGGAGTGCGTTGGAGAGCAGGTTTCGCAGGATCTGACGTACCCGACCCGGGTCGGCCATCGCCTCGTGAGACGGTCCCTGGAGGTCGACGCTGGAGGCAGCGTCCCGATCAAGGCTCTCTACAACCTGAGCTGCCTCGGCTCGCAAGTCGACCGGCACCCGCACCACCGAGAGGGTCCCGGACTCGGCCTTGGCCACGGTCAAAAGGTCCTCCAAGATGTTGGTCACGTCTAGGCCCTGCTCGACGATTGCACTGACCATCGCAGCTCGATCTTCTTCCGGGAGATCGGCGCTCTCCTGCAGAATCTGGGCGAAGCCGACGACTGCCGTGAGCGGGGTGCGCAGCTCATGGGAAATCGAAGCCACCAACTCATCCTTCGAGCGAAGGGTCTGCCTGAGTTGTTCCTCGGCTTGCTCCCGGCTGGCCCTCGTTCGCAAAGCGACAATGCCGTACGAGAGATAGTCAGCAAACCGCTGCATCATCTCGACCTCTAGGTCGTCGAATGCTTGCGAGCGTTCGGAGTAGACCCCAAGGGCCCCCAGCATTCCGTCGCCAGAGTTCAACGACACGGCCAGGACCGATCGGTAGCCCCGGGCAAGCGCGGCTTCGCGCCACGGTGCGAAGTCGGGATCGGTAGCGACGCTCTGCACGGCGGCGGGCCGGCCGGTACGGACCGCTCTGCTCACCGGGCCGTTGCCCAGGTCGATCTCGCCCCAGGTGACTTGAACCTCGTCCAAATAGTTCTCGTCGTAGCCCCACTTGGCCACCGGGGTCACTGACCGCCTCTCATCCCTCTCTCCGAGCCCTACCCAAGCCAGTCGGTAGCCACCAACCTCGACGATGATCCGGCAGACCTCCTCGAGCAGCGCCAACTCGTCCTCGGCTCTGAGGAGAGCGTCGCTGCATTCGACCATCGCCTCGAGGACTCGATTGGTGCTCTGCAGCGCCGTCAGTGACCGACGTTCGTGGAGAGCACTGGACAGGAGAGCCCTCACCACGAGCATCTCCCGGGGATCTGCCGGCTGCTCCTCTCTTGGGCTCGCCCACTCGAAGGCCACCATCCCGAAACCCCGATGGCCGAACTCCAGCATGGCTGCAATCATCGACCCGGCGTTTCTTCGACTCAACTCGTCACGCTCGACAGAGGCTTCATGGGGAAGGTGTTGCAGCGAAGGGACATACACCATGTCGGCCTGGGCGAGCTGTCTCCGGAGCCAAGGGAAGGCGTCGGAGGGCATCTCCCCCAACCGATCCGCTATCGGTACCACTCCCTGACAGCACCACTCGTGCGTGATCGCCGCAGTTGTCCGGTCCTCGGACTCCTCGATGATGTATGCCCGGTCGGCCTCGAGGAGCAGCGCCAGCTCGCCAAGGATCTCTTCCACCGCCTGCTCGGTTTCCTTGGAGGCATCAACGTGGTCGATTCCGATCCGGGTCCGTTCAAGGGACCTCCGGAGAAGCATCTCGGACATGACAACCCACATCGCCGACACCACAGGGTCGGTGATGGCGTCATCGTCCGCCGCTGCGACTGTTCGTAAGGTTGCCATACAGGACTTGTGCCTGACCGATAGTTCTCCCGGTAGTTATCGGAATCGACCATCGCATACTTGACCAACCGCTCTTCTCCGAAGACGAGTCACTTCGAGGTCGCCCACGGCGACCCGGCCCTCCCTTCGTCGTTGGCACCTTTGAACGGCCCTCAGCTGTCCCGACGTCGCCCCGTTTGCGATTCCAAGAAGGCGTCGATCGAGGCGGCGGCACGGCGCCCCGCACCCATCGCCAGGATGACCGTGGCACCGCCGGTGGCGACGTCGCCTCCTGCGAACACTCCCGGGATCGAAGTCGCCCCGGTCTCGGGATCCACCACCACCGTTCCACGTCCAGTCGTCTCGAGGTCGGGAGTGGCCCGCAACAGGACAGGGTTTGGTGCGTTCCCTATGGCAATGACGGCAAGGTCGATCTTCTCCACGTGGATATCGCCCTCGATGGGCACCGGACTGCGGCGCCCACTCTCGTCGGGCTCTCCCTGGTCCATTCGCTGTAGACGGGCGGCTCGAAGCCAACCCTCTTCACCCTCGAATGCGATCGGGGAGGTCAGGAACGAGAAGCGGACGCCCTCCTCCCTAGCGTGGACGACCTCTTCACGTCGAGCGGGCATCTCCTCCTCGGTTCTCCGGTAGAACAGCGTCACCGGGTTACCCCCGAGCCGAAGTGCGGTGCGCGCCGCGTCAATGGCAGTGTTGCCTCCGCCGATTACCGCCACCGGCCGGCCCTCCAGGTTGTAGACGGGCGTCTCCGCGTCGTCCTGGTAGGCGCCCATCAGGTTCACCCTCGTCAGGAATTCATTGGCCGAATACACCCCGATCAGGTCCTCACCCGATATGCCGGGGAAGCGCGGCAGACCGGCGCCGGTTCCCACAAAGACGGCGTCGAAGCCGTCCTCGGACATCAAGGTGTCGATCGTGGTGCCCGCACCGATGAGCACATCGATCTCGAAGCGGACACCCATCCGCTTCAGGCCGTCGACCTCAGCACGCACGATCTCCTTGGGAAGGCGAAACCCTGGGATGCCGTAGACGAGGACGCCACCCGGCTCATGCAATGCTTCGAAGATTGTGACCTCGTGACCCGCCCGCGCCAGGTCGCCGGCGCAGGCCAGCCCGGCCGGTCCCGAGCCTACGATCGCTATCCGCATCCCTGTGGCCACGGGGGTCTCGAGCACGGGGGCGAGGGCGTGGTCTCGTTCCCAATCGGCGACAAACCGCTCCAGATGCCCGATGGCAATCGGCTTGTCCTTCTTGGCGAGCACACAGGCCCCCTCGCACTGCGCCTCCTGGGGGCACACCCGGCCACAGATCCCGGGAAGGGCGTTGTCCTCCCGGATCACGTCGGCAGCGCCGGCAAAGTCCCCAGCTGCCACAGCTATGAGAAGGGCGTCGATACGTACCCCGACCGGGCAGCCGGCGATGCACACCGGGCGATTGCATTCCAGACAGCGCGAGGCCTCGAGCACCGCCAACGCGCTGGTGAAGCCCAGATTCACCTCTTCGAAGTCCGAGCACCGCTCACCGGGGTCGCGGGCCGGCATCGGCGTGCGCTCCAACGCCATTCGCTCGCGTTTGGAGAGCTCAACCATGGCTGCTCCCAGTCATTTCCATCCGGCACGCCTCGAAGTCGAGATAGGCCCGATTGCGGGTGGCGAGGAGATCGAAGTCGACCAGGTGGGCGTCGAACTCGGGCCCGTCGATGCATGCGAACCTCGATTCGTCACCGATCCGAACCCGGCAGCCACCGCACATGCCGGTGCCATCGACCATGATCGGGTTCAGGCTGGCAACCGTCGGGACCGCATGCCCTCGTGTGATGTCGGCTACAGCGGCCATCATCACGATGGGCCCCGCGGCGAAGACGAAGTCGGCTTCGTCGTCTTCCACGATCTCTTCGAGGGGCTCGGTGACCAGACCCTTCCGGCCCACCGACCCGTCATCGGTGATGATCGTGATCTTGTCACACACCTCGGACATCTCATCGGTCAGGATCAGATGCGCCTGGTCTCTGGCCCCGACGATGGCGTGTACGACATTCCCCACCTGGGCCATGGCTCGGGCCACCGGGAGTGCTATCGCGGTGCCGAGGCCACCGGCAACGATGACCACGCGGCCGTATCGGGCGACTTCGGTGGGTCGACCCAGCGGGCCCAGGACGTCGGCGAGTGCATCACGGGGGCCGAGCCGGCTCATCAACGTCGTGGTCCGTCCCACGGCCTGTACCACCAGGGTGATGGTTCCCTTCACGGCGTCGTGATCACATATCGTCAGCGGAATCCGCTCGCCTTCATGATCCACCCGCACGATGACGAACTGGCCCGGTTGTGCGTGCGCGGAAACCCGCGGCGCGATTGCGACATAGCGAGTGATGTCGGGACCGAGGCTGTCGGTCTCGATGATCTCGAACCTCGAGGGCATACCATGAGGATCGGTCACGCCGGCACCTACCACCAGGGACCTATGGCTGCTTCGAACGGGGAGGAGGACCCTGAACCGCGAGCGTCCCCCCTCTCCGAAGGAAGGGGGGTTCTCCCCACGGACTACCCCCTCGCCCGGCCTACGACCGGACGGTCCCCCCGCTCCGCAGGGGGACAACAAAGACGCGTTGTCCCCGCGGACTGCCCCTCGACGCCCCGCAAGGGGGCAACAAAGAAGGGTTGTCCCCCCTTTCCGAAGGGGGGACCGACCGAGCAAAAGCGAGGTCGAGGGGGGTTCTCCCCACGGACTACCCCCTCGCCCGGCCTACGACCGGACGGGCGGGCGGCTGGTCAGGAGGTGGGAATCATCCAGAGGTTCCCGGACTCCTCTCCCCTGACGTAGATGGCACTTTCAGTCGCATCAATCAGACGAGGACCGTATCCGAACTCCG
>Ga0299907_10002964_pt1 | contig 10711 bp, 10 predicted proteins | sample RVTome_16_FD_198680 | JGI IMG/M metagenome (GOLD analysis project Ga0299907, IMG submission 198680) | Soil microbial communities from uranium-contaminated site in the Upper Colorado River Basin, Wyoming, United States - RVT152D67 (version 2) ... | reverse complement strand
CAGGTTTAGGAAACCTGTGCTCTATCCCCTGAGCTACGCGGGCCGGTAGCCCAAGCGTAGGCCAGCCGGGAGCTAGTCCTCTTCGTAAAGAGACTCGGCGGCGAGCTCGGCGCCGCCCTCGCCCCAGAGCTTCACCTCGAGGAAGTCGCCCGTGTAGTTGTCGAGCGAGACGAGCGTAAAGCGGTCTTCGTGGAGCTCGCACTGATCGGTCGTGGTCGGCCCGAGCTCGGCGGTCGCGACGGCGCCGTGTGGAACGAGCGCCACGCCCCAGACGAGCGTCACCTCGCCCCGGCGCCCGCGCGGCCCGCGCCACGGCTCCAGCTCCTGGTCGGACAGGTCGAGCGTCCACCCGGGGTTCGCCTCGGCCGTCTCGTCGGTGTAGTCGGCTATCGCGGCGAAGTCCGTGGCCTCCGCACCCTCGTGCTCGCGGCTGAAGGAGACGTAGCCGAAGACCTCGAAGCCGGTCGACGTCGACGCGCTCGCCGGCAGGTAGGTGCGCCCGCCCCAGCTGCGATCCGGGAACCAGCGGATCTCTCCGATGTCGCCGAGCTCCTCGTCGGACTCGATCGCGGCACAGGCCGTCGCGAAGTGCTCGGCGAGCGCCTCGGCCCAGCGGCCGTAGGGGAGCGCCTCCTGCGGCGGCTCTGCCATGAAGGCGGGGATCGGTCTCTCAGACGGCGGCACGGCGCGGCAACCTACAGGCCTTCGGCCGCGCGCAGCTGCTCGGCGGCCTGCTCGGGCGGCACGATGTTCAGGTTTACGCCGGCACCCATCTCGAGGCCCGCGAGCTGCGCGAGCCGCGGCAGGATGTCGATCCGCCAGCAGAAGCTCGTCGCCCCGCGCGGCGCCGTCCGCACCCAGAGGTTGAACGGCGGTACCGCGCCGAGCACGCTCTCGAGCCGCTTTAGCACGTCCAGGAGGAGAGCCGCCGCGAGCGGACCGTCGTCCTCGAAGCGCGCGCGCGGCTTGCGCGGCACGATCTGCAGCTGGAACGGAACGCGAGCCGCATAGGGGCAGATGGCAACAGCCTCGGAGTCGACCGCCACCAGCCGCTCTCGCAGCCTGACCTCCTCCTGGACCAGGTCTTCGAGCAGGTTCCGTCCCTGGGTGCGCTCGTGCCAGGCGGTGAAGCGCTCGCGCTCGCGCGCGACTGCCGCGGGCACGAAGCCGAGTGCGTAGAGCTGGGCATGCGTGTGCGGAAGTGACGCGCCGGCCTCCGTGCCCTCGTTGACGATCACGTGGACGTACTCGGAGCTTGCCGCATGCGCGCGCATCCGCTCGCGCCAGGTCCCGAAGGCGATCTCGAGCTCCTCCACATCGAGCTCGGCGAGCGACGCGGCAGGTCGCGGACTGTTCACGATCACCTCGTGCGCGCCGGTCGCCGGGCGTGAGCTGAAGAGAGCCGGCTGGCCTCGGCCCTCGGCGAGCGGGTCGGGCGGCGGCGCTGCCTCGCCGTCCGCCAGCGCCGGATAGAGGTTCGGCACGACGCGGGTCACCCAGCCCGGCGAGTCCGGCTCGCCACCGCCCGGCCTGAGCGCGTACACCTCGGGGGGCGTCCTGTCCTCGTGGCCCTCGAGAAACGGATCGCCGTCCCGATCGACCGGCGGGCGTGGTGGCATGGCGAAGCCGCCGCCCGGTCGCCCAGCCCGGTCCCCCGCCACGATCGTCCGCAGCCCCGTGAGGGGGTCGATCCGCAGCTCGGGCACGCGGCCTACTTCCCGTAGCGCTCGAGGTCTTCCACGAAGTCCTCCTCGCTCAGGTAGCCGCCCTGCTTGACGTAGGCCAGCTCGCCCTTCGAGTCGAAGAAGGCGGTCGTCGGGAACGCGATCTGGCCCTTGAAGACCTCGGCCACCTTCAGCGACGGGTCCTTGTAGCTCGGATAGCTCACGGGGTACTCCGCCAGGAATTCCCGCGCGTCGCCGTCGTTGTCGTTCGAGTTCACTCCGAGGAAGGCGACCTTCCTCCCGAGCCTGATCGCGTGTTTCTGGAAGTACGGGAACTCGGCCCGGCACGGGGGGCACCAGGACGCCCACTTGTTCACCACGACCGGGAACCCGTCCAGCTCCTTCAGGCGGGTCTTGAACGCGTCTGCGCCGCCGCCGAGTAGCTCGTTGGCCTGCGCGTGGACGGCGGCGAGCGGGGCCGGGGCGTCCGCGAGCTGCTTCTTCTGCACCGCGGCCGGCGGAGCCTCGCTCTTCGGCTTGTCCGACCCGCAGCCGGCGATCGCGATCGCCGCGAGAACGATGGGAGCAAGTCGCCGCACTGCCGCAAGGGTGCCAGATGCGTCGGTACCCATCCGTCCACGCTCGCCGCTTTGGGTGCTATTCTCGTTGCCAGCTCGGATGCCTCTGGGGAGGCCACGGGCCCCGCCGCCGGTCCTCATCTCTGGGACGGCGACTCATTCGGGACGAGTAGCTGCCGGCAGTGGCCGGTTATGGCGCCCGGTCAGAGCTCTTCCCTCTCTCAGACGAACGAAGCCTGCATGGCTGAAAGCACTTCACTGGTCCTGCCAGCGTCGGTATCCGACGAAGAGTTGAAGCACGCCGAGAAATTCGCGCGAGAGCCGTTCGTGCTCGACGGCGAGGACCCGTCCAGCGCGCTTGCCGAGGGAACCGCGCGACGGATGGCGCTCGACGACGCGCTTGCCGAGATCGCAGCGGGGCGCGAAGAGCCGTCGGTCGAGTGGCGCCGCGCCTACTCGTTGATGCTCGGGCTCGAGCGGTTGCTCGCGCAGGACGAGACGTACCTGGCCGATGGCAAGACCACGCTGAACGCCCACCAGGTGGACGCGCTCTCGGGCACGCTGATCGCGCTGATCGCCGAGATCCAGGCCGCGGGTCGCAACGGGAGTGGCGGCAACGGCAAGGTCGCGGTGGATGGAGATCGTGCGCAGCCGGCCGAGCCGGCTGCTTCGCTGGAGGAGCTTCCCACCGGTGAGGAGGAGCTCGAGGGTGACGAGGAGATCTCGCCCGAAGAGGAGCCCGTGGACTGGGACCCGGATGCCGAGCGGGAGGCCGACGACGAGGAGGAGCAGCAGCTCGCCGAGCAGCCGGAGGATCCCGGCGCGTCCCGGCGCTTCTGGTTCGAGCACGCGACCGGTGCAGGCAAGACCGTGGCGGCGATGGGCTTCGTCGATGCCTCGCGGACGGGGGGCATCCTGATCCTGACCCACCGCCGCAACCTCGTCGACCAGTTCATCGGCGAGATCAACGAGCGCGGCTACAAGAAGCGCCTCTCACCGCCCCTGCTGAAGGACAACAAGGAGCCGAAGGCCAACGGCCCGGTCACTGTCGAGACCTACCAGTGGTTCGTCCGCAACGCGGGCAACATCTCGGACGCCTACACGATCGTCATCTGCGACGAGGCCCACACGGCCCTCGGCGAGAAGACGAGCGGATCGATCCGCAAGTGGCTCGGGCCCATCTTCATCGGGATGACCGCCACGGGCGCGCTCATCGCGCGTCACGTCACCGATCTGTTCCCCACGCAGACGTCGCGCTTCGACCTGGCCCAGGCGGCACGCCGCGGCGTGATCGCTCCGCTGCGCTGCGTGCGCATCCCGCCGGGCGTCGGCGTGCGCACCATCGCGAAGGTGCCACTGCGCAAGGGCGAGGTGGACCAGGACTTCGACCAGGAGGAGCTGGCCGCACTCCTCGACCAGGGTCCGTTCAACGCGGCCGTGGCCGATCTCTACCGAGTTCGCTTCAAGGACCTTCCCGGGGTCGTCTACTCCGCCGGCGTCAAGCACGCGAACAACGTGGCGAAGGCGTTCCAGGACGCGGGCATGAAGGCCATGGCCGTCTCGGGCGAGACGCCCAAGCGGGAGCTGACCCGCATCCTCGCCGGCTACGAGCGCGGTGAGATCGACGTGCTCGTGAACGCGATGCTCCTCGCCGAGGGCTGGAACTCTCCGCGAGCGACCGTCTGCATGCACCTGGCCCCCACGGCGTCGAAGCGCATCTACCAGCAGCGCGTGGGCCGCGTCACGCGCCGCAACCCGGGCAAGGAGGCGGGCATCGTCGTGGACTTCGTCCACCCGGCCACCACGCACGACGACCCCGTCGTCACGTTGCACTCGCTCCTCGGCCGCGATGTCTACCGCGGTGGCGCGATCGTGGTCGGCCCCGTCAGGCGCGGCCGCGGACGGCGGCTGCGCGTCGAGCGGCGCGTGTTGCCCGTCTCCGACGATCTTGAGCGGCGGCGGCTGGTCTTCGAGCGCGAGCTCTGGCGGATCGCCGTCGAGAACCTGCACTGGGGCGAGCAGCACGTCTGGGCTCAGCTCGCAGGCGCGCGCGTGGCGTCGAACAACTGGCGGCGTGCGAAGGCGATGCTGCACTTCGACTCGACCGGCGAGCTCCGGCGCGCGTTCCTGGTGACCTGCCTGCAGCGCAACAAGAACTCGGCGCTGCGCATCCGGGCGCTCCAGGAGATCGCCGGGGCGCGTGATGCCGAGGCATTCGACGAGGCCGTCGAGATCGTCGGTGGCTGGTCCCGTGACGAGCGCCGTGAGGGCGTGAAGGTCCTCCTCCAGGCGCTCGCCGAGAAGCCGATCGGCCGGCGCGAGCAGGCCGCCAACTGGATCTGGCACCTGGCCGAGTACACGCGCGAGGTGCACGAGGAATACGCGGTGCAGCGCTGGCCCGAGACGAAGCGGCTGCTCGGCCTGCTGGTGAACTCATCCGGCGGCGCCCACGCGCGCAACGCGCGCCGCCTGGTGCACGCCGCCCGCAAGCACGATCGGCGTCTAGCGACCGCGCTGCTGGCCGCCGCGCTCGCCCATACGCCGGAGGCCGCCGACGTCCTGAACGGCGCGCGCGCCCGCATGGCCCGCAAGCCGTCGGCGATCGCCCGCGAGCTTCTGCGCAACTTCCCGAAGGGCCGCCGCCGACGCGGCGGACGCCGGCGCGGCAAGGGGAAGGGCGGCCGGTCGCAAGAGGGCGCGGAGAAGGCCGTGGCGCCGGAGGTCGTCGAGACGGAAGGCACTGAGGGGGTGGCCGAAGAGGCCCCGCCCGAAGAGGCCCCAAAGCCAGCCAAAGACGAGCCCGAGGCCGCTTAGGGTCCATCCGGACGGACGCTTGAAGCCGAAGGCGTCCCATCTGACTGTTGTTAGGCAACAGCTAGTCGGGACGGCTGCGCTGGAGGTGGACTTCGCCGGCGTTCAGCTCGACCACGCCGGACTCCGTGTCCACGCGAAGCGCCCCGGCGTCCGTGATTCCTGCCCCCCTACCCCGCCCCTCCTCCCAGCGGATCTCGGCGCCGAGCAGCGCATCGTGCTCTCGCCACGCGGCGAGGACGTCCGCTGCCGAAGCCCCGAGCTGGCGCTCGAAAGAGACGAGCAGGTCGGCCAGAACGCGCTCGGTCGAGCTCGCAGCCCCGGCCAGGGCGAGCGAGGTCGCGATCTCGCGCAGCTCCTCCGGGAACTCCTCCGCCGTCACGTTGATCCCGATCCCGAGCACTGCCCAGCCGTCCTGCGGCCGGCCCTCGACGAGGATCCCCGAGACCTTCCTCCCCCCTACCCAGACGTCGTTGGGCCACTTGATCCGGGCCTCGACCGGCACGGCCTCGCATACGGCGACGGCCGCCCGCAGCGGCAACAGCTCGTCGAGCTCGCGCAGGACGAGCGACATCAGGAGGGCGTCGCCCGGCGCCGCCGTCCATGCCCGGCCCTGGCGGCCCCTGCCCGCGCTCTGCTCGTCGGCGGTGACGAGCGTGCCGTGCGGCGCACCGCCCAGCGCGAGTGCCTTCGCTCGCTCGTTGGTCGAGTCCGTGAGGCGGTGATGAACGCGCGGCAGGCCGATCATCGCGGACGCAGGACCACGCGCGAGTCCGGCCCGAGCTGCATCGTGGCCGCGGCGTCGCCGCGGTTGATGGCGAGCGCCAGCGAGCGGTAGGCGTCCTCGTACAGGACCACGTCGCCGCGTCGGACGTCGGCGAACGTCTGCGCGAAGGTCGCGATGAAGCGCTCGCCGCGTACCTCGACCTCCACGCCGCGCCCCAGGGTCAGGCCGCTGCCCGCGAGATCGCCATGCGCGACGTTCAGCGACACGTTCCCGAAGCGGTCGACAAGCAGTGAGTGGGCCACCACCTCGCCTTCGCGCACCTCGGGCTGAGGCAGCGCCATCACCTGGAGCTCGTCGGGCTCGACGTGCTGCCCCGCCTCGGCCAGCTCCTCGCCCGCCGCCAGGCGGCCCGCGACGGGGGCGAAGATGTCGCGGCCGTGAAAGGTGGCCGAGACGGGCTCCAGCCGGTGCGGCGAGCGGCTGATGTCGACGGCCTCGAGCACACCGCCGGACTGCTCCCACGCCAGGCTCAGCAGGCCGTTGTCGGGGCCCACGAGGATGCGGCCGTCGGCGGCGCGCAGCGCGATCCCGCGCCGCTCGGTGCCCACCTGCGGGTCCACGATCGCGACGTGCACGCCCGATGGCACGTACGGCAGGGAGTTGCGCAGGAGGATCGCTCCCTGCCGGACGCCATAGCGCTCCACGCCATGGGTCAGGTCGATGATCTTCGCTTCGGGCGCGATCGCGGCGATCACGGCGTGGCAGACACCGACGAACTCGTCGTCGTGCCCGTAGTCGGTGAGCAGCGAGACGATCATCCGGCGTCCGCGACCAGAGCCTCCACCAGGCCGCCGATGTCGTGGCGCGCCGCCTCGACGTGCACCTCGACTCCCAGCTCGTTGGCGGTGGCGCTGGTGACCGGGCCGATCGAGACCACGCGCGCCCCGTTCGGCACGCCGCCCGCCGCCGCGAGGAAACGCTCGACGGTGGAGCTCGAGGTGAACGTCACGTAATCGGCGCCCTCGATGGCTAGGCGAACCTCCTGCTCGAGCGGCTCCGCCACGGTGTCGTAGAGGGCGACCACGTCGACGATCGCCCCGCGGGCGAGCAGCCCCGCCGGCAGCACGTCCCGCGCCTCGGCGGCGCGCGCCAGGAGCACGCGCTGCCCGTCGAGGTCCATCTCGGCGAGCGATTCCAGCAGGGACTCGGCGATGCTCCGCTCGGGGATGACGTCCGCCCGGATGCCCCGATCGGCAAGCGCCCGCGCGGTCCCAGGGCCGATTGCGGCCACCTCGGCGCCCGCCAGCGCGCGCGCGTCGAGCCCCCGTGCGGCGAGCGCGTCGAGAAGCAGCCCGGCGCCGTTGGGGCTCGTGACACAGACGAGGTCGTAGCTGCCGATCTCGTCGGCGGCGCGGGCCACCTCGCCCTCGACGGCGCGGGGCTCGATGCGGATCGCCGGCGCCTCGACCACGTCGGCACCGCGCGCCCGCAACGTCATGGCGAGCCCGCTCGCCTGCGCACGTGCCCGGGTGACCACCACACGGCGTCCGTGGAGCGGCCTGCGCTCGATCCAGGCGAGCTTGTCGCGCAACCCGGCGACGGGGCCAACCAGCGTGATGGCTGGGGGCTTGAGGCCGGCAGAGGCCGCCGCGGCCGCGAGCTCGGCGAGCGGCGCGGAGACGGTCCGCTGGCCGGGCAGTGTGCCGCGCTCGATCACGGCCCCGGGTTCGTCAGCCGGCCGGCCGGCCTCGATCAGCCGTTGCGTGATCTCGGGCAGCCGCCCGACACCCATGTACAGGACGAGCGTGCCCGGGAAGCGCGCCAGCGCATCCCAGTCGATCGCGGTGTCCGGCTTGGAGGGATCCTCGTGCCCCGTCACGAGGGCGACCGCGGAAGCCGAGTCGCGGTGCGTGACCGGGATCCCCGCGTAGGCGGGCGCCGCGACGCCCGCGGTCACGGCGGGCACGACCTCGAACTCCACTCCTCCGGCGGCGAGCGCCTCGGCCTCCTCGCCCCCGCGGCCGAAGACGAAGGGGTCGCCCCCCTTGAGCCGCACGACCTCCCGCCCGGCCCTGCCGTGCTCGACGAGCAGCTCGTTGATCTTCTCCTGGGGCATGGAGTCGCCACCGGGCGACTTGCCCACGTAGACGAGCTGCGCGTCCGCCCGGGCGCCGTGGAGAGCGCCGGGCGGGATCAGCCTGTCGTACAGGATCACGTCCGCGGCCGCGATCAGCTCGAGCGCGCGGCGCGTCATCAGCCCGGGATCGCCGGGGCCGGCTCCGACCAGATGGACCATCGCCGGAAGGCTACGAGGGTGCGGCGCTCTCGGCCGCCGCGAGCAGCTCGCCCGCACCCGCCGACAGGAGGCGCGCGGCGATCTCGCGGCCGCCCGCGGCCGGGTCGGCCGCCGGGAGGTCGAGCCGGTCCCGGATCCAGCTCGAACCGTCGGGCATGCCGACGTAGGCGGCGATGACGAGCCGCTCATCCTCGAGCCGCGCATGGACTCCCACCGGTGTGTGGCAGGTCGCGTCGAGCGCCGTGACCGCGGCGCGTTCCGCCGTCAGCTCGACGAGCGCGGCCTGGTCGGTGAGCCCCGCTGCCAGCTCCCTCACCCGGTCGTCGTCGGTCCGTGCCTCGAGCGCCAGGCAACCCTGGCCGGCAGCGGGCGTCATTGCCTCCACCGGCACCTGCGCGCCTTCGTCGACGCCGAGGCGGTCGAGGCCGGCCTTGGCCAGCACCACGGCGTCGTAGCGGCGCTCGCGCAGCTTGCGCAAGCGGGTGTCCACGTTGCCGCGCAGGTCCTCGACGACCAGATCGGGCCGCGCGGCCAGGAGCTGCGAGCGCCGCCGCAGGCTGCTCGTGCCCACAACCGCCCCCTCCGGCAGCTTCTCGAACGAAGCGAAGCCGACCACCGCGTCACGCGCGTCCGCCCGCGCGGGGACCCCCACGATCGACAGCCCGTCGGGTAGAACGCCGGGTACGTCCTTCGCCGAGTGGACGGCCAGGTCAGCGCGGCCGTCCAGCAGCGCCTCCTCGATCTCCTTCACCCAGCGCGACTTGTCGCCGCCGCGGAGGCCGCGGTCGCCGGACGTCTTCACCTCGACCAGCTCAACCCTCAAGTAGGGGTCTGACCCTTTTCTGAGGGTTTCGGCGACCAGCTGCGCCTGGGCGAGCGCCAGCGCGCTCGCGCGTGTCGCGAGGCGAACCGGCTCGCTCAGCGGGACCGCTTGTCCCGCCCGGCGCGCCGCTCCTCGAGCGACGTAACGTCGGCCTCGGCCTCCGAGAGCGGCGTGTCGAGGCCGAACAGCTCGCGCGCGGCCTGGAGGTGCACATAAGCGGACTCCTCCTCGGCGGGGCGCTTCAGCCGCGCGGTGGGCTCGTGCAGCAGCCTGCTGACCACCGCGCGGGCCATCAGCTCGAGGCGCTCGCGATCGGCCTCCGAGAGCGACTCCCATTTGTGCTCGTTCTCGCGGAGGACCTGGCGGACGATGCTCTCCCCGCGCTCGCGCAGCGCGCTGATCGTGGGCACGAGGTCGAGCGTCGAGAGCCAGCGGTCGAAGCGGCTGAGCTCGTCGTCGATGATCGAGCGCGCCCGCGAGGCCTCCGCCTCGCGCACGCTCAGGTTGCGCGCCACCGTGCGCTGCAGGTCGTCCATGTCGAAGAGCGTGATCCCGGCCAGCTCGCGCACGCGCGGGTCGACGTCGCGCGGCACGGCGATGTCCATCAGGAGCAGCGGACGCCCGCCGCGCTGTTCGACGACGACCGAGAGCTCGTCGGCACCGACGATCTGGTGCGGCGATGACGTGCACGCCACGACCATGTCGGCGTTCACTATCTCCGCAGGCAGGTCGTCGAAGCGGATCGCCTCGCCACCGAAACGCTGTGCCAGGCCGATCGCGCGGTCGTAGCGCCTGTTGGCAACGAAGACCGTGGCGACACCACGCTCCGACAGCGCCTTGGCGGTGAGCTCACCGTTCTCGCCGGCCCCGATCACCAGCACGCGCCGCTTCTCCAGGTCGCCGAGCACGTCGCGCGCGATGTCGACCGCCACCGAGGAGACCGACACGCGCGAGCGCCCGATTGCCGTCTCCGTGCGCACGCGCTTCCCGGTGCCGAGCGCGTCGCGGAACAGCCGGTTCGAGATCGGGCCCGTCGCGCCCTCGACCATGGCGCGCTCGTAGGCGCGCTTCACCTGGCCCTGCACCTCGGCCTCCCCGACGATCATCGAGTCGAGCCCGGAGGCCACGGAGAACAGGTGGCGGACGGCGTCCTCGCCGCGCAGCGAGTAGAGCCGCCCGAGCAGCTCGGTGGGGCGGATGCCCGCCTGGCGCGATAGCTCTGCAAGCGCGAGCGATTCCGCCTCGACCGGGTCCGAGACCACGAGATAGAGCTCGGTCCGGTTGCAGGTCGAGATCGCCACCGCCTCGTGGATCTGGGCCTGCGCGGTGAGATCGGCGAGGATCCCCGCCGCGCGGCCGTCGGGCAGGGCGAGCCGCTCCCGCAGCGCGACCGGCGCGGTCTTGTGGGACACGCCGAGTGCCAGCAGGGAGTCGTTCACGGCCGCTTGTCCATCAGGTCGTTCAACGTCTCGAGCTCCTTCTCCATGCGACTGAGCTTGCCCCCAATGATGGCGATGTAGATCACGACGAGCGCGACGAACACGATGTAGGCCGCGGCGACGTAGTCACCGCCCTCGGCGATCGGCAGCGGCATCAGACCTGCGCCTCGAGCCGCTTGCGCAGCCGCTTGAGCTGCATGGAGGCGTTCTTGTTCGTCAGCTCGAGCTTCCAAAGCGTCACGAAGAGGAAGGCCATCGCGACGATGCAGAACAGGAACGTGAAGCGCATGTCGCCCGGCATGTTCCCGCCGGTCTCGGAGAGCACGCGCGGGTGCGTGTAGGCCTCCGCCAGCCGCACCGCGGCGAAGTTCAG
>Ga0299907_10002963_pt1 | contig 10711 bp, 8 predicted proteins | sample RVTome_16_FD_198680 | JGI IMG/M metagenome (GOLD analysis project Ga0299907, IMG submission 198680) | Soil microbial communities from uranium-contaminated site in the Upper Colorado River Basin, Wyoming, United States - RVT152D67 (version 2) ... | reverse complement strand
TCCATGCCGTGTCGTCGCGGAGCCGGCGTCACCGAGCGTTCGCCCGGTGGCACCGGGACAGCCAGGTCGCGGTCACGGGGCCGCCACCTCGGGTCCGTACGGTCCGCTCGTCAACGCGAACGACGAGGAGGACCCGCAGTGACCAACATGACCACGGCCCAGATGGGCCGGCGCACGTTCCTGTCCGGCGCCGGGGCCGCCACCGCCGGCGCGGTCGTCGCCGGCGCCACCGGCCTGGGCTTCGACGCCCTCGGCGCCACGGCCGCCGGCGCCTCCACCCGCGACGGCGGCCGGGGCCGGCGACCGCGCCCGCCTGTCGACCTGACGCTGGTCCCGGTGGCCGACCGGGCCACGGGGCTGGAGCTGATCAAGCTGCCGGCCGGTTTCGAGTACACGAGCTACGGCTGGACCGGCGACGTCATGGACGACGGCATCGCCACCCCCGCAGCCCACGACGGCATGGCCGCGTTCCGCCGGGGCGCGAGCCGCACCGTGCGGCTGGTCCGCAACCACGAGCAGGGCAGCTTCAGCGGTGCCTATGCCGACGGCATGACGTACGACCCCGCCGCCAACGGCGGCACCACCAACCTGGAGTTCGACCTGCGCTCGGAGCGCTTCACCAGGTCCTACGCCAGCCTGTCGGGCACGATCCGGAACTGCGCCGGCGGCCCGACCCCGTGGGGCACCTGGCTGTCGTGCGAGGAGACGACGGTGCTCAACGGCGACGTTCGCCACGGCTACGTGTTCGAGGTGCCCGCCGACGGCACGTCCGACGGCCGGCCGCTGCCCGGCCTCGGCCGGTTCTCGCACGAGGCGCTGGCGGTCGATCCCCGCACGGGCATCGTCTACCTGACCGAGGACGCCACGCCGTCGGGCCTCTACCGCTTCGTGCCCCGCCGGCCGCGCCACCTGGCCGCCGGCGGCAGGCTGCAGATGGCCGCCATCGGCGGCTCGTCGCTCGTCACCTACGCCGACACGGCTCCCCGCGACTACGGCCCCGTGACCTGGGTCGACATCGACCAGCCCGACCCGGGGCCCGCCGACCCCTCGACGGTGAGCCAGGGCATCGCCAAGGGTGGCGCGCAGTTCGAGCGGCTCGAGGGCATCTGGCACCACGACGGGACGATCTACTTCGTGTCGACCTCGGGCGGCCCCGAGCGGGGCCAGGTGTTCACGTACTCGACCAGGCGCAACACGCTGAAGCTGACGTTCCACAGCCCGGGGCCCGAGGTGCTCGACTCCCCCGACAACATCTGCATGAGCCCGCGTGGCGGCCTGGTGCTGTGCGAGGACGGCAGCGGCCGCGAGTTCATGCACGGCCTGACCCGCGAGGGCGACATCTTCCCGCTGGCGGAGAACAACGTCGTGCTCGCCGGCGAGCGGGGCCTATTCGGCGACTTCTCGGGCTCGGAGTGGTGCGGTGCCACCTTCGAGCCGCGTGACGGCCACTGGCTGTTCGCCAACCTCCAGAGCCCGGGCATCACGCTGGCCATCACCGGGCCGTTCGACCGCATCGGGCTGTAGCCGCCACGGCGGCGGCGACGTCGCCGGGCACGGCTCCTGCCGGCCGGTCACGCAGCCGTCGCCCGCCGGGGCCTGCTCGCCCCGGCCGGCGGCGGCCGTTAGGTTGCGCCGCCATGCAGATCAGCCTGGAAGGCAAGGTGGCGCTGGTGACCGGGGCGAGCCGGGGCATCGGCCGGGCGATCGCCGGCACCTACGCCGCGGCCGGCGCGGCGGTGATGCTGTCGTCGCGCAAGCAGGATGCCCTCGACGCCGCGGTCGCCGAGATCACCGCGGAGGTGGGCGACGGCGGGGGAGAGGCCGCCGCGTTCGCCGCCAACGCCGGCGAGCCCGACCAGGTCGCCGCCTGCGTGGCGGCCACCGTCGAGCGGTTCGGGCGGGTCGACATCCTGGTCAACAACGCCGCCACCAACCCTTACATGGGCCGGGCCATCGACATCGACCTGCCCCGCTTCGACAAGACCTGGCAGGTCAACTACCGGGGGCCGGTGGTGTGGGCGCAGGAGGCATGGCGGGCGTCGATGCAGGAGCACGGGGGCGCCATCGTCAACATCGCGTCGATCGGCGGGCTGTCGGTCGAGCGAAGCATCGGGCACTACAACGTGACCAAGGCGGCGCTGATCCACCTCACCCGCACGCTGGCTGCGGACCTGGCGCCAGGCGTGCGGGTCAACGCCATCGCACCCGGCCTGGTGAAGACCGACATGGCCCGCGCCCTGTGGGAGCCGGCGGAGGAGGCCATCGCCGCCCGCATGCCGCTGCGCCGCCTGGGCGAGCCGTCCGACATCGCCGCCGCGGCGCTGTTCCTGGTGAGCGACATGAGCTCGTGGATCACCGGCGAGACGCTGGTCGTCGACGGCGGTGCGCTGCTGGGCCCCGCGCTGTAGCAGGGACTACGCCGGCGGCTCGGCCAGCCGCGAGCGGGCCACCTTGCCGAGCGCGGTGCGGGGCAGCGAGGCGACGAGGCGCAGCTCGCGCGGCGCGGCGTAGGCGGGCAGCACGCGGCGCACCGCGTCCCGCAGCGCGTCGAGCGCCGGCGGATCGCCTGGGTCGGCGGGCACCACCAGGGCTACCACCCGCCGGCCCCACTCCGGGTCGGGTGCACCGACCACCGCCACCTCGGCGACGCCGGGCACGCCCACCAGCACCCGCTCGACCGCCGCGGGCCACACGTTCTCGCCGCCGGAGATGATCAGGTCGCCGACACGGCCGAGCACGCGCAGGCGGCCGGCGCCGGCATCCCACTCGCCGGCGTCGCCAGTGGGGTACCAGCCGTCTGGCGTGCGGGGGTCGGTGCCGTCGCGGTAGGCGCGCAACAGCATCGGTCCCCGGAGCAGCACCTCGCCGTCGACCACCCGCACCTCGACGCCGTCCAGGGGCCGGCCGTCGTACACGACGCCGCTGCCCGTCTCGGTCATGCCGTAGGTCGCCACAGCGTTGGGCGGCAGGTCGGGGGGCATGGCCGAGCCGCCCAGCACCACCGTGCGGAACAGGCCGGCGTCGACCCGGCGGAGGGCGGTCGGCACGAGGGACACGAGTGTGCAGCCGGCCCGGGCGGCCGCGGCGACGGCGGCGGCGTCGAAGCCGTCGTGGATCGTCAGCGGCGTGCCCGTGACCAGCGCCCGCGTGACGACCGAGAGCCCGCCGACGTGCGCCAGCGGCAGGCAGGCCAGCCACCGGTCGGCGGCCGGGTCGACGCCGAGACGCCGGCTGGTGGCCCGTGCCGACGCGTCGACGGCCGCGTGGGTGAGCACCGCTGCCTTGGGGTCGCCGGTGGTCCCGCTGGTGGCCACCACCAGGGCGTCGCCGTCCTCGATCGGCTCGTCGACCCGGGCGGCCGCCAGCACCCGCTCGCGGGCCGGCGGCGGCAGCCGCGGGTCGACGGGCAGGACGGCGTCGCCGTCGTCCCAGGCCCGGCGCAACCGGGCGACGAACTCGTCGGTTCCCCGGGCCGGGAGTGCGATCAGACGCCGCACGGCGTCAGGCGGCGAGGCTCACCGCGTCGCCCGTGCGGATGCGTCCGGGGGTCGTGACCGTGGCGTAGACGCCCACGTTCTGGCCGAGGTCCTTGACCACGTGGCGCAGGATGGTGCGGTCCGGCGGCGTCTCGCCGTCGATCTCGCGGGTGACCATCACGCAGCGGGGGCAGCCGGTGGTGACCTCGACCTCCGCGTCGCCGACGGCGAGCCGCCGGCCCAGCCAGCCGACCTCGGGGTGGCCCGGCTCGTCGCCGGTGTCGACCACGACGCTGGGCCGGAAGCGGCGGACGTCGATGCGGCTGTCGGGCAGGGCATCCTGCAGCGAGCGCAGCGCCGAGGTGGTGACGATCAGCAGCGGGAAGGCGTCGTAGTAGGTGCCGGGCGGGGACTCGTACTCGAAGATGGCCTCGGGGAACACCGAGAAGTCGGGGAGCGGCTCGTCCTCGGTCCGGCCGAAGATCGACCGCAGCTCGGCCATGAGGTCGTCGTGGTCGGGCCGGCCCCGGCGGTAGTGGTCGAGGTCGTCCCGCGGACGGAGCGCCTCCAGCGTCACCGGGTGGTCGAGCGCGGCCGAGACCCGCTCGCTCGCGTCGGGGTCCGCGGTCGAGACCTCGCCGCCGTCGGGCAGGGTGATGACCACCGGCCCGTCGTGCCCGTCGGCGTAGCGCGCGGCCAGACGCATGAGGCCGCCGAGCTGCTTGGCGCCCCGGATGCCCCCGCGCACGTGGTCGCGTACCGCCCACGTCCGGTCGCCCACGATGCCGTGTGGATGCAGGTCGGCCGAGTCGACCATGCCGCCGATCATCGACTTCACCGGGTAGCGCCAGATCTGCTGGATGCGCACGGGCACTGCTTAGCCCATCGCCGACCATCGAGCGACGCACTGGTCGCCACTCTCCGCGTAGCGGATGCAGGTCACGTCCGCGACGTCGACGACGAACACGCGGACGTAGGGCTCGACCCGCGGCCAGCCCAAGCCCTGTACCTCGCGAGATCGCTTGCGGCACCGCCCAAACCGACCTTGTGAGAGAGGGCGTGGTCGGCTATGTTCGAACACATGTTCGGGGATGTGGCCACCACCGCGATGCGCCCGGTCGATACCGCGGTCGACGACCTGGCCGCACTGGACCCCGCAGAGCTCAATGGCCACCACGCGGCCCACATGTTGGTCGAGCTGCGCCGGGTGCAAGCCCGGCTCGACGCGGTCGCAGCGCGGCTGGCCGACCGCGTCGACGCCACCCGCCCCTGGGCCGACCACGGCTACCGCAGCACCGCCACCTGGCTCGCCAGCTCCGACAACACCAGCCTCGACGACGCCCGCGGCCGCGTGCGGCTGGCCCGGCGGCTAGGCACCATGCCCGCCACCGCCGCAGCGCTCGCCGCCGGCGACATCACCGCCGCTCACGCGCAGCGGCTCGCCGGCCTCAACGGCCCGGCGACTGCTGCCGCGTTCGCCGAGGCCGAGGCGTTCCTGGTGGGCCAAGCCCGCAGCATGCGCTGGGCCGACTTCACCAACGCCTGCACCTATTGGGCCCGAGCGGCGCGCGACGACCAGCCCGACCCCGACAGAGCAGATCACGAGCACCGCTACATCAGTCTCACGAACGGCCTGCGGGGCACCGGACTGTTGAGTGGCGAGCTCACGGCCGTCGCCAAGGCCATCGTGACCAGCGAGCTCGACCGTCTCGAACGACAGTTGTTCGAGGCCGATTGGGCCGCGGCCAAGGCCGTCTACGGTGACACGACCACGGCCTCACATCTCGCCCGGACTCCTCGGCAGCGTCGCCACGACGCCCTGGTCGAGATGGCGAGGCGGTCGGCCACCGCTCCGGCCGATGGCAAGCGGCCCCGGCCCCTCGTCTCGGTGCTCGCCGGATACGACGCCTTCGCCCGCATCTGCGAACTGGCCGACGGGACCATCCTTGGCCACGCGACGGTCGCCCGGCTGCTGGACGAGGCGGACATCGAACGGATCGTGTTCGACGGCCCGTCCCGGGTCCTCGACCTCGGACGGGCCCGCAGCTTCACCGGCGCCGCCCGCCGTGCGGTCGAGATCACAGACCGCCACTGCCAGGGCCCCGGCTGCCACGTCTCCGCCGAGCGGTGCGACATCGACCACACGTGGCGCTGGGCGGATGGCGGCCCCACCAGACCGGACAACGGGCACGCCCGCTGCGGGCCCCACAATCGCCAACGAGAACATCCACCACCGCGGTCACGACGCGTGCTGCCCGAGCGCAGCCCCGAAGAACGGAAGGCCCGCCTCGAGCTGCTTCGTGCCCGCATCGCCGACCGCGTCCGCCACGACCCCGCCTGGGGCTACCCAACCACCTCCGGGTCTGGGGGCGTCGACGACGTGGTGACGGCCTCACCACGGGTCGGGCCGAGCAGGTCCCAGCGGTTGCCGGCGATGTCGACGAACACGGCATAGCGCCCGTACGGCTCGTCTCTCGGAGCGCTCACGAACGTCACGCCCGCCGACACCAGCCGCTCGTGCACGGCGTCGAAGTCGTCGACCCGGAGGAAGAACCCCACCCGGTCGGCCGCCTGGTCGCCCACGACCGCCCGTTGGTGATCGCCGTCGGCGCGAGCAAGCAGCAGGCCCGTCCGAGCCTCGGGCGGGCGGACGACGACCCAGCGCTTCGGGCGACCGTCGTTGGTCGACGCCGCCGAGTCCTCGACGAGGTCGAAACCCAACGTGCCGACGAAGAACTCGATCGCTGGGTCGTACTCGTCGACGACGACGGTGACGAGCTCGAGGTGCACGGAGATGACCGTAACGCCAGACGGTCGAGGGACTCGCCCGACGCCGCGTCGTCAGCGGCTCTCGTTGGCGAGCACGATCGCGGCGAGCTGGGTGCGGTTGCGCACGCCGAGCTTGCGGTAGATGCCCTGCAGGTGGAAGTCGACCGTCTTCACGCTGATGAAGAGCTGCTCGGCGGCCTGGCGGTTGGAGGCGCCGTGGCCCACCGCCATCGCCACCCGCAGCTCGGCGGCGGTGAGGCGCGACGCCAGCGACGGCAGGCCGCCCTGCGCCTCGCCGCGGGCGACCGACGCCCGGTCGCTCCACGGGCGGGCGCCGATGCGGTCGAAGATGGTGCGGGCGGCCGCCAGGTCGCGGGCGCCCTCGGAGGTCCGCCCCTCGCGCACCCGGTGCTCGCCCCGCAGGAGCAACGTGCGGGCCTCCTCGAAGGGCGCGCTGATCGAGTGGAAGCCGTCGATCGCGGCGGCGAAGCGCTCCTCGGCGGGTCCGCCGCGCCCCACCAGGGCCGACGACCGCTCGACCGCGGCGGTGGGCCACGTCCGCCGGACGGCGGCCGCCTGCGCCTCGAGCACGTCGAGCTGAGCGTTGGCGTCGTCGACGCGGCCGGCCCGCCACAGCGCCTCGATGTAGTCGGCCTGCCACCACAGCCATCCCGGCTCGGGCACCTCGTTGGCGTCGGCGATCACGTCGAAGCTGGCCGCAGCCTCCTCCCAACGGCCGGCGCCCAGGTGCATCAGCCCCTGGCCGGAGATCGCCCACACGGCGATCTGGGCGATGCCCAGGCCGACCGCGGTGGCGACGGCCTCCTCGGCGTGGGCGCGGCAGTCGGCCTCGAGCCCGAGGCCCGCCTCGACCCGCGCCTGCACCGCGTAGGACAGCGGCACGAGGTGGCCGAGGCCCACCGCCTGCTGCATGGAGATGAGCTGGCTCATCTCGGCCAGCGCGTCGGCCCACCACCCGCAGCGCCACAGGCCCTCGACCAGCAGCAGCCGCGAAAACATCGAGCGCCCGGCCAGGCCTGCCGCCTCGCCCTGGTGGAGGAAGTGGCGCAACAGGTTGATGCCCGCGTACACGTCGTCGCAGATGTAGTTGGCGAAGGCGCAGAGCTGCACGACGCCCTCGACGCTGTCCAGCTTGGGGTCGCCGGGGGCGTACGCGGCGACGGCGAGGTCGCCCGCCCGGCCCAGCTCGCCGGCCACGTCGGCCCCGCTGCCCGAGAACAGCCCGAGCACCTTCTCGCACGCCTGCACGGCCACCAGCAGGACGGGGTCGCCGCCCGACTCCGCCGCCACCCGCGCCGTGCGGATCGCGGCCAGTGCGCCAGGCATGTCGAGCGCGATGAGCCGGGCGGCGCCGGCGTGCGTCATCAGCAGGGCGTGGAGCCACGGGTCGAGGTCGACGACGGCCGGTGCGTTCGTCTCGAAGCGGGGCAGGGCCACGGCGGGGCCGCGCAGCCACAGCTCGGCGGAGCCGAGCACGACCGCCATGCGGCCCCGGGCGACGGGGTCGTCGACCTGGTCGAAGAGGGGCGCCACCGTGTCGAGGGCGCGCTGGTGGTCGCCCAGCGCGAAGTACGCGTCTCCGGCCATGGTGGCGTAGTGCGCCCGCGCCGAGGGGTCGGTGGTCAGCCGGCCCGCCTGCACGTACGCGCTGGCCGCGGCGGGGAGCGCGCCCCGCCGGCGGGCGGCGGCGCCGAGCTCGGCCATGCGCTTCGCCACGTCCTCGTCCGGGCCGAGCACGCTGGCGGACAGGTGCAGCACCGCCCGCTCGGGGCGCCCGGCCTCGGTGGCCGCGTCGGCCAGCGCGCGATGCAGCCTCCGTCGCCCTGCGACGTCGATGCCGTGCAGCACGGCGGCCCGGACGAGCGGGTGCCGCCACCACACCCGCTGGTCCGCCACCTCGATCACACCGGCCGACTCGGCGGCCCGGAGGTCGTCGAGCCGACCGCCCAGCCGACCGAGCGCGGCCGCCACGATGGCGACGTCGTCGTCGGCGTCGAGTGCGGCCACCCCGAGCGCCAGCCGGGTGGCCTCGGGCAGGCGGGCGAGCTCGTCGCCGAACGCGTCGAGGAGCCGCTCGCCGATGGGCAGGACGGTGGGGAGGGCCTCGTCGCCGGCGCGCTGGGCGGGGGACAGGTTGCGGCCCGCCTCGACCAGCGCGAGCGGGTTGCCCCGGGTGAGCTGCCAGCAGCGGGCCGCCACCGCGGCATCGATGCCCGTGTCCGCCAGCAGCGCGACCGCAGCGTCGCAGGACAGGCCCCCGAGCTCGATGCGGTCGAACGCCGTGCGGTCGAGCATGCAGGGCAACCCGGTGCGGTGGGCGAACAGGAAGCCGACGCGGTCGGCGTCGCAGCGGTGGGCGGCGAAGACCAGCGACTCGAGGCTGGTGCGGTCGATCCACTGGGCATCGTCGACGGCCACCAGCACCGGCGCCTCCTCGGCCGCCGCCGAGACGAGCGCCAGCGTGGCCCCGTGCACCGCGAGCAGGCGCCCGTCGGCCTCGGCCAGGCCGAGCGCGCCGCGCAGGCTGCGGGCGTGGGCGGGCTCCAGCCGGTCGACGCGGTGAAGCAGCGGCCGCACCACCGCGGTGAGCCCGCTGAAGGCCAGTCCCTGCTCGAACTCGACCCCGCTGGCCTGCAGCACCGTGAAGCCCCGGCGCCGCGCCTCATGGACCGCCCACCCGACCAGCATCGACTTGCCCGTGCCGGTGTCTCCGGCCAGGACGGCGACGGTCGAGTGGGCCGCGGCCACCGTGTCGAGCAGGCGCGTGAGCGCCTGCACCTCGTCGTCGCGCCCGATCGGGCGGTCGATCAGTGCGACTCCCTGCTGTTCACGCATCTGCCTGGTCCCCACCGTCAACACCCCATGGCGGGCCTGCCACCCAGACCGGCTGGCGGGTCGATGCTACGCCACTGCGACACCGCGTAGCAGTCGCGGTCAGGCCGACGCTCCGGAGGACCCCACACGATCAGGGAATTCACCCGGTGCGGCCCCGGCTACGGCGGCGCATCGTGACGAGCGCTGGTGCGAGCGTCGTCGTAACCCACCCCCTTCGGCTCTCCGCCAGCTCCTTCTCACCACATCCCGGGTCGACCCACCCCTCCCCAGCTCGCCGGACGCGGCCCGGTCCCCTACCCCGGCCGGCCGGGTCGCGTTCGGTCTCCCGTCCCGACCTGGACGAGCCGCCGGGAGCCGGCGCCTGCCCCGCGGGTCACGCCCGGCGTGCCACACGGGGCGCGCTCGGCGTGCCAACCTGCCGGGAGTGACCGACCGCCCCGTCGACCGACCGCCCGCGCCCGCCCCCCAGGGCTGGCGCGTGTGGGTGGCCGGCGCTCGTCCCCGCACGCTGCCCGCCGCCGTCGTCCCCGTGCTGGTCGGGACCGCCTGCGCGGCCGGCCGCACCGACGTCGTCGCCTGGCGGGCGTTGGCGGCCGGGGTGGTCGCGCTGGCGTTGCAGGTGGGGACGAACTACGCCAACGACTACAGCGACGGCGTGCGGGGCACCGACAGCGGCGACCGCCGGGTGGGCCCGCCGCGGCTGGTGGGGTCTGGGCTCCGCTCGCCCGGATCGGTGAAGCGGGCGGCCCTGGCGTCGTTCCTGGTCGCCGGCGTCGCGGGGCTGGCCCTCGCCGTCGCGGTCGGGCCCGAGCTGCTCGTGGTGGGCGCGGCCGCCATCGCCGCCGGGTGGTTCTACACGGGGGGCCCGCACCCCTACGGCTACCTGGGGCTCGGCGAGCTGTTCGTGTTCGTGTTCTTCGGCGTGGTCGCCACCGCCGGGTCTGCGTACGTGCAGGAGGAGTCGCTGTCGTGGCTCGCCTTGGGCGCCAGCGTGCCGGTGGGCCTCCTGGCCACGGCGCTGCTGGTGGTCAACAACCTGCGTGACATCCCCGGCGACACGGCCTCGGGCAAGCGCACCCTGGCCGTGCGCCTCGGCGACGCCCGGACCCGGGTGCTGTACGTGGCGCTGCTGGTGGGCGCGGCGGTGATGGTGCCGCTGGTGGCCGGGCTGGGCGGGCGGCCCGCCGCGGCGGCCGCGCTGGCCGCCGTGCCACTGGCCCGCCGGCCGGTCGTCGAGGTGCTGAGCGGCACCCGCGGCGCGGCCCTCGTCCCGGTGCTCGGCTCTACCGGCCAGGTGCAGCTGCTGTTCGGCGTCCTCCTCGCCGCGGGGCTCTGGATCTCGGCGTGAGCCTGGCCGGGCGGCCCGTCGCCGGCGCGGCCTACTGCGCCAGCGCCTGGAGCAGGGTGTCGCACTCCTCGGGCGAGGTGACGATGCTGGGCCCCACCCGCACGTGCTCCTCGCGGTAGGGCGTGATGCTGGCGTCGACCCCTGCGCTGGCCAGCGTGCCGAGCACGTCGGGCGGCGCCGCGCCGTCGACGTCGAAGCAGATGATGCCCGATGACATCGCCTGGTCCATCGGCGTGACGAGGGTGACGCCGTCGAGCTCGGC
>Ga0299907_10002962_pt1 | contig 10711 bp, 10 predicted proteins | sample RVTome_16_FD_198680 | JGI IMG/M metagenome (GOLD analysis project Ga0299907, IMG submission 198680) | Soil microbial communities from uranium-contaminated site in the Upper Colorado River Basin, Wyoming, United States - RVT152D67 (version 2) ... | reverse complement strand
CGCGTGGCCGAAGACGCCCGGGCCGTAGTGCGACGGGTAGACCATCGGGCTGAAGTAGTCGACGTACGGCATGATCACCTCCGGTCGCTGGCCGATGCCCTGGTCGTCGGGGACGATGAAGCTGATCGGGAACACGTCCGCGCCGAGGAAGGCGCGCTTCGCCTCGAGCTCGGCGCTCACCACGCGCAGGACGCGCTGGATCGCCGGCAGCCGGAACGACTGGGTGTTCGGCAGGTTCGTATCGGCAAGGTCGTACGGGCCGTCGCTGTAGAAGCGGATGTAGTCGAGCTGCACCTCGTCGAAGCCCCTGTCGGCCAGGTCGCCGGCGATCGACGCGATGTACTCGGCTACGCCCGGCGCCGACGGGTCCAGCCAGGCGCCGCCGATGTTGTCGCGCCACGGCTCCCCCGTGGCGGTGTTGCGGACCGCGAGCTCCGGCCGCGCCGCGGCCGAGGTGTTGTCCTTCATGACCACCATGCGGGCGATCGTGTAGATGCCGCGCTCCTTGAGCATCGGCAGGAGCTCGGCGAGGTCGAACACCGGCGTCTCGCGCACCGCGCCAAGCTCGACCGCGGTCTCGAGGTCGGTGGCGTAGTAGAGGCGGCCATCGGTCTCCTTGACGTCGATGACCATCGCGTTGACCTCGGTCCGGTCGATGAGGTCGAGCATGGCGTCGAGCCGGCCGGGGGCCTCGAACACCGCGGAGGGAGCGTACAGCGCGCGCGCCTCGAACGGCTCGAGTGCCACGTCGATGGCCATGCCGTCGACGATGGCGATCTCGTGCAGCCGGAAGCCGGGCATCTTCACGATCAGCGTCGCCCCTTCCGGAACCCCCTCGAGCCGATAGGCACCGTCCTCGTCACTCTCGGCCAGCGTGTCGGTGCCGGCCACGATGACGCGCGCGCCGGCGACCGGCTCGCCGCCGGCATCGGAGATGACGCCGCTCACGACGTTCGGCCGCAGCTCGAGGCGCAGGTCGCCCTCATCGGGGACGGATGCCTCGCCCGGATCATGGCCGGCTGCGGTGACCTCGACCGGGGCCCCGCGGAGGGCGGTCAGCGTGGCGCTGCCCTCGTCCGCCGTGGTGGCAGAGGTGCCGTCGACGCTCAGCTCGGCTCCCGACACGGGCTCCCCGGTTCCGCGGGTGACGACGGTCATGGCCACCTCGCGCGGCTGCTCGGGCGTCGGCTCCGGGGTCGGCACGAACGGGAGCTGCTGGCCATCCTCGCCGCAGGCCGCCAGGAGCGCCGCCGGGATCAGGACGAGCAGGATGAGGATGAAGGGGCGGCGAGGCAGCAGCGTCAGGTCCTTTCGGCGTGGATATCGACGTCGGCCCGTGCCTGGGCGGCGGCACGCAGGGAGGCGACCGTGGGCGTCAGGTCACCATCGGTACTGTACAGGGCACTGCCGGCCACGAGCACCTCTCCGCCGGCGGCATGCGCCGCGCCGATCGTGTCGAGGTTCACGCCACCGTCGACCCCGATCGGCAGCGACAGGCCGCGACGGCCGATCGCCTCATGTAGCTCGCTCAGCTTCGGCAGCACGTCGCGGATGAAGGCCTGCCCGCCCCAGCCCGGGTGGACGGTCATGACCAGTAGCAGGTCGACCGCGTCGAGCCACGGCTCCACCGCGGCGGCCGGAGTCTCGGGGTTGAGCGCGATCCCCGGCCGCTTCCCGGCGCGCTCGATCTCAGCGATGACGGCGCGCGGATCGTCGTCGGCCTCGACGTGGAAGACGATGAGGTCGCTGCCCGCCTCGGCGAACCGCTCGGCATAGGCCAGCGGTCGGCTGATCATCAGGTGGCTGTGAAACGGGAGCGTCGTGCGCGGCCGGATCGACTCGGCGACGACCGGGCCCATCGTCAGGTTGTCGACGAAGTGGCCGTCCATGACGTCCAGGTGGATGGAGTCGACCCCGCCGGCGACGGCCCGCTCGACCTCCACGCCGAGCCGGCTGAAGTCGGCGTTGAGAATGCTCGCGCTGATGTGCGGCTCGCCGCTCATGCCGGCGTTGGGGTCGCGTCCGCCACCGCCCCTCGCGCCTCGCGCAGCGAGCGGCCGGACAGCTGGGCGTGGAGCTGGCCGCACGCCGCCTCGATCTCACGGCCGCGGGTGTCCCGCACCGTGACGGTCACGCCTCCGCCGCGCAGGATGCCCACGAAGCGCTCGATGCCCGCCGCCGGGGTCCCGCTCCAGCGCGAGCCGGGCGTCGGGTTGAGCGGGATGAGGTTGACGTGCGAGCGCCAGCCATGGGCCAGGTCGGCCAGCCCGCTGGCCTGCTCGTCGGAGTCGTTGACCCCGTCGATCATCACGTACTCGAGGCTCACCCGCCGTCCGGTGCGCGCCGCGAAGCGCCGCCCGGCCGCGAGGACCTCTTCGACCGGCCACTTCCGGTTGATCGGCACGAGCTCGTCGCGCAGCGCATCGGTGGAGGCGTGCAGGCTGATGGCGAGGTTGACCTGCGGCAGCTCGTCGACCATGCGGTCCATCCCCGGCACGACGCCCGAGGTGCTGACGGTGATATGCCGCGCCCCGATCCCCAGCCGCGCCGGGTCGTTGAGCAGGCGAACCGCCTCGAACACGCGGTCGGCGTTGTTCAGCGGCTCGCCCATGCCCATGAACACGATGTTGTAGTGGCCGGGGCCATCCTCGCCGAGCGCCGTCCACGGCGGCCGGTGCCAGTGCAGCACCTGGTCGACGATCTCGCCCGGGGTGAGCTGCCGGCCGAAGCCGGCCTGGCCGGTGGCGCAGAACGGGCAGGCCACCGCGCAGCCGGCCTGCGAGCTGATGCAGATCGTGGTCCGCTCGGATGCGCCGCCGCGGGCCGGGTAGCGCATGAGGACCGACTCGATCCGCTGCCCGTCATCGAGCTCGTGGACCGCCTTGGCGGTCATGCCGCCATCGGCGCCGATGACGTGGCTGTCGGCGATCGAGCTGAAGCGGAAGGCGCCGGCAAGCGCCTCGCGCAGCGGTCGCGGCACGTCGGTCAGGTCCTCGAACGACGCAACCTCGGACCGATGCGCGCCGGCCAGCACCTGGCCGGCGCGATATGCCGGCTCGCCGCGGGCATCGAGCCACGCGGCGAGCGAGGTGGGATCGATCTCGCTGATCGCCGGGCGCGGCCCGGCGAGCGGAAGGTCAGTCACGCCGTCCGAAGATGAGAAACACGTAGTAGAGGAACGTCAGCAGCGCGGTCAGCGCGCCGGCGACATAGGTCCAGGCCGCAGCCTTCAGCACGTCACGTGCGCCCTTCTGCTTGTCCCCCACCAGCCCGAGGCCGTTGACGAAGGCGAGCGCCTTGCCCGACGCGCCGATCTCGACCGGCAGCGTCGCGAACGTGAACAGCACGGCGGCGCCGAAGCCGATCAGGCCGACGATGGCCAGCCCCGTGAGCTGGAGCCAGAAGCCGGCGATGATCAGCCAGGGTGCGATGCCCGAGCCGAACTGCGCGGCCGGCACGATCGCCTGCCGCAGGGCCATCATCGGTTCCTTCTTGTGGTCCTGGACCGCGTGGCCGACCTCATGGGCGATGACGGCCGCCGCCGCCACCGACAGTCGCGAGCCGCTGCTCGTGACGCCGGCCGTCGAGAGCGCCGTGGCATCGGCCACGCTGGTGCTGACGCGCAGCACCTTGCCGCGCGGGTCGTAGTGGTCGGTCAGCTGGCCGGGCGTCGGCTCGATGCGGACCTGCTGGAGCCCCTGCCGGTCGAGGAGCCGTCGCGCGAAGTCGAACGCGTCGAGGTTGATGCCCGAGTCCACCTTGGACCACTTCCCATAGGTCGACTTCACCCTCCACATCGCCCAGCCGGTGATGGCCAGCGTGGGAAGCAGGACGGCGAAGATGTAAATCGGATCGAGGATCATGTGTCGGCCCACCTCCGGAGGGTTGTCGCGAGTATATCCGAACCCCGGACGCGGTCCCGTCCGGCCGAATTCCGCTCCCGCGGAGGAGCCCGGCACGCCACCTGCGAGGAGCATCGCAGAACCGAATGCGAGGAGGAGCCCAATGGGCATCTTGGATCGATCGAAGGACGTCAGGCGGGCGGGCGGGCGCGCCCGGACCAGGATCGCCGGCCAGCGCCGGGGACCGGGCTGGCTCGGCGCGCTCGTCATCGGCGCCATGGGCGGCGTGGCCGGAGCGCTCGTCGCCTTCCTCACGGACCCCCAGCGCGGTCGGGCACGCCGGGCGCAGCTGCTTGACCAGGGAGCCGCCGCCATCCGGACCGCGGGCCGCGAGGCCGAGCGTGCCGTTCGCTCGGCCGGCAGCCTGGCCGACGGCAAGATCGAGGCGCTCACGGAAGGCGGCTCGCGGGTCGCGCCGACCGACGACGTCACGCTCCGTGACCGCGCCGAGACCGAGCTCTTCCGTGACCCATCGGTCCCGAAGGGGTCGATCAACCTCAGCGTCGAGCGCGGGATCCTGGTCCTGCGCGGCGAGGTGCCCGACGAGAAGATGCGCAAGCGCCTCGTCCGCAAGGCGGGGGGCATCCAGGGCGTGTGGAGCGTGCGGAACATGCTCCACCTGCCGGGCGAGCCTGCCGGCGAGGAGCTCGCGGAGGTCGTCTCGAGCTAGCGGACGAGCTCGTCGGGGCGCCCGGCACCGCCGACCAGGACGTGCTCACGGGACAGGCCCCGCCGCCAGGCCGCGGCCGGCATCGTGGGCCGTCCCTCGGGTTGCACGATCTCGAGCGCCAGGGCCCCGACGCCGCACGCCACGCACGGCGGGTCCCCGGGTAGCAGGGCTCCGATCGGCACGTCGTCGATCCCCGTCACGGGCCGGGCGCGCCGGACGTGGAGGCGGCGGTCGTCGATGGTCGTCCACGCGCCCGGCCACGGTTGGAGAGCGCGCACCTGCCGGTCGATCTCGACGGCCGCGCGTGACCAGTCGATCCATCCGTCGGCTCGCGTGAACGGGTGCACATGCGTGGCGGCAGCCTCGTCCTGCGGCTGGGCCTCGACTCCGACCGTGGCCCACGGCTCCAGCTGGCCGGGCACGACCTCGGCCGCGAGCTCGGCGAGGCGGGACTCGAGCTCCGGGGTCGTCTCGCGTCCGGTGAGTGGCACCGGCCAGCGGGCCACGATCGGCCCGGCATCGAGCTCCTCGGTCATGATCATGAGCGTCACGCCACCCTCGGCGTCGCCGGCCAGGATCGTGCCGGCGACCGGCGCCGCGCCGCGATGCCGCGGCAGGAGCGACGGATGGACGTTGAGCGGCGGGCGCGAGCCGAGGCGCAGGAGACTGCCCGGCACGAGCTGGCCGTAGGCGACGAGGACGAGGCCATCCGGCCCGAAGGTGGCGAGCGCCTCCCGCGCCTCATCGGAGCGCAGGCGAGCTGGAGCCAGGACGCGATGGCCATGCTCGCGCGCCCACATCGCGACCGGCGTCGCCCGCAACTGAAGGCGGCGGCCCGCCGGTCGGTCGGGCTGGCTGACGACGAGCAGCTCGTCGGCCATATCGGCCACGCGCACGAGGAGTGGGACCCCGAAGGCGCCGGTGCCGAGGAACGCGATCCGTCCGATCCGGCCCACTAGATCCCGGCGGCCGACTCTTCCACGACCTCCTCAGCCGCCTCGCCAAGGCGCACGAGCTCGTCGAGCGACTCAAGGTGATCGATGTAGAGGATGCCGTTGAGATGGTCGATCTCGTGCTGGAGCGCCCGCGCGAACAGCTCCTCACCCTTCACGCGGAACTCGCGGCCGTGCCGATCCCGCGCCTTGACCGTCACTTTCGCAGCGCGCGCGACCTCGGCCACGTAGCCTGGGATCGAGAGGCACCCCTCCCAGTCCACCTGCTCTCCAGAGGTCTTCACGATCTGGGGATTCACGAGCTCCGTGATCCGGCCTTCGACCTCGATCACCGCGACCTGCAGAGGGACGCCGACCTGGTTGGCGGCGAGGCCAACGCCGGGCGCGTCGCGCATCGTCGCGAGCATGTCGTCGAGCAGCCGATGGAGGCTCGCGTCGAAGCCCGAAACACGCTTCGTGCGCTCCTTGAGACCGGGGGCCTCGGCAGTGACGATCGGGCGGATGGCGGCCATGGCGCCGCATTGTACCGACTCACAGGAGCGACTCGGGATCGACGTCGATGGCAACCCCCGGCGGCACCCGATCGAGCGCGGCGGCCCGCGACACGGCGTCGCCGGCACGCACGACCACCTGGAACCGATAGCGTCCGGCGCGGCGCGCCACGTACGCCGGCAACGGGCCCATGACCTCGACGCCGGGCGCCTCGACGGCCGCGGCGACCTGCCGTCCGCGCTCCTCGGCCCGGGCCCGATCGGGGTCTCCGACGAGCAGGCGCGCCAGGACGCCGAACGGCGGATAGCCGAGCAGCCGTCGACGCAGGAGCTCCTCGTCCGCGAAGCCGTCCACGTCCAGTGCCGCGGCCGCGCGAACCGCGTAGTGGGTCGGGGCGTAGGTCTGAATGATCACCCGCCCCGGCAGCGGGCCGCGCCCGGCGCGCCCGGCGACCTGGGCGAGCAGCTGGAACGTGCGCTCGGCGGCGCGGTAGTCGGGCAGGTTGAGGGTCACGTCGGCGGCGACCACCGCGGCCAGCGTCACGCTCGGCAGGTCGAGGCCCTTCGCCGCCAGCTGGGTCCCGACCAGCACGTCCACCCGGCCGTCGCGGAAGTCGTCGTAGACGGCCTCGAACCCGCGCCGCGCGGCGAGCGCGTCGGAGTCGAGGCGCGCGATGCGCAGGCCGGGAAAGCGGCCGCGCAGCTCCGCCTCGACGCGCTGCGTGCCGGCGCCGAAGTAACGGATGCGCGGGCTGGCGCACGACGGGCAGCGGTCCGGCGGCGTGGCGCTCTTCCCGCAGTGGTGGCAGCGGAGCGTGCCGCCGTCGAGGTGATAGACGAACGGCAGGTCGCAGTCCGGACAGCGGAGGCTCTCGCCGCAGTCCCGGCACAGAACGAAGGTCGCCGCTCCACGACGGTTGATGAGCAGGACGGCCTGCTCCGCCCCGCGGCGCAGCGCCGCCAGTGCGTCTCCCAGCGGCGCCGAGAAGATCGAGCGGTTGCCCCCGGCCAGCTCCGCCCGGAGGTCGACGACCTCGATGGCCGGCACGCCCCCGACGCGCCGTTCGACCAGTCGCGCCCGCTCGGCGTGCCCGCCCCGCACCCGCGCCACGGTGACGATGTCCGGCGTCGCGCTGCCGAGCACGAGCCGCGAGCCGAGGAGCGCGGCCCGGCGGCGAGCCACCCAGCGCGCGTCGTAGCGCGGTGTGCGGTCGGACTTGTAGCCGCCGTCATGCTCCTCGTCGAGGACGATCAGCCCGGCATCGAGCGGGGCAAAGGCCGCCGTCCGCGTGCCGACCACGACCCGCGCCTCGCCGCGCAGGACGCGCCACCACTCGTCGTGCCGCTCGCCAGCCGAGAGGCCCGAGTGAAGGACCGCCAGCTCGTCACCGAGCACCGCCCGCAGCCGATCGCCGATCTGGGGAATCAGGCTGACCTCGGGCACGAGGACGATCGCACCGCGACCGGCTGCCAGCGTCTCGCGCACGGCGGCGAGGTAGACATCGGTCTTGCCGGAAGCCGCAACTCCCTCGACCAGCAGCTCGCCGCCCAGCGCGATGCCGCGGATCGCCTCGACCGCAGCCCGCTGCTCCGGGGCGAGTTCCCCATCACGCTCCGCATCCGCGGACCGATGCGCCAGCGGGTCGCGCTCGAAGGTGCGCCAGCCGAGCTCGACGCGGCCGAGCGCCTCGAGCCGGCGCGCCGGCGCCAGCAGGCTGGCCGGTGCCACGTCCAGCCGCTCCGCAAGCTCGGCCATCGTCTGCTCCCCATCGCCGAGCGCCTCCAGGATGGCGCGCTGGACCGGCGCGCGCCGCGGCGGCTCGGCGTCCGACGGGCGGGCTCGGATGACCCGCACCCGGCGCGCGGAGACATCCGGCGGCCGCAGCGACCACTCGGCGCGCACCGCGCCCGAGCGGCGCAATCGGTCGAGCCAGGCGGCCCGCCCCCGGCGGGGGGCGTGGCGCATCAGTGAGGCGTCGCCGATCCGTCCCGCCTCGTCCGCAACGACCGCGAGGTCGGGGGGGAGCCCGCCGGCGTCCTGCACCACCCAGCGCCGGACGAGGCGCGACTCGAGCCCCGGGGGCAGCATGGCCGCGACGGTCGTCCCGATCGGCGCGCGGTAGTAGGTCGCGATCTCCTCGGCCAGGGCGAGGAGATCGTCCGTGAGCATCGGTCCCGAGACGACGGCCTCGACGGACTTCAGCTCGACCGATGACGCCTCCGCCTCCCCCGGCAGGAGGTAGCCGAGGGCGAGCCGCCTGCCGTACGGCACGAGCAGGAGCGATCCCGGCGCTGTCTCCACGCCCGCCGCGAGGAGGTACGTGAAGGTCCGCTCGGGCCGGTCGGCGACGGCCTCGACGGCCACGCGCACCGGTCGGGCGGCCTCGCTCATTGCGACGGGCCTAGACCCGCGGGCGGCGTGGCGGGTCGCGGCGAGCCTCGATCTGGATGATCTCCCAGATGCGCTCGGCGGCCTGCTCCGGATGGCCGGTCTCGTTCACGACGACGTGGTCGAAGTCGCCGGCCTGCGCCATCCAGTGCTCGGCGTCGCGGCGCCGGCGGTCGAGGCTGGCCTCCGACTCGGACCCTCGGCGGCGGAGCCGCTCGGTCAGGTCCTCCATCGACGGCGGCATGACGAAGATGAGGAGCGCGTCGGGAACCTGGCGGCGCACGTTGCGGGCACCCTCGGGGCTGATGGTGAGGATGGCGTCGCGCCCTGCGGCGAGGATGCCGCGCACCTGGTCGATCGGCGTCCCGTACCAGGCGCCGTGGTTGTCGGCGTGCTCGAGCAGGCCGCCCCCGGCCACGAGATCGGAGAACGCGTCCTCGCTCAGGAAGTGGTAATGCACGCCGTCGGTCTCCCCTTCGCGCTGCCCGCGGGTCGTGGCGGTCACGATCGGCACGACCTGCGGCCGGCGACGGGCCAGCTCGGCGACGATCGTGCTTTTCCCCACTCCCGACGGCCCGCTCACCACCACCAGGAGCGGGTTCGGGAAGGTCATTCGCTTGGCGGTGTCCTCCGTCACGCGGCCACCTCCGCGCCGACGCCCTCGGGCAGGCGCCCGGCGGCCACGACCACCCCTGCCGCCGACAGGCAGCTGGCGAGGTCGGGTGGCAGCTGGCTCCAGGCGGTGAGGCGGGCGCCGTCTCCCGGCCGTTCCAGGCCGAGGCGCGCGGCGTGCAGGAACTGGCGGCCCAGGCCGCCGGGCCCTTCCCCCCCGCCGTAGCGCAGGTCGCCGGCGATCGGCAGGCCGAGGAACGAGAGATGCGCACGGATCTGGTGCGTCCGGCCGGTGAGCGGACGGAGCGCGAGCAGCGTGTAGCCGCCGCCGATGCCGATCGACTCATATTCGGTGGTCGATGCCCGCCCGCCGGAGACGACCGCCATCCTCTGGCGGTCGCGCGGATCGCGCCCGATCGGCGCCTCGACCCGCCCGCGCGGCGCCGGTGGCGCGCCGCGCACGAGCGCCAGGTACTCCTTCTCGATCGTGCGCTCGCCGAACTGGCGCATGAGCGTCGCCTGCGCCTCATCGGTCTTGGCCACCACGATGAGCCCGCTCGTCTCCTTGTCGAGGCGGTGCACGATGCCCGGGCGGCCGACACCGGCGATCGACCCGAGCGGCTCGGCCCGGTCGCGCGCCCGCCCGAGCAGCGCGTTCACGAGCGTCCCCGTTCCGTGGCCGGCCGACGGATGGACGACGAGGCCCGCCGGCTTGTCGACGATGAGCATCGAGTCATCCTCGTACGCGACCCGCAGCGGGATCGACTCGGCCTCGAGCGTCTCGTCCGGCGGCGCGGTCAGCTCGACCCGGATCTGCTCGCCGCCGGCCAACCGGTCGCTGGATCGTCGCCGGCCGCCGTCGACCACCGCTCGGCCGTCGCCGATGAGGCGCTGCGCATGCGCGCGGCTGATGCCGGCCACCGCCGCCACCGCGAGGTCGACGCGTCCGGCGGGTGCGAGGCCCTCGACGGTTCGATCGGCCACGGTCACGCGGCCGGCTCGTCGTGCCCGGCCCGGCGGTCGGCGAGGGTCAGGTAGAGGACGAGGAGGCCGATGCCGACGACGACCGCCGAGTCGGCCACGTTGAAGGCCGGGAAGCGGATGCCGCCGAATCCCACGCTGATGAAGTCGACCACGTAGCCGAGGCGCAGCCGGTCGGTGAGGTTGCCGAGCGTCCCGCCCAGGATGGTGCCCAGCACGACGTGGATCCACGGGCCGCGCGCTCGGAATGAGCGGAAGAACCAGCCAATCATGACGAGCGCCAGCACGGTCACCGGGACGAACAGCCAGAGCGCGCCCGGGAAGAGGCTGAACGCCGCACCGGTGTTCTGGACGTACCAGAGGCGCACGGGGTCGCCGATCACCTCCACGGACTCGCCCGGCTCGAAGCTCGCGACGACGAGGGCCTTCGTCAGCTGGTCGGCGGCGTAGAGGACTGCGGCCGTGCCCGCCAGGACGAGCGCGGCCTTCGGCGACGCGTCGCGTTCGGTGCTGGCCTCCACCGCCCCACTCTAGCCGACCCGCCGCTCAGGCGCGGGCGACCGCCAGCTCCACCGTGCCGCCATCCAGGATGGCCGTCTCGGATCGGTCGGCGTCGGGCATGCCGACCGTCGGGCCGATCGACAGCTCGGTGGCCAGCAGCTCGGACGACAGCCACTCGGCATGCCTTTCGAGCCGCTCGAGCAGGCCGGCAT
>Ga0299907_10002961_pt1 | contig 10712 bp, 8 predicted proteins | sample RVTome_16_FD_198680 | JGI IMG/M metagenome (GOLD analysis project Ga0299907, IMG submission 198680) | Soil microbial communities from uranium-contaminated site in the Upper Colorado River Basin, Wyoming, United States - RVT152D67 (version 2) ... | reverse complement strand
GTCGTTGAGCGAGCTGTCCAGCAGTTGCCTGCCGAGCCCGGGAATCAGGATAGGGTTATCTATTTCCGTCATCGATAGCTCCTAGCGGCTGGCCGTTAACCTCTAGTGGCAAAAATCGCAAGTTAAAACTGAAATACGTCGAGCTCGAAACTGTGCTCCTCTCGAGAGGCGGCATCGAACGAACCAAAGGTCTTTTCTGCCCAGGCGCTTAGTTTCTCCAATGCCTCGTCCCGGACGGCATCCGGCAGTGCGGCGAAGCGCGCGCCGGTGCGGTGGCGAACGAGAAATTCTCGCGGGGTGGGGTTTCGCTCCCATGTTGCCGCCCGCACATGGAGCCGGACAGCCGCGGAGGATCCCAGCCATGCCAGCGCCTGGTCACGGGATTGTTTTCCCTGATGCCGTTCAACACCCATTGTTTCGAGGATGGCCGCCAGCCGTTTCTTCAGTTGCGCATCGACGCCGGCCGCCGGAGCCACCCGGTGTCCCGCCACCACCGCTCCCCCGGGCCGCAGGACGCGCTGGGCTTCGCCAAGGAGTCCGCGCCAATTTCCGGTGCCTCCCAACACCTGCATGAGCATCACGACATCGAAAGCGCCGTCACGAAACGGCAACCGTTGTCCGTCCGCCTGCGCCAGACAAGGGATGGGGGTGGTCAGCAGAAACTCCTGCAGCATTCCCAATGACGCGTCGACGCCGACGTAAAAGTCGTCGGCCGCCACGAAGGCCTTGCCGATCCGACCGGTTCCGGCTCCCAGATCCAGCACGCGCGCGGGTGGTTGCTTTCGCGTAGCCTGCAATATGGCCGAACGGATGGCCTCCGGAACGCCCCGGGGCAGCCCGCGGTAGCGTTCGAAGGTGGGCGCGACAGCGTCGAAGTTGGAGATCATATCTTTCAGCGGTAACCTTCCGCCTGAAGCCGGAAAAGCTCGGCATAGAGACCGTTGCGGGCCAGCAGCTGAGCATGCGTTCCCTCTTCCACGATGCCGCCTTGCTCGAGCACGACAATGCGGTCTGCCATGCGCACGGTGGAGAAGCGGTGCGAGATCAGCAGGACTATCTGTCCTGACACCAGCTCCGCGAACCCGTTGAAAGTTTCATATTCGGCGCGCGCATCGAGCGCCGCTGTCGGTTCGTCCAAAATCACCATCTGGGCGTTGCGGATGTAAGCGCGGGCCAGCGCAATCTTTTGCCACTCGCCTCCGGAAAGCTCGATGCCTCCCGCGAAGCGGCGGCCCAGTATTTGCCGGTATCCGAAGGGAAGATGCCCCACAAGCTCGGCCGCTTGCGACTTTTCCGCGGCGGCTGCGATAGCGTCGTCGCTGGAGAAGTTGTCGACGCCAAAAGCAGCGTAATGATGACTGCTTGATAACTCCGCGAGGCCGTCGAGGTACTGCTGCACCCGGCTGATCCGGCCGACGCCGACGTTTTCGTCGAAGCGCAGATCGTAGTGTACAAAGTCCTGAAATATGACGCCGATCGCGCGGCGCAGCGATTCGAGGTCATATTCGCGCAGGTCCACGCCATCGAGCAGGATGCGTCCTTCCGTGGGATCATAGAGCCGGGCCAGCAGCTTGGTCAGTGTAGTCTTACCGGCCGCGTTGGCACCCACGAGCGCAATCTTCTCTCCGGGACCGACGTGAAGATTCACATGCCGGAGTGCCCACGTGTCGCTGCCCGGATACCGGAAGCCGATGTCCTCGAAATCCAACCCTCGGCGAATGGGGGCGGGCACTGCTCGCGCGCCGGGCACAGACACGATGGTGGGTTGCATCCGGAAGAAATCGAACAGGTCCCGGATGTAGAGGCCCTGCTCGTAGATGTTGCCGGCAGTGAACAGGACTCGTTCCGTCAGGGCGCGGCTGCGGGCGAACGCGGCAGCCAAAAACGTGAGAGTGCCAATGCTGATGATCCCGTAAAATCCGCGCCACAGGATGATGGCGTACGCCGCATAGTATCCGAGTGTGCCCAAAAGTGAAAGCCCGGTCGCGGCGACTCCCTTACGCAGCGCCAGCCGCTTGTTCTCTTCATAAAAGCGCTGGGCGAGCATTCGGTACCGTCCCAGCAGCCACTCGCCAAGCCCAAACATCTGGACCTCTTTGGCCGTCTTGTCGCCGGCACTCAGGGAGCGCAGATAGTCCAACAGCCGCCGTTCGGGCGTCCGGCGATACAGCAAGGAATACTCCAGAGAGCTGAAGTGGGTCTCGGCCAAGAAGCCCGGCAACACCGCTGCCAGCAAGAGCGCCAAGAGCCACGGACTGTACACGAAAACGGCCGCCGCCAGGGAAGCCAGTGTCAGGACATCTTGACCCACCGAGAGCAGCTGCGGGAGCAAGCCGATCCGGCCCGTGGTCTGCCGCTGCGCCCGCTCCAGTTGATCGTAAAACGCGGGGTCCTCGAAATGACGCAGATCGAGCGTGGCGGCATGGCGTATGAGCTTCTCGCTGATATGGTTGGAGCAAAGGTCGCCAAAGAGGCCTTCGACCGCCGTTGACGCCTTGTCCAGCGCCTCGCCGGTAGCGACGATGATCAACTCCAGCCCCACCAGGAGCCATAGCTGTGAGAGGTCCGGCTGTCCCGTGCGCGCCGCCACCACCGTGTCGATGATCAACTTGGCAACCCACAGGGTGGCGATCGGCACACCGGCGCGCAACAGGCGCAGAGCTACGGTGGCGCAGGCGTACCCCCGATGTGTCTCCCACACCAGGCGAAGAAACGGGGGGATCGAGCGCAGCCCAAGAAACCACTCCCGCCACGTGGGCACGCCACGGCCCCGAGGCCCCGGCGCGAGTCCCGGCGCCGCCCTCACGGCGGCGCCGTTATCCGGTCTTTTCTGATTACGTCCCTCTTCAGCCGGTCCCGGTGATCCGCTCGTGCTCTGCTAATGGTGCGTGGGGATAGCCTCGGCTCTGGTTTTGGTTGGGCAGGGACCACCTTCGGGGCAAATCTCGACAAACTGCATCATTCCGCGATCCTCGTGCGCCAAGATGTGGCAGTGCTGCACGAACAGTCCGGGGAAATCAGCAAAGCGGCTGCGCATCTTGAAGTAGCCGGGGATCGTGACCGTGCACTGCTGCTTCTGATTTGGAGGGTCTCCCCCGAGACTACAAGCACCACCTTCGGCGCTGGGACACACATATTTACCTTCAGCAGACTCGTCCTTAGCACACTCCAGCGTGTCCTGGCGAGCCGAAGGTATTGCCAGGGCGTCCCACCAGACGAACGGCGCCGGAAGCGCAGTGCAGGAACGGTTCCGGGTCTCCGGCTTCCAGGTCTCGGGTTTGCTGGGGTCAGCGTAGCACTCGCCACCCTCCTTCTTAGCTTCGGCGCTATTAGGATCGAAAACCTCTACCATCTGGAATGGATTGATGTGAATGTGAAATGGGTGTGCTATGCCGACAGCCTTGTTGACCAATGTCCACTCTTCGACGCTATTCAGGACCATCGATTGGCTGATCTTCTTGCCGAATAGTTGGCCGTCAATGGTGTGCAAGGGCAGATCACCGGGCGGACCGCCGCCTCCACGTGAGCTACCCGGCGTAGTGTCGAAGACGAGCTGTCGGTTTCTAGGGGGGGGTGGAACGTCCTTTTCTGGAACGTCCTTTTCTGGAATGTCGTCGAGAAAATCTGGGAGTTTAGGGAAGCTCCCCTTGTCGATGAATTCCATAGACGGGGTAACGGCTTCGCCCGTAACCTTCACCGTCAACAAAGTGCTATTATCCCTATCCGCTTGAGCGGCCGTGGGATCCGCAATTACCGACTCCCTGACCTTCAGCTCATAGCTGCCTGTCGTTTTCGGCGCCCTGACCAGCAAATCCACCCGGTTCGCCCCGGCCATGTTGAACTGCTCGTTCACCTTTCCGATCTTTTCGTAGTTATCCGGATGGAACTGCACCCCGTCCTGCGCAGTCTGCCGCCAGTCGACACAGGGCGTCTCCGTATTGCTGCATGGCGTGGCAGCTTGTGTAGTAGGCGTTTCGGGGGTGAAGTTGAGGAATTGTACAAAGGTGCGCGGCGCTCCATTCACGATACGCCACATCTGGACCTGACCCGGACGCATGGTGATGACCGGCTGGCGCCGGCCATTCACGGATAAGGGAGCGGGCGCGAACTTTACTTGGGCGCTCAACATCTTAAGCGACGTTTCCAGTTGTTGGATCACGAGCACTTTTTCCTCCAAGCCTCCACGCGTCTTGTAAAACGCTCGCAGCGCGTCGTCATACGGGCCTTCGATGATCAAAGCGCCGGTCATACCATTGCCGACATTCAGGGCCGTCGAGCCGTGTTTGTGGGCGTGGTACCAATGGGTGCCGGGGGCCTGAGCCATCTTGACCTTGCCTTGCTTTTGGTCGTCGTAGTCCGGTAGCCGAAAACAATAGGGGAAGGCGCCAATGGAAATTTGCGGCCATTCTCCTCTGGCGATGTCCCTTTCGTTTGCCGGCCACAGCTGGTTGGCGACCGGCAGATTCCCCGGTATTCCTTTGTACGGCGCGGTCTCATCGTATTCCTTGAGGAGACGTTTCTGTTCGTCTCGCCATTTCTGCGGAAGTTGTTCCCATTTTGTCGGTGAGCCGTTTGTCTCGCACCACTTGAAAAACTCGCCAAAAGTGGTCTTGACGAAATCAGCCGTGGGTTCGATCTTGCCCGTCTTATCCCTCAAAGCAGGGCGTATGTAGAGCAAGATGTTGTCCCCGGTCGTGGCGGGCGTCGTGTGAGTTCCGTGGAAGTGTAGGTTCGCGGTGCTGGAACCGTGCAGGCAATTGGGCATCGTGTCGTTTCGCGGGTAGATGTTGACCTTGATGGGTTTCCCCGTGTTCGCGTCCTTAGCGGTGCCGTTGGCTTCATCGCACCCTGGCGTCTGGCCTGCCTCACCCACGTCCAGCGAGGTGGGGAAGTTCTTCGTGTCGATCTGGTTCAAAAAGCTGATTTGAATCAGATCGCCGATCCGGGCCCGCAATGTCGGCCCGGGAATGGGCTCGCCATGGGAGGGCCAGGTCGGAGGTGGATCCGCGGCCGCATCCCAGCCTTTGAAATACCTCAGATGCTGCCACATACAGCGGTTCCCACGATAATCCCACATGCCGCGATACTCATCGCTCAACATGAGCACCGCTCTCAGCTTCCCATCCGGCTTACGCGTGACCTCAGGGATCGTAATGAGCTCGCGTCCCGTAGAACAGTCCGGCTGCGCCTGTGCCACCACGGCGCACAGAGAGTGGCCCAGGCTTCGCTCATCGGCAGGGCGGATCTTGCACCCGTAACCCGGACCATCCATGGAGCCGCCACCCGCCAGACGAGCTATATACCATTGACCCAGCGCCTTGCATACCTCCTGCTGATTGGCCGTGGCCTGTGGGAGGTCGAGCAAGGTGCGCCCCGTAGGGCAACTGCGATCTCCCTGGACGACCTCGACATCCAAGGGCAGCGCCTGGCCAGAGGCCGCGCACAGACTCACCACGAATAGCAAGACTCTTATCTTCTTCATAACTCTCCTCCGTTTCAGGTGAACGTCGTACTTCGACCCGTCTGAATGTCTTTTGTCGATGAATCGACGCGGCCTCAGACGGACGCTGTTACGTCATGTCTGTCACCTCGATCGTTCCTGGTTCGCTGCAGGGTGGATCGCGATGGATAGAACAGACATAAAGGAGCGCCTCTGCTACGCCCGGTGAGAATGTCGGAGAAGTGTCAGCCCCCGCGATCTGGTATGGCATGAAGAAGGTCTCGTCTATGGATCCATCGGGGTTCTTGAGGCCAGGCCAATGGGGCTGGCTGTCATTATTGGTCCAGAAGATCTGGTCTCCTACCACGACGTTTAGCGGTGAAGGGTCGAAGCTTACTCTCGGCGGTGAAGAGTCGACGTTTACTCGTCTCTCTAGCGAGGCCCACACATCCTGCGCAGTAGGCAATTTTACCGTGTCTGGACTGACCACGCTGTTGATATTAATCTGCATCTGAAAAGGCATCAGTAGATTTCCTCTTTCCGTTTTGGAGCAGAACCCGTGTTTTCTGCTGTGGCGGATTGGTATGGGTTTCACACCGCAGTGACGGACCGCGGGCCGTTTCGCGCGGGAGCTTGACTGCAACTATCGTCCGAAACGCCTGAACCCCGGGTCTTGCCGGGAGGCAACCCCTTTTTCGTAGATATTTCCCCGGACTCCGCGTACCGGTGTGGTCCATTCGAACGGTCCCCCCGTTCGCCCTCCCCCGCTCCCGTAATCCTAGGTTATCTTCAGGGCGACCGCAAGGGTTGGCGGTGGAACCGGGGCGATGTTCGTCGCCCGGCGGGCTGCCGCCGAGGGGAGGGGTGGCCAGCCTATTGGGTTCGAGGAGGCGCTGAATGGAGCCCGCCTCGATGACCAAAGCGGTGACTCCGCATCGGCTCGCGACGGCGGGTCGTCCGGCGATTGGCGATTCGTTATGTAAGGTTGTATATTTCGCTAGGTCGTGCTCAAGGGCGAGGTGGGGATGCGATCGTTTTTGAACAGGTGGCTTTGCACGGTCGGGCTCATGGCTTGCTCCTTCATGGTGCCGGCGGGCGAGCTCACCGTGTCGGCCGCGGCCAGCCTGATCGACGCCTTCAAGGAGATCGGGCGGGCCTTCGAGGCGCAGCATCCCGGCGCCGAAATCCAGTTCAACTTTGGCGCGTCCGATGCCCTGGTCCAGCAGCTCGCGGCGGGTGCGCCGGTCGATGTGCTGGCCACGGCGGACCAGGATTCCATGGACAAGGCCTCGGCCCAGAAACTCGTCGAGCCGGCCACGCGCACCAATTTCGCCCGCAACACGCTGGTGGCGATCGTGCCTGCCGACAGTACGCGAGTGCCCGAGGGGCTGCCCGATCTGGAACGCGCCGATGTGGAGCGCATCGCGCTCGGTAACCCCGCGAGCGTACCGGCCGGCCGCTATGCCCGGCACGCTCTTGAGCGGGCCGGGCGCTGGCCCGCGATCGAGGCCAAGGCTATTTATACGCAGAACGTCCGCCAGGCCCTCGACTATGTCGCCCGCGCCGAGGTCGATGTCGCCTTCGTATATGCCACCGACGCCGCGATCCGTAAAGACCAGGTCCGCGTCGCCTTCACGGTGGCCACCGAGGTCCCCATCACCTACCCGATGGCCGTCGTCGCAGGGAAGAGCGCTGAGGCACGGCGTTTCTTGGACTACGTGCCGTCGCCACCCGGCCAGGCCATGCTGGCCCGGTATGGCTTTCTCCCGCCATGACCGGGATCGACGAGGACCTGGGGCCCGCCTGGACGGCTCTGGCGCTGTCCCTCAAGGTGGCGAGCTGCGCCACGCTCGTGTGCCTCGTCATGGGCGTCGGCGTCGGCTATGTGCTGGCCCGGCGACGGATCCCGGGCCGCGATCTGGTCGATGCCCTCCTGACCTTGCCGCTCGTCATGCCGCCCACGGTGCTCGGCTATTACCTCCTGGTCGTCGTCGGGCGCAAGGGGGCGCTGGGTGCCTGGCTCCACGATGCCTTCGGTATCAGCCTGGTCTTCACCTGGCAGGGGGCGGTGATCGCCGCGAGCCTGGTCGCCTTTCCATTGACCTTCAAGTCGGCGCGCGCCGCCTTCGAGGCGGTCGACCGCGAGCTGGAGGAGGCCGCGCGCGTGCTCGGCGTGTCGGAGCTTGGCATCTTTTTTCGCGTGAGCCTGCCGCTCGCCTGGCGCGGCATCCTCGCGGGCGTGCTTTTGGCCTTCGCCCGCGCGCTCGGCGAGTTCGGCGCCACGCTCATGGTGGCCGGCAGCATCCCGGGCAAGACCCAGACGCTCTCGATCGCGGTCTACGAAGCGGTGCAGGCGGGTCACGACGAGACCGCCCAGATCCTCGTGCTCATCACGTCTCTCACCTGCCTCGCGGTGCTCCTGGCGGCGGGGCGCCTGGCCCCCGGTCGCATCGCGAGCGAGTAATTGATAGACGCCAATGGCGCTGGAAGTCGATATCCGCAAGACGCTCCGGAGCGCCAGGCAGACCTTCCACCTGCATGCGCGTTTCAGCGTGCACAGCCCTCGGATCGTGGTCCACGGTCCCTCGGGGGCCGGGAAGAGCCTGCTCCTCAAGGCCATCGCCGGGCTGATCACGCCGGATCAAGGCTCGATCGTGCTTTCCGGGGCCACGCTCTTCGACAGCGCCGCCGGGACCAACGTCTCTCCCCAAGCACGCAGGGTCGCTTATCTTTTCCAGGACTATGCCCTGTTCCCGCACCTGACGGTACGGCAGAACGTCGGCTTCGGCCTCAGGCGAGGGTGGGTCAATCTACGCGGCGATCGCCCCGATCCGGCCATCGACTCTTGGCTCGAGTCCTTCGAGCTCTGCCGTGTGGCGCACCAGTACCCGAGCCAGATCTCGGGCGGGCAACGCCAGCGCACGGCCCTCGCGCGGGCGCTCGTGGCGCGCCCCCGCGCGCTGCTCCTCGATGAGCCCTTCGCGGCCCTGGACCCGGACCTGCGCTCGCGCATGCGCGCGGAGCTGCACGCGCTGCACGCGCGACTCGAGGTACCGATGGTCCTCATCACCCACGACCCCGAGGACGTGCGGGTCTTCGGCGATGAGGTCCTGAAACTCGCGGGCGGGGTAGTCGAAGCATCGAGCGCCGCGGAAGTGCTCGACCCGGCCGGCCCATACGCCCGTCCCACAGGCCATTTACCGGGTGAGCATCGAACGCAGGCCCATCGAGCTTAGGGGGCTCGTGTGGATGGCGGTCGGCGACCGCAATCTCGGCGGAGCCGGTCGCATCGCCCTGCTCCGGGAGATCCGGGACCACGGCACCCTCACGCACGCGGCCCGGGCCATGAAGATGAGTTACAAGGGCGCGTGGGATGCAATCGAGGGCATGAACAACCTGGCCGGCGAACCGCTCGTCGAGCGCGCCGCCGGCGGGCGCGGCGGGGGCTCGACGCGCCTGACCGCGCGCGGCGAGCGGCTGGTCGAGAATTTCGAGCGCATCGACGCCGAGCACCGGCGTTTCTTGGAGGCCCTGAACCGACAGGCCCTCGGGCTTGTGGAGGATTTATTACTCCTCAGGAGAATCGATATGCAAACCAGTGCACGTAACCAATTCCTCGGCACCGTCCGGGCCATCAAGCGGGGCGCGGTCAACGACGAGATCGACATCGAGGTGGTCGGCGGGCAGATGATCGTGGCCATCATCACCCATGAAAGCGCGGAACGGCTCGCGCTCGAGGTCGGCGGCGAGACCTTCGCGCTCATCAAGGCCTCCTCGGTCATCATCGTCACGGATGAGCGCGGCGCCAAGTTCTCGGCTCGCAATCGTCTCAGCGGCACCGTGTCGCGTTTGCATCCCGGCGCCGTGAACACCGAAGTCGTGATCGGTCTGCCGGGCGGCGGCGGGATCGCCGCCATCATCACCAACGACAGCGCCGCGAGCCTCGGGCTCGCGGAAGGCCTGGCGGCAACCGCGATCTTCAAGGCCGGCAGCGTCATCGTGGGCGTGCCGGCATGATGGGATCGCCATGATCGGATCGCCACGATCGGATCGCAGTACTACATTCGAACGCCTATTCTCAATCGTCAAGGAGAAAGGACATGGCCCTAAAGCACTACGGGGTTTTGAAAGGCCGGCCGATCTCGCGCCGCCTGGGATCGGGGTCTTCGCCGCATTACCAGATCCGGGTCGTCGACGAGGGCGGGACGGATTACCGGGTAGCGGTCAACGTCAGTCGCGTTTGGCACCCTCGGAGTTCATGTACCACATCAGATCGCCGCGAGCGTCTCCCCACTTGCGAGTGGATTCAATCCCCTCGCCCATCAGCCCGAGACGGGCGGGCTCGATTATATTCGCGGTAATCTGCTCCAGCCGGAGCTCATGACGCCGCTTCGGCACGAGCTACCCGGGCCGGACAACGATCTCAGTGAAAAGATCGAACAGATCGTGCAGCGGGGCATGGCAGACCCGGAGGGATCGGTCTATGCCTTCGGCCAAGGTTGGGGACCAGAGGTCGGGTTAACGACTGGGCCCTCCCTGGCTCGTGGAAACCAACCGGTACCTCTTGCGAGCGTGTTTCAACAGCCTTATACACACCTCCATACGTATTTTCGCATACGCAATTCAAGTTCGTCATGCCAGCGAAAAGCTGGCATCCAGGAGCCATGAAAGCACCGTGTGGATTCCCGCTTTCGCGGGAATGACGGCCCTGGGTAGACGCCTGTGTAGAGGTACGAATCGACTTGTGCCGGCGTGTTATAGGGACTCAGCCCTCCCTGGCTCGGCTCGTGGGAGTCCAGGTCCGCTACCTCTTGCGAGCGCGTTTCAACAGCCTTAACGACTGAGCCCTCCCTGGCGCAACTTCCTTGAATCATTAAACGAGGAAGACCGTTAGTTTCAACAGCCTTAATGCCTGAGCCCTCCCAGGCAAAGAAAGCAGGTATTCCGGAACGAAGAGATATTTTTGGCCCTGGCAGACCAACAACGCGCCGTTGATAGGAGAATTAATGGATGTTTCAACAGCCTTAACGACTGAGCCCTCCCTGGCGGAACAATCTCATGTCTGGTCTCGTACTCGATGGGGTTTCAACAGCCTTAACGACTGAGCCCTCCGTGGCGCAGCGCCCGTCATAATTCCGGAAGTTGCAGTACCCGCGTTTCAACAGCCTTAACGACTGAGCCCTCCCTGGCCTGCAAAAGCTCAATAGAAACCTTGAAGGTTCACAGAGTTTCAACAGCCTTAACGACTGAGCCCTCCCTGGCGCTGTTAGTG
>Ga0299907_10002959_pt1 | contig 10716 bp, 8 predicted proteins | sample RVTome_16_FD_198680 | JGI IMG/M metagenome (GOLD analysis project Ga0299907, IMG submission 198680) | Soil microbial communities from uranium-contaminated site in the Upper Colorado River Basin, Wyoming, United States - RVT152D67 (version 2) ... | reverse complement strand
GCCGGCCACCCCGCGACCTTCGGATCCCTTCTTCGCGACCGAGGCGACATCCGGCTCGAGGCCGACCGCCGCCGCCGCCGCAAGCACCGGCTCCGAGGAGCTGGATTTCCTGAACGCGTTCGAGGGGCGGTCAGCGCCCGGGCCGGCGACGGCGGGGATCGCCGAGGGCCGGCCCCGCAAGCGGCTCGAGGAAGTCGTCCTGGGCACCGAAGAACGGCGGGGGGCGCGGTCGACCCGGACGGCGCGTAAGCCGAAGCGCCCGCGGCGACCGCTGGACCGGCGCGCGCTCACGCTCGCCACCATCGTGCTGGCCGCGGTGGCGGCCCTGGCGCTCGGCTCGCGCTGGTTCGTCCCGGTCTTCGCGGGCTGGACGGGGGACGATCGCGAGCTCGCCTTGGAGGATCCCGACCGTTCGCCGACGGCGAGCGGGGAGCCCGGGACCGTGATTCCCCTGACCGGCGCGGCGCCCCTCGGGGACGTGGCGGCCCCAGACACGGACGAACCGGGCTCCACGACCGCGGACTCCGCCGCCGGAGCCGACGTCGCCGCGGAGGCGATCCGCGGCGCGCCCTCGCCGTACTCGGTCCACGTGGGATCGTACCGCACCGCCGAGGCGGCGCAGGGGGTCGTGCGCGACCTGAGGCAGCGCGGGCTGATCGCCTTCGCCGCGCCGATCGTCCTTCCCGACAAGGGTGAGTGGGTGCGCGTCTACGTGGGCGCCTATGACGACCGGGAGGAGGCGCGCGCCACCCTGAGCCGGCTGACGTCGGCGGGGGTCGTTCCCGAGGGCTCGGTGCGCGACACGCCGCTCGCGTTCCCGCTCGGGACGTACGCCACGCCGGAGGAAGCCGGGCAGCGGGTCTCCGAGCTCGCCGCTCGCGGCATCCCGGCGTACGCGATCGGCGAAGGGCCCTTCCGCGTCTGGGCCGGAGCGTTCCAGAACGAGGCGGAATCCCGCCTCCTCGCCTCCGCGCTGGACGCGGCGGCGGCGGACGAGGCGGTCGAGCTCTCCCGGCGCGAGCGATGACGCCGCGTCGTTCCCTTCCCCCGCACCCCGACCGACGGAGGCACCTGGCGTGAAACTCCAGCGTCTCGAGATGTACGGGTTCAAGTCGTTCGCGGATCGAGTGGCCATCGACTTCAACCCGGGGATCACCGCCATCGTGGGACCCAACGGCTGCGGCAAGAGCAACATCTCCGACGCCATCCGCTGGGTGCTCGGCGAGCAGCGTCCGACGCTGGTTCGTGGCAGCAAGATGGACGAGGTGATCTTCGCCGGCAGCCGCGACCGGAAGCCCGTCAACCTGGCCGAGGTCGTGCTCCGGTTCTCGAATGAGGACGGCACACTTCCGCTCGAATACTCGGAGGTGGCGATCGCCCGGCGCGTCTTCCGCGAAGGGCAGAGCGAGTACCGGCTCAACAAACACGTCTGTCGGCTCAAGGACATCCAGGACCTGTTCATGGGCACCGGGGTGGGCACGCACACCTACTCGCTCATCCAGCAGGGAATGGTCGACAGCATCCTCTCGGACCAGGTCGAGGAGCGCCGGGTGATATTCGAGGAGGCGGCCGGGGTGACCCGCTACAAGAACCGGCGCAGGGCGACCGAGCGGAAGCTCGAGGCGACTGCGGCCGACCTGCTGCGCGTCGAAGACATCGTGGGCGAGGTCGAGAAGAACGTGGGGTCGCTCCGGCGCCAGGTGGGAAAGGCGCGCCGGTGGCGGGATTACACGGCCGAAGAGGCGCGGCTCGACGTCCACGTGACGGCCGAGGAGCTGGGGACGCTGGAAGGGCGGGAGGGCCCCGTGGAGGAGGAGCTGGAGCGGCTGCAGTCTCTCGAGGCCGAGCGGGCCGCCCGGCTGGGGGACCGCGAGGCCGGCCTCGAGACGCTCGAGATCGAGATCGTCGAGGCCCGGCGGCGCGAGGCCGGGGTGCGGGAGCAGGCGGAGGGCCTGAAGCGCCGGATCTCGCGCCGGGAGGACTCGCAGCTCGTCACCGGCGAGACCCTGCGGCACAACGTGGAGCGGCTGGAGGCGCTGGGCGTCGAAGACGCGCGCGCGACCTCGCGGGCCGACGACCTGGAGGAGCGGCGCGCCAACCTGGAGGTCGACCGCCAGGTGGCCGCGGAGCGGCTGAAGGGCGTCGCCGGCCGGCTGGGCCCCGAGGGGGAAGCCGGCTCGGAAGAGGCTCATCAGGCCGAGCTCCGGGTGGAGCGGGCGCACCTGGTCGGGGAGATCGAGGATCAGCAGGAGCGGCTCGGCGAGGCGCGTCAGGCCGCGGCGCGCCAGGCGAGCGCCGCCGAGAGCGCCGCCGAGCGGCTCGCGGCCCTGGAGGCCCAGCTGGAGGACCGTCGCCACGAGGCGGCGGCCGCCGCCGAGGCCCACGCGGCGGCACGGAGCGGGATGGAGGGAGCCGACGTCGATCGCCGCGAGCGAAGCGCGCGGATCGATGGGTTGGAGACGGCCGTGCGGGGCACGGTCGCCGAGCTCGAAGACGCCCGCGAGGCCCTCGCGGCCGCCCGCGCGGGAGAGCACGCCGCGGCGGGGCGCCTGGAGACCCTGCGGGCGATGGAAGCGCGCTTCGAAGGGTATGGCCAGGGGGCCCGCGCGCTCCTCTCGAGCGCGGCTCCGGTGGACGGACTGGCTGGGGCGCTGCCGCGCGCGGTGGAGGCGACCGAGCCCGCGTTCGAGCGGGCGCTCGACCGGTACCTGGAGAGCCTCGGCCACGCGATCGTGGCCGCCGAGCTGGCCGGCGCGACCCGTGGGGCGGACCGGCTGGCCGCCGGGAGCCTGGGACGCGCGGACTTCCTCGTGCCCGCCCTGATCGCGGTCGGCTCACCGCCGGAGATCCCCGACGCGGCCGCCGCGCACGTGGTGGCCCGCGGCGACCGGGCGCTCCGCTGGACGGAGGATCCGGCCCTCGGCGCCGCGCTCGCCCCGCTGTTCGCGCGGCTGCTCGTCGTCGCCGATCGCGAACGCGCGCTCGCCTGCCGGGAGGCGCTGTCGGAGTCGCCGGAGGCCGCGCGCCACTACGTGATCGCCGGCATGGACGGCACCCTGATCGAGCCGACCGGGCGGTGGCGCACCGCGGGCGACGAGGGGGACGGCGGACTGCTCGCCCGCCGGCGCTTGCTGCAGGAGGCCCAGGCCGAGCTCGAGGACCGCAGGGCCGACGCCGCCGACGCGGCGCGAGCCGCCGCGGCCGCGGAGACCGCCGTGTCGGCCGCGGAGGGCGCGCTCTCGACTGCCCAGGCCGAGGCGCTCGAGGCTGAAGCCCGCTACCGCGAGTCGCGCGAGGCGGCGGTCGTGTCCGAGCAGGAGGCGCGGCAGGCGGCCCGCCGCGTCGAGGAGATCGAAGCCCACGCGGAGGAGCAGTGCCAGACGCGGGAGCGGGCCACCGTTTCCGGCCGCGCGATCGCGGAGACAGTGGAGGAGATCGAGGCCGATCTCGAGCGGGCCCGCGCCAGGATGCGCGACGTCCGCGCCGCGATCGAGCGCCACGAGGAGGTGCGAGCCGAGCGGATCTCCGCGCGGCACGCCATCGAGCTCGAGCGCGCCGAGGCGGAGGCGGCGCTCCGGGCGGTGGAGCGGGAGATCGAGCACCTCGCTGACGAGGAAGACCGGCTGGCGAGCGGCCGGACCGAGCGGCAGGCGGAGCGCCGCCGGCTGGACGAAACGAACGCCGCTCTCGAGGAGGAGCGCGAGGCGACGCTGGTCGAGATCCAGTCGCTCTATGCGCAGCTCGACGGGATCGAGAAGCAGCTCGTGGAAAGTGGAGAGGCGCTGCGGGAGGCCGAGACGCGGCGGGCCGGGTTCGAGTCCGAGCTCCGCGAGCTCAGGCGCGAGCACGAAGCCGCCACCGAGAAGCGGCACGAGCTGACCCTCGCGCGGCAGGATCTGCGGTTTCGCCGGCAGGTCCTGCTCGACCATCTGGCGGAGGGATACGACCGGCCACTGGACGAGCTTCTCGCCGCGCATCCCCTGGAGGAGGGGGAGACGGGCCTGCCCCTGGCGGAGCTCAAGACCCGGCTGGAGGAGGTGCGCCGCAAGCGCGCCAACCTGGGGCCGGTCAACATGCTCGCGGTGGAGGAGTATGAGCGCGAGGCGGAGCGCCACGAGTTCCTCGTGCGGCAGCGTGACGACCTCGTCCAGGCGAAGCGTCAGCTCGAGGAGGCGATCCGCACGATCAACGCGACCGCCCGCGAGCTCTTCGTCGAGACGTTCGAGGCGGTGCGCGCAAACCTCGACATCACGTTCAAGACGCTGTTCGAGGGCGGCCACGCGGAGGTCCGCCTCGAGGATCCCGACGATCCGCTCGAGTCCCCGATCGAGATCGTCGCAAGCCCGCGCGGCAAGCGCGTCCAGCACATCAGCCTGCTGTCGGGTGGCGAGCGGGCGCTGACCGCGCTGTCGCTCCTGTTCGCGATCTACCTGGTGAAGCCGTCGCCGTTCTGCATCCTGGACGAGGTGGATGCGCCGCTCGACGACGCCAACGTCAGCCGGTTCCTCAAGATGATCCGCCACTTCAGCGAAGAGACCCAGTTCGTCGTCATCACCCACAACAAGCGGACGATGGCGGAGGCGGATTATCTTTACGGGATCACGATGGAGGAACCCGGCGTGAGCGCGCTGGTGTCGGTGTCACTGTACGAGGGAGAGACGCAAGACGAGGTGCGGGAAGTGGAGGAGCCGGAGCGGGAGGAGAGCGAGGAGGCGCTGGCCGCCAGCGCTTGAGCCCGGTCGTCGAGGGGCCCCCGCTCAGCTGCGCCAGCGGCGACTCGCGAGCTCGAGCGCGACGTCTCCGAGGAGCGGGAGCAGGAACCAGCGGCCGCGGAACGCCTGCCACACGAGCACGACGGTCAGCAGCACGGTCCCCACGAACAGGAAGAAGACCAGTCCCAGCCCGAGCAGGGGAACGACGTCGAGCGCGGCCACGGCGACCGCCACGAACGCGCTCAGGAGCAGCGACTGCCAGCCGTGGAACTGGACGTAAGGATCGTCCCGGTAGAGCAGGATGCAGGCGACGGCGGTCACGGGCCCGAGCAGGTACGCGACTGCCGCAATCGATCGATTCCGGCTTTCCGATCGTGAGGCGTCCATGGCGACGAGGGGGTCCGTATGGGATGGGGGTCGCGGTTGACCCTGCAGATCCGCGCCGCGAGATTCGCCGACGGTGAGCGCGGAGAGTAGACGAGACCCCGGGCCCGTGTCAACCCGGGTGGGCGAGGCCCCGGACGGCCCGGCCGCGCCCGAGCCCCCCTCCGAAGGGGAAGCCGCCCGCGCCGCGCTCGTGACCGCGCTCGAAGCCGCGGTGGGGCTGGAGGACGGGGAAGCGCTCGACCGGGCCTACGTGTTCGAGCCGGTGGAGCGGCGGGAGGTCTCGTTCACGCTGGCGCTGGTCACCAAGCGCCTGGGCGGCGACCGGCTCGAGATGGTGGCCGTCGGGGGGCGCGCCGAAGGAGAGCGGGCCGCGTCGCACGACTTCGTGCGGCGGGCGCGGTTTCCCGAAGCGGTCCTGCCCGAGATCCTGGCCGAGTTCATCGACCGCTGCGGGGTCGAGGGGGCGCTGTATCGCGAGGTGCGGCTGGCTGGCGGCGTGGGGGGGGAGGGGTCCTTCGATCGCCTGGCGGAGCTCATGGCTCCCCCCGGTGACGGGCCGTGACGATCGACGGCGTCGAACGCTTTCGCGAATATCTGCGCGCATACAACCATCCGGTCACGCCACAGCGTTTACGGGTCGCCGAGGTGCTGTTCGGCACCCACCGGCACATCTCCGCGGACGAGATCCGCGAGGCGTTGGAGGCGCGGGGGGAGTCGATCGGCAAGGCCACGATCTACCGCACGCTGGACCTGCTGTCAAAGGCCGGACTGACCCGCGAGCAGGATTTCGGAGAAGGGTTTCGCCGCTACGAGGCCCGTCCCTCGCGCCCGCGCCACGAGCATCTCGTTTGCACCCGGTGCGGCAAGGTGATCGAGTTCGAGTCCGACGCTGTCGACCGCCTGGAGAGCGAGATCGCCGCGCTGCATCGCTTCCATCCCTCGCGACACAAGCTGGAGATCTACGGCCTGTGCGAAGAATGCCACGACTGATCGCCTCGATCCTCGTCTTGGGAGCGCTCGCGTCCCTGCCCGCGACGGCGCTCGGCCAGCGCGAGATCACCCCCTCGGTGGCATCGCTGGTCGCGCACGACGTCAACGACGTGTTCCTGCGCGTGACCAACCGCGGTTCGTACGGCTTGCGACGCCTCAACGAGACGAGCCCGCCCGGCAACTTTCCGCGCGGCACCGCGAACCGGTATCTGTTCGGGGCTGGTCTCTGGATCGGCGGGATCGGGGACGTGGACGCCAATGGGGTCCCCGATACGATCACCACGATCGGGTACAACCCCCAGTCGACGGCCGAGAACGAGTACATCGAAGGCGTGGTGGGGCAGAATCCCAACGACCCCCGGTTCCGCGTGCTGGACACGACCGTGGCGAGCGACCAGGAGACCTTCCCCGGCGACCCGATCGCGGCCCAGGAGCTGTTCACCGTGTTCGACGACCGCTTCAGCGTCGGCTCGATCGCCCGCCCCTCGATCCCGCTCGGGGTCGAGATCCGGCAGCGGTCGTTCGCGTTCACCGAGCCGGGTCTCGACACGGCGGTGGTCTTCCAGTGGGACATCCTGAACATCTCCGGCCGGATCCGGGAGACCGGCTACACGATCCGCGAGATGTGGACGGGCCTCGTGGTGGATCCGGACATCGGCGAGTCGAGCGACGACACGGCTGCCCCGCTGGAGATCGACGGCGAGCCGGTGCTGCTGGTCTGGGACTTCGACTTCGAGGAAGGCGCGTTCATGGGGCGCCCCGGCTTCCTGGCGCTGGTGCCGCTCGACAACCCGGGCAGCGAAGTCAACATGACCCAGCTGAGCGGGGACGGTCGTCCGGGGGTGCAGACCGTGCCGCAGACCGACCCCAGCCAGTACGAGGCCCTGACGGGGATCCGCGTGCCGACGTTCGCCTCGCCGTTCTTCGACCTGCGTGCGCTGATCGGGATGGGCGGTGTCGATCTGCCGCAGGACGAGGTCGCGCGCGCGGCGATGGCCTGGGTATGGGCGGAAGCGGTCGGCGAGGTCCCCGACGAGCTCCTCCCGTCGAGCCCCGAGCTCGTGGCCGACGCGCCGTTCCTGGCCGACCTGGTGGAAGCGGTGCGGGCGGTGCGCCAGGCGTACGACCAGCGGATCGCCGGCCTGCCGGTACTGCTCGACTTCCCGGCCGGGCCGGCCGAACCCGGCCCCGGGAACCTCAACATCGTCCTCCAGAACTACCCCAACCCATTCACCGACGAGACCACGATCGAGTATTCGATCGTCGCGGAGGGTGACGTGAGGCTCCAGGTATTCGACGCGCTGGGACAGGTCGTGACGACGCTGGCCGCCGGCCACCGCGAGCCCGCCACCTACACGGTGGCCTGGAACGGCCGCTCCACCAGCGGTCGCGAGGTCCCGTCCGGGGTCTACGTGATCCGCCTGACCACCCCTCAGGGAACGTCCGTGGTCCGGGCGCTCAAGCTGCGATGACGGTTGCAGGGTCCCCACTCTCCGGGCAGATTCATGCCTTCATGCCCGCCCGCCTTGTCGTCTCCGCGCTCTGCCTGCTCGCCCTGGTCTCGTGGCCGGGAGTATCCGCCCGCGCCCAGACGAGCGGCAGCACGTCGGATGGCGGGATCGTCGGCCTGGTGCTGCCGGTCGGCGCGCGCGCCATCGGCCAGGGCCGCGCGGTCGTGGCGACCCGGGCCGAGCTCCAGGCGATGCCCTACAACCCGGCCACCGTCGACGGCCTCGAACGCGGCGCGCTGACGTTCAGCCGGATCGAGGGGGCGGAGGACGCGGGGTTCGACGGCAATTACGTAGCCGGCGCGGTTGTCTCTCCCTATGGGACCTTCGCCGCTCAACTGATCTACCAGGACTACGGGGAGATCCCGCTGACGGAGACGTCACCCGACGCCGTGGGGACGGTCGAGGTCAGCGACTGGGCCGTGGGGCTCACCTGGGCGAACCACTGGCGGGACCGCCTGTCGTACGGGGTGACGGCGAAATGGTACAACTCCGACCTCGGTGTAACGTCGGGCAGCGGCGCGGCGTTCGACATCGGCGTCGTCTACCTCCCGCGTCCGGGTTCGGTGCCGATCTCGTTCGGCGTCTCGATGCGCAACCTGGGCGGGGATTTCCGCTACGACGAGACCGAAGCCACCACCGGCGGTGGGGATAGCGACAACCTGCCCAGCCGGGTCCGGGTCGGCGTGGAAGCGAAGCCGGAGAGCTTCTTCGGCGTTCCGCCCGAGTACAAGGTAGGCCTGTCGTTCGACGCGGAGAGCGACCTGCGCGAGCTCGCGAACTCGGGCTTCCACGGCGGTGCCACCCTCACGGTCTATGAAGTGCTCGTCCTGCGCGGCGGGGTCGTGATCATCGACAACCCGTATGTGGACTCGGGGGACGCCGACCGCGCGACCGGTGGTTCGTTCGGGATCGGGATCCGGTACGACCGGTTCGAGGCCGATATCGCGCGGGAGGTGTCGGTGTCGGAGCTGGGGGACGAGACTCATTTCGCGGTCGGAATCCGGTTCTGAGGCGGTCGCTGGGAAACGGCTCATCTCCGGCGTTGCGCTCCTCGTGCCGGCCTGCGGCGCACCAGAGTGCGCCTCGGCCGTCCCTCGTCGCGCGCCTTGAATCTGAGCCGGGTTGAGCGACCTTTGTCCACGCGGTCATCGGGTTGACTTCAAACCGATAGCGCTTTTACCGAGGAGAAGCATGATTCCTTTCGCCCTACGGGTCGGGGCGCCTTTCCTGACCATCACGCTGCTGGCTTGTGGGGGTGGGCCGGCCGACGAGCTGCTGGTCCTCCACACGGCGGACGGGTACGGGTATTTCGACGACTGCGGCTGTCGCGCGGACTCGACCGGCGGGCTCGCGAAGCGGGCCTGGGTCGTGGACTCGCTGCGGCGCGAGTCGGACGTGCCGATTCTGCTCGTCGACGCGGGAGACTTCACGGGCGGCGAGGGCGCCTACGGCGCGGCGCTGGGCCGCGTGATGGTCGACGCCATGCGGCTCATGGAGTACGACGCGTTCACGCTCGGGGAGTGGGAACTCAATCAGGGCCCCTCCTACGTGCGCGAGATCGTGACCGACAACCCGATCGCGTGGGTCCACACGAACTACGACGTCGTCGGACTCGAGGGTCTCGGGAAGGAAACGCTGGTTTTGGAGAAGGGGGGCCGGCGGATCGGCCTCATCGGGCTGTTCAACCCGACGATCCTGTTGAACCCCGCCATGCGGGACAGCGTGGTCGTCGAGGAGGACATCGTCGCCAGCGCTCGACGCGGCGTGGCCGAGCTCCAGCGGCAGGACGTCGATCTCGTCGTCGTCCTCAGCCATCTCTCGTACAAGGGGGATCGCGCGCTGGCCCGGATGGTGCCGGGCATCGACCTCATCGTCTCGGGGCACGGCGGCAAGACCCTGAACGAGCCGGAGGAGGCGACGCCGGGGACCTGGATCGTGGCGGCGGGGGACCTGGGTCGGTTCCTGGGTCGGGCGCGGCTCGAGTTCGTGGGCGGGCCCGATGAGTCGGTGCAGGTCGCCGGGATCGAGGGCGGTTTGATCGTGATGGAGCCGTCCCTCCCCAACGACCCGCGGCTGGACCCGCTGTTCGCGCGCTACGAGGAGGAGCAAAGATCGTTGATGCAGAGAGAGCTGGAGTCCATGCAGATCCCCGACGCGATTCCGCCCGCCGATGAACCCCGCGGAGACGACGAGTCGATCCGCCTGAATAGTCCCCAGAGCTGAGGAGGAGAGATCGGTGGCATTCGTCGCCAAGGAGATGTTCCTGACGCACGGAGTGGGTCGTCACCGCGAGAAGCTGGCGTCGTTCGAGCTCGCGTTGCGGGACGCGAAGATCGCCGAGTACAACATCGTCCGCGTCTCCAGCATCTTTCCGCCGCAATGCAGGATGGTCTCGCGCAACGAGGGCCTGAGGAAGCTGCGGGCCGGGCAGGTGCTGTTCACGGTGGTCGCCGAGACCGCGACCAACGAGCCGCACCGGCTGATCGCGTCGTCGATCGGCGTGGCGATCCCGCGCGATCCCGACCACTACGGCTACCTCTCCGAGCACCACGGCTACGGCCAGACCGACAAGATCGCCGGCGACTACGCCGAGGACCTGGCGGCCCAGATGCTCGCGACGGCGATGGGCGTCGACTTCGACCCCGAGGCCGCGTGGGACGCCCGCAAGGAGCAGTGGAGGATCTCCAACGAGATCGTGACGACCCGGAACGTCACGCAGTCGGCGGTGGGGGACAAGGGTGGGGTGTGGACGACGGTGGTGGCGGCGGCGGTTCTGATCGATCCCGACTGAGGTCGATGACTAGGTCGATGAAAACGGGCCATCTGCGGCGTTGCGCTCCTCGTGCGAGCCTGCGGCGTACGAATCGTACGCCTCGGCTCTCCCTCGTCGCGCGCCTTGCATCTGACCCGTTTTGATCGACCTCCTCAACCTCGAGACTGTTGAGCCATGCCTGAAGCTCTGAACTTCCTGGGGCTCCCTGACGACGAGTCGCGGTACGAGGACGCGGGGGGGGTGGTGGTGCCGGTGCCCTGGGAGGCGACGGTGTCGTACGGGGCGGGAACGGGGAAGGGACCGGCGGCGATCCTCGAGGCCTCGGGCTATGTGGAGCTCTACG
>Ga0299907_10002958_pt1 | contig 10718 bp, 6 predicted proteins | sample RVTome_16_FD_198680 | JGI IMG/M metagenome (GOLD analysis project Ga0299907, IMG submission 198680) | Soil microbial communities from uranium-contaminated site in the Upper Colorado River Basin, Wyoming, United States - RVT152D67 (version 2) ... | reverse complement strand
CGGGTCCGGTTAGCGCCTCCGGCGCGGAAGTCGGTACCACCCTGGCGATGGCGACCGGCATTGGGGACGGAATTCTCGTCGATTGGCGCCTGTGGCGCGCGACCCGGCCGATCCGCACGCCCCGGGGAGCGTGACGACCACATTGGCGTCATCCTGAACGCCTCACGTCCATGAACCTCTTCCACCGATTGGGCTTGTTCTGCGCGCGCCGGCGCTGGCCGGTCATCGGCGCGTGGGCGCTGTTGCTGCTCATCGCCCTGCCGCTGGCGCCCCAGCTGCCGGCTGCACTGAGCTCGGGCGGCTTCTCGACCGACGACCTCGAGGCGTCGCGCGCCCGCGTGCTGCTCGAGCAGGAGCTCGGCGCACCGCCGTCGGCGATGGTCATCGTCTTCGAGAGCACGACCGACGCCCGTGCCGGCGACCCGGCGTTCGAGGCCGCCCTCGCCCAGGCGCTTGTCGACGTGGCGGATGCCGAGCACGTCACCGGCCTGCTGACGCATCACTTCTCGCCGCGTCAGGTCAGCCCCGACGGGCGCGTGGTCTACGCCATCGCGACGCTCGACCTGGCGCCCGACGACTCGCCCGACGCGCTCGAACCGGTCAGCAGCGCCCTGCGCGAGGTGGCCGGAATTCGCGCTTACCTGGCCGGCAGCCCGGCCTTCTACGGCGACATCCAGGTCCTCTCCGAGCAGGACCTCCAGCGCAGCGAGCTGATCTCGCTCCCGCTGGCCGCCATCGCGCTCCTGCTCGTCTTCGGCAGCTTCGTCGCCGCCGGCCTGCCCATCGCCGTCGGCGGGACAGCCGTCGCCATCGCCCTGGCCGTGCTGTTCCTCGTCACGCACGTTACGCCGCTGTCGATCTTCGTGCTCAACCTGGCCACCCTGCTCGGCCTCGGCCTGGGTGTCGACTACGCGCTGCTGATGACCAGCCGCTTCCGCGAGGAGCTGCATGCCCGGGGCGGCGGGCGGGCGGGATCGGACGCTGGCGACGGAGGCCGACAGGGATCGGACGTCCTGGACCGGCCGGCGATCGAGGCGGCCGTCGCGGCCACTGTCGAGACGGCCGGGCGGGCGGTCTTCTTCTCGGGGCTGACCGTCCTGCTCGGCCTGATCGGGCTGATGCTGTTCGAGTTCATGGTCCTGCGCTCGGTCGGCATCGCCGGCGCGGTCGTTGTCGGCGCCGCGGTGGCCGGCGCGCTGACCCTGCTGCCGGCGGTGCTGTCGGTGCTCGGGCCCAGAGTCGACGCCCTGGCCATCCGGCGCGTCAGCGTCCAACCATCCGAGGACGGGGCGTGGGCCCGGCTGGCGCGGCGGGTGATGGATCGGCCGCTGCTGTTCTTCGTGCCCACGCTGCTGATCCTGCTGCTGCTCGGCTCGCCCTTCCTCCACGTCCGCTTCAACGCACCCGACGCGACGATCCTGCCGCCGACCGTGCCCTCGCGCCAGGCCTACGACCTGCTGGTCGAGAACTTCGGCGAAGGCGACTTCGCACCACTGAGCATCGCCATCCGCACGAACGGACCGGCGACCGACCCGGCCAACGTGGCCGCGCTGTACGAGTACTCGCGCCGCCTCGCCGCCGACGGGCGCGTGACGCGCGTCGAGGGCATGGTCGACGTCGACCCGCGGCTGACGATGGAGCAGTACCAGCTGCTGTACGGCGCGCCCGGCGGACCGGGCGACAGGTTCGTCGCCGACACGCTCGCGCGCACGACCCGTGGCGACCTGACGGCCTTCACCATCTTCAGTGCCTACGGCCCCAACCGGCCGCCGGCGCGGACGCTGGTGGAGGAGATGCGCGACCCGGCCTCCGCGCTCGCGCCACCGGCGGGCATGAGCGTGCTGGTCGGTGGCGGCGCGGCCGAGGTGCGCGACGTCGTCACGCGCATCGCCGCCGACTTCCCGCGCTCGGCGCTGTTCATCCTTTTGGCCACCTACGTCGTGCTGTTCCTGCTGCTCCGCTCGGTCGTGCTGCCGGCCAAGGCGATCGTGATCAACGCGCTGTCGATCACCGCCGCCTTCGGCGCGCTGGTGTGGGTCTTCCAGGACGGCAACCTGTCGGCGCTGCTCGGTTTCACGCCGCTCGGCTTCGTCGAGACGACGCTGCCGGTGATCCTGTTCTGCGTCCTGTTCGGGCTGTCGATGGACTACGAGGTGTTCCTGCTCTCGCGGATGAAGGAGGCTTACGACCGGACCGGCAACAACCGCGAAGCGGTGGCGCGCGGGATGGAACGCAGCGGGCGGATCGTGACGTCGGCGGCGCTGATCGTGGTCGTGGTGGCCGGCTCGTTCGCCTTCGCCGACATCGTGCTGATCAAGGCGCTCGGCCTAGGCGTAGCCATTGCCGTCGCGCTCGACGCGACGGTCGTTCGGGCGCTGCTGGTGCCGGCGACGATGCGCCTGCTCGGCGACCGCAACTGGTGGCTGCCGGCACGCATGCGCCGCTTCATCTCGACGCGCCTGCACTTCCCTGAGTCGGCGACGCTGGCACTGCTGGCGCTGGTGGTTGCAGGGCTGTTGGTCGGTGCCTGCTCGCCGGCCGGCCGCGTCCTGGCCGTCGACCCGCCGCCGCCGCCGGTCCAGCCCTCACCGACACCGACGCCCGTGCGGCCGGCCGATCCAATCCCGGTCAGCCTGCCGCGCGACGAAGCCGCCCACGACCGAATGACCGAGTGGTGGTACTACACCGGCCACCTCGAGGCCGGCGACGGCCGGAGCTTCGGCTTCGAGTTCGTCATCTTCCGCGCGGAGCGCGGGTCGTTCCCGGTGACGTGGGCCTCACACCTCGCCCTGACCGACGAGGACGACAAGGCGTTCCTGTACGAGCAGCGGGCTGAGATCGGCCCGCAGGTCGACGTGGGGCAGATGAGTGGCGCCGGGCCGGAGGCCGGCTACGACCTGGCCATCCGCGGCGGCGACGTGCCGGGCGTGGTTGCCGACCGCGAGCCGTGGCGCATGACCGGCCGGCTGGGCAGCGACACGCTGACCGCGTCAGCCGGCGAATTCGGGCTGGCGCTGGCGCTGGCCGATACACGGGCCGCACCCATCCTCCACGACGCGGACGGCTGGGTCGACTTCGGGCCGGCGGGCGGCTCGTACTACTACTCGAGGCCGCGGATGGCAGCTGAGGGCACGCTCACGCTGGGCGGCGAGGCGGTCGACGTGACCGGCACGGCGTGGTTCGACCACCAGTGGGGCGACTTCATCGCGATCGGTGGCGGCGGCTGGGACTGGTTCGCCGTCAACCTCGACGACGGCACCGACCTGACGGTTTCGCTCGTCCGTGCCGCCGACGGCTCGTTCCCGCTCGTCTACGGCACGCTCGTCGGGCTGGGCGGGGCCGCCCGGCACCTCGCCGCCGGTGACTTCAGCGTGACCGTCACCGGCGAGTGGACCAGCCCGCACACCGGCGTCGTCTACCCCGCCGGCTGGCGCATCGAGCTGCCCGGCGAGGAGTTGGTGCTGGAACTGACGCCGACGGTCGCCGACCAGGAGCTCGACACTCGCGCCACGACGGGCGTCATGTACTGGGAGGGCTCGCAGCAGGTGACCGCAACACGGTCCGGCCAGGCGGTCGGCGGTGAGGCATACGTCGAGCTGACCGGCTACGCCCCCTAGCGCCTACTTGCCGGCCAGTTCGTGCTCGAGCTGCCCCGCGCGCTGGCGCAGGCGATTGGCGACGCCCACCGCACCGCGCCGCTCCATGTATCCGATCGCCTCGCGCAGCAGCTGCGCGCCGGCCTGGCGACCGCGTACGGCGGCAACCACGTCGGCAACGTGTTCGCGCGCCCACGCGCCGATGCTGCCGTACTCGCTGCCGTCGGCGACTGCGATCGCCTCGTCGGCCAGGCGCAGCGCATCCTCGACGTTGCCGCGACTGTGCTCGACACGGGCCCGCGCCACGCGCCAGCCGATCTGCGACGCCACGTCGTCGCTGGCCGACAAGGCCTCGGACTCGCGCGCCAGCTCCTCGGCCTCGTCCAGTCGGCCGAGGTAGTGCAGCGCCACCGCCAGGTCACCGTAGGAAGTGCTGAGCATCGCGCGCTCGCCCATCGCGCGCAGGACATCGGCGCCCTCGCGCAGCGCTGCCTCTGCAGCCTCCCAGTCACCGGCCAGCCACTCGACCACACCCGCCCACTGGCTGGAGCCGGCCACGTGGGCCACGCGGCCAAGCTCACCCAGGATGGCCCGGCTTTCGGCGACCAGCCGGCGGCCGGCATCGAAGTCGCCCACGAAGGCCATTGCCCGGCCGCGGATGCCGAGGGCCTGTGCTTCGGGCAGTCGCCGGCCAAGTTGCCGCGCCCGCTCGAGGATCGCGTCGGCTTCCGCGAGCACCTCGTCCAATGGTGCGTCGAGCCACAGCATGCTCGCCGCCCGGGTGATGCGCGCCTCGAGTTCGATGTTCTCGTCGCCCGCCCGCATGGCCAGCTCGATCGCGTGGCTGGCGGAAACATGCTCCGCGGCGAGGTGGCCGAGGTAGTAGTCGAAGATGCTCAGCAGAAGCCAGCCCGCGGCTGCCTCGCGCCAATCCCCGCGCGCCTCCAGCGCCGCCGTCGCCGCCTCCACCTCGGGACGATGGCCCGCCATGGCGCCCTCCGGAGCGACATATGCGACGTAGTTGGCGCGCCGGATGACGGCCAGGCCACGCAGCCGCTCAGAGCCCGACTGCCCGGCGAGCACGACCGCTTCGTCGAGAACGGGTAGTCCGCGATCGAAGTCGCCCGATTCGACCAGCGCCGGACCCAGCTCGATGAGGACCTCCGGGCGCAGCGGGTCGGCCGGCGCCAGCAGCGCGGCCGCCCGTTCGAGCAGCTTGCGGGCGGCCCCGGCGTCGCCGCGATCGGCGGCGCGCCGGCCTGCGGCAAGCATCCTCTCGGCCGCTCGGCGGCCCAGCCCGACTGCGGCGTCGTCGAGCGGGCCGAGCTCCTGGCGGTAGCGGTAGGCCTGCTCGAGGTGGTAACCGAGCACCTCCTCGTACTCAGCGACCCGATCTCCGGCGGTCCGCTCTAGCCAGTCGGCGAAACGCTCATGAAGGCCGACTCGCTCCTGCTTGGGCAGCGCGTCGTAGGCAGCATCGCGCACCAGCAGGTGGCGGAAACGGAAGGCGTCGTCGCCGGCGAAGTCCGATCGGTCCGGCCGCACGAGCTCCTTGCGCACCAGGCTGAGCAGCGACTGGCCGACCTCCGGACGCATCGGCTCGGGCGCCAGATCGGCGACCGCGCCGCGCCAGAAGACCTTGCCCACCACCGACGCCCGTTCGATGACCCGACGCTCGGGCACGGCCAGCCGGTCGATGCGCGCCGCCAGCAGCGAACGGATCGTCGGCGGCACGGCAACGCGCTCGACGTCGCCCTTGGCTAGCCACAGCTCGCCGTCACGCTGCAACACACCATCGTCGACGAGCATGGCCAGGAATTCCTCGACGAACAGTGGGTTGCCCTCGGCCGCCGCCGCCACGCGCTCGACCACCGGCCGGGCCAGCGCAGTGGCGCCGAGCAGGTTCTCGACCAGCTTTGCGACCTCCGCCTCAGACAGCGGCTGCAGCAGAAGCGTCGTCGCCTGCAGCTTGCCGCCCGACCACGTGGGCCGAGCTTCGAGCAGCTCGGGCCGGGCGACGCACACGATCAGGATGGGCGCGTCGCGCGACCAGTCGGCGAGGTGCTCGATCAGGTCGAGGAAGGTCGGCTCGGCCCATTGGATGTCGTCGAATACGACGATCAGCGGCTGATCCTCGGCGAGAACTTCGAGGAAGCGCCGCACAGCCCAGAACAGCTCGTCGTTGGTCGCTCGCTCTGCGCCCAGCCCGATCGTTCCCGCGACGTGGCCGGCAATGGTCGGCCCGTTCTGGGCGCCGGCAACCATTCGCTCAATCGCGGCGCGCGCCTCGGCCGGCGTGTCTTCCTCGCGCACACCGGCGAGCGACTTGACCGCCTCGGCCAACGGCCAGTAGGTGATCCCCTCGCCATAGGGCAGGCAGCGGCCGCGCACGACGTGCCCTCGTCCACGAACGCCGCTGATGAACTCATGAACGAGGCGCGACTTGCCCACACCGGCCGTGCCGAGGAGTGTGAACAGCACGCACGTCCGGTCGCGCACGGCCTGCTCGAAGGCGGCATCGAGCAGCTGACGCTCGCGCTCGCGACCGACCAGCGGCGAGTCGAGGTGGCGCGCCCGGCCGGCGGCATCACGCTCGACCGACGACAGCCGCCACGCCCGGACGGACAGCGCCTTGCCCTTGAGCGACAGCGCCGGCAGCGGCTCTGCCACGACGGCGTCGCGCACGAGCTGGTACGTCTCATCGCCGATCAGCGTCTCGCCCGGATCGGCCGCCGTCTGCAGCCGCGCAGCGACGTTGACCGCGTCGCCGGTCACCAGGGTCTCGGCCGAGCCACCCTCGCCGGCGACCACCGGCCCCGTGTTGATCCCCGTGCGTGTCTGGATCGTCAAGCCCCAGCCCTGGGCCAGCTCGTCGTTGAGCGTCGCCAGGGCGGCGCGAAGCTCGTCGGCCGCGCGCACTGCCCGCAGGGCGTCGTCCTCGTGCAACACCGGGTGGCCGAAGACGGCCATCACCGCATCGCCGATGAACTTCTCGACCGTTCCGCCGTGGCGCTCGAGCACGCGTCTGACCACCTCGAAGTAGCGCGCCATGACCGAACGCATGGTCTCGGGATCGCGTTGCTCGCCCAGGCGCGTCGATTCCACGACGTCGCTGAACAGTACGGTCACGATCTTGCGGCGCTCACTTACAGCGACCGCCGCACTCTCGAGTGGCGCGGCGCAGTTGCCACAGAAGCGGAACCCGGCCGGGCTCTGCGTCCCGCAGCGCGCGCAGGTGATCATGCTCAGGCTGGCGGCCGATTCGTCAGCAGGAATGCGGCGACGGCCAGCGCACCGAACACGACGGTGGCCACGACGCCGACCTGCAGGCCGACCGCCGGCCGGTAGCTGCCGCTGGCAAGCTCGCGCCGTGCGCGCAGGAACGAGTAGGCACCGGCAATTGCGAGCCCACCACCGAGCAGGACCAACCCGACTCCGATCAGCGTCTCGATCCCGCCGCTCGCCCCCTGCAGCGCCAGCCGGTCGACGATGAAGCCGAGGCCGATGACGGTCAGCGCAGTGCGGATCCACGCGAGCAGGGTGCGCTCATTGGCCAGGTGATCGCGCACCGACGGCGGCTCGATCGGGGAAGGCCCGCCCACTTCGTCGGCCGCCTCAGCCGCTGATCAGCTCGCCGCCGTCGACGCCGATGACGTTGCCCGTGATCCAGTGCGTGCCCTCGCCGGACAGCGTCACGATCGCCTGAGCCACGTCGTCGACCGTCGTCATCCGCCCGGACGGGTTCTTCTGGCCGTGGGCGATCAGGTCGTCGCGCTCAGGGATCTGCATCAGGGCCGGCGTCATGGTCACGCCGGCGCGGATGGCGTTCACGCTCACGCCGCTCTTCTGCTTGGCGAACTCCATCGCCAGCTGGCGGCAGTGCGACTCGAGCGCCGCCTTGGCCGCGCTGACCGCGCCGTAAGTGCCGATCACGCGCGTCGAGCCTTCGCTGGTCATGGCGTAGATCTTCGAACCGTCCCCGAGCAGGCCGGCATGCCAGGCGTCCTGTGCCCAGTAGACGAGGCTGTGCGCCATCACGTCGAGGGTCATGTCCATGTGCTTGCGCGAGATGGCTGCCGCCGGGTCGGCGGCCAGGTACGGGCGCAGCGTGCCGAAGGCGAGCGAGTGCAGCATCACCCTGACGTACGGCCGGGCATTGGCGCGCGCCGCGAAGCGCTCGCGCAGCTCGCCGATGACCTTGCCGCGCTGCTCGTCGTCGGCGGCGTTGCCGTTGAAGAAGAGTGCCTCCCGGCCGGCGGCCGCGATGCGCTCCTTGATTCCCTCCACCCGCTCCATGCCCTGGCGCCGGTCGAGGTGCACGCCGCAGATGTTGTAGCCAGCGCCGGCCAAGGCTAGGGAAACCGCCTCGCCGAAGCCGCTGCTTGCCCCCAGGATGAGCGCCCAGCGCTCGCGGTCGTCCGTCACGCGCGATCCTCCCTCACGCCGGCGATCCTATCATCGGCCCATGTCCGCCCAGCCCACTCTCCTCCTTGTCCACGCCCATCCCGACGACGAGAGCATCTCGACGGCCGGCGTGATGGCCCGCTACGCCGCCGCCGGTGCGCGCGTCGTCCTCGTCACCTGTACCGGCGGCGAGCACGGCGAGATCGTCGTGCCCGAGCTCGACACGCCCGAGAATCACGCCCGCCTCGCCGACCTGCGCCGCGAGGAACTGCGCCGCGCTCTGGCCCACCTCGGCCCGATCGAGCACCACATCCTGGGCTACGTCGACTCGGGAATGATGGGCACGCCCGAGAACGACGCGCCGGAATCCTTCTGGCAGGCTGGCTTCGACGAGGCCGTCGAGCGCCTGCTGCGCATCGTGCGCCAGGTCCGGCCGCAGGTGATGGTCTCGTACAACGACTTCGGCGGCTACGGCCATCCCGACCACATCCGGGCGGCGCTGATCACCAAGGCCGCCTTCGAGCGGACGGCCGACGATGCGGCCGACAACAGGCCGCAGAAGCTCTACGAAACGGCGCGCGACTGGGCCAACATGGAGCAAGTGCGCGCGCGGGCCGAGGAACGCGGTGCTGAGGCCTGGTGGTCCGATCCCGACGAGACCGACGAGCAGCGCGCCGCGCGCCAAGAGTTCATGGCCCGGATGGCCGCCGCCACCGGGCCGATCACGACCCGTGTCGACGTCGCCGACTTCCTCGCTGCCAAGCACGCCGCGATGAAGGAGCACGTCACGCAGCTGTCGCCGCGGATGACCTTCCTGGCGCTGACGCCCGATGACTGGCGCGAGCTGATGCCGAGCGAGGACTTCACCCTGCGCGTGGCGCGTGTCGGCGTGCGCCTGCCCGAGGACGACCTCTTCGCCGGCCTCGGCTAGTAGTCGAACAGCCCGCGCGAGCCGTCGCGAACGCGATCTAGGACGTCGCGCCCGCCGCGGTCGTACTCGAGCAGGTTGGGCTGCGCGGCATCGAGGATCAAGGTCGGGTGGAGCCAGGCCTGCACGAGTCGGCCGCGCTGGAAGGTCAGCTCGAGGACCAGGCCCTCCATCGTGTTCTCCGACCACGTCTGGTCGAAGATGAAGTTGCCCAGCGAGTAGAAGGCCAGCCCGTCACCGATCTCCTCGATCGCACCCGCCCAGTGCGAGTGGTGGCCGATGACCAGGTCGGCGCCGGCCTCGATCCAGGCCCGCGCCAGCCGGCGTTGGTTGGGTGCCGGCTCGAGGCGGTACTCGCGACCCCAGTGCGGTGCGACGATGACCACGTCGGCCTCGGCCCGCGCCTGGCGGACCATGTCGGTCGTCCGAGCGCGGCCGCAGCCATGGACGCCGATCCGGTCCGTGCCCGCGCGGAAGCCACCGATGGCCGTGCACGAGATGATCGCCACGCGCTGCCCGCCGACGTCGAGGATGGTGGCTCGTGAGGCGGCCGCCACATCGGCGCCCGCGCCGGCGTGGGCGATGCCGCGCTCGTCGAGCGTCTCCATCGTGCGCAGGATGCCCTGCCGGCCGCCATTACCGATGTGATTGTTGGCCAGCGTCACGAAGTCGACGCCGGCGTTGGTCAGCCCGCGCAGCAGGCGCGGCTCGCCGGTGAAGGTGAACCCGGTCGTGTGGTAGGTGGCGCCCGGGAAGACCGCCGACTCGAGGTTGGCCATCGCCAGGTCGGCCTCGGCGAACAGCTCACGCAGCGCACCCTCGTTGCCCGTCCGCCGCGAGATCGGGTACGGCCAGCCGAAGACCGTGCAGCAGCGCCGGCGCTGGATCGCCACCGTGCCGCCGTCCCACGGGAAGTCGGGGCCCTTGTCCAGCACGGTCGTCTGGCGCGCCACCCCGCGGTCGAGCAGGATGTCGCCGGCAGCGACGAGCGTCCACGTGTCGGCCTGCTCCCAGTCGAACTCGGCCAGCTCGATCGTGACCTCGAGCGGCCAGTCGTCGAGGCTCGCGACGCGAACGTTGCCGAACAGGCTCACGTCGTCGAGAGCGAGGGCACGGAACCGGTGGTCGACCATCGGCAGCGGCACCAGCCCGAGCGCGCCGTTGTCCAGCGCGCCCAGCAGGCCTGCCTCGTCACGCTCGGTGACGGTCGCGCCGGGCCGCGCCGCGCGCACCGCGTCGGCCATGCCCGCCGGAACTACGACCTGGCTGAACTCGCCGTCGGCGCCGCTGAGCGCGCGCTCCAGCTGAGCGCTGCTTATCGAGGTGGTGCCCGTCCAGAAGCCGACCACCGGCACGAGTGGCACGCTGCGGCGCGGCGCAGGCGTCGGCGCCGGGCTCGGGGTCGCCTGTGGCGGCGACGTTGGCGGCGAGGCCATCGGCAGCGGCGACAGCGTCGGCGCCAGACCGGCCCCGGTCGGCGTCGGCTGGGTCGCCGGGCTGGCGGCGGCAGTATCGGTCGCGCCGGGCGCACGGGAAGCTGTCGGGGCCGGCGGCCCGCCCAGTCCGAGCACCCCGGCAGCGCCGGCGACGAGCAGCAGCACGACCAGGACGAGCAAGACCAGCTGGCCGCGGAAGGGACGCACCGTCAACCAGTGTAGGAGAAGGGCGGGGACTGGCGGACCCGACCGGATTCGAACCGGCGATCTCCAGCGTGACAGGCTGGCATGTTGGGCCGCTACACCACGGGTCCGGGCAGCGAGGGACGAGGATAGCAGCGCCCGTCGCGCTTG
>Ga0299907_10002957_pt1 | contig 10718 bp, 7 predicted proteins | sample RVTome_16_FD_198680 | JGI IMG/M metagenome (GOLD analysis project Ga0299907, IMG submission 198680) | Soil microbial communities from uranium-contaminated site in the Upper Colorado River Basin, Wyoming, United States - RVT152D67 (version 2) ... | reverse complement strand
GCGAGAGAGAGGGCCTCCACGAAGTGGAGGCCACGCGTCAGGGAGCGGACTACATGGGCATCGGTGTCCATGAGGCGGCCCGGATCGGTGCCCTAGCCGGTGCCGGCGAGATCGTGGCCGGGATGGCCGTCGCCGGTCGAGCCGGTGAGCACCCTGTCTCCGAACCGCGTAGGGCAACGCTCAAGGGCCTGTCCGAGGCGGTCGAGATCGTTTCGATCAGCTGGCGGTAGGGGCCGCGGCCGTCAGCTGTTTCGTAGTGGCGCCGGCTGCGGCAGCATGGGGTCCGGTGGCGGCGATCGAGGTCCAGTTGCTGGGGCGCTTCCTGGTGCGCCGATCGGGCGACGAGGTGCCCCCGGCGAGCTTCGGTGGCCGGCTGGTGCGCGTCCTCATCCGGCTACTCGTGACCCGCCGGGGCACCTTCGTGTCCCGCGACGTCCTCGCCGAGGCGCTCTGGCCGGAACGGATGCCGGCCGATCCCGGTGCCAACCTCCGGGTGCTCGTGCAGCGAGCCCGAACTGCCCTCGGGGATCCGGCGCTGATCGTGACCGGACCCAACGGGTACTCCTTCGCCGCCGGGACCGGCTGCGAGGTCGACACCGAGATGTTCCTGGCAGGAGTTCGAGCCGGCCAGGAGCACTTCGCCGCCGGACACGCCGGCGCCGCCCTCCGGGACTTACGGTCGGCGCTCGACCTCTGGGGCGAGCCGCTGGCCGAAGACGCCTATGACGAATGGGCCCAGGAGGTCAGAGCCTCGCTGGGGCGGGCCTACCTTCAGGCACTGGAGACGGGAGCGGTGGCGGCGCTTGCCGTGCGCGACCCCGGGCAGGCGGTGGCCCTGGCCGAGCGGGCCGTGGGTCGGGAGCCGCTCCGGGAGTCAGCTGTCACCCTGCTGGCCCGGGCCCTGGCCGCATCCGGCGATCAGGTGGCGGCGCTGCGGGCGATCGAGTCGCTGCGCCGCCGCCTGGCGGAGGAAGTGGGGCTCTCGCCGTCGCCCGACGTGCTGGCGCTGGAGCGCCGTCTTCAGCGCGGCGAGCTCGTGGGCGAGACGGCGCGCCGGCCCACCCTCCCGGCGGTCCGGCCCGCCTTCGAGGGATTGGCATTCATCGGTCGTGACGAAGAGCTGCGCGTGCTGTCCATCGCCATCCGGGGTCCGGAGCCGTGCACCGCCCTGGTGGGAGGGTCGCCGGGGGCGGGAAAGTCCCGACTGGTGGCCGAGGCGGCCGAGCATTCGGAGGTGCCGGTCATCTTCGTGCGGGCCTTCCTCCCCGAACGGAACGAGCCGTGGGGACTAGCCCGGGCCCTCCTCCGGGAGGCCCTCGCCCTCGATCTCGAAGCTGCCCGTGCCATCCCGGACCGCGCCGCGCAGGCCTTGGCGGACGTCGTCCCCGAGCTGGAGGAGCTGCGCTCCATCGGCAGCGGTGTGGTCGATCCCGAGAGCCGCCGGGCCCTGGCCTTGGAAGCGGCGGTGAGAGTGCTGACGGCGGCGGCGGGCAAAGGCGCGCTGATCGTGGTCGACGATCTCCAGTGGGCGGATGCCACCAGCCTCGGGCTTCTCGGACTCTCTGCCCGCCGGATCCCCCGGGTGGGCATGATCCTGGCCTACCGGGACGAGGACGTGGCTGTCGACGGCCCCGTGCACACCTTCCTGGACGAGATCCGCGCCGTCCGGGAGCCGGTCGAGATCTCCGTCGGTCCGCTCGCTCCCGAGGCCATCTCGAGCCTCTTCGCCGACGCCGGCGTCGCCGCGGCCATCGCCGAGGAGACCGATCGCACGCCCCTGGCTGTGGCCGAGACTGTCCGCGGCCTCAGCGCCGAGGGCGCCATCGAGTTTCAACCCGGCGGCCGGTGGGCGCCCTGCCGTCCGGATACCGCCTCCCGGGCCCGGGAGGTGGCCCGCTCCGGCCAGCGTCAGGCTATTGCCAGCCGGGCGGAACGGCAGCCGTCCGACCGCAAGGAGCTGCTCCGCCTGGTCGCCCTCCTCGGCCGGGAGGCGCCCGCCCGGATCCTCGCTCGGGCCACCCAGGCGGCCGAGGCCGACGTCCTCGACGCGCTCAACGCCCTGGCCCGAGCCGGACTCGCCCGGCTGGGTGACAGCGGCTGGGCGACCGCTCACGATCTCATCGGCGAGGTGGTCGCCGAACGGCTCGACCGGGCGGAACGGGGGCGCCTCCACCAGCTGCTGGCACGGGCCATCGAAGCCGAGGGCGGTGACCCCGCGGAGGTGGCCCGCCATATGGAGGGCGCCGGCGACCGGACGGCGGCGGCCGCCGCCTTTTCCGTCGCCGCCCGGCAGCGGCTCGTGGAGTTCGCGTGTGACGAGTGCAGCCAGCTGGCCGACGTCGGCCTGGGCCTCGGGCCCGATCCGGAGCTCCGTGCCCTCCTGTTGCGCACTCGGGCCGAGGCCCGCGCCCTGCGGGGCGAGCTGGTCGGAGCCCGTGAAGACCTGCGGTCCGCGCTTCCGTCCATCCCCCGCGGCCCGGAGCGCTCCCGCGTGCTCGGTCGGATGGCCGAGATCACCTCCGCGCTGGACGATTATGTCCAGGCCGGGGAGGTGATCGAGCTGGCGCTCGGTGAGGCCGGTGACGACCCCCGAGCGAGAGCGGAGGCGCTTGCCATCGCCGCCTTCCTGGACGTGAACCGTACCGAGATCGAAGCGGGCGAGGCGCGCGTGGCGGAGGCGCTCGAGCTCTTCGAAGGGCTGGGGGAGCCGGCGGGGATGGCCACCGCGGTGGACCTGCGGGCCATGGCGGCGTTCTTCCGTGGCCGCCTCACCGAAGCCGGTGAGCTGTTCGGTCGGGCCGCTCGCCTGTACCGGGACACGGGCCAGCTGATGAAGGTGGGGAGCCCCCGGGCGATGGGGGCATGGATGCTGATGACGGGTGGCCGGCTCGAAGAGGCATTGGAGGAGGTCGAGGCGGCGCTGGAAATGGAGCGTTCGCTGGGCCAGGCCGAAGGCGAGGCCGGCGGGCTGTGGCTCCGGAGCGAGATCCTCTGCGCCCTGGGCCGAATCGACGAGGCGGAGATCGACGCCCGCGCCGGCCTGGCCCTCAGCCGAACCACGGGACACCGGGAGTCGATCTCCGTCAACCTCAGGGCTGTCGCCGCCTGCTCCCGGGCCCGCGGCGATCTCGACGGTGCCGAGGCGGCCCTCCGGGAAGCCCTGGAGGTCGCCGGGATCATTCCGCTCCAGCGGCACGTCGACAGCGCCGTCCTGGCTTCGCTACTCGTCGAGCAAGGCAACCTTGACGAGGCGGAACGGTATGCCTCCGAGGCCGTCACCGGCGCGGTCGGGATGGCGGAGTACGAGTGCCGCCTCGTGCTGGCGGAGATCGCCCTGGCCCGGAACGATCCCGAAGCCGAGCGGGTAGCGGCGGAGGCCCTCGCCGTGGCCGACGCCGGCGGCTACCTGCTCAGCCCGGCCCGCCAGCGCCTCGAGACCAAAGGTCCGCACCGGGGGCGGGAAGACGTCGCCGTGTCCAGCCGCCGGCGGGAGCTGAAGACTTTCATGTTCACGGACATCGTTTCTTCGACCAACCTCGTCGAGGTCCTCGGCGACGAGGGTTGGGACCATCTGCTGCGCTGGCACGACCAGACCCTCCGGTCACTGTTCGCCAGCCATCGGGGCGAGGAGATCAACCGGATCGGCGACGGCTTCTTCGTAGCTTTCGAACGACCGGGGGACGGCGTGCAGTGCGCCATGGAGATCCAGCGCGTGCTCGACCGCCACCGGGTGGACCACGGCTTCGCCCCCCGGGTGCGCATCGGGCTTCACCAGGCCGAGGCCACCCGGGAAGGCGCCGACTACCAGGGCCGCGGCGTCCACGAGGCCGCCCGGATCGCCGGCATAGCCGAGGGTGGCGAGATCCTGGCCAGTCGCAGTGCGGTTGAGAGGTTCGCACCCGACCTCGACTTGTCGGCTCCCCGGTCGGTGACTCTCAAGGGCCTCTCCGAGCCCGTCGAGGTGATCGCCATCCGCTGGCAGTAGCGCCGCTTCGCCACCTCTTCACGGGCTGGCAGGATGGGAACATGGGCGCGGCCTTCCAGACCCTGGACTTCGTCGGGCGGCAGCGGGAGATGGAGCTGGTGCTCGACGCCCTCGGCGCTCCCGGAGTGGTTCTGGTGTCCGGAGTGGCGGGCATGGGGAAGTCCCGCCTCCTGGCCGAGATCCGTGCCCGCAGTCCGGGCCTGGCGGTGTCGGCCAGAGCCTTCCTCCCCGAGCGGGACGAGGCGTGGGCTCTCGGCCGGTCGCTGCTGCGGGAGGGCTCCAGCCTCGATCCCGAGGCGGCGGCCGCCGTCCCCGCCCGGGCTCTTGCCGCCCTGGCCGACATCGTGCCCGAGCTGGCCGACGGGCGAGCGGGCGACGCCGGCCCCCTCGACGCCGAGAGCCGCCGGGCGCTCGCCCTGGAGGGCGCGGTCCGGCTTCTGGGGGCCGTCGCCACCAGGGTGCCGGTCGTGGTGGACGACGCCCAGTGGGCCGACCCCACCAGCCTGCGGCTGCTCGGCCTGCTCATCCGCCGCGTCTCCGAGCTCACCCTCGTCCTCGCCTATCGGCCGGAGGACGTCGGTCCCGACTCGGCGCTCGACACGTTTCTTCGGGAGCTGGGGGGTTCGGGCCCGGCCTGCACACGCGTGCGCCTTGAACCGTTCGGACACGAGGACTTGCGGGAGCTCTTCGGCGACGATCCCCTGGGCGCCGTCGTCGCCGAGGAGACGGACGGGACCGCCCTGGCCGTGACCGAGGTGTTGCGGGCGATGGCGGCCCGGGGCATCGTCGGCTCGGACCCATCCGGCAGTTGGCGGGCCCTGGCCCCGGATGCCGGTGCGGTCGCCCGCCAGGTGGCCAGGTCGGGTCAGCGGGGGGTCATCCTGGCCCGGGCCGCCCGGGAGAGCTCCGACCGGCGGACGCTCCTCTCCCTCCTGGGGCTGCTCGGCCGGGAGATGCCCGCCCGCCTGCTGGCGACCGCCGCCGAGGGCAGGGAGGCGGAGGTGCTGGCCGACCTCGAGGCCATGGCGCGTTCCGGGCTGGTCCGGCTGGGCGAGGCGGGCTGGGCGGTGGCCCACGACCTCATCGGCGAGGCCGTGGTCGACGCGCTCGAGCGGCCGGAGCGAGGCCGCCTCCACGCTCGCATCGCCCGGGCCCTGGAGGAGGGGGGCGGGGACGCCGCCGAGATCGCCCGACACCAGGCCGGCTCCGGGGACCGCGCCGCCGCGGCCACCGCCTTCGCCCGCGCCGCCCGGGAGAGCCTCGACCGGTTCGCCGGTGATGAGGTCGTCCTCCGTGCCGCTGAGGGGCTCGCGCTGGAGCCGCCAGCCGCCGTCCGGGCCGATCTCCTCGAGTCCCGCGCCGAGGGTCGGGCCATCACCGGCGACCTGGCCGGTGCCCGCGATGACCTGAGGGGGGCGCTCCGCCACGAGTCGAATGGCCCCCGCCGGTCCCGGCTGCTCTCACGCCTCGCCATGCTCACCGGGGGCGCCGATGACTACGGCGAAGCCACCGAGCTGGTGGAACTGGCGCTCACCGCCGCGGGGGAGGACCTGGAGGCCCGGGTCGAGGCGCTGGTCACAGGCGCCTTTCTCGATCTCCTCCAGGGCCGGTTCCAGCAGGCCGACGACCGCGCCGATGACGCCCTCGAGATCTTCCGCCGGCTCGGTGATCCCGTCGGTGTCGCCCGCGTCCTCGACATCCGCAGCATCACGGCCCTGATGGCCGACCGGTTCGAGCTGTTCGTGGAGCTGGCCGATCAGGTTGCCCGCCTTTATCGCGACTGCGGCAAGCTCCTGCTTGTCGGCTTCAAACAGGCGACGGCTGGGTGGGCCCGAGCGGCCCTGGGCGACTCCCGGCAGGGCCTGATCAACTGCCACGAGGCGCTCGAGCTCGAGGCCCTGCTCGGCCAGCGGGAGGGCGTGGCGGTAGCCCTCTTCACTCGGAGCCAGGTGCTGTCCGCTCTCGGACGCGTGGAGGAGGCAAGGGGCGACGCGGAGGAGTCCCTGATCATCTGCCAGGAGATGGGGCACCGGGGGAACACCGCCCTGGCTCTGGTAGCCCTCGGTATGGCCCAGGAAGCCGCCGGCGAGTTGCAACAAGCCGAGGAAATCCTACGGGAATCCGTGGAGACCAGCCGGGGAATGCCCTATCAGATGGGGATGGCGGCGGGATACCTCGCTTCCGTGCTCGCCGCCCGCGGCGATCTCGACGGCGCCGAGGCCGCGGCCCGGTTCTCCTGCGACCTGGCCGTTTCGGGAGGCAGTCTCGAGGGCCGGCTGGTGCTGGGCGAGGTCGCCCTGGCCCGGCGAATCCCGGGGGCCCGGACCCTCGCCGTCGAGGCACTCGGCTTCGCCGAGGAAATGGGTTGGCGGTGGCGTCCCGCCCGAGATCGGCTTCGAAGCCGGTTGGAGGCGGAGGCGGTGGAGGAGACCGCCTTCGAGGCCCAGCGGGTACGGCGGACGTTCATGTTCACCGACATCGTCGGATCGACGAATCTGGTCGAGGTGCTGGGCGACGAGGCCTGGGGGCATCTGCTGCGCTGGCACGACGAGACCCTGCGGTCGCTGTTCATCCACCATCAAGGGGTCGAGGTCAAACAGGTCGGGGACGGGTTCTTCGTAGCCTTCGAGCGAGCCGAGGATGCGGTGCGGTGCGCCGTTGCCGTTCAGCGGGCGCTGGATCGGCACCGCCGGGATCACGGCTTCGCGCCGTCCGTCCGGATCGGCGTGCACGAGGCCGAGGCCACCCGGGAGGGCGCCGACTACATGGGCCGGGGCGTGCACGAGGCGGCCCGCATCGGTGCCCTGGCCGGTGCGGGCGAGATCGTGGCCGGTCGTGCCGTCGCCGTCCAGGCCGGCGGGCAGAACATCTCAGAGCCGCGGTCCGTGACCCTCAAGGGGATCTCCGAGCCGGTGGAGATCTTCTCGATCGACTGGCGCTAGGCGCCCCCGCTAGACGGAGCGGTCCACCGGGTGGTGCGAGAACGCCAGCCACTCGGGAGGCAGCTCGGCTCCGCACTGGTGGAGGAACGGGATGACGTCGTTGTAGGCCGTGTGCCGGACGATCCGGCCGTCGTGGATCTCGAAGACGCTCGCGCCTCCGATCTCGACCCGGTTTCCCGTCGGGGCGAGCCCGACCATCTCACCCTTGTGGGTCGCCCGGGCTGTCCAGTGCTGGACGACGACGTCGCCTTCGGCGACGAGCTCGTGCGTTGTGTAGTGGATGTCGGGGAACGCGTCGAGAAGCATGCCCTGGAGGAGCTTGAGGTTCTCGACCGTCTGGGGGATCATCTCCGACGGGAAGCTGTTGCTCTTCCAAGTCGGATCGAGAAGCTCGGCGACGGTGTCCATGTCGTTGTCGTTGTAGGCGTCCTGGTAGCGACGCACGATCTCCTTGTTCCGTTCGACCTGCTCGCTCATAACCTCTCCCCCTGGTTCCCCGTCTGTACCAGCCACTTTAGGACCGACCTTCGGTCCTGTCCTCCGTAGCCGTACGGAGTTCCGTCCATACTTCTGGCGTGCTGCGGTCTCACGCCACCGAGGTGGGCGGATATCTGACGAGTCCCACCCGGAAGCGGCTCGAGGGGAAGGCGCCGTCCTACCCGCCGGCGGAGTTCGGCGTCGAGCGTAGGTTGGAGTGGGCTAAGGTGTGTGTATGCGTTTGCACATTTACCTGGATGACGCCCTCGTCGGAGAGATCGATCGGCGGGTAGGCACGAGACGGCGTAGCCGGTTCATCACCGATGCCGTTCGGCGCGCTCTGGATGACGAGCAGCGATGGGAGCTGATCGAGGGTGCCGTCGGCGTCATCGGCGAGACCGGGCACGACTGGGACGAGGACCCCGCCGCCTGGGTGGCGGCGCAGCGCCGGGGCGATGAGCGACGCGTGGGCTGATGGCCTTCGTGCTCTTTGACACGACGGTCCTCATCGACCTGCTCAGGGGAAGGCCGGAGACTTCTTCCCGATTGATGGCGCTCCGCCATCAGGGTGATCGGCCGTGTGCCTGTGCCATCAACGTCGAGGAGGTGGTCCGTGGGCTACGTCCGGAAGAGGAGGCGGAAGCCCGCCGGCTCTTCGCCGGCTTGCGCGTGGCACCGCTGGGAGCCGAGGAGGGATGGCAGGCGGGGACGTGGCGGCGTAGTTACGCCGCTTCCGGTCAGAGCCTGACTCAGGCCGACTGCCTGATCGCCGCCGCGGCGACGAGCCTGGGCGCCCGGCTGGCCACCGGCAACCCGAGGCATTTCCCCATGCCCGGCCTGACCGTCGAGCACTGGCCCGTCGGCGCCTGAGCGACCGGGCCGCCATTAGCATCGCGGCCGTGGCCTTTCCCGAACGCCGGCCCCGGCGCTTGCGGCGCAACCCCGCCATCCGCCGGCTGGTGGCCGAGTCGCGTCTCTCGGTGGACGATCTGGTCGCCCCCCTGTTCGTGAAGGAGGGCATCGCCGAACCCGAGCCGGTGGGATCCATGCCCGGCGTCGTCCAGCACACCCAGGAGAGCCTCCGCAAGGAAGTGATGGCGCTGGCGGACCTCGGGGTACCGGCCGTCATCCTGTTCGGCATCCCCGCGGCCAAGGACGCCACCGGCTCGGCCGCCGATGCCGACGATGGTGTCGTCCAGGTCGCGCTCCGCAACCTCCGGGACGAGGTCGGCGACCGTCTCGTGCTGATGGCCGACAACTGCCTCGACGAGTACACCGACCACGGGCACTGCGGTCTCCTCACCGCCGGCCCGGGAGGGGTCGAGACCGTCGACAACGACGCCACCCTGGAGCGCTACGCCTCCATCGCCGTGGCCCAGGCCGGAGCCGGCGCCGACGTCACCGCCCCCAGCGGGATGATGGACGGCCAGGTGGCGGCCATCCGGGCCGCTCTCGACGACACGGGACACGCCGACACCGCCATCCTCGCCTACGCGGCCAAGTACGCCTCCGCCCTGTACGGCCCCTTCCGGGACGCGGCCGAGTGCGCGCCCCGGTTCGGCGACCGCCGGGGCTACCAGATGGACCCGCCCAATCTCCGCGAGGCCCTCGTCGAAGTGGCCCTCGACGTCGAGGAGGGGGCGGACATGGTGATGGTCAAGCCGGCCCTGGCCTACCTCGACGTCATCGCCGCGGTGCGGGCCGCCTTCGACCTGCCCCTGGCCGCCTACCACGTGAGCGGCGAGTACTCCATGGTCCAGGCCGCCGCCGCCGCCGGCTGGCTCGACGGCGACGCCGTCGCCACCGAGCACGTCACCGCCATCCGCCGGGCCGGCGCCGACCTGGTCCTCACCTACTTCGCCCGCTCCCTGGCCGAGCGCCTGCAGTGACCATGGCTCTTCTCCTGGCGGCTCATCGCTGTGCGGCCGGGGGCCCCTGCCCCAGCCGCTTCCTGCTGGCGCAGGATCAGTGAGCGACCTGTACCGGCGGGCCCTGGCCCGCATCCCCGGCGGGGTCAACTCCCCCGTGCGGGCCTTCGGCGGCGTGGGCGGCGAACCGTTCTTCGTCTCCCGGGCGGAGGGCGCCCACCTCTACGACACCGACGGGCGCCCCTACATCGACTACGTCCAGTCGTGGGGGGCGTCCATCCTCGGGCATGCCCACCCCGCCGTCGTCGACGCCGTCACCGCCGCCGCGGCCCGGGGTACGTCGTACGGCGCCCCCACCGAAGCCGAGGTGCGCCTGGCCGAGGAGGTCTGCGCCCGGGTGCCCTCGGTGGAGCGGCTGCGCCTGGTGTCGTCGGGCACCGAGGCCACTATGACCGCCATCCGCCTGGCCCGGGGGTTCACCGGGCGCGAGATCATCGTCAAGTTCGCCGGCTGCTACCACGGCCACGCCGACGCCCTTCTGGCCGCCGGCGGCAGCGGCCTGGCCACCTTCGGCCTGCCCGGCTCCGCCGGCGTGCCGGAATCGGCGGTGGCCACCACCGTGGTCGTGCCTTTCAACGACGACCTCGCCGTCGAGAAGGCGTTCGCCCGTCACGGCCCGCGGCTGGCGGCCGTCATCGTCGAGGCCGTCCCCGCCAACATGGGGTTGATCCTTCCCGCCGACGGGTTCCTGGCCGGTCTCCGCCGCCGGTGCGACGAGGCCGGCGCGCTCCTCGTCGTCGACGAGGTCATCACCGGATTCCGGCTCGGTGACCAGGGTGCCCAGGGCCGCTACGGAGTCAGCCCCGATCTGTCCTGCTTCGGCAAGGTGCTGGGCGGCGGCCTGCCCCTGGCCGCTCTCGGGGGGCGGGCCGAGGTCATGGACCATCTCGCCCCCACCGGTCCCGTCTATCAGGCGGGCACCCTGTCGGGGAATCCGCTGGCCACCGCGGCCGGACTGGCGGTCCTGGCCCGCCTCGACGCCGGCGCCTACGCCGCCCTGGAGGCCAAGGCCGAGACCCTCGCCGGCGGCCTGCGACAGGCGATGGCCGCCGCCGGGCTCCCGGCCCAGGTCCCCCGGGTGGGCCCGCTGGTCGGCCTCTTCTTCGCCGCCGAACCGGTGACCGACTACGAAACCGCCAAGCGCGCCAACACCAAGCGCTACGCCCGCTTCTTCCACGCTCTCCTGGAGCGCGGCGTCTACTTCGCCCCCAGCGCCTTCGAAACCCTGTTCCCCAGCCTGGCCCACAGTGATGCCGACTTGGGGGCCACCGCCACCGCCGCGGCCGAGGCGGCGATGGAGGTGGCGGCGGCCGGCGCCTAGCGCCCGCGCCCGCGCCCTCAGACCGTGCTGCGGTTGCGGAAGATGCTGTAGCCCCCGGGGCCCAC
>Ga0299907_10002956_pt1 | contig 10719 bp, 8 predicted proteins | sample RVTome_16_FD_198680 | JGI IMG/M metagenome (GOLD analysis project Ga0299907, IMG submission 198680) | Soil microbial communities from uranium-contaminated site in the Upper Colorado River Basin, Wyoming, United States - RVT152D67 (version 2) ... | reverse complement strand
TCCGATGACAGGGATCGCATCCTCGATATCGGGGAAGTGCTGGATGACTTCGAACAAGTCAGACCCGGTAAGAAAGAGAGCTTTGAAGACCGCGACATCGCGGTTTGTGGAAACGGTCGCGTTGCGTTTGTCTACCTGAGCGAGGACAGGCGCGCCTTCCTTTTGCCCAAGGTCGTTCACACGCTGACCGAATGCCAAGGAATCGATCAGGTGATGTGGCGGGAAGGATCCACTTATTGCGTGCGGAGCGATCGGGGGTTCATGCAGTTCGAGGAGGCGGGGTCTCGAGGAGTAGTCGACGAACGGGGCAACTCCTGGCGTATCGATGGGAACCTTGCGGCAGTAGCGGGTGTTGTGGAGGAAAACGTAGTTCGCACGCCTGAGTACCCACTCGCATTGTGGCGAATCAAGTCCGCTCTGGATTTGAGACGAATCGGCGACGTCGTGGCAACCATCAAGCTCACCTGGGAGTGCAAGGACCTTGCCGGCGGGAACCATCGTGGCGGGGGAGACCATGCCTCGCTCCACGCTCAGGACTCTTTGGTCCCGTTCCTATCAACCCTGTCATCACCGCCCCTTCATCCCGCCACCGTTGACGTTGCTCCGCACATCATCGAGCACTTCCGAGGACTCTCGTCCTGACGCTCGGTGGCAGATCGGCAGGCTCGGGCGTTACAGCTCGCCCATCGGATTAGGCCGCGGTCGTAAAGGGAAGGAAGCAGACCATGCCCAGGTTGCGACGCGCCGACTGCTCGGGCCCCGGGATTGTCCGGCGGCGAAGAGGGCGCGGGTTCACCTACACCTTCTCCGACGGCGAGCCGGTCGAGGACCCCGACGCACTGGCACGCATCAAGGACTTGGCGATCCCTCCCGCCTGGCGGGATGTGTGGATCTGTCCCCATCCGAACGGGCACTTGCAAGCCGTTGGAATGGATGCCGCCGGTCGAAAGCAGTACCTCTACCACGAGAAGTGGCGGGCCCGACGGGACCAGGAGAAGTTCGAGCGCATGCTCGAGTTCGCACGAAGTCTGCCCAAGGTTCGGCGGAGGTGCCAGGCGGACTTGAAGCTCGATGGGTTCCCGCGCGACAAGGTGCTCGCGTGCGCAACCCGTCTGCTCGACCGTGGATTCTTTCGCATCGGCACAGAGGGATACGCGGAGCAGAACCAGACGTATGGGCTTGCAACGATGCAGAAGCGGCACGTCAGGCTACGAGATGGCGGAGAGCTCGTATTCGATTTTGTTGCCAAGGGCAATCAACGCCGGATCCAGGGGATTACCGACCCAGACGTTCATGAAGTTGTAGCTGCCCTCAAGCGCCGAAGGAATGGACCGCCCGATCTCCTTGTGCACAAGGAAGGCCGGGTGTGGGTAGACGTCAAGTCCGGAGACATCAACAACTACATCAGGGGTTCATCCGGAGGTGATTTCACCGCCAAAGACTTCCGAACCTGGAATGCGACCGTACTTGCTGCCGTGGCTCTGGCCGTCTCGGGAAGTGCGGCCACCTCGAGAACGGCGACCAAAAGAGCAATCAAGAATGCGGTCGATGAGGTTGCCTACTACCTCGGCAATACTCCGGCGATCGCCAGGGTGTCGTATATCGATCCAAGGGTTTTCGACCGCTATCTATCCGGCTTGACGATCTCTGGGGCACTCGAGTCCCTTGGGACGGACATCGATCTCGGCGCGCCGTCCTTTCAGGGCGCAATCGAGGATGCGGTCCTCGACCTCCTCGAGGACCGGCGCTCCTCACCGTTCCTTGAAAAACTGGATGCTCTCGAGAAGATCGCCTGAAGGTCGAATCCGCCCACCGCGGAACCCGTTTCGGAAAGAACTGGAAAAACATACCTAGCCGAACCCGATTTACTTCGCGCTCCCGCGCGCCCATATTCCTTTGTGGGGAGACGGGCCTAGCGCGGAGATTGGGCGGTGTTTGGACGAAGAGTTAGTTGTCCGGGTGAATCCGACGCGGGTCGATCGGTCCCTGCGCACATCGATACGGTGCCGCGGCAGGAGATCCGGGATGGCATCAGTTTGGAGCAGTACGTCCATCCCCCTGGTCAGGGCGACCGTCTCGGCATCAGTTGCTCTGGTGGCGGAGTCAGGTCTGCGTCGTTCTGCCTCGGCGCGCTTCAGGTCCTGCAGCGTGAGAAAGTCCTCCAGGAGGCCGATTACATCTCGGCGGTTTCGGGAGGGTCCTACATCGCCATCGCACAAGCCATCACGGCCGGACTCACGCTACAGGCCGGCGACCCAACAGCTGAAACGGCCTCGGGGGAAAGTGAGCGATCCGCCCTCAACGCCCTGCCTCCCTATGCGCCCGGCTCACCCGAAGAGAAGCACCTTCGCGATCGCAGCACGTATCTAGCTGCGGGCGCGATCGGCAAGATCTGGTTCATCGTCAATCTCCTATGGGGTCTGCTACGTCATCTGCTGCCGTTCGCGGCGGGCATCTATGCCGCCGGCCTTGCGTTCGGCTGGGCCCTTTCACCCTGGCTCGGACCGACACTTCGCGGGCGTGGTGCCGACTTCGATCCGCTGACGCCGGTCGTGTGGGTCCTCCTGGGTCTCGGTCTCCTGTTGTGGCTCAGTTTGGGTATCCGAAGGTCCCTCCAGGTGAGTGCCGCGCCAGAATCCCACTCCCTCGAGCGGTTGCGCAGGACCGCGACCATGCTTGCGATCACGATGCTCGGTGTGGCGATTTTCTTCCTCGCGCTCCCGGCTCTTCTAATCGCTATGCCACGACTTGCTTGGCTCGGCGAGCGGGTCGAAACGGTGGCCGCTATCCAACTAGCCGCAGTCGGCATCCTTTCGTTCATCGCTCGCCAGGTTCGTAAAGGTGCCTTGATCAAACACAAGAAGTTGTTCCTCGGCGCCATCAGCGTCGTGACACCACTCTTGGGACCCCTCGTCATTCTCGCACCCTTCGCCCTGGCGACTTACTTGGGAGCCGCACGAGGATTCGAGATCGAGGCGGCTTCCACGATCTTGTGGTTTGCGTCGGTCGCAATCATCGTCTACTTCTGGCTGTTCACCGACGAGGTCACTCCGTCGATGCACATGTTCTATCGAGAGCGGCTCGCTTCGGCCTTTATCGGCTATCGTCGATTTGCAGAGAGCGAAGGAGGTCGCCTCCGGTACGAGCAGCCGGACTGGTCCAAGCCTGTCTGGTTCTCCAGACTCGCTCGCCCGACAGATCCGGAGAACAAGTTGCCGGAGCTGGTTGTCTGCGCAGCAGTCAATGTCACCTCTCACGTGCCACCCGGGCGCATGTCGGCATCGTTCACGTTCGAGAGAGAGCGGTGCGGAGGGCCGGTGACGGGGTACGTTCCGACGGCAAAGTTCGAGCGACTGGCTACCGACGGGAAGCTCACCCTTCCGGGGATGATGGCAATCTCGGGCGCTGCCGTAGCGCCCTCTATGGGACGCATGACTCGGGCCTCGTTCCGTCTGCTACTCGCGTTATTCAATGTTCGTCTTGGAGTCTGGCTGCCGAACCCCCGAAGACTCCAGGGAGTGGAAGACTCCGGTGCCAATCCTCTGCCGGAGAACGGACGCAGGACGATGAAGGAGCTGGCCGGCGAGTTGAGCCCTCGCGCCCGACGACCCGGCGCGCTCTATTTGATCAAAGAAGCTTTGGGCATCAACGGTGTGGACGACCGTTTCATTTACGTGAGCGACGGCGGCCACTGGGAGAACCTCGGTGTGGTTGAGTTACTGCGACGGGGTTGCACCACCATTGTCTGCCTCGATGCAGCCGGTGATCCCCCAGGTCAGTTCCACACTCTTGCAGGTGCGGTCGAACTCGCGCGCGCCGAGCTAGGCGTCGAGATCGAATTCGACCCATCCGAGTTGGTTCCGGACGACTCGGGTCACGCGAAGAGCAATTGTGCGAAGGGCTTGGTCCGCTATCCAAACGGAGTCGAAGGGACGTTGTACCTACTCAAGACCGTTATCCCTCGTGGTGCTCCCTTGGACGTGCTGTCATACCGGGAGCGCGACCAGCGATTCCCCTATCATCCGACGAGCGATCAGCTTTTCGATGACCGCCAGTTCGAGTCTTACCGTGCACTTGGGCGCGATGCTGCAGAGCGCTTCATCAGACTCAGGGATCAACAGCCGGCTCCGCTCTCCGAAGCGCTCGTCGATCTGACGGAATCTGCGCAGCATGCGGTGATCGCCGGTCCAGTCGACGGATCCGGTAACGGTTCCTGATTTGAAGCGGGTGTGCGCATGCTAGGTGGAGGGCGATTCTTGGGCCGCTGGTTTCGCGGCGGCCTCCTTTATCGGTTCGTCGCATTGATCATCGTGATGGGTGTAGCAGCCGCCTGCGGTGGGGAGTCGAACTCGTCGGAGGATGCGGGCCCTTCGGCCGATGGGAACGGTTCGAATGAGGGCGACCCAGGTGATGACGAGGGATCTGACGAGGGGTTGGCTTGGGTGCCGTTCGGCCCCAACGATCCTCTGAATCCGACTCCGTCGTGGCCCGTCTACAACGCCTTTGCCGACGGCAACTGTTCGGCTCTGCGCGACTACCTGAGCGGCGATGGGGCGTCGGTCGGGGAGTTCGGGCGCGCAATGGCTGCGGTGTGCGCCGCGGCCATTGAGGGACAACAGGACCAGTGGGAGGTTGCGGAGGCGGCCTTCTCGGCCGCCGATCCGTCGACACTCGCCAATGATTGCTTGGCCCCTGTGGTGCTGGACCTGCTGACGCGTGCCCTCGACTGGCACCGTCGCAACCCAGGCAAGGATCCCGAGGTTCACTTCAACCGCTTAGCCGACACCACTGAATGCGGCGCGCCGGTAGCCACGGACGACGAGACCGACGAGACCGACGAGACGGACACGACCGACGAGGAGACAACGACCGAGGACGAGACCACCGGCGAGTCAGAAGACGAGACCGGTGATGACACCGGAACCGGCGAGTCGACCGAGACCGAGGGCACAGAATCCTCCTCTTCGAACGGCGCGCCGATACGGATTGCAGCTTGAGTACCGCGTCGGGGGGGCGACTGGATAAAGCAAGCAAACCACCGAAGCTCGAATCGGATCCCGTCATCGGCAAGGGGGCCGTCGAGGAGGTCGTGCTCCCCGAAGCCGCGCCGGATGCCGTCCCGACCGGCCGGAGGTCCCGGCCGGCGCGCGCTCCCGAAGCCGAGGAGTCCCCTCTTCGCTCGGCACTCTCGATTCTCACGACGATCGGTCCGCCACTGACCATCGCAACCGCCCTGATGTTCTACTTCGGGTGGGCGCGCAGCAACAGGCAGGCGGCCGCGATGGGTTTGGGGGATGTGAGCCTGTTCGGCTACTCCACCCAAGATTATGTGTTGATGAGCATCAGCACTCTCTACATCCCTTTGCTCGTCATTACGATCCTCGCCCTCGCCTGGTTGGCTTTGCATCGACGTGTTGCGTACATGCTGGAGTCACCCGCGACTCGACCACGATTGCGACAGGCCGGACTGCTTTCATTCGGCGGCGGCGTGGTGGCTGCCGGCACTGCCGTGCTCCTGGCAACGTTGGATCCAGACCAAGCACCGTTGGTCCTCCCGTTGGTCCTCGCCGCCGGCGCAGCCGTCGCCGCCTATGGCGCGTGGCTTGCGGGCGCGGCGAATGATTCTCGCGGCCAGCTCCCCCCACCCCTTCCCTGGCAGCGCGCTCTCCAAATGTTGCTCGTCGGGACGGTCATTACGCTTGCACTGTTCTGGGAAGTGTCCAAGTACGCCGACGTGGTGGGACGTGGGTATGCGCGAAGGATCGAGCAACGGGTGTCCCAGCTGCCCAGCGCTACTGCGTTTAGTGCCGACCCACTCGGCGTGCTGGCGCCGGGCGTGCGCGAGGAGAGGATCGATGTGGGGCCGGATTCCGACTCGGCAACCCTGCGCTACCGCACAATAGGCATGCGGTTCCTCGTTCGCTCCGGCGGAAGGGTTTTTCTTCTCCACGATGGGTGGACACTCGAAGAGGGGACAGTGATAGTCCTCCCCGACAGCGAAGATACGCGCTGGCAGTTCTCGCACTAACGGCTCGGCACACCCTCTACCTGGGAATCCGTCCGAGTAGATCCGCTCAGGGGTTAGCCTTAGATCGCGTATTGCTACTCGACACCCGGGTGAACTCCTGTGCCAAGTTCCAGACATTTAGCTAGTGGAGGCCGTGTGAAGATCGGATCAATGTTCGTAGTAGTCGTGTTGCTCTTCAGCGGCGCCCTTGCAGGGACTTCACACGCAATCCAGGCGAAGACAGAGACCCACAGCGGCAGTCCGATGCTTCTTGAGGCCGTGGGCAAGACCGTGTTCTTTCGTGCTTCCAACGGCGCATACCGCAAGGAGCTATGGAAGAGCTCGGGGACACGCTCGAGCACCGTTCTCGTGAAGGACATCAATCCGACCGATTGCCCGGGGGGCTGCCGAGGCGAGTGGGGCCGCCCGGGCAGTTTCACGAATGTTGGCGGACTGGTCTTCTTCATTGCTGCCGAGGACGGGCACGACTTTGAAGTATGGAGGAGCGACGGCAGCGAACAGGGCACTGTGCGGCTCACCGATCTCCGGGAGAGGGGAGGAATCCTTGGCCCGACCAGTCTGACGGCGATGAACGGAATGCTGTTCTTTTCCGCGTACGACGGTGAAATACGACGAGAGCTGTGGAGAAGTGACGGAACCGTCGAAGGCACCGTGATGGTCAAGGACATCAACCCCAAGCGCCATGGAGGGTCGAGCACGCGCCAGCTAACTAAGGTCGGGAACACTCTCTTCTTTACTGCACGCGATGGTAGCCACGGTTCGGATGTGCAGTTGTGGAAGAGCGACGGCACTGCGGAGGGCACCGAAATGGTCGCCGACATTACTCCTGGAGAAGATTCGTCGTTCATCCACTCGTTGACGAATTTGAACGGAACGCTGTTCTTCGTCCACGGGACGCAGCTCTGGAAGAGCGACGGTACCTCCGAAGGAACCGTGATGGTGAAGGATTTCACGCTTCCAACGAGTGCGTCCGGCTTGCCATCGCCCCGCTTCATGAAGGTGTCCGGAGAGCTCTACTTTTCGGCGAACGACGGTGTTCATGGCTCCGAACTGTGGAAGACCGACGGAACCGGGCGGGGGACAACAATGGTCCGCGATATCAATCGGACCGGACCCTCGTTCGCGACGCCGCTTGGGGTCGCCAAGGGCATGCTTTTCTTCGCTGCAAATGACGGAGGACACGGCTTCGAGCTCTACAGGACGACCGAAAGTGGCCACGGCGCCGCGTTGGTCAAGGATATCTGGCGTGGGGAAGGGAACGGCTTAACCGCTCGCAAGCAAACCGTTTTTACCGAGGCCGAAGCGGTGGGGAAAACCTTGGTTTTTGTGGCCGATGACGGGACGCGGGGACAGGAGCTGTGGAGAACCGACGGGACTCGCGCCGGTACAAGGATCGTGGCCGACATCAGGCGAAGAGGGAACGCCACTCCCAAGTGGCTGACCAACGCACGGGGCAGGCTCTTTTTTTCTGCCTACACGCCTCGTGACGGACGTGAGCTCTGGATCAGCGACGGTACCGCCGCCGGAACGACGCTCGTCAGAGACATCTGGCGCTGACCCCCAGTTGGCAAGGCGCTCTGCCAAGGGTCGGCATCGAAGGTCCACCTCACGGGCCGCCCGGGCGCGATGTCGTTTTAGCCAACTGATGGCACAACGACTGTTCAATGATCACTTTTCGCCAAGGGTTGGCCGTCGGCTCCGCTGCGGGATAGAGACTCGTTCGGAGTCTCGCCCGGCGGCGCACGATCGCCGCGTCCTTGTGCCCTGATCCATCTGGCGATCAGGAAGAAGACGACCGCGATCACCAAGCCGGCGCCCACCAAGCTGATGCGTCCGACCCAAGTCTCCACGAGCTGCAAGCTGCGGCCTGCCAAAACACCCAGCAGAATTGTGCCGGATGCCCAGATTAGGCCGCCTGCGATGTTGAACGTGAGAAACGAGCCGTACCGCATTCCCGCCCATCCGGCTACCGCGGGAACGAGGGCTCGAAGAACGCCCAGGAAGCGACCGAAGAACACGGCGCGCCCGCCGCGCCTACCCACGTACTCGCGCGCCCGGGACCAGTTCGGTTCTCCAACTCGGCGGCCGAGCCGGGTTGCCACGAGCCGGTGTCCGAAGCGACGCCCGAGTTCGTAACTGATCGAGTCCCCGATTACAGCTCCCACAGACGCAGCGATGACCATCCAACCCAGCTCTGCGTGACCGCGCGAGACCAATACGCCGCCCAAGATCATCGCCGTCTCGCCGGGAACGAAAAGACCGACGAACAGACCGCTTTCCGCCATAGCAAGTAGTCCCACAGCGATGTATGCGGCCACTCCGGTGAATTCGAGCACCGACTCCATCACGGCCAGACGCTAGAGAGCGCCTCGGCGCGGGTCATCCACCAGAAGGCCGACGGCCTGGTTTATTCCGCCTGCTGCAGGCCGAAGTTTGCCGCGGCCGAACCGCGCCGGGTGTCCGCAGGCAGGACCTCACTCCCCAGGATGGCTTGCCCGCCGGCCTTCGCATCGCGCTGGGAATTCGATCCAGCTGGCGACAATCCCCCGAGACTGAGAGAATCGCAGACGATGACCGGATCCGACTCGCTTGCAAGGCCCAGGGTCCGGCGCCTTGTCTTGTTTCTGTCCACCCTGGGCACCGCTCTGCTCCTATCCTCCTGTGCGGCTGATCCAAACCCGGTTGCCGGAACGGGCGAGGATCCGGCGGGGTTCCTGCTGGGCCTCTGGCACGGGGTCATCCTGCCGGTCACGTTTGTGATCTCGCTCTTCACCGACGATGTGTCCATCTACGAGGTCGTCAACAGCGGGAACTGGTACGACTTTGGCTTCGTGCTCGGGGCGATTGTGTCCTTGGGAGGAGGCGGAGCCGGCGCCGGCACTCGCAAGCGATAGTGAATCCGATGACCTTTGATCACCACGTGACAACATGTGTCGTTCTGTGATCACAGGTTCGTGCTGCCGGGTTTAAGGCGCCGCACTAAAGTCGTTTTGTGGAAACTGCTCCCCGGCCCTCGCTAGCGGAATTGATCGGATGCCTTGCCCTGGCCACCGACTTGGGCATGGGGCAGCCGCTCGACCATGGGCTAAGGACTTGTCTGCTGGGTGTGGGAGTGGGACGAGCACTTGGGCTGACCGAACAACAAGTTACGGATGTCTACTACATAACCCTACTGAGATTTATTGGATGCAACTCCCATGCCCATGAAGACGTTGCCGAGGTTGGTAACGAGTTGGCCTTCCGAGCGGGCATAGCTCCGATTCTCAACGGGGGGTCGTCCGATCTTCTTCGCTTCACCATTAGGCAAACAGGGCGAGGTCTGCCGGTGCCGACGAGAACGATGATGGTCGCTCGAGCGTTGGCATCGGGTTCGAAAGGAGCCCAGCGATCGATCGCAACGACTTGTGAGGTCGCTCAGATGATCGCATCACGCCTGGGCTTGGGGGACAGCGTCGTGTCGGGCCTGGGATACACCTTCGAGCACCACGACGGGAAAGGTCTCCCTTCGGGCGTCGAAGGTGACGAGATCCCTATAACTGCACAAGTCGCGATGATCGCGCGTGATTTCGAAATCCTCTACCGGTTGGGAGGCCGTGAGTTGGTCCTCGACACCGCCCGTGAGCGGCGCGGACGTGCTTACTCGCCTAAGGCGCTCGATGCATTCCTGGAGCACGCTTGGCCCTTGCTCGAAAGAACCGAGTCGGGATCCGATTGGGAGGCTTTCATTGCCTCCGATCCCCTGGGCGGTCGAGCGCTCGACCCATCGGGACTCGACCGAGGCATCAAGTGCCTCGCAGACTTCGCCGACGTCAAGAGCCCGTTCACGCTCGGTTATTCGCGTGCGGTGTCGGATCTTTGTATGCGGGCGTCCCGAGCTGCGGGCCTCGGCTCCTCTGAAGCCGCGGTGCTGTGCACGGCGGCTTTCGTGCAAGAACTCGGTATGGCGGGAGTCCCCGGCGCCGTGCTGGAGAAGCCCGGCGCTCTCACCGAAGGAGAGTGGGAACGAGTAAGACTGCATCCATACTTCACCGAGCGGATACTTGCTCGGTGCCGCGCCCTGTCTCCCTACTCGTCGCTGGCGGGCAACCACCACGAGCGTCTCGACGGCGGTGGGTACCACCGAGGCATTGCGGGACCGCAGTTGAGCGGTCCCGTCCGGCTCCTCGCAGCGGCGGGTGCCTACGTGGCCCTCGTTTCCGATCGTCCATGGCGCCCGGCCGCGTCGGGCCAAGATGCCGCGGCCACCCTTCGCGAAGAGGCCGCGGCCGGCAAGTTCGACCCGCCCGCGGTCGACGCCGTCCTTGCTGCCGCGGGCGAGGACGTGACTCCAGCGCGGCGAAGCTGGCCCGCCGGGCTCACCGACCGAGAAGTTGAGGTCCTCCAACTCCTCACCCAGGGCAAGTCCAATCGTGCTGTGGCCGAGGAGCTCGTGATTTCGCCCAAGACCGTCGGCCGACACGTCGAGAACATCTACGCCAAGATCGGCGTCTCGAGTAGGGCGGGCGCTGCTGTTTTCGCCGTACAGCATGAGCTTACGTCTCCGCTCTAAGGGGATCCGAGCACCTAGGGGCAAAGATGGGGTGATCACCCGATGCGCCGGAGCGTGGGCGGGCGCAAGAGTGGGGCCATCCCCGTCTTTGCAGGAGGCAGAGAATGAGCGAGCAGCCCACCCACGTTCCCAGCCGCACAAC
>Ga0299907_10002955_pt1 | contig 10719 bp, 11 predicted proteins | sample RVTome_16_FD_198680 | JGI IMG/M metagenome (GOLD analysis project Ga0299907, IMG submission 198680) | Soil microbial communities from uranium-contaminated site in the Upper Colorado River Basin, Wyoming, United States - RVT152D67 (version 2) ... | reverse complement strand
TACGGCCCGAGCACCTGACGGTCGATGACCGCGGCCTTGAAGTTCGGTGCGAGCTCGGTGTAGAGGTCGATGATCCGGTCGGCGTACTGCTCGAGCTCGTCGCGGTGCGGCTCGAGGTTCCAGTCGTCCGGCACCCACTGGGTGAACATCGAGAAGACGTGGACGCCCTCGGGGGCGAGCTTCTTGTCGAGCGTGGTCGGGATCACGCCGTCAACGAACGGCCGGACCGAGGCCTTGCGCCCCATATGGGAATCCTGGAAGGCCTCCTCCGCGTACTGCGGCGTGAAGCAGAGCTCGACCGAGCCGGTATGGTGATCCTGCATCTGCTTCCCCGGGTCGGCGATGAAGTCCGGGAGCTCGGACATCGCGACGTTGATCTTCACGACGCCCGACCGCGTGCGCCACCGCTCGATGTCCCAGACGAAATCGGCCGGCAGCTCCTCGCGACCGATCAGGTCGAGGAACGCGATCTTCGGATGGATGCACGTCACGCCCAGCGGCGCTCGGAGCTCCTCGCCGTTCTCGAGCACGACGCCCGCGAAACGCGCGCCGGTGGTGAGGACCTTCTGCACGCGCGCGTCGGTGCGGATCTCGCAACCGAACGACTCGGCCGACCGCCGGATCGAATCGGACACCGCACCCATCCCGCCCTGCTGGAACCCCCAGGAGCCGAGGTGCCCGTCGCCCACGTCGCCGATCGAATGGTGCAGCATGACGTAGGCGGTGCCGGGCTCGTCCGGACCGGCCCACGTGCCGATGATGCCGTTCACGGCGAGCATGCCCTTGATCTCATCGGACTCGAACCAGTCGTCGAGCAGGTCCGTGATGCTCATCGTGAACAGACGCGTGACGTCTCCGACGCCTCGGACGCCGAGCTTGCGCACCTTCCACGCGGCCCGCGCGCTCTCGATGAGGTCGCCGAACGCCATCGAGCCGATCTTCGGCGGCTTCTGCAGGAGCAGCGGCCCGAGGACGTCCGCGACCTCCTGCAGCCACGCCTCCCACTGCGGCAGGGTCTCCGCGTCCTTCTTGGAGAACTGCGCGATCGAGTCGTGGCTCCTCGCGGCGTCGTCCGCGTAGACCATGATGGAACGCCCGTCGGGGTAGGCCTGGTAGTACGGGCCGAACGCGGTGACGTCGTACCCGTGCCGCTTGAGGTTCAGCTCCTTGATGATCGTGGGCGGCATCAGCGACATGACGTACGAGTAGGTGGTCACGTGGATCTCGGGATGGTCGGGGAACGGTGCGCTCGTGTCGGCAGCCCCGCCGGTCTTGTTCCGAGCCTCGAGCACGATGGTCCGTGCGCCCGCGCGAGCGAGGTACGCGCCCGCGGTCAGCCCGTTGTGTCCCCCACCGATCACGATCGCGTCGTAGACGTTGGCCATGTGCGTTCAGGTCTCCTGGTGACGTCCGGAAGGCCAATCCTCCCACGCGTTTGAATGGTCAGTCAAGCGAGCGAGGCCACCCACGCGGTTGACACCGCAGGTCAGGGGCGTAGAGTTGCTGAACTTCGGTTCAAAAGCCGGGGTAGATCCCGCCAGGATTGGCCCGCGTTCAACGGAGCGGAACACGTGAGTACCGGAACCATGAAGCAGGGGAAGGACCGCCACCAGGAGATCCTGGACGCCGCGGCACGCGTCATCACCGACCGCGGGCTGGCGGAGACCCGGATCTCCGACATCGCCGACGAGGCGGGCGTGTCTCCCGGCCTGATCCTGTACTACTTCGAATCGAAGGACCGTCTGCTCGCCGAAGCCCTGACCTTCGCGAACGATCAGTTCTACCTGCGGACCTCGCGCGAGATCCGCAGGATCCCCTCGGCCAAGGATCGGCTCCGCCGGCTGATCGACCTCTCGGTGCCGGGCTACCTGCCCGAGTTCGAACGCCTCGACGAGTGGGCGCTCTGGATCGAGGTCTGGGTCCGCGCGCTCCGCGACCCCGAGATGGCCAAGGACCGAGAGGTGCTCGACCAGCGCTGGCGCTCGCAGATCGCCGACATCATCCGCGGTGGACAGTCCAGCCGGGAGTTCTCCTCCCCCCTGGATGCGGACGAGCTCGCGCTCCGGCTCGCGACGCTGATCGACGGGCTCGCGATCCAGGTGATCATGAACGACTCCGAGGTCTCGCCCGAGCGGATGCACCGGACGTGCATGGAGGTCTCGGCGCAGCAGCTCGGGTTCGAGCTCGAGCCGGTCAAGGCCTGACGCGGTCTCGGACGCGATCCTCGGTCCGATGCGAACTGAGCCAAACGGCGAGCGGTCCGGCGTGCTCAGGCGCCCGAGGCCGACCACAGGTCGGGCAGGTGCTCCTCGTAGTGCTCGTACGTCTCGCCGGCGAACCACTCGACGGCGACGTCGTCGATGTCGGGGAGCTCCTGCCAGCGCCGGAGGATGACCTCGCGCTCGGCGTCGAGCTCCGACCTCACCGCCGCGACGTCTAACGACCGGGCCTCGTCGGCGAATGTGGCGTTGCGCGCGTTCACCCACTCGTCGGTGTCGTCTGGGTCGACGAACGTGCCGTCCTTCATGCGGTCGAGATACCCGATGCACTCACGGATCCAGCCGGTGACGTGGTGCAGCATCTCCTTCACCGTCCAGCCCTCGAGGACGCCGGGAGCGGTCAGGCGGTCGTCCGGCACACGTGACAGCGCGTCCTCGAACGCGGCCCATCCCTCCGCTTCGAGACGCGCGTGCTCGGTCCGCGTATCCTCCATCACATCAGAGCTTACGCTTGCCGAGATGGCCATCGAGATCTCGCAGGCCGGACCCGAACGTGTGCCGAGGCTCGTCGAGGTGTTGGCGCGTTCGTTCGCCGACGACCCGATCATCCGCTGGCCGTTCCCGACCGATGGCAACCACGAGGAACAGTGTCGCGAGCTGTTCCGGATCCTGGACGAGCCGATCGCCGAGACCGGCTGGCTGTGGGAGGCAGGTGACGCCGCGGGGGTCGCCCTGTGGATCCCTCCGGACGGCGAGGCTCGATTCCTCGAGATCGAGCTGGAGAGCCGAGATGCGATCGACGCGATGACCGAGGATGACGGGATCCGCTACCGGGCGTTCTGGGACTGGATCGAGGATCACCTCCCCGGCGATCCGTCCTGGTTCCTCGACCACCTGGCCGTCGCCCCCGAACACCGAGGCGAAGGTATCGGAAGAGCGCTGGTGGATCTCGGCCTCGGGTTCGCCCGGCGCGACGGTGTCCCCGCGTTCCTCGAGACGGCCCGCCCCGGCAACGTCGGCTACTACGAGCGGCTGGGGTTCCGGGTCGTCGCGGACGAGCACGCGCCCGGCGGCGGGCCGCGACTGTGGTTCATGCGGTTCGATCCCTGAACGGGATCAGCCCGCGAGCGTTCGAACGCCGCGCTTGGCGAGCTGGTCGGCCACGATGTTGCGCTGGATCTCGGAGGTCCCCTCCCAGATCCGGTCGACGCGGACCTCGCGCCAGAATCGCTCGGCGACGTTCTCGCGCATGTATCCGCGACCGCCGAAGATCTGCACGGCGCGATCGGCCACCCGCCCCGCCATCTCGCTCGCGTAGAGCTTGACCATCGAACACTGCGCGTGCTGGACCTTGAGGTCGACGCCGCGGTCGATGTTCTTCGCGAGCTCGTACGTCATCAGGCGCGCGGCCCACAGCTCGGTCACCGAGTCGGCAAGCATGTGCGCGATCGCCTGGTTCTCGATGATCGGTCTGCCGAATTGCACCCGATCCTTCGCGAACGCCGTCGCCTCGTCGATCAGACGCTCGGCGGCGCCGCAGCATCGGGCGGCGATCATCAGGCGCTCGTAGCGGAACCAGGAGTACACGAACCTCAGCCCGTCCCCTTCTGATCCGATCAGGTTGGCTGCCGGGACATGCACGTCCTCGAACCCGAGCTCGGTGTGGGTATCGATCAGCGTGTGTGTGTACGCGGGCTCGCGAACCGGTCGAACCCCCGGCGTGTCCTTGTCGACGAAGAACATCGCGTGCGAGCCGGCGTTGGGGCCGCCCTCGATCTTGCCCTGGAAGAAGACGTAGTCGGCAGAGCCGAACGAGGTGACGTGCCACTTCCTGCCGTTCAGCACGTACTCGTCGCCGTCCCGTCGCGCCGTGGCCTGGATCGCGTCGACGTCGGAGCCGGCGACCTCCTCCGTGATCGCGTAGCACTCCTGGCGCTCGCCGCGGATCGTCGGAAGGATCCACCGTTCGAGCTGCTCCTGGGTGACGACCTCGGGCGCCCACGCGGGCGGCGTGTGGATGCACCACCCGAGCCCGTTGGTCACGCGCCCGATCTGTTCGGATACCAGCACCTGCTGGAACATGGACAGGCCGCCGCCGCCGAGCTCCTTCGGCATGTTCATCGCCCACAGCCCGAGCTCGATCGCCATGTGGTGATGCTTCTCGCGGACGTCCTCCGAAAGCTTCCCCCCGCTCAGCTCCGTCTCGACCTCGAGCGGGATGAGCTCCTCGTCCATGAACCGGCGAGCGCGCTCCTGGATCTCCCGATCAGCGTCGGACATGGGGTAGGTCGTCACGGCCAGGACTCTACGAGATGAACTCGAGCCGGTCGCGGTTCGCCTCGATCTGGCGCAACGAGTCGGGGTCGACCGAATGGTCGCGCTCGGGCGAGTCTGGCTCGTCAGGTCGCTCGCCGAACAGCTCGCCGGACAGGTAGCGCTGCCCGGTGTCGGGCACCGCGGTAACGATCGTCGCGAACTCGGGATGCTTCTCGGCGACCTTCAGCGCGGACGCGACGTTGATGCCGCCCGACGGTCCGGCGAGGATCCCCTCCTCGCGCGCGAGGCGGTGCGCCATCTCGAGCGCCTCGTCCGTGGAAGCTGTCACGATCCCGTCCATGAGCGACAGATCGAGGTTGTGGGGCACGATGCCGTCGCCGATCCCCGGCACGCCGTGGGTGCCCCACCGCTGCTCGGAGATCAGCGGGCTCTCGGCCGGCTCGACCGTGTACGCACGGATCGCCCGGTCGTACGCCTTGAGGGCGCGCGCGACCCCCGTGATCCAGCCGCCGGTCCCCTGCGCCGCCACCACCGCGTCGACCTGGGCGCCGCACTGCTGCCAGATCTCTTCTCCGGAGCTCGTCTGCGCGTCCGGGTTGTCCGGGTTCTCGAACTCACCCGGCACGAAGTAGCGCTCGGGATCGGTGGCGACGATCTCGCGCATCTTCGCGATCGCGAGGTCGATGTCGGTCCCCGCCCCCGGCGTGAGGACGAGCTCGGCCCCGTAGGCCTCGATCATCCGTTTGCGTTCGAGGCTCATGCCGCGCGGCATCACGATGACGCAGTCGTAGCCCTTGATCGCCGCGACGGCCGAGCACGCGATCCCGGCGTTGCCCGTCGTCGACTCAACGATCGTCATCCCTGGCTTCAGGTCGCCGCGCTCCTCGGCCCGCTCGATCATGTTGCGGTAGATCCGGTCCTTCGTCGAGCCAGTCGGGCCGTACCACTCGATCTTGGCCAGGAGGCTGAGACCCTCGGGCGCCACGCGAGACAGGCGCACGAGCGGCGTTCGCCCGACCGCGTCGAGCATCGAGGGAAGCGCTCGGGCGTAGGCGTCCCAGACAAGGGTCTCCGGACGCTCCATGCCACAGTTTGACTCGCGATTCAAGTTCGGCGCAAGCCGCGGTTGCGGCTGTCTCGCCCAAACGTGAGACTCGGCCCCGTGGAGCCATCCGAAGAGCTGCACCGCGTCGTGACCCGCTTCTTCGAGGCTCTTCGCGACGGCGACACGGAGGCCGTGAGCAACCGGCTCTCCCGGCTCCCAGGCTTCCAACGGTTCGGCACCGATCCGGACGAGGTCTGGCTCGAGGGGGAGACGGCCGCTCGGGTGTGGATCCAACAGATGCGTGAGCTCGGTGGCGGATACCCCTGGCGCCTGATCGACGACGTGCGTGCGCTGAGCGAAGGCACGGTGGGGTGGGCCGCGGCGCGATCGGAGGTCGAAGCGCCGGCCGGAGGAACCGTCGAGTACCGCTTCACCTGCGTGCTCCATCTGGAGCACGGCGACTGGAAGATCGTGAACTGGCACAGCTCGATCCCTGCGGCCAACGAGGACTACGGGTTCCTCCTCACCAAGTCGGTCGACGAGATCGCCGAGGCCGTGAGCGAGTCCCGGCCGGACCTGACGGAGTCCTCGGCGCCGGACGGGACCGTGACGATCGCCTTCACGGACATCGAGGAGTCGCTGCGGCTGAACGCGTTCCTCGGCGACCGACGCTGGCTCGACGTCCTGCGCGCACACAACGAGGTCGTCAAACGCACGACCGAGGAGCACGCTGGGACGGTCGTCAAGAGCCAGGGCGACGGATTCATGCTCGCGTTCGCGTCGGCAAGAAGTGCGGTGACGTGCGCGCAGGCCATCGAGGCCGCCGTGGCCGAGACCTTCCGCGACCCCGGCTCGCCGATCCGGGTCCGGATCGGGCTCCACGTGGGCGAGACGGTGCACGAAGCCGACGATCACTTCGGTCACGCGGTGAACTACGCGGCGCGGGTCGCGTCCGCCGCCGCGGGCGGCGAGATCGTCGTGTCGTCACTCGTCTACGGTCTCCTCGCCCAGACGGGCGAGTTCGAGTTCGGCGCCGCTCGGGAGGTCGAGCTGAAAGGCATCGAGGGGCTGCAGCGGGTCTACCCGCTGGCGAGAGAGACGGCCGAGCCGTTGGCGGCCGTCGAATAAGCGGCTTGGAAGACTCCGTCGATCGGATCGCTGCCGAGACGGCGTTCTCCGGCGTCGTGCGTGTCGACCGGGGCGACGAGATCGAGTTCGCCAAGGCCTACGGCCTCGCGCACCGCGGCTGGGGGATCGCGAACACGATCGACACGCGGTTCGGGATCGCTAGCGGGACCAAGGGGCTCACCGCACTGACGGTCATGAGCCTGATCGAAGAGGGTCGGTTGGATCTCGGCACCACCGCCCGCTCGGTGCTCGGCAACGATCTGCCACTCATCGACGAAGCGGTGACGGTCGAACACCTGCTCGCGCACCGATCGGGCATCGGCGACTACCTCGACGAGGAGATCGAGCGCGAACCCCTCGATTACGTGTCGCCCGTCCCCGTCCACGAGCTCGGATCCACCGAGGACTACCTCCAAGCGCTTGGCGGGTTCGAGACCAAGTTCCCTCCGGACGAGCGGTTCTCGTACAGCAACGGCGGCTTCGTGGTGCTCGCGCTGATCGTAGAGCGCGCCTCCGGGACATCGTTCTACGAGCTGCTGCGGCAACGCGTGTGCGAACCCGCCGGCATGGTGGACACGGAGTTCCTGCGCTCGGACGAGCTCCCGGGACGGACGGCGCTCGGCTACCTCGCCGAGGACGGACCGAGGACCAACGTCTTCCACGTGCCGGTCCGAGGGAGCGGGGACGGCGGCATCTTCACCACCGCGGCGGACGTCAGCGCCCTGTGGACCGCCGTGTTCGCCGGACGCATCGTGTCGATGGACATGGTCGCCGAGATGGTGCAACCCCGGAGCGAGGTGCCGTCGCCGACGCAGCCGGCCCGGTACGGCCTGGGGATCTGGCTCCACCCCACCCGCGACCTGGTGGAGCTGCACGGATCGGACGCGGGCGTGTCGTTCCAGACCGTCCACGAGCCCCTCGAGCGGTTCACCTACACGGTCCTGTCCAACACCTCCGATGGCGCGTGGCCCATCGTCCTGCATCTCGACGATCTTTTCGCGTGGTGACCCGCAGAGGGCGTCTCGACCCCGGGTTCCGTCAGTGACAGCCGTCGAACGAGAAGTGCCCGGGGTCGCTGTCGGGTAACGGCTGACACCAGCCGTTGTCGATCAGGGCCTGGAAGATCCGCGGATCGTCGAGACCTTCCTGCGTAATGTCGATCGCGGCGCCGAGCTGATGCCACGAGAGCCCGGGCGGAGCGCACAGGTCCGGGCACCCCCCCGGGTTCCCGCAGATCGATCGGCACGCCCGCCGCTGCTCCGCGCACGACCGATAGCTCTGCACCACCGGGATCGGAACGCCGGCGTCCCGCTGCGCCCGCATGAAGGCCTTCATCGCGACGGGCTGGAGCCGCACACCGTCGACGTTGCGCAGCGGTGGCCGCTCGGCGCACGGGTCGTCCGGGATGGCGATGACAGGTCCCGTCATCGCCATGAAGCCGACGACGCCCGCGATCAACACCACCCCAGCGACCGCTGCGATCAGCAGGCGGCGTCGGGTCCGGGGCGGACCGGCGGCGTGGCGTCGGGCAACCGTCGCTGGATGCTACCGCCACCCGCCGAAGCAGGCGGCCGCCTGCATGTGCAGAATCTGCACATGACCGGAAGCTCCTACTGGCGCGCCGCCGAGCCGAAACCCGCCTACGACGTCGTCATCGTCGGGGGCGGTGGGCACGGTCTGTCCACGGCCTACTACCTCGCGAAGAACCACGGGATCACCGACGTCTGCGTGCTCGAGAAGGGCTGGCTGGCCGGCGGCAACGTGGCTCGAAACACCACGGTCATCCGTTCGAACTACCTGTGGGACGAGAGCTCGGCGATCTACGAGCACTCGCTGAAGCTCTGGGAGGGGCTCGAGGACGACCTGGGTTCCGACCTCCAGTTCAGCCAGCGCGGTGTGCTGAACCTCGCACACTCCCTCGGCGACGTCCGCTCCTCGATGCGCAGGCTGCATGCGAACCGGCTGAGCGGGATCGATGCCGAGTGGCTCACGCCCGACGACGTGAAGGCGTTCTGCCCGATCCTCAACACGTCGCCGGACGTCCGGTACCCCGTGATGGGCGCCACGCTCCAGCGTCGCGGCGGCATCGCACGGCACGACAAGGTCGCGTGGGGTTATGCGACGAGGGCGAGCGAGCTCGGCGTGGACATCGTCGAACACTGCGAGGTGACGGGCTTCGTCCGCGGTGCGGGCGGCCGGGTCGGGGGGGTCCGAACGACGAAGGGCGACATCGTGGCCGGCCGAACCGCGCTCGTCGCGGCGGGCCACACGAGCGTGCTCGCCTCGATGCTCGGCCTCAGGCTTCCGATCCAGTCGCACCCGCTCCAGGCGCTCGTCTCGGTGCTGCTCGAACGGGTCCTCGACTGCGTCGTGATGTCGAACGCGGTGCACGTGTACGTCTCGCAGGCCGACAAGGGCGAGCTCGTAATGGGCGCCGGGATCGACGCCTACAACGGGTACGCGCAGCGTGGCTCGTTCCACGTAGTCGAGCATCAGCTCGCCGCCGCGATCGAGCTGTTCCCGATCTTCGCCCGGGCGAAGCTCCTGCGCACGTGGGGAGGCATCGTCGACATCTGCCCGGACGCCTCACCGATCCTCTCGTCGACCCCGATCGAGAACCTGTACCTGAACTGCGGCTGGGGCACGGGTGGGTTCAAGGCGACGCCGGGCTCGGGGTGGACGTTCGCGGATCTCGTGGCCCGAGGCGTACCCGGGCCGCTGGCGCGGCCGTTCTCGCTCGAGCGGTTCACCACGGGCGCCCTGATCGACGAGCACGGCGCGGCCGGGGTCGCCCACTGATGCAGGCTCGAACCGTTCGCAAGCTCGCACTCGAGCTCCCGGACGCCGAGGAGCGGGAGACCTGGGAGACGGCCACGTTCCGCGTCCGGAACAAGATCTTCGTGATGTTCAGCGATCACGAGCGCGAGCTCTGGATCAAGTCGACGCACGACGAGCAACACGCGCTCACGTCGATGGACCCCGGCACGTTCTTCGTCCCTCCGTACGTCGGCCCGAGCGGATGGATCGGCGTGCGGATCCGAACCGTGGACCGCGACGAGCTCCGCGAGCTCGTCACCGAGGCGTGGCGGCTCACGGCGCCGAAACGGCTCGTGCAGGCGTTCGACGAGGCGGAGGCGGTCTGAGTGCTGCTCGTCCCCTGCCCGTGGTGCGGCCCGAGGGACGAGCTGGAGTTCCGGTACGGCGGCCAGGCGCGCATCGCGTACCCGGCCGATCCCGAGGCGCTCTCCGATGAGGCGTGGGCCGACTTCCTGTTCATGCGCGACAACCCGAAGGGTGCGTTGGCCGAGCGCTGGTATCACTCGGCCGGTTGTCGCCGGTGGTTCAACGCGGTGCGCGACACCGCGACGTACGAGTTCCGCGGCGTGTTCCGGGTCGGCGAGGAGCCACCGGCATGACCTCGAGAAGGCTGCCCGAGGGCGGGACGTGGGTCGACCGCTCCAAGCCCATCGCCTTCCGGTTCGACGGGGCAGCATACGAGGGGTTCGAGGGGGACACGCTCGCGAGCGCCCTCCTGGCCAACGGGGTCGTCGGCGGGTTCCGGAGCCCGATCCTGGGTCGGCCTCGCGGGATCTTCTCGGCGGGGATCGAGGAGCCGAACGCCCTCGTCGCGGTCCGCGAACCGTGGGTGGACCTCATCGTCTCGGCCACCGTCGTCCCCTTGGTCGACGGGCTGGTCGCCGAGCCGAGGACCGGCGTGGCAGGCCTCGCCGACGGCGGAGCTCCGACGCATGCCCGGCATCGGCATCGCCACGTCGAGACCCTCGTCGTGGGGTCCGGGCCGGCCGGTCGAGCCGCTGCCACCCGGGCAGCGGGCAAGGGCGACCGGGTGCTGCTGGTCGACGAACGGCACGTGCTCGACGATCCGCCGACCGGACCGGACGTGACGGCAATGCCGAACGCCACGGCGCTCGGCGTCTACGACGACGGCTACGTGGTGGTGCACGAACGCGTTCGAACCACGGAGACGATCTGGCACATCCGGGCCGCGAACGTGGTGCTCGCGACCGGCGCTCTCGAGCGGCCGATCGC
>Ga0299907_10002954_pt1 | contig 10720 bp, 6 predicted proteins | sample RVTome_16_FD_198680 | JGI IMG/M metagenome (GOLD analysis project Ga0299907, IMG submission 198680) | Soil microbial communities from uranium-contaminated site in the Upper Colorado River Basin, Wyoming, United States - RVT152D67 (version 2) ... | reverse complement strand
TCCGACCCGTCCGCGACCTTCTTCTCGATCGCCGCCAGCATGCGATCGCCGACCTCGTCCTCGTACCTGCTCGGGTCGAACTCCTCGGAGGCGATCTGCTCGATGAGCTGGATGGCGAGCTTCAGCTCCACATCCTGGACGTCCTCGTCCCCCGCGGGGACCTCGTCCAGCGAGCGGACCTCGTGCGCGTAGTTGAGCTGCTCCATCACGAGGCGGTTGCCCACCGGACGCACGAGGACGAGGTACTGCTTGCCGCGCGCCGCGTACTTCGCGAGCGCCGCCCAGCCCGTCTTCTCCATGGCGGCCCCGAGGAGCCGGTACGCCTTGGAGCCGCCCTTGTCCGGCCCGAGGTAGTACGTCTTGTCGATGTAGGCGCGCTCGACCTGGTCGAGGGGGACGAACTCGACGATCTCGATCGCGCCCGTCGCCTCGGCGTCGAGGGCCTTGAGCTCGTCGGGCGTGAACGTGACGTACTGGCCCCTGGCGAACTCGTAGCCCTTGATGAGCTGCTCCCGCTCCACGACCTCGCCGGTCTGGGCGTCCACGTACTGCTGCTTCACGCGGGCGCCCTCCGGCGACAGGAAGTTGAAGCTCACCTTCCGCGAGTTGTCGCTGGACGAATAGAGCTGGACGGGGATCGAGACGAGCCCGAAGGAGATCGTTGCGGAGCTGATCGGTCGCGCGGCCATGTCGGCTTCCCCTCCCGAGGTGCGCGCCGCCCTGCGGCGCGGGTACGGATCCCGGACGAGGGGGAAACATAATAGGTTCCGCCCGGAAACGGAGCCGCCTGTTGCCTGACGATTCGCTGACCACCTACCGCGGGAAGCGCGACGCCGGCCGGACCCCCGAGCCGTTCGGGGGTCCGGCGGGGACGGGCATCGGCGTGTTCGTCGTGCAGAAGCACGCCGCGAGCCGGCTGCACTACGACCTGAGGCTCGAGCTGGGCGGCGCGCTCGTGTCGTGGGCCGTCCCCAGGGGCATCTCCCCCGATCCCGCGGACAAGAAGCTCGCCGTCCACGTCGAGGACCACCCCGTCGAGTACATCGAGTTCGAGGGGATCATCCCCGAGGGCGAGTACGGGGCGGGCGAGATGATCGTGTGGGATCTCGGCCGCTGGGTCCCGCTGGAGGACCCCGAGAAGGGGATGGAGGAGGGGAAGCTCCTGTTCGAGCTCAAGGGCCACAAGCTCAAGGGCGTGTGGACGCTGGTCAAGCTCAAGAAGGGCGAGACGGGGAAGGAGTGGCTCCTCATCCGCGAGGCGCGCGGGGGGCACCCGATCCTCCCGGACGGCTCGCTCCCGGAGACCTCGATCCTCTCCGGGCTCGGCGTCGAGGACCTCGCCCGCGTGGGCGAGGGCTGGGACCCGGGGGAGGAGATCGCCGGGGAGCTCGAGGCGCTGGGCGCGCCCCGGCGGCGGGTGGAGCCCGGGGAGGTCTCGTTCATGCTCGCCCAGACGCTCGAGAGGCCGTTCGACGACGACGAGTGGGTGTACGAGCTCAAGCTCGACGGCTACCGCATGCTCGCGTGGGCGAGCGACGGGAAGGCCGGGCTCCTCACCCGGAACGGGCACGACGCCACCGCGAGCTTCCCGGAGATCGCGCGGGCGCTCCGGAAGCTCCCCTATCGCCACCTGGTGATCGACGGCGAGGTGGTCGTGCACGACGCGTCGGGGCTCCCGAGCTTCCAGGCGCTCCAGAAGCGGGCGCGGCTCTCCAGGCCGCTCGACGTGCGGCGCGCGTCGTTCTTCAGCCCGGCGAGCTTCTACGCCTTCGACCTCCTCGCCGTGGACGGGGTCGACACGCGCCCGCTCGCGCTCGCGCACCGGAAGCGCGTCCTGCGCCGCGTCGTCCCGGAGGCGGGCCCGATCCGCTTCAGCGAGCACTTCGAGGGGCACGGCGAGGCTCTGTACGCGCAGGTCGAGCAGCTCGGGCTGGAGGGGATCATGGCCAAGAAGGCCGACAGCCCCTACGTGGGCGAGCGCTCGGCCCTCTGGTACAAGATCCACGCGAACCAGCAGGCCCCGTTCGCCATCGTGGGCTACACGAAGCCCAGGGGGCGACGGACCGGGTTCGGCGCGCTCCACCTCGGCGTATACGAGGAGCTCGAGACGGGCGCGGAGGACGGAGACCGTGCCGCGGCGGCCGACGACGATCCGCCCGACGCGATCCGGGCCGACGGCCGGCCGCTCCGCCTGCGCTACGCCGGACGGGTGGGGACGGGGTTCAACGACGCGCTCCTCGAGTCCATCAAGAAGCGGCTGGACGAGCGCGTCCGCGAGGGTCCGCCGTTCCCCGGTCCGGCGCCGCGGGGCGCCGAGCACGTGTGGGTGGAGCCCGAGCTCGTCGCCACCGTGCGCTACAAGGAGATCACCGACGAGGGGCTCCTCCGCCACCCGGTATACGTCGAGCTCCGGGAGAACGTGCCGCCGACCGAGTGCGGCCCGCCCCACGCCCCGCGGGAGACGCTCGAGGAGCCGGCCACGGTCGACTTCGGGCCTCCCCCGATCGAGGAGCTCCCCCTGTCGAACCTCGACAAGGTGTTCTGGCCCGAGGACGGCTACACGAAAGGCGACCTGATCGAGTATTACCGGACGATCGCGCCCTCGATCCTGCCCTATCTCGTCGACCGCCCGCTGGTGCTCACGCGGTACCCGGACGGGATCGAGGGCAAGAGCTTCTTTCAGAAGAACGCGCCCGGATTCCAGCCGGAGTGGATGCGGACGGAAGCCATCTGGAGCGAGGGCTCGGAGCGCGACATCGACTACTTCGTGGTCGACAACGCGAGCGCGCTCGTCTATCTGGCCAACCTGGGGACCATCCCGCTGCACGTGTGGGGCAGCCGCCTGTCGGACCTCGACCACCCCGACTGGTGCCTGCTCGATCTGGACCCCAAGCACCAGGTCGACGGCGTGGAGACGTACGCCCCGTTCGAGGACGTGATCGAGGTCGCGCGGGCCATCCACGCGCTGTGCGAGGACATCGAACTCCCGAGCCACGTGAAGACGAGCGGCTCGTCCGGTCTGCACGTCCTGATCCCGCTCGGTGGACAGCTCGACTACGAGCAGTCGCGCCAGCTCGCGCAGCTCCTCGCCCGCGTGGTCGCCGCCCGGCTGCCGAAGATCGCGACCATCACCCGGAACCCGTCGCGCCGCGGCGGCCGCGTGTACATCGACTACGTCCAGAACGGGCGCGGGCGGCTCGTGGTGGCGCCGTACAGCGTGCGGCCCAAGCCCGGCGCCACGGTCTCCGCCCCGCTCCGCTGGGACGAGGTCGGGAAGGGGCTCACGATGGACCGCTTCACGATCGAGTCCATGCCGCGCCGCGTGCGCGCGCTCGACGAGGACCCCATGCTCGCCGTCCTCGACACGTCCCCGGACCTGTTCCGGGCGCTCGGCCGTCTCCAGGAGACCCTCGATGACGACTGACCCCGACCCCGGGCTCGAGCGCGCCTCCGGCGTCGCGCCCGGGCTGCGGTGTGGCCCGATCCGGACACCACCGACCTCGAGGCCGCCGAGGCCGGACGTACGGGATGCGTATCACGATTACCTCAAAGGACTTCTCGGGTTCGACCTCGACCGGATCATCTCCTACGTGGACCGCGGCGGGCGGGCGTCCGAGTCTCGAGTTGCCGACATCCCGCGACACGTGTTTCACCCCCGAAGCGATCATCGCGGCCAGAGCGCGCTCCTCGTGCGCCGCGCGGGAGCCGAGCCCCGCGCCACCGACGACATCGCCCGGGTGCGCGGGGCTCCCGCGGCCACCCGCGCGAGCCCCGAAACCCCCTGGAATCGGGGGTTCCGGGCAAGGACGGGCGGCGCGCGCGGACCCGGCCGGCAGGGTCGACCTCCCGCTTCGACGCGCGGGGGGCATTCTGGAACGCTTGTTGCCCCTTCCCGATCCGACGCCAGCAGAGAGAACATCCCAGGCACCGGACCCGCGGATCTTCATGACCCCATCCCGTAGAGGGCTGATCGTGGCCCCGCAGCCAGTCTACGAGGATCGGGGCACCCCGATCGCGCTCCGCCAGGTGATGCAGGCGCTCTCCGAGCTCGGGCACGAGGCCGATGTGCTGACGTTCCCGCTGGGCCGCTCGTTGTCGTTCCCCGGGATCGACTGGCACCGGATCCCGAACCCGCTCGGCATCCGGCACGTGCCGGTGGGGTTCTCGTTCCGGAAGCTGGCGCTCGACGTCCTGCTCGTGCGGGCCCTCGTCCGCCGGCTCGCCGAGACGGATTATGCCTGGGTGCACGCGGTCGAGGAGGCGGCGTTCGCCGCCGTGCTCGCCGCCCGCAAGCGGGGCGTTCCGGTACTGTACGACATGCAGTCCAGCATCCCGCAGCAGCTCGAGAGCCACCCGCTCTTCCGATTCGGTCCGATCCAGAACGGGCTCCGCCGCTGCGAGGCCTGGCTCCTCGAGCGCGCGGATCTCGTGATCGCGAGCCCCGGGCTCGCGTCGTACGTGGAGCGCGTCGTCCCGGGCGCCGCGTGCTGCGAATGGCGCTTTCCGAGCATGGCTCCCTTCGTCGACGGCGACGAGAGCGCGCGTCTGAGGGCGGAGCTCGATCTCCCGGCCGACAAGCCCATGGTCATCTATTCGGGCACGTTCGAGCCCTACCAGGGCCTCCCCACGCTGATCGATGCGGCGGCGATCGTCCACGACACCGAGCCGGACTGCCGCTTCGTGCTCCTGGGCGGCGACCGCCGGACGGCCGCCGAGCTCGAGCGCCAGGCCGAGCGCCTGGGGCTCGACGGCCGGATGCGGTTCGTTCCGCGACAGCCGCGCGAGCGCGTGTGGGCCTACCTGAGCCTCGCGGACGTGGCGGTCTCGCCGCGCGCCTACGGCGACAACCTGCCGCTCAAGGTCCTGGACTACATGGCGCTGGGGATGCCCATCGTGGCGACCGAGATCCCCGCGCACACCGTCGCGCTCGACCGGGACTGCGCCCGGCTCGTCCCCCCGACGCCCGGCGGGCTCGCGGAGGGGATCCTGGAGCTGCTCGGCCACCCGGCGCGCGCGGCGCACCTGGGGGCCGTCGCGAGGAAGCGCGCCCAGGCGGGGCTCGGCTGGGATCGGTTCGTGGCGCTGGTGGACGAGGCCGTGACGTTCCTGACCTCCGAGGAGGCCGGCGTGCCCGGCCGGCTGGCGAGCGCGGCGGGTGGCTGAGCGCATCTCGATCATCGTCCCCGTCCGGGACGAGGAAGCGAACATCGGGCGCACGCTCCCGGCCGTGCGCAACGCGATCCCGCCCGGCCGCGACGTCGAGATCGTGGTGGTCGATGGCGGCTCGCGAGACCGGACCGTCGAGCTCAGCCGCGAGCTCGGAGCGCGCGTGGTGGAGGTCGACCCGGCGCTCGCTCGCCGGAACCCGGCGCTCCTCCGGAACCGGGGGGCGGCGGCGGCCACCGGCGATCGCCTGGTGTTCCTCGACGCGGACTGCGAGCCGCGCGCCGGCTGGCTGCGCGCGCTCCTCGACGCGCACGCCCGCGGGTGGCCGGTCGTGGGCGGCTCGTTCGACCTCCCCCCGGGTCTCTCGCCGTGGGCGCGGTGCGACTACTACGCCGGGTGGTACCACATGCACTCGGGACGGCGGGCCGGCCCGACCGTCAGCGCCCCGCCGGGAAACCTGAGCTTCGACGCGCCCGCCTTCCGGCGCACGCACGGCTTCGACGAGACGCCCGGGATCGCGTACTCGCACGAGGAGCTCCGGCCGCAGGGCGAGCTCCGCGCCGCCGGCATCCCCATCTACTTCGAGCCCGCCGCGAAGGTGCTCCACCACAACCGTCCCGGCGTGGCCAACCTGCTCGCGCGCCACTACCGCTGGGGATACGCGGCGATCCGCGCGAAGGCGGACACGGGCGCCGCGCGCTTCCAGGGCGTGTACCGCCATCCGTGGCTCCTCGTGGCCGCCGCGCTCCCGCTCTCGCTTCCGCTCTCGGTGTATATCGTCGCGGCGTGGGCCCGGGCCGGCGTGCTCGAGCCCCTGCTCTGGTGGCCCGCCATCCTCGCTTCCCGCGTCTCCTACGCGCTCGGGATGATGATCGGCGGCGCGCGCTGGCTGGCGGCGGGGACCGATCCGGCGGCCGTCCCCGACCCCTCGTGACCGCGGAGCCCGCGGAACCACGGACCGGGGACCCGGGAGATCGCGACGCGACCCCCGCGGTGAGCGTGGTCATCCCGTGCTACGGTCACGCGGCGTACCTGCCGGTCGCGCTCGACAGCGTCGCCGCGCAGGGCGAGGGCGTGGAGACCGTGGTGGTCGACGATGGGTCGCCGGACCCGGAGGCGACCGCGCGGGTCGTGGAGAGGCGGCCGTCGGTGCGATTCCTCGCCCGCCCGCACGCCGGCGTCTCGGCGGCGCGCAACGCCGGGCTCGAGGCCTGCCGCGGGCGCTTCGTCCTCTTCCTCGACGCGGACGACCGGCTTCTCCCTGCCGCCATCGAGGCGGGGCTCGACCGCTTCGCGCGCCGCCCCGAGGCCGGATACGTGCACGGGCGCTATCGGTTCATCCACGAGGATGGGTCCCCGGCCGGACAGCCGGTCGCGGACCCGCCCGCCCTCTCGTCGTATCTCGCGCTCGTGCGCGAGAACTACATCGGGATGCTGGCGACCGTGCTCTTCCGGACGTCCGTCGTGCGCGAGGCGGGAGGGTTCCGGACCGACCTCCTCGTGGCGGAGGATTACGAGCTCCTGCTGCGCATCGCACGGCGACACCCCATCGTGGGCCACGACGCGATGGTGGCCGAGTACCGCCGCTACGCGACCAGCGCCTCGGCGGACGCGACCCGCATGCTGCGCGGCGTGCTGGGCGTGCTCGCCGAGGAGCGCCGGGCCGTGGCGGAGGAAGGGGCGCCGTGCCTCCCCGGCGACCTGGCTCCGCAGGCGGCCGAGCTCGCCCTGCGCGAGGCGTTCGAGGCGGGCGAGCGCTTCTTCAAGCTCTTCTACGGAACCCGGGTCGTGCGGCAGATCTTCCACGAGGGCGTCCTGCGCGGACGGCTCGCGAGCGCCGGACGCTGGTCCGGCGACCTGTGGCGCGGGCTCGGACCGCGGCTCGCGCTCGTGTCGCTCCCGCCCGCCGTCGCGGTCGCGGCCGCACGCAAGAGCCGCTGGATCGCGCGGGACGTCTGGCGGCGCCTCCGCGGGTCGACCGACGGCCCGGGGGGCTGAATGCCCGCGTTCGATCGCAGGCGCGTCCTGGCTCTGCGCGGCGCGCGGCCGGCTCCGGCCGGGAGCGTCTGAATGCGCGCGATCGATCGGCTGCGGGAGAAGGCCGCCTCACGGCTCCGTGCGCCCGAGCGGGGCGGCGTGATCCTTCTGTACCACCGCATCGCCGACGTCCCGCTCGATCCTTCCGGGCTGTCCGTCTCGCCCGCCCGCTTCGAGGCGCACATCGAGTGGCTCGCGCGCCGTACGCGGCCGTGCCGGCTGGAGCGCATGACGGCGGGCGGCGGGGCCGACTCGCTCCGGAGCGCGGTCGCCGTCACGCTCGACGACGGGTACGCCGACAACCTTCGGGTCGCGAAGCCGATCCTCGAGCGGCTGGAGATCCCGGCGACCGTGTTCATTCCGTCGGGCGCCGTGGGGCGCCAGACGCCGTTCTGGTGGGATGAGCTCGAGACGCTGGTGTTCGCGGCCGATGCGCTCCCCGAGACCCTCGATCTCGAGATCGGCGGCGGGCGCGTCACGGCGCGCGTCCGGGACGACGGCGGGCGCCGCGATCGGAGCGGCCGCTACCGGGGATGGCGCGTGTGGCGCGGCCCGGCGCGGACCCCGCGCCAGAACCTGTACGAGCGCCTGTGGCGGGCGCTGCGCGGGCTGCGCGAGCCCGAGCAGCGGGTCGGGCTCGATGCCGTGGCGGCGTGGGCGGGCGTATCGGAGCGGCCGGCGCCCGCGCACCCGCTCCTCGACGCGGCGGGGGTGCGCGAGCTGCTGGGCGGCGGGCTCATCGACCTCGGGGCCCACTCCATGACCCACCCGTCCCTCCCCGATCACCCGCCCGCCGTCCAGCGCGAGGAGATCGTGGAGGGCCGCGGGCGGCTGGGAGAGGCCATCGGCTGCACGACGACCGCCTTCGCGTATCCGTACGGGGCGCACGATGACACGACGGTCGAGATCGTTCGCGAGGCGGGCTTCGAGCGCGCGGTGACCACGACGTGGGGCGCGGTCACGCCCGCGAGCGACCCGCACCGGCTGCCGCGGCTCTCGATCGCGGACTGGGAACCGCGGCTCTTCGAGCGCCGCGTGACCCGCTTCCTCTTCGGCTAGGAGCCGCGCGCGGCCGGGCCCGGCCCGGTCTCAGTAGTCGTCCGTGTCGCCGGGCTGGAAGTACCAGCGCTCGCGGAGCGCGGCCCCGTCGAGCGCGTCGTCGAACAGACGACAGGCAAAGCGGACGCCCTCGTACGTCCCCTGCCAGAACCCGGCCTCGAGGAGCAGGCGCTCGATCGGCGTGCCCGGGCTCGCCCAGGCCTCCATCTCGCTCGCCCCCCGTTCGAGAGCCGCGCCCAGGGCCCGGTAGAGGAGCGCGGGCGCCCGACGCGGGAGCCCGGGCGGAAGGAGCGCGTCCACCAGGGTCGCCTTCGCGCCGTCCACCGCGAGCACGAGCCACCCGTCCCACCCGCCCTCCGGTCGCCGGAGGACGAAGCGCAGGTAGTCGTGCCCCGGGCACTCGTCGTAGCGCCAGCGGAGGTAGCGCGCGTCGCGGATCACGCCGGATGGGTAGGCGGGCGCAAGGCGCTCCCAGAGCGCATCGGCCTCCTCCCCGAACGCCTCGACGCGCCCGACGCGCGGGTCGGGCAGCCCGCGACGGAGCCGCTTGATCCGCGAGTCCCCGATCGCGCGCGTGAAGTAGCCGGGCTCGTCCCACAGCTCGTAGCCCATGAGCAGGCGCCCGAGCCGCGCGTGCCGGCGCTGGGGCACCCCGAAGCAGAACTGCGTGCGGCCCTCCCCGACGGTGAACTCCTCGACCCAGGCGTGGACCGTGCGCGCGAAGATCCCCCTCCGGCCCAGCATCGCGCCCCGGAACGCCGGGTGCGTCATCGCGTCCACCATCACCGCCGCGCGGCCCGGCCGCCCGGCGAGCGACGCGCGGAGCGGGATCCCGGTGTACGCCGCGATCAACGAGCCGTCATCCAGGGCGCAGATCATGGTGCGATGACGTCCGGCGGGGTTCCGCGCGTAGCGCCACTCGCGCTCGACGAGCTTGTCGCGGGCGCCCGGCTCGAAGGACGCGTGGTAGAGCTCGAGGACCGCCGGCTCGTCCCCGGGGCGGTACGGCCGGATCACGGCCTCGCGGTCGAGGACGGCCAGCCGCCTCAAGGACGGTCCTCGGGATCGAGCCACATCTTCCGAGCGAGGTCGCCGGCGCCGTCCCAGCCCAGCACCTCGATACGCGGCAGGTCCAGCCGCTGGTGGTACCCGGTCGCCGGCTCCGGGCGCGTCGTGAACCCGAACCGGAAGCCGCCCCGGCCGACGAGGAACCGGACGACGTCGTCCGCGTCCCCGTACGGGTACGCGAACCCGGCCGGGCGGCCGTCGAGACGCGCGGCGAGCGCGGCGGCCGAGTCGGACACCTCGCGGGCCACCTCCTCGGCCGCGAGCGCGCCGAGGGGCACGTGCCGGGCCGTGTGCGAGCCGAATCGCACGCCCCGCCGCTCGAGCTCGCGGATCTGGTCCCAGTCGAGCAGCGGGACCTCGGATCCCAGGTGGCGATCCCAGCGGCTCGTCCCACCGACCAGGTCCGTGACGAGGAAGACGGCGGCCGAGAACCCGTAGCGCGCCAGGAGCGGCGCGGCCGTCTCGAACACATCGGCGTAGCCGTCGTCGAACGTGATCAGGATGGGCTTCCCGCGGAGCACGGCGCGGCCCCGGACCGCGTCCTCCCACTCCTCGATCGTGACCGAGTAGAACCCCCGCTCGCGGAGGAACGCGAGGTGGGACTCGAACGTGTGCGGATCGACCTGGAAGCGGGCCGCGCGGCCACGCGCGCCCTGGTCCACGCGGTGGTAGGCGAGGATGGGGAGGCGCTCGGCGATCGCCCGCGCCCCGAGCGCTCGCCGCGCGGCGGGGGTCACCCGCTGGGCGATGCGCTGGAGCGCGGCGGCGGACGGACGGCGCGAGTCCCGCAGGGGGACCGTGGGGAGCGTCGCCGCGGCGGAGACCTCCGCATCCCCCTCCTCCTCCCGGAGGCGCTCCCGCGCGCGCTCCAGCAGCGAGTCCGGTCCCTCGGCCGGGCGTCCGAACAAGGCCAGGCGCACGACGGCCGCGGCCAGCTCGTCCGCGAGCTCGCGCCGGATCGTGCGCCGGAGACGCCGCGGGCCGGGGTGGACGCCCGCCGGCGCGCGGATCCGGCCTACCGGGATCCTGCCGAAGCGGACCTCCACCTCGCGATCCGCCGGGAGCGGCGTGCGCGGGAGCCCCTCGCTCACGTCGACGACCAGCGCGTCCCCGTCCGCATCGAACCCGCCGTCACCGCCGGACCGGAGGACGTCGGCGAAGAACCGGCGCCGCACGAGCGCCCGCTCGAGCCACTCGAACCCCTTCTTGTGCGCGCGGTGGAAGGCGAGCGCCGCCCGTTCCGCCGCCGCCCGCGGGAGCGCGCTCTCGAACGCCGCGAGGACCGGTGACGGCGAGCCCGTCCGGCGCCCGTCGAGCACCCCGAGGAGCGCCCACCCGAGCCGCCGCGCGGTCTCGGTCTCCACGAGCCGCGTCGGGTCCTCGCCGGCGA
>Ga0299907_10002953_pt1 | contig 10722 bp, 9 predicted proteins | sample RVTome_16_FD_198680 | JGI IMG/M metagenome (GOLD analysis project Ga0299907, IMG submission 198680) | Soil microbial communities from uranium-contaminated site in the Upper Colorado River Basin, Wyoming, United States - RVT152D67 (version 2) ... | reverse complement strand
GTTGAAGGCGTTGTGCACTTCCGGCCGCGTGATTGTGACGCGCGCGATCGCGCTCCCCGGGCCGGTGCGCTCGATACGGAGCGACTCGTTCATTCCTGCATCGTCCGTGGCACGTACTGCCAGCTGAACCGTCGCCCCAGCGGCTGCAGGCCCATCAACTCGAGATTACGGGCGGAGACCTCGGTGGGCTCGGCGGTCGCTCCTACGAGGTCGCATCCCGCGTCGAGCGCGGCGCGGACGCGTGCCGCGATCAGCGCGCGCTGGATGCCGCGACCACGCAGTTCTGGTGCGACGAGCGCGCCACGCAGCCAGCCGGTCTTGGCAGTCATGTGCAGAGAGGCGTTGGCGACCGGGACGCCGTCAAGCTCGGCAATGAACAACTGCCGCGCCCGGTGGCGGGCGAGCAACGCGTAAACACGTGGCCAGGGATTTGGCGCACCTTCGGCAAGACCGCCTGGTGTGGGCTGCCCGGATGGGACGCTGACGTAGCGTTCGGCTTCATCGGCGGCGATACGGCGAATGACCACGCCCGACGGCGGCGGGGCGTCGGGAACAGCCGACGGCTCGGCACCAAAGACCTCCAGCGCAAGCGTCGTGATCGCGCCTGGCCAGGGCCGCTCATCGGTCATCCACAGGTGGCCCGTCGTCCCCTGTGCGTCGTAGAAGTCGGTGGCCATGCTCAGCAAATTGGGCAGCCGCGCCAGGCCGTTGGCCGAGTTGAAGGCCGGGCCCGGCAGTTCGGGCGATGCAGCCATTGCGAGTTCGCCGTCCTCGAAGATCTCGATCGCGAAGCCTGCCTCGGCCGCGGCGCGCCAGGCGGCCACACTCGACTTCGCGTCGGCCCGGTCGAGGCGCTTGAGCAGCAGCTCGGCCTGGGCGCGCGAGTCTGGTGCCGGTGGCAAGATGGTGATCGGGTCTGCCGGCCTGACCTCGCCGTCATGCACAACCCGGGCGTACATGCGGCTGTCGGACGGATGCAGGCTGATGTTGATGCGGCTGAACCGGCCGTCACTGAAGTTCCGCGCCTGGGTCTCGCAGGGTGTCGTGGAGCTGGCCAGCTCGATCTCCAGCTCGGCGCCGATCTTCGCTCGCGTCCCCAGCGGCAGAAGCGACCACTCGATTCCGCTTGTCGTCAGGTTCTCACCGGCGCTACCCGGTTCGATCGGATGGCCCTCCGCCTGCAGGCGCTCGATCGCCTCGACAGCGAAGAGGCACAGCGCCCGGTGTGGCCCACCGTGGACGGTCCTCTCGCGGTGGCCGTCACCCTCGATCCCCAGCCGCCCTACCCACGCCCGCTCCACCGGCAACTTGGGCACGCCGCCGGCCGACACGTTCACCTGCAATACGCGACCATCGACCCCTTTGAATTCAATGTCACTGGCCACGCCGCGATCGTACGGCCATTCGCCTCGCACCACCAAGCATTAGGCGCTGCTACCTCAGGCGAACCAAGGCGCGCAACCGCGGCACCCTTTCCCAATAGACGGAACCTGTTCCGGCTCCCAGGGCGGCTAACGGGCAGTTGGCGGGTCCGTTTCCCGAGTGACGGCATCTTTGCGCCCTAACGTAGCGCCACCGGCAATTGCGCCGGCGACATTGCCGTCAATCGGGAAAGCCCTGGCTGGACGTCGGTCGGGTACGCGGCAGCGGTTCAGCCCCCGGGCGGCGTCCCGAGCGCTGACATTTCCTGCCGCGTCGCCGGGCATCCACCGGTTGGCGTAGTGGCTACGAGACGGCGGCCACGGGTGTCGGGTTGTCTCAGGGATCGGACCGGCTAGATCGGCGTCAGGTCTATGAGCGATAGCCCGGAGGCCTCGTCGGGCACGCGCCGTACGGCCTCAGCCTCGGGCCGCAGCCAGATCTCGAGCGTCGGGTGGACGATGGCATCGTTGAAGTGGCCGCCGATAAGCGACAGGTCGCGCCGGCCGAGGGCTATATGGAGATGCAGAAACGGCGCGTTGTCCTTCAGCGTCACGTTGCCGACGAGGCTGACGACCTCCATTTGCTCTGCGCGCTCGTGTGTCTCGTACCTGCGCGTGTCGGCGTTCCAGTACGACAGTGTGATCTGGCGCACAGCGCCCAGGCCGCTTACGGCGGCATAGCCGATCCCCTGCTCGGCGAGCCAGGGCACGAGAGCTGCCTGGACATGCTCGCCGCTCTCAAGGCGGACCTGGTATCGGTCCCCGAACTGCGCGAACTGCATGGTCCCTCCTTCGTGGGCATGGGTGTAGGGTGAATCCGAATCATGAAATGGTCGCCGCTCATCGCGCTGGTCATGAGCGTGGGCGTCGGCTGCGGCGGCGGATCGGGTGCGACACCGTCCGCCTCGGCCCCTAGCGGGAGGCCCGACATGTCCTTCACCCTTACGAGTTCCGCCTACGCCCAGGGCACGGAGATTCCCGTTGACCACACCTGCGACGGCGCCGATCAGCTGCCGCCCTTCAGCTGGTCGGGCACGCCCGACGGTACCGCCGAGCTTGCGCTGGTCATGGACGATCCCGACGCGCGAGGCTTCGTCCACTGGATCGTGACAGGCATACCTCCCGATGCGACCTCGATCGGGCCCGGCTCGCTGCCGGCCGGCGCGCGCGAGGGTCGCAACGACTTCGGGCGCACCGGTTACGGCGGTCCGTGCCCGCCGTCGGGTACCCACCGGTACGTGGCAACGCTGTATGCCCTGTCGGAACCGCTCAACCTTGGTGGCGCACCGACGGCGGCAGAGTTGCACAGCGCGTCGAGCGGCAAGGTCGTGGGCGATGCGAGGCTGGAGGCTCGCTACACGCGTCAACGTTGACAGCAGGCTCCCTCAGCCGCGGCTGGTGCGCAGCAGCTCCTCACCCTGGGTGAAGGTTCCCGCACGCCGGATGCGGAGCACTAACCAGCCAGCCGCGGCAAGGACCAGCGCCAGCACGCCGAGGAGTCCGATGGCCGATCGGAGGCCCGCTACCTGCGATACCTGGCCAACCAAAACCGGGCCGAGCAGGAAGCCGGTGTAGCCGAAGAAGGTGAGCGTGGCCATCGCGGCGCCACGCCCACGGGCAGTGGCGGTGCGGCCGGCCCGTGCGAACAGGGCCGGCGCCACGAGCGCGACTCCGGCCCCGGCCACTGCCAGGCCCGCCAGGGCAATCAGCGCCGACGGCGCCGCCGCGACGACCGCCAGGCCGAGACAAGCGCCAAGGCCGCCGCCGACGAGCAAGGCACGGTCGCTGTAGCGGCCGCCCAGCCACTGGCCGGCGCTTCGACCGGCAAACATCGCCCCGGCGAAGATGCCCGGTGCAGCGCCGCCGATCACCGGACCGGCCAGCAGTTCGCGCTCGAGATGCAGCGCGCTCCAGTTCTGCATCGCGTCCTCGATGAGAAAGGCCAGCGCGCACAGTGCCGCCAACGCGGCAAGCGCGCGGATCGCCGAGAAGCTTGCACTCGAGTCAACCTCCTGCGGTGTGGCCGCCGTCGCCATCCGACGCGCCGCGGTGATGGAGCCCACACCGACAAGGACCATCGCCAGCGTCACCAGCGGCAGCACCTCGTTGGGCCCAGCCCCGGCGCCGCGTACCAGGCCCGTCACCACGCTGCCCACCAGCACTCCAAGCGAAAAGAGCGCGTGGGCGCCGTACATCAGCTTGCGATTCGCCGCCACCTCGACGTCGCTGATGCCGGCATTCATCGCCACGTCCAATGAGCCCGAGGCTGCGCCGATGAGGACCAGCGCGCCGGCGAGCGCTGCCGGCGTAGAGGCCAGAAGAGGCGTGATCGCGGCAAGGCCGAAAGCGAACAGGGTCGCTGGCAACAGCCACCAGCCCAGTCGCCTCCACAACCGGCCGGTCAAGAGCATCGCCGGCAGTGCGCCGACACCTGCGCCCAGCAGGGCGAGGCCGAACTCCGCGTCCGACGCGCCCACACGCATCTTAATGTCGGGCAGTAGCGCGGCCCACGTCCCCCAGAAGATGCCCATCGCCAGGAAGCCGGCCAGCGGCCAGCGTGGGCTCGGCCGTCCGGGCACGCTCGAGTTCACATCCGGAAGACGCCGAATTTCGTCTCCGGAATTGGCGCATTGAGCGCAGCCGAGATTGCCAGCGCCAGGACATCGCGCGTCTGCGCGGGGTCGATCACCCCGTCGTCCCACAGCCGCGCCGTGGAGTGGTATGGGTTGCCTTCGCGCTCGTACTTGTCCCGAATCTCGGCCCGGTAGGCCTCGCGCTCCTTCTCACTCTTGAAGGTGCCGACCATCGACAGCACCATCGCCGCCTGCTCGCCGCCCATGACACTGATGCGCGCGTTGGGCCACATCCACAGGCCGCGCGGCGCGTAGGCGCGCCCCGCCATGCCGTAGTTCCCGGCGCCGAACGAGCCGCCGATGATGACCGTGAACTTGGGCACCTCCGCCGACGCCACTGCGGTGACCAACTTCGCGCCGTCCTTGGCGATGCCGCCTGTCTCGTACTCGCGGCCGACCATGAAGCCCGTGATGTTCTGCAGGAACACCAGCGGCACGCGGCGCTGGCAGGCGAGCTGGATGAAGTGCGCGCCTTTCAGGGCCGACTGGCTGAACAGCACGCCGTTGTTGGCCAGGATGCCGACCGGGTAGCCGTCGAGGTGGGCGAAGCCGCAGACAAGGGTTTCGCCGTAGCCGGCCTTGAACTCGTGGAAATCGGAGCCGTCAACCAGTCGGGCGATCACCTCGTGGACGTCGTACCCGCGGCGCAGGTCGGCGGGGATGATGCCGTAGAGGTCGGCCGGGTCGACTGCGGGCGGTTGAGCGGGCAGTCGATCCCATGGAGGATCGGGCTTGCGCCAGGCGAGGCTGGCGATGATCTCGCGTCCGATCGCCAGGGCGTGCTCGTCGTCGAGAGCCTCGTGGTCGGCGACGCCGCTGATGCGGGCGTGGACGCTGGCGCCACCAAGTTCCTCGGCGCTGACGTCCTCGCCGGTCGCGGCCTTCACCAGTGGCGGGCCGCCGAGGAAGATCGTGCCCGTGCCGCGCACGATGACCGTCTCGTCGCTCATTGCCGGCACGTAGGCCCCGCCGGCGGTGCTGCTGCCCATCACTAGCGCCACCTGTGGGATGCCGGCAGAAGACATCCGCGCCTGGTTGTAGAAGATGCGGCCGAAGTGCTCGCGGTCGGGGAAGACCTCGTCCTGGAGCGGCAGAAAGGCGCCACCGCTGTCGACCAGGTAGATGCACGGCAGCCGGTTGGCCTGGGCGATCTCTTGCGCGCGGAGGTGCTTCTTGACGGTCATCGGGTAGTAGGTGCCGCCCTTGACCGTCGCATCGTTGGCCACGATCACGCACTCGACTCCGCTGATGATGCCGATGCCGGTCACGATGCCCGCGCCCGGCGCCTCGTCGTCGTAAATGCCATTCGCTGCGAGAGGGCTCAGCTCGAGGAACGGCGCGCCCGGGTCGAGCAGTCGCTCGATGCGCTCGCGCACCGGCAGCTTGCCGCGCTCTCGGTGGCGCGCGATCGAGCGCTCGTCACCGGCCGCGCCGCGTTCACCGACGGCGGCAGTCCGCGCGCGCAGCTCGTTCACCAGCGCGCGCATGGCGTCGGCATTGGCGCGGGCCTCGTCGGTACGAGAGTCGACGTGGCTGGTCATGACTGCCATCGTTGGCGCCGATGATATGGCGGCCATAGTAGAGCTGACGGCCACGGGCGGGACGAGCGCACGAGCCGCGATAGTCAAGGCCTAGTAGGAGGCGGTCCAGCGAGGACCGCCTCCGCATGCTGCGCGTGTTGGAGCTGATGCCCGCAGTTCAGCCCCTCAGGGCAGATTCATCGAGCCAGGGTGCGACCTAGCAGTCGGGCGCCGTTATGCCTTCGGTGAGCGTCAGCGGTCCTGTCGCAGCAACCTGAAGGAACGTCGCGTAGAGGATCGTCTCGCCCGACGTCCGATTGAAGGCCGAGTGGACGTGGCCGTGGCCGGGATCGATGAATGCCTCGCCGGCCTGGTACGGCCGCTCGGTGCAGTCCTCCGCCGTGACGTAGACCAACTCACCCTGGGCGATGTTGACGACCACCGGGCCGGCGTGCGTGTGCCAGGGGAACATTGCTCCCGGCAGAACCGCGATCTTGGCCACCACAGTGCGCGAGAGATCCTTCATGTTAACCACTTCGGTCGACTTGCCATCGAGCTTGACCTTGAACTGACCGCTGACCGGGTCGGTCATCACGCTCCGCGGCGTGAGCAGCTCGACGGCGATGGGCTGTGGCTGGGCCACTGCCGGCAGCACCGCTACGGCGCCCAACAGGGCGAGGACAACGAGCGGTGCGGCCGCCAGTGATGTGCGCTTCGTTAGACCCACGGTGTCTTCTCCCTTTTCTTCTTCAGTCGTTAAGTGGCGCGGCTGAAAAGCCATCCAGTTCAGGGGATGTGTCAATCTCGAGCGCGCATAGGCGTCCTCGCCAACGGTCCCTGTGCGGCGCGTGACTCGATGATCTGCCGGCTCGGAGTATTCCCCGTGTGCCGCCGCCGCAAGCCGCGGCGGCACGCATGTCGGGGCTTACGGCTCGATGACGATCGAGTCGACGATGGCGTCCATCTCGGCACGATCTGCGGGCGAGGTCCCCGGGAAATCCCCTGTGATGACGAGACGGGTTCCATCAACATTGAGAAATGTTCCTCTGCCAGCGGTTGGTCGGCCGGCCCCGCGATCCAGCAAGCCACTGCTAGCGGGTGCTGTAGTAGATGTCGGCCATGCCCTCACCGCCTGCCTTCCCTGAGCCGAAGAGCAGGGTCCGCCCGTCCCACGACAGGGACGCCCGACTCTCGCCAGCAGTGGAGTTGATAGCCGGCCCGAGGTTGGCCGGCGCCGACCAAGTCTGATCGACCGACGACCGGGTGGCGGCGTAGATGTCGGTGGCGCCCAAACCGCCGGGACGGTTCGAGTCAAAGACGATCTCGCGCCCGTCCTTGCGAACGTTAGGTCGGAACTCGTCGGACGCTGTGTTGAGCCCTGCAACCGCTATTGGCGCGGCAAAGCTGCCGTCCGCTTGCCGAACGCTGCGGTAGATGTCGTGGTTGCCGCCGCGGTTGCTCGAGAAGTACAGCACGCCGCTGCCATTCTCCTCCACGTAGGCCGGACTGAACTCGTCGCCGGTGCTGTTCAGCGTGCAGCCCAGATGCACCGGAGTGGTCCAGCCCTTTGCCGGGTTGTTGCGGGCGAAGTAAATGTCAGCACTGTTGGGGGCACATCCGCCGGCTCGCCTGCTGACGAAGAAGAGCCCCTTGCCACGGACCGGGGTCGGGCAGAAATCCTCTGCCTCGCTGTTGACCGGCGCTCCCAGATTCACCGGCGCGCCGAAGCCCACATCGGTCGAGGACCGATGCGCTTCCCAGATGTCGATCATGCCCAGACCTCCCGGGCGATTCGTGGCCATGTAGAGGCTGAGTCCGTCGGGCGCCTGTATGGGGCAGCCGTCATTGAATGCGGTGTTGACCTCGCTGCTCGAACCGGGCAGCGACTCGAGTGGTTGGGCCGCCGACCAGTCACCGAAGTGCTTGGCCGCGACGGGGCTCACGGCCAGGACGAGCAATGTGGCGATTAGGGCCAAGCGAATGGAATAGCGATGCGAAAACATGGTGTTTCTCCTTGAGATTGTGTGGTCTGAGAACGCTCATACGGACTACTGGCGCCGTCGGTTAGGGGGTATCGAACGTGGCCGACTCGGCGATGCTCCGCATCTCTTCGACGAGGGCGGGCGGCGTGTCAGGGCGATACATGGCGTCAATAATCACGATGGCTCCGTCCACGTCCAGGATCCAGAACTCATCGATCTGGCCCGGGCCCTGGTGGAAGCGCGTCAAGGGATCCGCTTCGGTGCCGTAGCTTGCGAACTCGCCCCCTTCGCACTCGTCGCTCACGGCGTCATCCGGCACGTGGAGGATGATCGATTTCCCCGCTTGTCCACCGACCGTCACGTCCACCGGCTCGGAGGCATCGCGAGATGCCTGCGCCGCGAGGGCGGCCGCAAAATCGTCGACCGTGGTGACGGGGGCGTCCGGCTTGGTCGATGTCATCTGGCAGGGATCCCCGTAGACGTAGAACCCTGTCCCGGCCGGCCAGGACCAGAACAGCACGGCGGCTTCCGGCAGATTCGCGACCTCGTTGCCCTTCATCAGGGCGGTGATCTCGCGGGTGAAAGTCCAGCCAGAAGCCGGAATGGTGACCGTCATGGCCAATCCGTTGTCTTCGAACTCGAAGGGACCCTCGGGAAGGCCGGCTTCAGGCGTGCTCGTCGGGCGTTGGGTGGCGGTCGGCGCGGTGGTGGGCGTGGGGCTGGGCGTCGCAGCAGGGCTCGTGGTGGGGCTCGGGCTGGGGGCGGCGGCCACGCACCCGCACAGTATGCCGATGACGATTGCGGCGACCAGGGGCAGTTTCGCCGCCGGACGGCCGGCGACCATGAAACGGTTCATCGTTACCCTCCGAGGCAGCACGAAGACTGCCGCTGATTGAAATGTTTTGAACGATGCTCGAGGGCTGGTCGGGGACCGAGCGGTCCTCGGACGGATCAGCCGCTAGAGCTCAGTCGATGCGGCCAGTTGCCCGACTCTGAGCAGCCAGTTCAAGGTCCCATGGCCACACGGCTCCAGACCAGCCCTAGCGAGTCCTGCAACTCGTCGCGGCTAGCGTCATAGGTGAAGCCCAGGTTTTGGAGCTGCTCCTCGATAGGCGGACCACTGAGCGCCTGAGCCTCGCTGCTGTCGTCGCACACGTACTCGGGCTGTGCGATGACGATCGTGTGAGGCTCCGCGGGCCCGGCGATCCCTGTCATCGTTGACGACACTCCGCTGCAAACCGACGCCACCTCATCGCGAATCGTCACCAAGTACGCACCATTCGGGATGGCGCTCAGCTCCATCGTCAGGTGGCTGCTATCCGGCCTAGGGTCAGTCGCTTCCCAGCTGCCAGCGAATGCAACCGGCTGGGGCTCAATCGCTTCTGGCGCGGGGGTACCGGCCGCCGGGGCGGGGTTGGCAGTTCCATCGCTCCCTGGTGATTCGGATCCTGAGATCCAGATAACGGGCTTGCCGTCGTACTGTCCGCCGACGACGAAGCGGGATCCCCAGGTAACAACGGAAGTGGCATATGCCCCGGGGCTAGCGTTTGGATTACTGGGCTCGTTGACCCTGAACAGGTCGTCGCCCGCCATGCGCGCCCATGACCGGCCATCGACAGAGGTCCATATGGCTGCTTCGGCGTCCGCGCACAGGTCGATAAGGCACATGCCGTCGGAACCCACCGCCACGAACCCGCTGCCCGCCGCCGCCACCGCGTTCACGGTGAGCAGTGGCTCGTCATTGGACAGGCCGCCATTCGGGTTCGGTGGCCGGCGCGACTCAAGGTCGTTTGTGGCGCGCTCCCAGGTCTGGCCGTCATTAGAGAAGTACGCCACTCGGTTCGCCAGGCCCGCGGGAATGCCGCCGATCAACATGCCGGTCGCCACGAAACCGCCGGGACGCCCCGCCAACGCCACCGAGTCCATCCCTGGCCCGGACACGCTCGTCCAGGTCCGGCCATCGCGCGATGTCCACACGACGGGCTCAACCAGGATCTCGTCCCCGTTGTCGGCTGACGCGTTGCCCCACGCGACCAGCACATCTGCGGCCGTCGCGACTTGATGCATGGTCACGGTCGGTGGCTCTCCCGCGTTGCCCGGTCCCCCGAACCCGGTTGGCGGTGGCGGTGTGTCAGCCAGCGACCAGTCGGACCCGTCGGTCGAGTACCACGCTGTGCTGTTGCTACCGACGGCGACAAACCCTGGGCCACCTGCTGCTGCTGCAAGGATTTCGCCCTGACGCAGGTCGGGATCCTCCGGGCCGCCGGTGAGGCGCTCCCACGTGAAGCCATCCGGTGAAGTCCAGACGTCGTTGCCGACGATCATGATGAATCCGCGATCCGTGCCGATCAGTTGGATCCGTTCGACGTTGGTGCCCAGGAGCGGATGCTGGTTGCTCGGCACCTGCGACCAGGTCTGACCGTCGGTCGAGACTGCGAGCTCGAATGCACTCGAGCCCAGTTCTCCCACCAGTGCCAGGAGTCCACGTGCGCCGGCGGCGAGGGACTCCTCGTCCACCTGAGCTGTGCGGAATGGAGATTCGATCAACACGCGCGACCAGGCATCGGGCGTCGCAGGTAGAGGCGCCGAGTTTGCCGGCCCAGCAGACTCATGTTGGCTGGCGTAGTGGCTGAGCGCGAGGGCCGCAGCCAGCACGACGACGACGGCAGCGCCCAGCGCAGGTGCGTATCTGGTCAGGCGGATTCTCCCCAGGAATGCGCGCCAGCCGACCTTCTGTTTGCTCGTGCGTGTACGTTCGAGGGTAACTTCCAGGACTCGCTCGGGTAGCTGCGATGGCGCTGCCTCCTCCAACCACCTGCTGATCGCATCGTCCAGCCGCTTGTCTCTGGCCATCACGCAATCCTGTTCTGCGCCGCGGGTTGCCGCGCGTCGGCTTGAAGTGCCGCACGCATGGCCTCCGTGGCGTAATGAAGTCGTGATCTCGCGGTCCCCTCGGGTATGCCGAGCATCCCCGCTATTTCGGACGCTGAGAAACCGCTGTAGTAGTGGAGGACCACCACGGCCCGCTGTTCGGGCTTCAGTCGATTGAATCCCCGCTCCAGCTGTTCCCGATCGGCAACGGAACCCGTGTCGTCGCTAACGGATGGCTCGAGCGGGAGAACTCGCACCTGCTGCGACCAGCGCCGCAGCTGACGGCCCTGGTCTG
>Ga0299907_10002952_pt1 | contig 10725 bp, 12 predicted proteins | sample RVTome_16_FD_198680 | JGI IMG/M metagenome (GOLD analysis project Ga0299907, IMG submission 198680) | Soil microbial communities from uranium-contaminated site in the Upper Colorado River Basin, Wyoming, United States - RVT152D67 (version 2) ... | reverse complement strand
GTCGGTGAAGAAGCGCCGGGCCCTGAGCAGGACGTCGCCGACCGGCGTGGTCAGCCGGAACAGCGACCAGAAGATGGTGAACGCCACCAGGGAGCGGTTGACGTTGTAGAAGAAGACGGCGGTGTTGTCGCCGACGTCCAGGGCGTTGGTGGCGAAAAATACGCCCATGACCACCGGAACGAAGCGGACCGGTGGCCGCAGCGCTTCCAGCGTGCGGTCGTCGATGTCGGTCTCGCTACGTTCGGTGGCGCGGTGCAGGGCGCCCAGAACGACGCGGGTGAACAGGTTCCGCAGCAGCATGAAGACGCCGAAGATGAGCAGCGCCAGCAGGGTGTCGGAGATTTGAATGCCGAAGACGCCGTCTTGCCAGACCTCGATCACGAGATCCCAGAAGTCTCGAAACGATGAAATTTCCATGCCTTGAGTTCGGGTCCCTGGAGCGACAGCGGGGCAACCTTAGCATTTCGATGCTGGTGCCCGCGAATCGTCCACGGCGCGGATTCGATTCAGTCCTCCGCCCAGAGCGTCGTTACGTTCGCCTTGATTTTGGACAGCTGGTCGAACAGCGGCGATTTGCCCTCGCGCTCAAAGACCGTACGGGTGGCCGTTTCCAGGTCGAACAGGATTTCCCGATGCGCCTGCAGCCGTATCAGACTTCGTATCCAGCCGACGCAGACGAGTCGCGTGCCGCTACGGACCTCGCGGACCTGATGCAGGCAGGTCGTCGGGTAGAGAACAAGGTCACCCCTGTCGAGTTTGATAGAGGTTTCCCCGTCCGCAGCGTAGAGGACCAGCTCACCGCCCTCATAGGAGTCCGGCGGCGAAAGAAACAGCGTAAACGACAGATCCGCGCGGGATCCCCCGATCACCGGGTCGTCGGTATGGATGCCGTACGACATGCCCCGTTCGTACCGGCTGAGCATCACGCGGCAGAACGTCTTCGGCTGCGCCGCGGCCATGAACACGTCATTTCGCCGCAGCGCCGCTTCCACCGTGCGACTCACCCCTCGAGCGGCGGGGCCGTTCGCGAGCTGTTCGTTGTTCTTGACCGTGCGCGCAGACCGGCCGGCCGTCCCGGAACCGGGCTGGAAGACAGTGCTGCCGGCGACGTCCTCCAGGGCCCCGAGCGTGGGGAGGTCGATCGCTTTGGAGATGCGGAAAATCATGGCGCTCAGTTTGTTGCAAATGATTGTCATTTGCGTTAATTGTCGGCGATTCCAGCATATCGTAGAGGAGAAGTGAATGCCGAAAGAAACCGGTGTCTCCAGGGCAGTCCGGGTCTGGCTGAGCGTCGGTACCTCGGTTTTCATCGGCGCCGCGGGCGCGGGTTGCACGGACCCGGGGGGCGACCCCGCCCGTGACTCGGCGGGTGCGGGCGATGTCGCCGCACAGGGCGGATCCGGGCCGGCGACGTTGCCCGGGCCTTACGCAGGCGGGGAGGGCGAGGGCGAAGGCGCGTCCACGGCCGATCCGGTGAGCGACGACGTCGAGTACCTTCACCGCCTCGGGCAGACGCGCGGACACCTTGCCGCATTCACCGCGCTGCATCGCCTGGGTGCGCACGAAATGTCGATGACTCACGCGAAGCATCCCGAGAGCGAGCTGTACGCCGGACTTGTGCCGGCATTTGCCGCCCGCGGCAAGTCCGGTTTTGCCGGAGAACTGGACGCACTCACCGACGCGGTCGGGGAGGGCGCGGACATCGATGCTGCCTACGCCGATCTGATGACGGCAATCCACGAGAACGAGCCGGACGTGGATTTCGCCACGCGGCTGATGGCGATAGCGACACTGGCGCGAACGGCCGGCGACGAATTTGCGATCGGCGTTGCGGAGGACGGCACCGTCGTCAACGCCCACGAGTATCAGGATGCTTACGGGTTCCTGACGGCTGCAAGGGACATGCTGGCGAGCGGCGAGGTCGCCGGGGAGGAGGAGTCGCAGCCCCGGGCTCTCGCCGAGCGACAACTCGAGATTGCCCTGGGCGAGTTCGATGCGTTGACGGCGACCCGCGTCGACGGGAAGGCCTCAGTGATTCACGGGGCAGCGGCGCGCATCGAGATCGAAGCCAATATGCTGCGATAGCAGGTCCTCGCGCCGGCCGGGCCAGGACCACCAAACGATCTTGTTTAGCCGGCGCCGTCTCGTTCTTTCCGCAACGATTCCTCCACCCGGTTGCGGCCGTTCGCCTTTGCGCGATAGAGCGCGCCGTCTGCTGCTTCGATCAGGCTCGAGGGATCCGTGCCTGTCATCTTCGTCGACGCGAGGCCGAAACTCGCCGTAACCGACAGGGTGAGATCGCCATAACGCGTCGGCTCTGCCTCTATCCGCTCTCGCACGCGTTCGGCGATCATGCGCGCGTTCTCCGGGTCGGGGCCCGGCATCAGCATCAGGCGGCAGTCCGTCCGGTCAGGTCGAGCGCAGCATACGCGGCGCACATCGCAATCAGCAGCGAGAGCGCCACCATCCAGAAATTGTAGGTGCCTGTCATATGTCGGATCTTCCCCGTCTGTGAATGGTGCTATCGACTCTGCACCATCATCGAGGCGCACCGGATCCCGCAAGAGATACCGGTGCCTGCCCGGCGACAGCTTTCCTGATCAACGTCTGCAGCTGGCGCAGCCCGTCGGTCAGTGCGGCGGGGCCCGGTTGCAGAATGTCGCAGGATTTGATCTCGTAGACCCGGCCGTGCCGCACGGCAGGAGTTTCCGACCAGCCAGGGCGCGCGGCAACTTTCTCCGGCCTGAACTTCTTGCCGCACCATGATCCGATAATGATATCCGGCGCACGGCGCACGACTTCCAGCGGATCGGTGACGATACGATTTGTTGCCGACTGGTGGAGCGACAATTCGGCGAAGCAATCCTCGCCGCCGGCGATCTCGATCAATTCCGAGACCCAGCGGATGCCCGAGATCATCGGGTCGTCCCATTCCTCGAAATAGACCCGCGGGCGGAAGGGCAGGAGTTGCGCCGCTTCGCGCGCAAGCTCGAGGCCCTTCTCGAATTCGGAGGCGAGGGCGCCGGCCTTGGCCGGCGTTCCGATCATGCCGCCGAGGCGGCGGATGAATACCAGGATCTCGGCGACGCTGCGCTGGTTGAAGACGTGTACCTCGAGGCCCTGACGGACAAGCTCCGCGGCGATGTCGGCCTGCAGGTCTGAGAAACCCAGTACGAGGTCCGGCTTCAGAGCGAGGATGCGGTCGATCTTGGCGCTGGTGAACGCGGAGACCCGCGGTTTCTCACGACGGGCCCGCGGCGGCCGCACGGTGAACCCGGAAATACCGACGATTCTGTCCTGCTCGTTCAGCAGATAGAGCGTCTCCGTAGTTTCTTCCGTCATGCAGACGATGCGTTGCGCGCCTTCCTTCATGAGCGAACAAATACCTCATTTCCTGAACAGCCCCCGCGCGCCGCGCGCTGCCGCGCCATGCCCGCCTGCCATAGCACCGGCAAACCACCGTCGCAATGTTACACGACCCTCGGGGCATCGGCAGACGGCCCATGCCGCTCGATTGGCACGTATATCGGCTTTATCCCGCTATCCGTCCTCGTGCGCTGACCGCGATGACGCCTTTGTTACACTGCGGATGTCGAGATACCTCTAAGCGGTGCGCATTCATGAAGACAATACTGATGACCTTGCTGGTGGCAGCGTTGCTGATGGTCGTCGGCGGGGCCGCGGTGATCTATTCGGGCGCCTACGATGTCAGTGCATCGACGCCGCACGGCGGGTTTTCCCGCTGGCTCATGGAAACGGCGATGCGATCTTCGGTCGAGCAGCGGGCGGAGGGGATTGACGTTCCGGAACTCGGCGATGAGTCGCTGGCGCTCGCAGGCATCAATGACTTCGAGGAGATGTGCGTTCAGTGCCACGGCGCGCCGGGCAAAGAGCCGGGCGCAGCAGGGCAGGGCCTGAATCCCCCGGCGCCGGACCTTGCCGAATCGGCGAAGGAAATGTCCGCCGCCGAGCTGTTCTGGGTTACCCGGCACGGCATCCGGATGACCGGCATGCCGGCATGGGGCAGCACCCATACTGACGATGAATTGTGGCCGGTGGTTGCGCTGATGACCAGGCTCCCCGAGTTGGACGCCGCCGCGTACGAGGACCTGCTGAGCCGCGCAGAGGGCTTCGGACATCACAGGAACGGCGCGGCCGACGAAGATCACGCTCACGGCGACGATCGGCAACAGCCGCGTGAGGACACCGGCAATACCGCGGGCAGCGAAGAATCCGAAGAGCCGGAGCACGATCACAGCACTCATGACCACTGAGCGTGCGGTGGCGCTTTGCGTCGCCGCAATGGCTGCCCGAGATTCCCACGAATGGGTGAGATATCCGGGCCAGGATCACCGGCGGGGGTGTTTCTGTGACGCGTGTCACGTCCGGGCCGCCTGCGGGATGGCGACTCCGTCGCTGTAGCCCGTACACTTCCCGCCATGGCGACACGATACCGTGGATTGACCCTTTACTCGCTGCTCCTGGCGGCGGCGATGGCGTTGTGGCTGACGCCGGGTCTCGCTTCGGCTCGGGACTTTCCCGCGATCTGGGTCGTGGCCTTGTGTGTCGCGGCCTGCCTGTTCGTCTGGCAGTTCGGTTTGCCCGCACCCCGGGTCGGGCTCACGTCCATGGAGCGCCTGCCTCAGATAGGACTCCTCCTGGTGTTGAGTCCGCCCGTCGCGGCAACCATCTGCGCCATCGCTTCCCTGTTGTGGCCGCTGATCAATCGCGGATACAGCCAGGGCTCGCTCAAAGTCGCTCTGTTGCGCGGCGTGCACAACGCCTCGATGACCGCCCTCATGCTACTCGTGGCCGGGGAGGCGTACCTGCTGGCCGGAGGACAGCACCCGCTGCGGAGCCTCGGCACCGACGACCTGTGGCCGCTGATCGCGATGGCGGTGTCGGCGCAGATCGTGAACGTCGCCTTGCTCGCATTGTTTTTCCGGCTCGACGGACGCGACGTGCGCCGCACGATCAAGCCGATATACACACTGATCGATCTGATGTTCGTTCCGGCAGGCATACTGGCGGCCCTTCTCTTCAACAGCAGCCCGCCCGCCACCTTTGCGCTGTTCGTGATGCTGATGGCCGTGTTCGTGCTGAGCTTCAGCCGGATCGACCAGGGCCTGTCCGCCGCAACGACCCGGAGCGCTCCGTTGGAAGCCCTGTCTTCGGCACGCAAAGCGCTGCGTGGCGCCCGGCGCATCGACGAGGTTGCCGACCGCATTCTCGCCGAAACTCGCGCCCTGTTTCCCTTTGACGAGTTCTACCTGGCCCTCGTCAATCAGGACGCACGGGTTCTCGAGGTGCGAGTTCACGAGCGACATGGCGAACGGCGGAAGGCGCACAAGGGGTCCCTCGATTCCGGTCTGTTCGGCTGGGTCCTGAATCGTGGCGAAGGGGTGCTTCTCGACGATTGCCCATCTGCTGCCGGGGATACGCCATACGGCATTGACACCGTTGAGCGTGGGAGCGGCTCGCTCATGATCGTGCCGCTGGTCGAGGAAGGCGCCGTCATCGGGCTGCTCAGCGTGCAGCACGATCAGGCGCGCGCGTATTCCGGCGCCGACATGCATCTGATGCAGCGACTTGCCGAGCAGGCTGCGGCGGCGGTTGCCGACGCACAGGCTTTTGAAGACCTCGAGAACTACCGCCAGCGCCTGGAAGATCGCGTCGCCGAGCGAACCGGCGAGCTCGAACAGGCGAATCGAGACAAAGAACGTCTGATCGCCGCGCTTCGCGAACGCAGCCGGGCGCTGGAACGCGAGACTCAGGAGGACCCGCTGACCGGTATATCCAACCGGCGACACTTCGACCAGCGGCTCGATGCGGAGATCCAGGTGGCACTGTCCGTCGGTCAGCCGCTCACGATTGCGGTAGCCGATCTGGATCGTTTCAAGATAGTCAACGACCGTCTGGGCCACGCTGTCGGCGACGATGTACTCCGCGAAAGCGCCGCGCTGATGCGGAAGCTGTGCCGGTCTACCGATCTGGTCGCGCGCATAGGCGGTGAGGAGTTCGCGCTCATTTTGCCGGGCATGTCGCGCGAGGCGGCCGCAGGTTTCTGCGAGGGCTTGCGTCTGGCGATCGAAAATCACGAGTGGCGCGCACTGCATCCCCAGCTGTCCGTGACGCTCAGCATCGGCTTGTTCCAGTGGAACAGAACGATCGGCGCGGCGGAGTTGCTGCAGGCTGCCGATACACAGCTTTACAGCGCCAAGCACGCCGGGCGCAACCGGGTCGCGTGACTTCGGGCCTCGCGACTGTCAGTGCATTCGGTGTCTCCGTGCTTGTGCTATTCGCCGCGGAAGTCCTGGCGGCCCCGGTCGATCAACCGGAGGTCGAAAGCGGCGGTATCGTCCCGTCTCCCCGGAAATATCCCTGTGCCACGAGTCGCTACCGCCAGGTGGCGGCATCGCTTCCTGTGGCGCGAACGAGCGACGGCGGTGAAGGTCATCCGTGGCGCGCGATGTACGGCTATTGCGTTGCCGGCAGAGGAAAATTCACGCTACATCAGGACTGGGTCGTGTCCTACCTGGACGCCAGACCGAAGCATGGGTCGCCCGGCGGCACCGGCGTATCCTTCGGAACTGACCTCTCGTTAGAGTGGCGACACCGGCAGGGCGGCTCGTTAACGCCATACTACGAGCTGGGTGGCGGCATACAATACGCCGCGGGCACTGCGTTTCCGGCGCACGGCAGCCGTTGGATGTTTACGATAAACGCGGGCGCCGGCCTGCTTTTTCCCGTAGGGGCGAATCTGCAGATGAAGGCGGCGCTACGGTACCTGCATCTTTCGAATGCAGGAGTGTTGACCGACAATGCGGGCTATGACGGGGTTCATCTGCTGATTGCCCTGCAGTGGAATATTTGACGTTCGTCGCGTCAGGTCACGCGTCGTGCGAGCGGCACAGCTTCCAGCCGTAACCGGCGACCACCGCGAAGCAGGCCACCGGTACCGCGAACGCCAGGGCGATGCCGCGTTCGTCGGCAATCCATCCCATGAAATACGGCACGATCGCGCCGCCGACGATCGACATCACGAGGAAGGACGAGCCGCGCTTTGTCTGTGCGCCGAGTCCCCCGATTGCCAGCGCGAAAATCGTCGGAAACATGATGGACATGAAGAAAAAAATGGCGACGAGCGCAACCAGAGACACCCGCGCAATGCCTGCGACGACGATCAGAGCCAGTATCACGTTCGCGATGGCGTAGCCGGTCAGCAGGCGCTCCGGAGCGATCCGTGACATTAGCGCCGTGCCGACAAAACGCCCGGTCAAAAAGCACAACATGCCGATCGCGAGCAGGCGCGCCGCATCGGCCGAGCTGATGTCCGCATACTGCTCCGTCGCATAGTTGATGAAGAACGCGCCGACTCCGACCTGCGCCGCGACGTAACAGAACTGCGCGGCCACGCCCCATGCAAAGCGCGGCCGCGACCAGAGCGCGCCGTTCCCGGTGGCGGCCGCGTCCGGGAGAGGGTTTTCTCCGCCATCGCCGTCGGGCATTTCGGTGCGCCAGGTGACGACCGCGACCAGGAGGACCACAATTGCGATCGCGGCGTAGATCATTCGCACCGGCGCCTGGCCGGCGCCGATCTCCTCCGGAGCGAACAGCAGCGAGGCGGCCATCAGCGGGGCCGCGAACTGTCCCAGCCCGTTGAAGGATTGCGACAGATTGAGCCGGCGCGCCGCACGCGACGGGTCGCCCAGCAGCGTGACATAGGGATTCGCGGCGGTTTCAAGGAACGCAAGCCCGCTCGCGACGACGAAGATTGCCCCCACGAAAAACGGAAAGCTTTCCGCCATCGTCGAGGGAATCACCAGCAGCGCGCCCGAGGCGAACAGCAACAGGCCGCACAGAATGGCGAACTTGTATCCGCGCCAGCCTATGACCGACGCCGCCGGCATGGCCATCAAAAAGTACGCGCCGAAGTACGCGGCCTGCAGCCAGGCCGAACGCGCGCGGGTGACCTCGAGCGTCTCCTGGAAGTGCTTGTTGAGTACGTCCAACAGTCCGTAGGAAAAGCCCCACATGAAGAACAGGCTGGTTACCAGGATGAACGCCAGCCGATAGCCATCGGCCGGCCGGGAAACGGAACCCGGAACGGAGGGCGAATTCATGTCAGGAACGGCAACGACGTTTCGTCATGCGGCGCTGACCTAACCCGGATATCTCACCGATTGCCATTTCTTTTGCTCACTCAGGTCAACGCGCGATCCAGGTGCACGTAACCGCCGTCGACTACGACCCACTGTCCCGTGATATGCGAAGCACGCCCGGACAACAGGAATACGCTCATGTCGGCAATCTCTTCCGCCCGGGTCATGCGCGCTCCGAGCGGGATCTTCTGCACGATCGCCTCGAGCTTCGCGGCGGGGTCGTCGAAGCCGGACAGCCACGAGCGATAGAGCGGCGTCATGACTTCGGCCGGAACGACGGCGTTGACGCGCACGCCGTCTTTCGCCAGAGACGCCGCCCATTCGCGCGTCAGTGCAAGTTGCGCGCCTTTCGCGGCGCAGTATCCGCTGGTGCCCCCCTGGCCCGTCAGCGCTGTCTTCGAGGATATGTTGACGATGGCCCCGCGGCTCGCCTGCAAGTGCGGCAGGCAGTAATGTGCCATCACATAGTAGTGAATCAGGTTTGCCTCGAGCGAGCTCACGAAAGGCGCACGGCCGGCGGCGAGCGATACGCCATCGTTGACGCCCGCGTTGTTCACCAGGCCGTCGATACGTTCAAACTCGGCATGCGCGCGGCTGACGGCGCCGGCGCATGCCGTCTCGTCGCGGAGATCGAGTTTGAGAAACATGGCGCGCGGCTGCAGCGCCGTCAGCTGCCGTTGAAATTCCGGGGCCATCGGGCTGCGTCCCAGGATCACCGGAATCGCACCCTCCCGCGCAAGCAGCAGGCTGATCGCGCCGCCGATGCCGGCTGCTCCGCCGGTCACGATCACGACCCGACCGTTTAGTTGCAGATCCATGACACCACTCCCACGGTTTTCAAGGCGGCAATCCGTAAACGCGCCGGGCCGTTTCGCCCCACACGGCCCGCTGCTCACTTTCCGACAAGCGGTCCGCCCAGCGCTCGATGATGTCCGCGATCTCTCCGTAGGAAGCGGCCAGCAGGCATACCGGCCAGTCGGAGCCGAACATCAGGCGCTCCGGACCGAAGAGCTCCAGAGCCGTGTCCAGATAGGGATCGAGGGCGCGGCCGAAGGACCCGCCTGGAGCGGCCTCCGTCACCAGCCCGGAAAGCTTGCATGCCATGTGGGGCATTGCGGCAAGGGACTGAAGATCGCGGCGCCAGCTCCGATGATCGTCATTGCGAATGGCGGGTTTACCCAGGTGGTCGAGCACCAGCCAGTGATCGTCGCAGGCCGCGCAGAAGTCCGCGGTCGATCCGAGCTGCCGCGCGAAGACCAGGACTTCATAGATGCGCGAGTCCTGTTGCAGCTGTTTCACACCGCGTCGAAAATGCGGATTACCGAGAAAGCCCGCGACGTCGGCCTCGTCCTGAACCTGATGGCGAAAACCGAGAAGTCGCGGCCTGTCCTGCCAGCGCTCGAGACGTTGCGCCAGATCGTCGGCGCGGAGATCGACCCAGCCGATCACGCCCGCGATCCGCGGTTCCAGGCGGGCGAGCGCGAGGAGAAAATCCGTTTCGTCCTCGCCTGGGCGAGCCTGCACGGCGATGGAGCACTCGATGCCGTGGGCATCGAGCATTGGCAACAGGTCCCCGGTCAGCCAGTCGCGACGCAGCACGTCCATGTGCGCATCGATCCACGGGTAGTCGGCTCTGTCGTAGCGCCAGAAGTGCTGATGCGCGTCGACTTTCATCCACGACACGGTCAATTGCTCCAGCCGCCGTCGACGACGTGGACGGCGCCGGTGGTGAATGCGGATTCGTCGGAAGCCAGGTACACGGCAAGCGCGGCAATCTCCTCGGGGCGCCCGAGGCGGTGCATCGGTTGCCGTGCCGCAAACTGCGCCCGCACCTCGTCGACGCTCGTGGACTGCGCGCGCGCCTGAGCGGCAACGCGCTCGGCCAGCGACGGCGTATCCACGGTTCCCGGACAGATCGCATTGCAGCGAACGCCGGCGTCGATGAAGTCCACCGCGAGCGATTTGGTGAGGCCGATGACGGCTGCCTTGGTCGTGCTGTACGCGCAGCGGTTCGGCACGGCCTTGATGCTCGATGCGACCGACGACATGTTGATGATCGAGCCGCCGCCCGCAGCGATCATGCCCGGCAGCATCGCGTGACAAAGACGGAACATCGACAGGACGTTCAGTTCCCACGCGAACTGCAGTTCCTCTACGTTGCAGTCGAGCAGACTCCCCGCATGCACGATACCGGCGCAGTTGAAGAGTACCGTGCAGGGACGGTCCGCGTTCGCGGCGACAAGTTCCTCGATCGCGTCGCGGTCCGTGACATCCAGTCTCTGCACGTCGATACGCGCCGGGGCCGTCCGTTGCACGGCGGCAAGACTGTCGACATTGATATCCGTCGCCAGGACCTTGGCCCCCTGTTCCGCGAAGGCGATCGCGACGGCGCGGCCGATGCCTTGTCCTGCCGCGGTCACCAGCGCCCGTTTGCCACTCAGTCGCACCGGCTGCTCCCGAAGGCGTAGCGCTCGCGCGATTGGGCCTTCATAGTGATCGAAAACCCCGGGGCGGCGGGGGGCAGGTAGGCGGCGTTCTGTACCACGCACGGATCGACGAAATG
>Ga0299907_10002951_pt1 | contig 10725 bp, 10 predicted proteins | sample RVTome_16_FD_198680 | JGI IMG/M metagenome (GOLD analysis project Ga0299907, IMG submission 198680) | Soil microbial communities from uranium-contaminated site in the Upper Colorado River Basin, Wyoming, United States - RVT152D67 (version 2) ... | reverse complement strand
GTGTCCGCGCCCAGGTCCCGAGCCGCCTCCTCGAGCGACACGGAGAAGCGCTCGAGCAGCGGCATGATCGTGAGGATCGTGTACGGGAGCGAGACCACCACGTGCCCGATCACGACGGCATGGAGGCCGAGGCCAATGACATAGCCGGTCGTCTCGGTGAGGATCTTGTCGACGGCCGTGAACAGTACGAGGAGCGAGATCCCGAACACGACGTACGGCACGACGAGCGGGGAGAACACGAGGGACGAGACGGCGGCTTTCGCCCGGAACTTTCGCCGGAGCAGCGCGTACGCGAGGAGCACGCCCAGTGCGACGGCGATCGTGCTGGACACGCTCGCCACGACCGCGCTCCGCTCGAGCGCTCCCACGAGGTTCGGATTCGACAGGAACCGCTCGTACCACTCCGTCGTGAACCCTTGCAGCGGGAAGGTGACGTCGCCGTCGTTCACGGAGAACAGGGCGAGGACGACGATCGGCGTGTAGAGGAAGACCACGAGGAGCGCGAAGAAGAGCCGGAGCAGTCCGAGGGCGCCCCGCGACGACGTGAGCTCCATCAGCCCGCCACGCTCCGCACCTGCACGAACCGGCCGAAGATCGCCATCACGGCCGCGATGACCAGGAGCAGGAACAGGGCCAGGACGGAACCCGTCTGCCAGTCGAGCCCTCTGGTGAACAGGTCGGTGATGGCGTTCCCGTACAAGTAGCCGCTCGTCCCGCCGACGAGCAGGGGCGTCACGAATTCTCCGATCGTGGGGATGAACACGAACAGGAACGCCGCGAAAACCCCCGGGAGGCTGAGTGGCAGTGTGATGCGGACGAACGCGCGCCACCTGCTGGCCCCCAGGTCACTGGCGGCTTCGAGGAAGCTACGGTCGAGGTTGTCAAGGCTCACGAAGATCGGCAGAGCCACGAACGGGATCCAGATGTAGGCGAGTACGAGCATCACTGTGAACTGGCTGTACAGCAGCCAGGTGATCGGATCGTCCGGGCTCCGCACGTTGGTCCAGAACAGGAACGAGTTGATGACCCCTTGGTCCCCGAGGATCACTTTCCACGCCAGCACGCGCAGGAGGTAGCTCGTCAGGAACGGCGCGATGATGAGCAACAGCAGCACGTACTTGCGCTTCTTCACGCAAAGAGCGAGGAAGTAGCCGACCGGATACGAGAGCAGCACCACCCCGACCGAGACGGTGAGCGAGATGCGGATCGATTTCCAGAAGAGACTCATGTACACCGAGCCCCCCGTCAGGAAACGTCGCCAGTCGTCCAGGGAGACCACGCCCGCATCGGTCGGGAACAGCTCGATGGCTCCCACGCTGTAGGCGGCGACGTACACGACGGGCACGACGAAGAAGATCAGGAGCCACAGGAGCGGAGCGGAGAGGAGGCCGACCGTGAGCCGCCGCTCCCTCCGCCGCCAGCCCCTCGCGGCGGTCACGTCGGGCTCGGCCACGTCTCCCGCCGCCCTCGGCGCCGAGCGCTTAGGCCGCCAGCACCTCGCTCCAGTACTGCTGGTAGACGTCGCGGCGCGGGATGTATGACTCGGGGATCGATCGGGGAGGATCCAGCACCGTGGGGTCGTCGAGACCGAGCGCCTCGACCACGCCGGGCGATACGACCGAAAGATCTGCCTCGGTGTTCGTGTGGCCGTAGTAGTAGTAGCCGAGGAGGAACTCTGCCGCTTTCGTGCTGGCCCACGAGTCCGCGTACTCGTGCGCATGGTGGTAGTTCTGCGTGTCCGCGGCCATGCCCAGTCCGCACACCCACGAGACCCGGCCCTCCTTCGGCTCCATGTAGCGGTAGTTCATCCCGGCGGCGTCGGCGTAGCCGACGGTGTCGGGCCAGGCGTAGCCGATCCAGACCTCTTCCTTCTTGAAGGAGAGCCAGAAGTCGAACGACTGGTTCCACAGGAACTTGACCAGACCCTTCTTCGAGATCAGGAAGTCTCGAGCCTCTGCGAGCTCCTCGTCCGACATGTCGAACGGGTCGGCGACCCCCAGGTACAAGCCGGCGATATACATCATGTTCGAGGTGTCAACCCACGAGATCTTGCCCTCGTACCGGTCATCGAACAGGATGCCGAAGGACTCCTCCTGCGGCTCCACATGGTCGGCGTTGATGAGCGGGGCGATGAACCCCCAGTCCATTGGGAGGAAGTACTGCTGGCCGTCGACGACCCCGCTCTGCGTGAGCTTGGGGTTCAGCTGCGAGAAGTTCGGGATGAGGCTCGTGTCCCACGGCTGCACCGCCTCGAGGTCCACCCAGTCGCGGTACTTGTAGCCGCACGGGTGGACGACGTCGAATTCGGCGCTGCCGGCGGCCGCCTTCGTGTACGCCGCATCGTCGTTCTCGAACAGCACGAAGCTGGGCGTATCGCCCGTCGCCTTCTTGTAGTCGCCCCAGAGGAACTTCCGTTCCTCCTTCGGGTAAAAGTCACCGTTCCCGTATCCGGACCAGTCGAACACTTGGAGTCCACCGGGCTCCTCCTCGATCGCCGGTCGAGTGGTCGGATTTCCCCCTGCACCGGGCCCCGGGTCGGCCCGGCTGCACGCTGCGAGCCATGCAGCGGTCCCCAACACGCCCGTCGTCCGCAGGAAGTCCCGGCGACCCAGTCGCCGGGCCAACATGCGATCGAGTTCGTCGGTCATCGATCCCTCCTCCTGGACGCGCGACGGACGGCCGCACGCATTATCGTGGGCGACGATACGGCGTGAGAAGTTCCCCTTTCCCGATACGTGGACCGGAGGCCACCGAGCTTTGCATCGAGATCTCTTCGGGCGGCGGAACATGCGCCCATCCGCCGTCCTCGTGATCCTCGGAGTCCTCGGAGTCCTGCTCACCGGATGTACGTCCGAGCCCCCGGAGATCCGCCCGCTACCCCCGCCGCCGGCGACGCTATCCGCAGAGGCGATCCGGGACCTCGCGAGCCGCGGGAGAACGCTCGATGCGGGGACTCTCGGGAGCGAGGCGCGGGACCCGGACGACCTGATCCGGACCCTCGAACGCGCCGGCTTCTTGGTCGGAAGCGAGCGCCGATTCTCCGGCCGCGTTCCCGGACCCAGGGTGGTGGTCGCTCGGGTGCTCGTGTTCGAGAACGAACCGGGCGCGGCCACCTACCTCGACTGGCTCACGACGAACGCCGATCACCTGATCGGCAGGAGCGAGCCTCGAGACCCTCTTCCGTTCGGCGAAGAGCCCGCGCTCTTCGTGCGGATCCCCTCGGGCTGTTGCCCAAAGGAACTGCCGATGTTCTTCGCGACCTGGCGACGAGGCTCGAGCGTCCTTTCGCTCCTGCTGCAGGGTGTGGACGCCGAGCGGGCGCGCGCGGAGTCCATCGGCGCCGAGCTGGACCATGTCGTCCTGTCCGACGAGACAGAGGTCGCCTGATCGTGGAGCTGGAGGCCTTCACCACGCTCGTCACCGGCCTGGATCATCCGGAGGGTGTGGCGTGGGGGCCCGACGGCCGCGTCTACGCTGGTGGTGAGGCTGGACAGATCTACGGCGTCGAGCTCGACGGACGCGTGTCGCAGATCGCCTCGACGGGCGGGTTCGTGTACGGGGTCGCGCTCGACGCGGACTCGAACGTCTACGCGTGCGAGTTCGGGCGCACCGAGGTCGTCCGTGTGTCACCCGACGGCACTGTCGTCCCGTATTCGAACGGGACCGACGATCGCCCGATGCGTGTGCCGAACTTCTGCGCGTTCGACGCCGAGGGGAACCTCTACGTGACCGACTCGGGCGTGTGGGGCGATGACGACGGAGTCGTGTTCCGTGTGCGCCCCGGCGGGAAAACCGACGTCTGGACCGAGGCCACGCCACGGTTCCCCAATGGCTGTTGCCTCACCGTCGACGGCGACGCTTTGCTGGTGGTCGAGTCCCGGGGTCGGGTCGTGGTCCGAGTCCCGATCGGCGACGACGGCGTCGCCGGATCCCCGGAAGCGACGGCCGACCTCTCTGGCTCGCAGCCCGACGGGGTCGCGCTCGCGGCCGACGGCACAATGTTCGTGGGCTGCTACCGGCCGGATCGCATCTGGCGCGTCGAGCCCGATGGTCGCGCATCGATCCTCGTTGAGGATCCGGACGGTGTCGTGCTGAACCAACCTGCGAACGTGGCGTTCATCGGCGCGGCCCTCGACCGGGTCGCCGTCTCGAGCCTGGGCGGATGGAGCCTCATGACCGCCGACGTCGGAGCGACCGGCCTGCCGCTGCGCACGCCGCTCATCGCCTGAGTCCCGAGCGACGGGGATGCGTCTGCGAGACTGAAGGGGATGCGCCGCTTTCGTCCCGAGCTCTCATTCGTACTGGTCGGAGGCCTGATCGGACTTGTCGTCACGTGGCTGGGCAGCCTCCTCGCCGGCATCCTGAGTGCCCTCACAGCATGGCTCGTCGGGATGGTGGCAGTGTGGTGGGCGAGCCGAGCGGAGTCGACCCAAGACCCCGGCCGCCGCCGGTTCCTGCTGGGGGCAGGGGCCGGGGGGCTCGTGTGGGCAGCGGGGGGGCCGGCGATCGGCAGGCTGCTCGCCACCGCCGGGCGGCCGGACGCCCGCCGGGCCCAGCGCGAGATGGCCCGACGCCTCGGCGCCGAGTACATGGAGCTCGTCAAACGCGCCTATCACCCGGGCCGATCAGGCGATCTGCAGCTCCTCGTGGCTCCGTTCAACAGCGCGAACTACGCGCCCGAGTCGCTCTCGCTCGTACCGCGCGACCCTCGCACGAGCCACGCGGCGGTGTGGATGTATCTGATGCGCGTGCCGCTCGTGGTGCACGGCCCTGGCATCGTGGAATCGTTGGACTCGGTGGAGCGCGTCACGCTCGCCGACCTCGCGCCAACCACCGCTTCGCTCATCGGCGCCGAGGGATGGCCGGCCGATCGGGACGGCCGGGTGCTTCCGGAGCTCAGGATCAACGGCGTGAGGCCCAGAGTGGTCGTGACGTTCGTGATCGACGGGGGCGGCTGGAACGCGCTCCACCTGTGGCCGGGACGAACGCCGACGCTCCAACGACTGATGCGCACGGGCGCGAACTTCCGCAACGCAATCCACGGGTCGTTCCCCGCGGTGACCGCGACGGCACACGCCACGATCGGGACGGGCGCGTTCCCCTCGAAGCACGGGATCACCGGGCACAACATCCGCGACGGATCGGAGGTGCGGAAGGCCTTCGGTGAGATCGGGGCGGCCGACCCTTCAGACATCTTGCTTCCGACGATCGCCGACATGTGGAGCGCCGAGACCGGCAACCGCGCGTGGGTCGGCGAGATCGGCTATCAGATTTGGCACCTCGGGATGCTCGGTCACGGCGGACCCGATCGTCCGGCGGGTGCGAAACCCGTGGCAGTGTTTTGGGACGAGCGGGAGCGTCGCTGGGCCCCTCAGCATCCCGATCGCTACCGGCTGCCAACCGAAGTGCCTGGGATCGATGCGTACGAGTCGCACGTCGCGTCGTTCGAGTCACCCGACTGGGACTCGCGCTTCCGGCCCACCGGGCGACAGGAGCCATGCTGCGCGCCCCCGATCGTTCGGTACCAGGGCGACCTGATCGAGGCCACGATCCGCTCCGAGCCGATCGGCCAGACTGGCACGACTGACCTGCTGTACGTCAACTACAAGGCCCCCGACTACACCGGCCACGTCTACGGGATGGCCAGCGAGTGGGAGGGGCTGCTGCTCGAGGCCGTCGACGAACAACTCGGCCGTCTGGTGGCCCAACTGGACGAGCTCTTCCCCGGCGAGTACGTCCTGTTCGTGACCGCGGATCACGGCCAATGTCCCCTGCCGGAGGAAGCGGGCGGCGTTCGGCTCGACCCGATCCAGCTCCGAAACGCGATCGAGGGGAGGTTCGGCGGCCTGTTCGATCCCGTACAGGAGGTCGTGCCGTCCGAGGTGTACCTGCACCCGGAACGGCTCGGCGATGCGGGGGGCGACCTCGAGGACGTGGCCGCGTTCGTCGCAAGCCTGACGTACCGGCAGAACCTCGGTCCCTACGTGCCGGCGAGCGCCATCGAACAGGAGCTGCTCGGCCGGAAAGAGTTCGCCGCGGTGTTCGCAACTCCGTTCCTCGAGGAGATCAGACGGGCGGACCTCATGGGTCTCGGCGAGACCGAGTACTCGGGGCCCGACGTAGATCCGGGGATACCTTCCGTTCTCTAGGCAGCTCCCCTAGATCCGACCTCAGCCGATGTGTGGCCGATGGTCGGTCTCGTCCGCGAACGTATTGCCCTCCGCGGGGATCGGTGTCGCCTTCAACATCCTCGCCACGTGGACGGCGTTGTGCGCCATCCAGCGTGTGGTGCGCTGCGTGTAGGCATGGTTCTCGCCGCCGGCCTCGATGTAGGAGGGACCTGGACCGGCGTCCCCCACCCAGTACGTGTCGGCGTTCGGGGGGATCGTGCAGCCGAGGTGGGAGAGGTTGAACAGCGTCGTCTCGGCGGCCGCATGTGCGCCGTCCTCGTTGCCGGTCACGACGACGCAGCCGACCTTGTTGTACAGCGGGTACTGGCCGACGTCGTTCCGCTCCGTGTAGGTGCCGTCCAGCCGCTCGATCACCAGCTGCGCGACTGAGCCGCGCACGCCGAACCAGATCGGCGTGCCGATGCAGATGATGTCGGCGGCCTTGATCCTCTCGAGGATCCGGGGCCACTCGTCGCCCATCCCTTCGTCGGACGTCACGCCGAAACGGACCTGGTAATCGGTGACGCGGATCAGATCGGTCTCGACGTCCATCCTGTCCCACCACTCCTTCACCTTCTGCATCAAGGCCTCGGTATTGGACGGTTCTGGTGAGTACTTGAGCGTGCAGTTCAGCATGACCGCCTTCAGCTCTGCCACGGGGGCTCCTCTCCTCGGGCTCGCGACTGCCCGCGAGCGAGCGAATCCTTACATGCGAGCGCCTGGCATGATTCGCGCCATGCCTGTCGCGCTCACCAGGGAGGATCGAGCGGCGCTCAACGGGTCGAACGGCGAGGGCGCGGCCTTTGCGATGCGGATCGTCGTGGAACTGGCGAACGCGGTGGGCGCCGCTCGACTCCTGGACATCGAATCTGCCCATGTCGACGGATGCCTTTACCACGGCGCGGCGGGCCTGGACTTCGTGCGCCGGCTGGTGGTTGGACAGGCTCGGGTGAGAGTGCCGACCACGCTGAACGTCTCGTCGCTCGACCTGCTGCACCCCGGGATCGTTCGGCTGGACGCCTCCCACACGGAGGCGGCCAGGGCGCAGATGGACGCCTACGTGAAGCTCGGGTGCAGACCGACGTGGACGTGCGCCCCGTACCAGCTCGAGGAGCGGCCGACGTCGGGGGCGCACGTCGCATGGGCCGAGTCCAACGCGGTCGTGTTCGCCAACTCGGTGCTTGGCGCCCGAACCGATCGGTACGGGGACTTCATCGACATCTGCGCGGCGGTAGTGGGGCGGGCGCCGGCGGCGGGGCTGCATCTTCAGGAGAACCGTCGTGCGGGCATGGTGGTCCGGCTCATCGGCATCCCGGACCGACTCCTGGTCGAGCCCGCCGGCGCGGCGGCCCTCGGTCACGTCGTTGGTGTCGCGGCGGGAGCGGCGGTTCCCGCGATCGTCGGTCTTCCCTCCGAGGTCTCGGAGGACCTGCTGAAAGCGCTGGGGGCCGCGGCTGCGTCCTCGGGAGCGGTGGGCCTGTTCCACGCCGTTGGCGTGACCCCCGAGGCGCCAACGCTCGACGCGGCCCTCGCGGGCCGCGCGCCCGAGCGCGAGGTGAACGTCACGATCGAGGATCTGCGCGCAGCCCGCGACGAGCTCGGCCCGGCCGGAGATGATGGGCTGGCGGCCGTGAGCGTCGGCACACCTCATGCGAGTTCCCACGAGCTCGCACGGCTATCACGCCTGATCGACGAGCACGGCAGGCCCCGGTTGCCGTTCTACGTGAACACGGGCCGCGACGTGCTGGCGAGCGCCGCGGAAGCTGCCGAGGCGCTGGTCGATGGCGGCGTCACGATCGTCACGGACACGTGCACATACGTCACACCGATCCTGCGCAACGCCTCGGGACCGGTGATGACGGACTCTGCAAAGTGGGCCTGGTACGCGCCGGCGAACCTCGGGGTGGAAGTCGTGTTCGGTTCGCTCGAGGAGTGCGTCCGTTCCGCGGTGGCCGGCCGCGTCGTCCGCGACACGGAGCTGTGGGGATGACGGGACGCGCGCTGGTGCCGGGCATCGCCGAGGGCGACGCGCTCACCCTCGCCGAGCCCTTGAGCTTCTGGGGTGGGCTGGATCCGACGACGGGGGCGATCGTCGACTCTCGGCACCCCCAGAGCGGCCAGGTGGTGACCGGGCGCGTGCTCGTGATGCCGTCCGGCCGGGGTTCCAGCTCGAGCTCGACCGTGCTCGCGGAGGCGATCCGGCTCGGCACGTCGCCGGCGGCGATCGTCCTGCGGGAGCCGGACGGCATCCTCGCCCTCGGATCGATCGTGGCGAGAGAGCTCTACGGCGCCGTGATGCCAGTGGTGATCTGGTCCGGACCGGCGCCCGAAGGACGTGTCCGGATCCGAGCCGAGAGATCGGCCATCTCGATCGAGAGGGTCTAGGCGGACAGCCTGGCGCACGCCGGCGTGCGTCTCAATGCAGCGATGAGCTCCTCGTTCTCCAAACCCTGGACCGAGTCTGCGATGTCCGTCCCGGCCTGCACCGGCGCGGTGGCCAGATCGTTCAGGGCTTGCGCAAGCGCAGGGGTATCGCCGGCATCGATGTCGCTGAACCGGTCCCTGGCGTCGGCGAAGCGATCTCGGGCTTGGGTGAAGGCCGATAGCAGGCTCTGGTGAATCTGGGCGCCGTCGTCCACATCGGGCGGGGGGAGGGTCGATACCTCGTCGATGAGCGTCTCAGTATCATCCACGGCGCCGCCCAGGAACGTCACGATTACATCTCGGGTCGCGCCGCTGCTACCGGGAGGCAGCTCACTCAGTTCCCCCGACAGCTGCGAATTCCGAACCTCGAGCGCCTCCAACCATGTAGAAGCGGCCCCGCACAAACGGTGGGCGTACGCATCGAGCGCGCCCGCGGCTTCGTCGTCGGTCGGCTCACCACCACACGAGATCAGCAAACTCGAGCCGATCGCGATGGAACAGAGCCCGCGGGAGAGCCAGGTTCGCATGAGAAGTTGGATTCGAATGAGGCGGCCTCCGATGCGGGGCTGAGGCAATCCTACCGAAGCTCATTCGGCACACTATCCTCGGCCGATGCGCGTCGACATCTACATGCTCCCGAATCGACCCTGGCCGGTATTGCTCGAGCGCGTGCGTCGGGCCGCGACGATGGGATTCGGATGCGTGTGGATCCCTGATCACTTCATCAACGGCCTCCGCCTCGAGGACGACTGGTTCGAGGCCTGGACGACGCTCGCCGCGCTCTCTGCAGCCACCGAGCGGATCCGTCTGGGCACGCTCGTGAGCTCGATCACGCTGCGCAACCCCTCACTGCTCGCTCGAGCCGCGACGACCCTCGACCACGTCTCAGGCGGCCGACTCGAGGTGGGGATCGGCGCCGCGGGGTCGTCCACCGATCATGCGATGACTGGTATCCCCGCGCGCAGCGGCACCGAGCGATCGGAGCGACTGGAGGAGGCGGTGGCGATCGTGCGCGACCTACTCACGGACGGTCGAGCGGAGGCGGCAGGCTCCCACTATCCGATCGCAGGGGCGACCCTACGGCCACGGCCGACACAACGGCCCCGCCCTCCTATCACTGTGGGAGCCCTCGGGAAGCGCTCCATGCGCCTGGCCGCGCGTCTGGCCGACGCGTGGAACACGCAGCCGATGCCTGCCGGCGGGCGGTTCGGCGAGGTGCTGACCGGCGACGAGGAACTCGCGCTCCTGCGCGATCGCAACGCGTTCGTCGATCGGACGTGCGAGGAGCTCGGTCGCGATCCGGCGACGCTGCGACGGTCGTACCTGCTGGTCGGAACGTACCGACGTGGCCCCGGCGATCCGGACGCGTTCACGAAGAGGGCGGAGGCGCTCAAGGACGCCGGCGTCCAGGAGCTGATCCTCTACTGGCCGGACGTCGAGGAGGCAGAGCCCGACCTGGAGAGGGTGGCATCGACGGCGCTCCCCCGTCTCTGAGCACGTGCCCGCACTCGGCGGAGATCAGCCCACTCTCCGCGGTGCGCCTGATAACCGTGCCCGTTCGTTCCAAGAGCAGCCAGAACCGTCCACAGTCACCGTGGGTCTGGAGCGCCGGCCGCAGTGGATGCCATCGAACTGGGAGACGGGGACACGGAGCTCGATGACACCACCACACGCCCGCGAACTACATTAAGGGCGCGGCGCGACGTGAGAAGGTCCCCCTGTCCGGGAGCGGCAGGGGACGGATCCCACGAGCGTCAGGCGATCGTGCGGCTTGGGAGGAGAGTGCAGCGATGAGTTCGATCGGCGAGGCAATCCGAAACGCAACCGAGTATCTCCGCGACCATCCTGAGGAGGCCCGCTATACGGACTCTGCGGCGGTGGCGACCCTCGACGAGGGACTACGGGTCACCGTCTCGGCCCCCGACGGCCGAAAGACCACCACCGACATGTCAAGGGCCGTGGGCGGTACGGACACTGCACCCTCCCCCGGCTGGTTGTTCCGCGCCGCTCTCGCTGCCTGTGACACGACACTGATCGCGATGCGCGCGGCGATGCTCGGAGTGGAGCTCGACGAGGTGGAAGTCAGCATCGACAGCGAATCGAACGACTACGGGATCCTGGGCATCGATGA
>Ga0299907_10002950_pt1 | contig 10728 bp, 9 predicted proteins | sample RVTome_16_FD_198680 | JGI IMG/M metagenome (GOLD analysis project Ga0299907, IMG submission 198680) | Soil microbial communities from uranium-contaminated site in the Upper Colorado River Basin, Wyoming, United States - RVT152D67 (version 2) ... | reverse complement strand
AGCCGGTCGCCGGCGGCGGGGGGTCGTCACTCGACAATCTGCGGCTCTGCTGCCGGACCTGCAACCGGCGAAAGGGGCAGCTGGGCGCCGATGCCTACGAGGCCTCCGACCTGCTGGCCCGCCGACGCCGGCAGATGTACCTCGAGGAGCTCAAGGAGTTGGGCGTCGTTTAACCGGGCCGAAGCTCGGTATCCCTTTGGTTGGTTTTGCCAACTCCTACGCTGGGTAATCGCCCAGCGCAGATGACCACTCACCAAGAAAGGGGGAGCATGCGCCGACATATAGCTCTCGCCGTAGCACCGGCCTGTGCCCTGCTCGTCTTCTCACCGTTCTCCGCCAAGGCGGCCATCAGCACTCCGGCCCCGCCCGGGAAGGCTTCCGCTGTCGCCGCCCAGGTCGGAGGGCTCATCGACATCTCCAAGACCAGTGCGATCGCCGACTCGAGCAAGCCGACGGCGGAGGCCTCCGTCATCCGACTCGGCGGTCAGACGCTCTTCGGCCTCGGTGGTTCCCAGGAGGGCGATGGCCAGAAGGGCGGCGCCCTGCTCGACACCGGGGCCAGCGCCCCGATCCGCGTCGAGCTCGCCCCCTGGGCGGCGGCCGTCGAGGGCACGGCCGGTCCGACCCGCAAGTCGAAGGCCTCCGCGGCGCTCGCTCGGGCGAATGTTGCCAACGTCGTGAAGGCAGCAGTGCTCCACTCGGAGTCCGAGGCGTCCTGGACCGACACGAAGAGCACCGGCACCGCCTTCTCCAACGGAGTCGAGCTCACGCTGCTCGACGCCATCAACGTGGTGCTCCTCCACTCAGAGGTGAAGACCGAAGGGAAGGGCCACTCCTACCTCGTCGGGCTCAACGGCACCGAGATCGGGACCGACGAGCAGCTCGGCGAGAGCCCGCTCTGCGCCCTCACGCTGCCGAGCGTGCTGGCGCTGTCGTGCCTGACCGCCTCGGGCGGTGACGGCACTCCGGCCGCTCCCGGCGCTCCGACCGACGCCGCGGCTCAGGTCGCCCAGGTTGACCCGGCGATCCAGGCCATCAGCATGATTGACCCGGTGGGTGCCTTCACTGCCTCCAGCAGCTCCGGTAGCGGCTCCGCACCGGTCGTGACCCTGCCCGCCGCGCCGGCGCCGGTCACCGCCGCCGCGGAGGAGACGCGTGCGGCGGCCACGCCGGCCGTCGTCACTCCCGCTGCGGCCCTGCCCCGGACCGGTGCGGCCCTGGCCGGCCTGCTCGTCGCCGGTCTCGTGGCGCTCCTCGGCGGAGTCGCGCTGCGGTTCACCGGTCGGCGCCGCCTGACCGCCTGACCTGCCCCAGTCGATAACGGCACTTGACAAGGCCGGCCCGGGTTCCATTTCCAGGCCGGTCTTGTCGCGCCGGCCTTACGTCCGATGCCCGCCGGCGATCAGCTCGACGGCTGTCCCGGCGTCGTCGCAGATTGGTGCGACTTCTTGGAAGTTGGTGATCTTCAGGAGTCGTCGGAGCGGTGAGCTCGCCGGCACCGATACCGCCAATGACAGGTTCCGCCGCTGGAGGTCCCGGGCCACGTCGAAGAGGACTTTGATCCCGGCACTGTCCGCATACGGAACCTCCGTGAGGTCGACAACTAACCCATCGGCCTCGTCGGTTGCGAGCGCCAGCAGCTCCTGTCGCAAACGAGTGGCGTTGGCGAGGTCGACCTCCCCGGCGACCCGAGCGACAGGAACCGGGCCAGAGAGGTCCGGCGTCACCAGCTTGCTCATGTCACACCGGCTGGGCGGCCCGCCGATCACCCAGCGCGTAGCGCAGGGTCACCACCGTCTCAGGCGGACCCCGGGTGATCTGCACATCGTCCATGAGCTCTTCGATGATGGCCAGCCCCCGGCCTCCGTCGCCAGGGCGAGAGCCATTCCGCCACCGGCCGTGGTTCCGGACGCTGATGGAGATGTCGCCATCACGGCGGCCGCTCAGTTCAAGGATCGCCGGGTTGCCGGCGGGGGCGTGACGGACCACGTTGGCGCAGGCCTCACCAGCGGCGACGAGAAGGTCGGAGATCTCCTCCTCGCTGGCGCCGCCCTCCCGGAGCCAGCGGCGAAGGACATTCCGTAGGGGCTTCAGTGTCCCAGGTCGGGCCGGCAGCGAGAGATGAAGTTCGTTCCCCAGCGCCAGATAGCGCACGGCGAGCAGGGCGGTGTCGTCCCTGCTGGTGCCCCCAATCGTGGCTCCGTCGAGGACGACATCGCAGACATTGTCGCAGTCGGCCTGGCCGACCATGCAGCTCCGCAGTCTCTCCAGACCGTCGTCGAGCGGGAGTTGCCGTCCTTCGACCAGGCCGTCGGTATAGAGCAGCAGGGTCGAGCCTGGTTCGATCGTGAAGGTCGTATTCGTGTAGCCGGTGTCGGGCAGGGCGCCGAGAGGAAGACCGGGGCCGCACTGGAGGTAATCCGCCGTTCCATCGGGCCGGCAGAGCAGCGGCGGAAGATGGCCGGCGTTGGCCAGGGTCAGCTCGCCGGTGCCGGGATCGAAGACCCCGAAGACGAGCGTGGCCATATGGTCGGGGCGGTCGACCTCAGCGAGGAGATCGTTGAGCTGTTCCAGGACGGCGGCCGGTTGCCGGCCGTCCCGGGCGTAGGCCCGGAGGGCATTGCGCAGCTGCCCCATGAGCGAAGCGGCGGGGATCCCCTTGCCGACGACGTCGCCCATGACCAGACCGACGGTGCCGTCGGGGAGCGCGATGACGTCGTACCAGTCTCCGCCGATGTCGACCCCGGCGCCGCCCGGGAGGTAGCGGGCCGTCATGGCCATGCCCGGGACGAGCGGCAGGCGATCGGGCAAGAGGCTGTGCTGGAGCATCTCAGCCGCCGCCTGCTGGGCGGCAAACACTCCGGCGTTCTCCACTGCGGTCGCGACTCGGCGGGCCAGCACTTCGGCGAGGTCGAGGTCGTCACGATCGAGGTGACGACCGGAGGACCGCTGCATGATCAACGTCATCGCCCCCACGATCCGGTCCTGGCTGGGCAGGGGGACGATCACGGCACTCGTCACGGGCTGCTGTTCCGAAGGCGATGGCGAGGGGCTGATCGCGGCGGCGAGGCGGTCGAGGTCGCCGCTGCCCGGTTCGAGGAGCTCCGGGCGACCGGTCCGTATGGTCCTGAGGATGGGGTGATCCAGCGCCTCCGGGTCGAGGGCGGGTCGCTGGTCGTCGCCAGACCATGACGTCGCCTGTCCTCGCAGGACGGCCGTCACTCGCCGCACCGGGTCGCCGTCCTCCACGATATGGATGCAGCAGCCGTCGGCCAGGCGCGGCACCACCAGCTTCGGTACCTCGGTCAGCAAGGCGTCGAGGTCGAGGGACGTGGAGAGGAGCCGTCGCCCGGCCTCAGCCAGGATGGCGAGCCGCTGCCGCGTCTGCTCCTCCTGTTCCCGGGCGCGACGTTCGGCCGCGTAGAGGCGGGCGTTCTGGACGGCCACGGCGGCGTGGGCGGCGATGCCGACGGCGACGCGTTCGTCCGACTCGGTGAAGCGACCGACCTCGGCGTGCCCGAAGAACAGCCCGCCGATGACCGTGCCTCGGGACACGACGGGCACGGCAAGGTAGCTGCGCACCGGAAGATGGCCCGGCGGCATCCCCCGATAGGGCGGGGTCTGGCCGTAGCGGGGGTCGACGGTGACGTCGTCGAGGCGGACGACGCCCTCGCCGGAAAAGGTGGCGCCGAACACGCCGGTCGCTCGGGGCATGGGGAGACCGGCAAAGGCCTCGGCCGGCACCCCCGACAGGCTGTAGAGAAGGTAGGAGTCCCCCGACTGGTCCGACACGTTGTAGAAGAAGGCGCCGAACTGGGCCGACGTCAGCTCGGTGGCCACGTCGGTGGCTCGCTGGACGACATGGTCGAGTTCGAGGTCGGCGGCCAGCATCCGGCCCACCTCGTCCAACCGCTCGACGATCCGGGTCTCCTCCTGCAGGCGAGCTTCGGCCTGGCGGCGCTGGGCCAGGTGGGCCTCGTTGAGGCGCCAGTTGACCAGGCTGGCCAGGCTGATCCCGGTGATGAAGAAGGCGTGGACCCCCGCCCACTTCCACGGGTGGCTGATCGCCGCCGGGTGGTTGAAGACGGAACCGGCGTCGAGGGCGCCGAGGATCCCGTGGTGGACGAAGACATAGCCCACCGCGGCGAGAAAGGGCAGCCAGTCCTGGTAGAGGGAGACGACGACCACCATGACGAAGAAGTGAAAATGCATCTCGATCAGTCCGCCGGAGAGATGCACGAGCACCGCCGACGACGACAGCAGGCCAAGGGCCGCGGCCATGGTCCGGACACGGCGGGTCAGCCCGCGCAGGCTGGCGATAGCGGCGGCCGCCGGCACAATGAGGCTCTCCGCCGAGCTGTGGACCACCGAGTAGCCCATGGCCAGGGCGACGATCGGGATCACGGCCGAATGGAGCCAGAGCAGCACCACCACGCCCCGATGCCGCCGGATCCACGACTCCTCCGGCAGGGTCCCGCCCTGCGGCAGGAGGCCGAGGAGGCTTTGCCGCATACCGCCCTCTCTTATCGACCACACGGTCTGCGCAGATCGGACCTGGGGTTCAGGTACGCTACCGTACGGTGAGCGTACGGTAGCGTACAAGACTTGGCAAGGGGGCCGAACCGGTGAGGATCATGCTCGCACTCGAGCCCAAGGAGCGTGAGCGGCTCCTCGCCGCCACCTCGCCGGTCTCGTTGGAGCACAAGCAGGTCCTCCTCAGCAGGGGAGACCGCATCGGCACGGTCTACTTTCCCGACAACGCCGTCGTGTCGCTGCTCACCACCATGGATGACGGCACCACCGTCGAAGTGGCCAATATCGGCAACGAGGGGATCGTCGGCGTCTCGGTCTTCCTGGGCGTCGACACCCTCGGCGCCCGGGAGTCCTACCAGGTCGAGGTCCCAGGTCAAGCCCGCGCCATGGACGTCGCCACATTCATCAAGGCCGCCGGACGGGAACCACTGCGGAGCCTCGTCGAGCATTACATCCAGGCGCAGTTCACCCAGGTCGCCCAGCGGATGGCCTGCGTCGCCCTCCACTCCATCCCGGAACGGTGCAGCCGCTGGCTGCTCCTGACCCACGACCGCGTGGGCGATCGCGAGTTCCGCCTGACGCAGGAGTTCCTGGCTCAGATGCTCGGCGTCCGCCGCGCCTCGGTGACCGTGGCGGCCGGCGCCCTCCAACACGCCGGGCTCATCCGCTACTCCCGAGGACGGGTGACCATCCTCGATCGGGAGGGTCTGGAGAACGCCGCCTGCGAGTGCTACGGCATCATCCGCGGCGAACTCGAACGGCTCCTCCACCTACCCCGAGCACCGATCGGACCTTGAAGATCGACCCATGGAATCGATGATTGCCGGGTAACAGCCGGTCGTGGCCATCCTCGACGAACTGTATCCGCTGCCTCCTTCGACCTCGCCCTGGCTTCCCCCGGCCCGGGGTCCCCTCTCCGGTTTTCTCGTGGAGCATCTTGCCCGGCCAGTCCACCGGCTTCCGGTGGCCCCGGCGCCCACCGACGACCCGTTGAGCGGCGACGACATCCAGCTCTTCCTGTATCTGTGCTACGAGTTGCACTACCGCGGTCTGGCCGGCGTCGACGATGCCTGGGAATGGGAGCCGTCATTGCTGCGGTTGCGGCGGTCGGTCGAGTCGGCCTTCGAAACCGCCCTCCTGGAAGAGATCGGCGAGCCGCCCTTGGCCTGGGGCGACGTCCCGGGAGGGCTCGAGACGCTGATCTCCGAAGCGTCGGGACCGTCGCTCTCGGCGTACTTCTTGCGGCGGGGGACCCTGGCCCAGTTCAGGGAATTCGCCATTCACCGCTCCGGCTACCAGCTGAAGGAGGCCGACCCCCACAGCTGGGCGATCCCGCGTTTGTCGGGACCGGCCAAGGCGGCCCTCATCGAGATCCAGACGGATGAATATGGCAGCGGGATCGCCGGAGAGGCGCACGCCGACCTGTTCGCTGACACCATGGCCGCCCTCGAACTCGACACCACCTATGGCGCCTACGTCGACCGGCTGCCGGGGACGACCCTGGCCACGACGAACCTCATCTCCTTCTTCGGGCTGCACCGGCGGTGGCGCGGTGCGCTCGTGGGGCACCTGGCCGTATTCGAAATGACGTCGGTCGAACCGATGGGCCGCTACTCGGCGACGTTGCGGCGTCTCGGTCTTCCCCCGCTCGCCCGCCGGTTCTACGACGTGCACGTCGAGGCCGACGCCCGTCATCAGATCGTGGCCGCCGCCGACCTGGCGGGTGGCCTGGCGCGAAGCGAGCCGGAGGTCGCCGGCGACATCATCTTCGGGGCCCAGGCGATCATGGCCGTTGAGGGGCGCTTCGCCGCCCACTTGCTCGATTCCTGGGCGGCCGGGACAACGTCGCTGCTGCTTCCACGGTGAAGGACGTCAGCTACGTGCTTCCGCTGCGCCGGACCGGTGGTGCGCCGCCCGGGCAGCTGAGCACCTACCTGGGCTGGCTGGCCGGGCGCCTCGACGTGATCGTCGTGGACGGTTCGCCGCCGGCGGACTTCGATGCTCACGCCGCTGCCTGGGCCGGGTTGGGGTTGCGTCACGTCCGGCCGGATCCCGACGTGAAGGTCATGAACAGGAAAGTGGCCGGGGTCCTCACCGGCTTGCGACTGGCCCGCGGTGAGCGGGTCATCATCGCCGATGACGATGTCCGCTACGAGGACGCGGCGCTCCGCCGGGTGGTCAGGATGCTCGACGACGCCGACCTCGTCCGACCTCAGAACTTCTTCGACCCCTGTCCCTGGCACGCCCGGTGGGACAGCGCCCGCACCCTCCTCAACCGGGCCCTCGGCGGCGACTATCCCGGGACCTTGGCGGTGCGGCGGACCGCCGTTCCGGCGGGCTACGACGGCGACGTCCTGTTCGAGAATCTCGAGCTGATCCGCACCGTGCGGGCGCGGGGCGGCCGGGTCGTCACCCCGCTCGACTGCTACGTGCGTCGACTGCCGTGCTCCGCTCGCCACTTCTGGTCGCAGCGCGTCCGGCAGGCCCACGACGACTTCGCCCAACCGCACCGCCTCGCCGTCGCGCTCTCGGTGGTGCCGGTGACGGCCCGCTGGGCGCTGCGGCGCCAGTGGCTGCGGATGGCGGCTGCGGCCGGAACCGTCGTCGTGGTTGCCGAAGCGGGACGGCGGCGGGCGGGAGGAGGTCACGTCTTCCCTCGGTCCGCCAGCCTGTTCGCTCCGGTGTGGCTGGCGGAACGGGGCCTGTGCTCGTGGATGGCGGTAGGCAACCGGCTCCTGCGGGGTGGCTGCCCGTACCACGGAACGGTGATCCGCCGGGCGGCGTCGTCCTCCCGCCGGCTGAAAGTTCTCAACGGCGCCACCGGGCGGTTCGTTTCGGCGGGACGTGGGTAGTGCGGGCGCCATGACGAAGCCCAAGGCCAGCCGCACTGCAGCGGCGAATGCAGCTCTCTGGATGAAGATGTGGGAAGTCGGCGCCGTCGCACCGATCGTGATCGGCTACCGGCTCGCCGGGATGGCCCGGGCCGGTTCGGAGCCGAGCGCCAAGGACCGGCGGGAGCTCACCCGCATGGGGCAGGAGAAGGTCGACGCCTGGTACGAAGCCTCCCTGTCGACCGGCCAGCGACTGTTCGAGGCCAACTTGGCGCTGGCCGGCATGTTTTGGCGTCAGGCGTGGGGCGGCGCGCTCTCGCCCGCCGCCCTCACCGCCTGGCTCGCGCGCCTCGGCCCAGGAATGCTGACGGCCGGCCTCACGCCCGTCCACCGGCGGGTCGTCGCCAATAACCGCCGGCTCGCCCGGTCCCGCTGAGTCGACATCTATTCAAACAATCACTTGAATAGTTGAACTAGCGGGCGTACCATCGCCGCATGGGTGCCCGAGCAGAAAAAGACCGGCTCTTCGACGGATTCGCCGGAATCGGCAAGGCGCTGGCCTCCGGGCGACGGCTTGAGCTGCTGGATGTACTCGCCCAGGGCTCCCGGTCGGTGGAACAGCTCGCCGCTGAGATCGGCCAGAGCGTGGCCAACACCTCGGCGCATCTGCGCACGCTGGCCACCGCCGGCCTGGTGACGTTCCAGCGGGATGGCAACCGGATTGTGTACGCACTCTCAGGCCCTTCCGTCGAGGCCCTGTGGGCCGCCCTCCGCGCCACCGGAGTGGCACATGTGGCGGCGTTGGATCGCTTGGCCGGGGACTACCTCGGGGACCGGGGCGAGCTCGAGGTCATGACGCGTGATGAGCTGGCCAAGCGCCTTCGACGGGGGGAGGCTCCGGTCGTTCTCGACGTCCGGCCCCGCAGCGAATACATGGCCGGCCACATTCCCGGTGCGATGTCGGTGCCTCCCGAGGAGATCGCGGACCGCCTGCGCCGGCTGCCGCGGGACGCCGACATCGTCGCCTACTGCCGAGGGCCGTTCTGCGTGTACGCGGACGATGCGGTCCGCCGGCTCCAGCGCAGAAAGGTGGCCGCCCGCCGGCTGGAAGACGGGTTCCCAGAGTGGCGGAACGCGCAGCTGCCCGTGGCCGTGGGGGCAGAGGACTCCGCTGCACTCTCATGACCCGCGTCGTCACGCCGGTCCTCGACGCCGGTCTCGGCAACACTTCATGGGTCATCGACATCGGTGATCGGCGATTGGCGGTCGTCGACCCCGGCCGCCATCCCGGGCCGTTCCTGGCAGAAGCCGAACGCCGTGGCAGCCGGGTGGCCTTCAGCATCGAGACTCACCTCCACGCCGACTTCGTGACCGGCAGCCCGGAACTCGCCGCCGTTGGTGCCGAGGTGCTGGCACCGGCCGAGGGTAACCTGGCCTGGCCCCACCGGCCGGTCGCCGCCGGCGCGACGGTCGACCTGGGCGGCCTGAGCCTTCGTGCCCTGGCCACACCCGGTCACACCCCCGAGCATCTTGCGTATCTGCTGTCTGACGGCGACGACGTCGTCGGGGTCTTCACAGGCGGGTCCCTGCTCGTCGGCGCCGTTGCCCGCACCGACCTCATCAGTGCGGATGCCACCGAAGACCTCGCTCGGGCGCTGTGGCGATCGCTGCAGCAGGAGCTCCTCGCCCTGCCGGATGAAACGCCGGTGTACCCGACGCATGGCGCTGGGAGTTTCTGCTCGGCGCCGGCCACCGACCGCCGCTGGACGACGATCGGCGACGAACGCCGGCAGAACCCGCTCCTGGCGGCGGGGGATGAGGACGCCTTCGTCAAGGCGCTGCTCGCCATCCTTGGCACCTACCCGCCGTACTTCCGGCACCTCAGGGAGGTCAACCGCCTCGGTCCGGACGTGCTCGGTGTGCCCCAGCCGCCACTGCCCGCGCTGGACCTGGCCGCGTTCCGGCACGCGCTCGATGGCGGCGCGGTCCTGATCGATACCCGGCCGGTGGAGGCTTGGGCCGCGGGTCACATTCCCGGGGCTCTGGCCATTCCTTTGCGGGAGCAGTTCGCCCCCTGGCTCGGGTGGCTGGTTGGGCGCGACCAGCCGCTCTTGTTCGTCGTCGGCCCTGACCAGGACCGTGGCGAGCTCGTCCGCCAGTGCCGTCAGATCGGCCACGACCGGATCATCGGCGAGCTCGCGGGAGGGACCACCGCATGGGTCGTCGCCGGTCTCCAGGTTCAGCGGACTCCTCTCCTCGACGCCGCCCTGATCGAGGGCCGGGTCCTCGATGTCCGCCAGGACAGCGAGTACGCCGCCGGCTCCATTCCCGGGGCTGCCCACGTTGAACTCGGCGAACTAGCTTCGATAGCTCGGGAGTTCGGCGGGATCGATGCCGTCATGTGCGGTCACGGCGAGCGGGCCGCTACCGCCGCCAGCCTCCTCGAACGTGTCGGGAACACCTCGGTCGCCGTCGTCATCGGGGGTCCGAGCGAATGGGCGGCCGCAACCGGGCGTCCACTCATCACGCAATGAGGACGGCCGCACCGGGTCGCCGGCACCAGTCGGAACCCGGTCTCCGGCTCGGCCTGCGGGCGAACCTGGCCCAGTTCAGCTTGCTGGTCGCCGTGAACGCCCTCGTCGGGGGCACCATCGGCCAGGAGCGCACCGTTCTCCCCCTCCTGGCCGAGCAGGAGTTCGGGCTCGCCGCCTACACCGCCGGCCTCACGTTCATCGTCGCCTTCGGCGTCACCAAGGCGATGACCAATCTTGTGGCCGGGGCCCTGTCCGACCGGTTCGGACGCAAGCCGGTTCTGGTCGCCGGGTGGGTCATCGGCATCCCCGTGCCCTTGCTGCTCATGTGGGCTCCGACTTGGGGATGGGTCGTCGGGGCCAATGTCCTCCTTGGGATCAATCAAGGTCTGACCTGGTCGACCACGGTCATCATGAAGATCGATCTGGCCGGCCCCGAACGCCGGGGTCTGGCCATGGGCTTGAACGAGGCGGCGGGATACGGGGCGGTGGCGGCCACGGCCGCACTGACCGGGTGGATCGCCAGCACCCACGGACTGCGGCCCGAGCCCTTCCTCCTCGGTGCCGCCTACATCGCCCTCGGCCTCGGTCTTTCAGTCGCCTTCGTTCGGGAAACCCGTGATCACGCCCGGCAGGAAGCCGCCGACCACGGTTCGCCCGGCGAGCACCTGTCGGTTCGGCGGGTCCTCACTCACACCTCGATCCGTAACCGGGATCTTCTGGCCGTCAACCAAGCCGGGCTGGTGAACAACCTCAACGATGGGCTGGCCTGGGGACTCCTGCCCGTCCTCTTCGCCGCCGACGGGCTCAGCGTCGGCGACGTCGGCCTCATC
>Ga0299907_10002949_pt1 | contig 10731 bp, 12 predicted proteins | sample RVTome_16_FD_198680 | JGI IMG/M metagenome (GOLD analysis project Ga0299907, IMG submission 198680) | Soil microbial communities from uranium-contaminated site in the Upper Colorado River Basin, Wyoming, United States - RVT152D67 (version 2) ... | reverse complement strand
ATGCCCCGACGCTATTACACGTACGAGGCCAACGCGGGCTGGGACCTCTGGAACTTCGTCGAGACGATCGGGTCGTTCATCATCGCCGTATCGATACTGGTCTTCATGGTCAACGCGGTCCGCAGCATCGCACGAGGCAAGGAAGCCGGCGACGACCCGTGGGACGCGCGCACCCTCGAGTGGACGATCTCCTCTCCGCCGCACCACTACAACTTCGCCGAGATCCCCACCGTGCATCACCGCGACGAGCACTGGCACCGCAAGTACGCCGAGGATGAGGAAGGGACACCGGTGCCGGTGGTCGCCGGAGCGCAGGAGCACGAGGAGCATGGCGAGGAGGAGCACACCGAGCCCCACATGCCGGACCCCTCGTACTTCCCGCTCATCGCCGCGGCCGGCATGCCGCTCATCGGTTACGGCGTGATCTACAAGTTCTGGCCCATCGCCATCCTCGGGGCCCTGCTCACACTCGGTGGGTTGTTCGGGTGGAGCCTGGAGCCCGTCGCGGAAGAGGAGCACTGAGATGGATCAGGCCGGAGGACACCCCGCCGCCGTCCAGACGCCGCACACGGCCACCGGCCTGGACAACCGCAAGCTCGGGATGTGGGCCTTCCTCGGCTCCGAGTGCCTCTTCTTCGGCTCGCTGATCTCGAGCTACCTGCTGTACCGGGGACGGAGCCTCGTCGGCCCGTACCCCGAGGACGTGTACGACATCCCCTACACGTCCGTCTCCTCGTTCGTCCTGCTGATGTCGAGCCTGACGATGGTTCTCGCGCTCAACGCGATCCAGCGAGGCGACCACCGCAGGCTCCGCGCGTGGCTGCTGGCCACGGCGCTGCTCGGCATCACGTTCGTGGGCGGGCAGGTGTTCGAGTTCACGGTGTTCGTCAATGAGGGGCTGACTATCTCGCGGAACCTCTTCGGGAGCAGCTTCTTCGTCCTGACCGGGTTCCACGGGGCACACGTGACCGTGGGGATCCTCATGCTCCTCACCCTGTTCGGGCAGTCACTGGCGGGGCACCTTCCTACCGAGCGGGCGCTGCGCGTGGAGCTGATCGGGCTGTACTGGCACTTCGTCGATATCGTCTGGATCGTGATCTTCACGATCGTGTACCTGATCCCCTGATGGCTACCCACGAGCAGGCCGAGACGCACGCGGACGCCACCCTCCCCCCAGAGGACATCGAGCATCCGGGACCACGTCAGTACGTGGTCGTGGCGGTGGTGCTGGCCGTCCTCACGGCGATCGAGGTCGCACTCTTCTACATGGATTTCGTGCCTCAGACGGTGGTCGTGACGTCGCTGATCGTGCTGATGATCGTCAAGTTCGCGCTGGTGGCGCTGTGGTTCATGCATCTGCGGTTCGACAGCCGCATATACCGCCGGCTGTTCATCACCGGGATCATCCTTGCCATCTCGGTCTTCCTCATCGTGCTGCTCACCTTCGGCGTGTTCTTCCGAGACTGATGCCGGACCCCACGATCGGCTGGCACGCGCACCCGGACGTGTGGGCACTCGTCGCCGTGCTGGCCGGCGGCTACTGGCTGGCTATCAGGTATTGGGGACCCCGTCACGTCTCGCCTCGTGAGCCGGCCGCCACGCGGGGGCAGATGGCGGCGTTCTACCTCGGCGTCCTCACGATCTGGCTGGCCGCGGACTGGCCCGTGCACGAGCTGGCCGAGGAGCGGCTGCTTAGCGTGCACATGGTTCAGCACCTGGTGCTCAGCCTGGTCGCACCTCCGCTGCTGCTGTTCGGCACCCCGGGCTGGCTGCTGCGCTCGTTGCTGCGGCCGCGGTGGCTCGCCGCGCTGGTGCGAGGCCTGGCCAGGCCTTTCCCGGCGCTGCTGCTGTTCAACGCGTTCATCGCCTTCAGCCACTGGCCGCTGATCGTGGAGGCCGCCCTGAGCTCCGAGCTGATCCACTTAGGACTTCACGCGGCCCTGGTCTCCACCGCGCTCCTCATGTGGATGCCTGTGCTCTCGCCGATGTTCGAGATCCCTCGGCTTCGCTATCCGGGACAGATGCTGTACCTGTTCGCGCAGTCGATAGTGCCGACCGTTCCCGCCTCGTTCCTGACTTTCGCGGACGGCCCGATCTATCCCTTCTACGGGATCGCGGCTCCGCTCATAGGGGCCGACCCGGTGGTCGACCAGCGCATCGCGGGGCTGATCATGAAGATCGTCGGCGGCTTCATCCTGTGGGGGTTCATCGCCGTCCTGTTCTTCCGGTGGAACAAGCAGGACTCGCTCACCGGAAGCGACGAGCCGGCCTGGCAGGACGTGGAGCGACAGGCCAACCGCCTGGAGGTCGGATGAAAACCCCACGAACCACACCCCACGACTCTCGCTCGCTTCGCTCGCTGCGAGCCGCGGGGACCCCAAGAACCATCTCGCTCGCTTCGCTCGCTGCGATCCGCGGGGGCCCCGACAAGCCATGAGCCGCGACGCGCGCAGCCGGGTGATCCTTGGAGCCGGGATCCCCATCGCGGCGCTGCTGTTCCTCGGCCTCTTGATCCTCGCGTTCTCCCGGATCCTGCTGGCCGTCCCTGTGACGCTGGCGCCCTGGGTGGCCCTGCTGTTCGCCACAAACATCCTGGTCGGCTGCGCGCTCGCCGCCATGATCCCGTCGAGGCGCGGATTCACGTTCCTCATCTCGGTCCTGGTGGCCACCATCGTGATCGGCGGCGTCGTCGGCGTTGTTGTGGGCGAGCGTCCGGTGCACAGCCTGGTAGAGGAGGACGAGCACGTCGTGGGCGAGGCTCCGAAGGAGAACGCTCCGTCGCTGAGCGACGAGCCGGTGCCCGCCGAGGGAGAGGGGCCCGCCGAGAAGCCGCCGCCGAAGCCGGGCGGAGGAGGGGGCGCCCCGGTCCCCATAGCGGCCCAGAGCTTCGCTTTCAAAGTGAGCGAGCTCTCCCTGCCCGCAGAGACACCCTCGGTCATCGCGTTCGACAACCAGGATCAGGGGGTCCCCCACAACGTCTCCATCTACACGTCGCAGGGAGGCGATCCCCTCTTCGAGGGAGAGATCGTCACCGGGCCCGCGAAGATCGGCTACCAGATACCGCAGATGGCGGCCGGCGAGTACTTCTTCCAGTGCGACGTGCACCCGACGACGATGACCGGCACGGTCACCGTCGCCTGAGCCTCCGTCGACCTATGACTTGATCTTGGTCACGTAGAGCCCCATGACCAGATCGTCGGAGAAGATGTAACCGGGAACCCCCGAGTACTGCTTCGCCGACCACGTGTTGCCGCCGTCGGGCACGATCCATCCGGTCTCCTTCACGGGGCCCACGCCGTAGGCGCCCCACGCGAAGCTCGGCTGCGGGTTCGGCGCACCGGCGGCGTCGTACAGACCCGAGAAGTCGAAGGTACGGGTCCCCGCCTGATACCAGGCGATCGTGAAGGACTTCTTGTCCGGGTTGAGGTCGATGACGTGTGACGTGCAGCCGCTGGTGCTCACGGGGTTGACGCCGGCCTCGTCGTTGTTACGTCCGGTCACCGGGCCGGCCCCGGCCTCGATGACCCCGATGAGAGCCGGGTCGGTCTCGTTGGCCCCCCGGATGTCGTAGACGTAGAGCGCGCCACCCGGACAGGGGGCGGTGCCACCGCCGTTCAGCTCATCGCCCAGGATCAGGAACGCCTTGTCCGGCGTCACCAGTGCGTCGTGGCCGATCGTGCTGCCGGGGGCGGTGAACGTGGAGATGAGGCTGGGGTTCTCCGGGTCCGTCGTGTCGATGATACGGAACTGGTCGATGCCCGCCAGGTACGCGCGGGTTCCGTCCTCGCTGAACCGGATGTCATGCGGCGAGTCCCCGGAGGGGAAGGTGAAGTTGTTGACCTTCACCGGCGCGCTGGGGTCGCTGACATCGTAGATCGGGACGGTGTTCGGGGACTGGCCGGAAGAGGAGATGTAGACGTACTTTCCGCTCGGGTGGAAGGTGTTGTTGTGCGCCCGCGTGTGGGCCGCGACTCCCACGATCGTGGGCTCGTAGACGTTGGAGATGTCCACCATGATCGACCCGTTCGGGACGTTGCCCCCGCCGGGGAACCTGCAGGTGCCGCCCTGCTTGGCGATGCCCGCCAGCATCCCTCCGGCCGCGATCTGGATGTCGCCCTGATCGGCCCAGCAGTCCTGAACGGCACCGGCGATGAAGGGAGCCTCGGGGTCCGTGATGTCGACGATCTTGGCTCCGCCGCTCATCGGTCCGGCCCCACTACCGGTGGGTGCCAGCCGGTTCCCGACCATCGCGAAGTGCCGCGTCACGGGCGGCTCGCCCTCGGGGACCGCGTGGACCGTGCCCGCCGAGTCCCTCCACTCGGTCAGCTCGCGGGTGAAGAACTCGAGGTCCGTCCCGCCCGCCCCGGGGATGTGGGCCACGATCTCGAGGTTGGCGCTCCCCCGCGAAGGAGGAACGTCGCTCGCGGTGGCGGAGAGCTGTCCCGCCAGCGTGACGAGCACCAGCAGTGGCAGTGACTTCCTGATCAGACGCACGGATTCTCCTCTCGGTCCCTTTTGGCTCGTTCCAGAGAGGTTCGGCGCGGGGCGCCCTCCGGCCTTCGTGCAGATGCCCAATGCGTTACGGGCCTCTAGACGCGCGGTTCGATCTCCTCGAGGATCTCGGCCGGCGGAACGTACATGAGCCCGCCGTTCTCCTGCGCCCCGTAGTCGCGGATCCACGCAACCTTCCCAGCTTCGTCCACGAGGACGAAGGTATGTCCGGGCTCGGCCGACTCGACCGGCGCGTGGGGAGGAACCCGCCATTCCATGACGCCATACCTGGCGGCGACCCCGTTCTTGGGATCGCTCAGCAGGGGTGTCTCCAGCCCGAACTCACCCTCGACCTGCCTCCATGAGTCGGGGTGATCCGGCGAGATGCTGAGGAGCTCGACGCCCAGCGCTTCGAACTCCCGATCCTCTTGCAGATCCACGATCTGCTCGATGCACGGGGTTCACCCGGGGCCCATGCTGAAGTACAGCAGCACCGGGGACTCACCTCGAAACTCCGTGAGGGCCAGGTTCCCGCCGTCTGCCGAGACGAGCGAGAACTCGGGGGCGACCTCACCAGTCCCCAGCGTGACCGGGGCTCTTGCGTCGCCGGCCCCCGACGGGCTTTGGGAGCAGGCCGCCGCGGCGGCCATCCCAAGGATCATGGCCGCGAGGGACGCCAGCTTCATGCCCATCATCTCCGCAGGTTAAGCCATCCTGACGGCAGACCGCCGAGTTGCTAGCATACCCCCCTAGGGTATTTGAGAGGGAGGCACAGGATGTACGGGTACCACGAGCACAAGGACGACCTGCGGGCGCGCCTGCGGAAGGTGGAAGGCCAGGTTCGCGGCGTTCAGCGTATGGTCGAAGAGGATGTCTACTGCATCGACATCCTCACCCAGATCGCCGCGGCGGAGAGCGCCATGAAGAAGGTGGCCGTGCTGCTCCTCGAGGACCATCTGGGTCACTGCGTCGCCGACGCCGCCGGCGGTAGCCGCAAGCAGCTCGACGCGAAAGTAACCGAGGCGAGCGCCGCCATAGAGCGGCTGCTCAAGGCCTGAGAGGCAAGGGAGCGACACGATGCCCACGGATCACAGCGCACACCACCAGCCGGCCGCCGAGCACGAGCACGGCCAAGAGCAGGAGCGGATGGAGCACGACGATCGAACCGAAGGCGCCCACGGTCCCCGAGGGAAGCACGGCGGGCACGACGCCCACGCAGGGCACGGCGGGATGGAGGACCACGCCGCGATGTTCCGACGTCGGTTCTGGATCACCCTGGCGCTGACAATCCCGGTCATCGCCTCGAGCGAGATGATCCAGGAATGGCTGGGGCTCGAGTCCCCGCTATTCCCTGGGCAGGAGCTGGTCGGGGCGATCCTCGGGACGGTGATCTTCTTCTACGGGGGATGGCCCTTCCTGACCGGCGCCGTGTCCGAGATCCGCTCGAGGCAGCCGGGCATGATGCTTCTGATCGGTATGGCCATCGCGGTGGCGTTCGGGGCCTCCGCGGCCACCACGTTCGGGCTGCTGGACCTTGAGTTCTGGTGGGAGCTGTCGGCCCTGATCGCGATCATGCTCCTGGGGCACTGGCTCGAGATGCGGGCGGTCGGTCAGGCCCAGGGGGCCCTCGCGGCGCTCGCCGAGCTTCTTCCCGACGACGCGGAGCGGGTCACCCCTTCGGGCGTGGAGACCGTGAGCCTCGGCGAGCTGGCGGTCGGCGACATCGTGCTCGTTCGCTCGGGAGCCCGCGTGCCCGCGGACGGCGAGATCGCCGAGGGCGAGGCCGAGCTGGACGAGTCGATGATCACCGGCGAGTCCCGTCCGGTGCCGAAGGGGCCAGGAGATCCCGTGGTGGCCGGAACGGTGGCCACGGACTCGGCCATCCGGGTACGGGTGACCGCCGTGGGCGACGAGACCGCTCTGGCCGGGATCCAGCGCTTGGTGGCGGACGCGCAGCAGTCGCGGTCGCGGGCGCAGGCCCTGGCGGACCGCGCCGCGGCGTTCCTGTTCTACGTGGCTGCCGGCGCCGGGGTCCTGACCATGGTGGTGTGGGTCTTCGCAGGGAGCACCGAGAACGCCGTGACCAGGACGGTGACGGTCCTGGTGATCGCGTGTCCGCACGCGCTCGGCCTGGCCATCCCGCTGGTCATCTCCCTGTCCACGGCGATCTCGGCCCGCGCGGGGATCCTGGTCAAGGACCGTCTGGCCCTGGAGCGGATGCGCGAGATCGACGTCGTCCTCTTCGACAAGACCGGCACCCTGACGAAGGGCCGCCACGCGGTCGCCGGCACGGCCGCCGTGGGTGGGAACGAGAAGGAGCTGCTGGCGCTCGCCGCTGCGGTGGAAGCCAGCAGCGAGCACCCACTCGGCCGCGCCGTCCTGGAGGCGGCACGACGAGACGGCGAGGTGCCGGACGCCACGGACTTCAGATCGATTACCGGCCGAGGCGTCGAGGCCACGGTCGCCGGCGCTCGTGTCGCTGTGGGCGGCCCGGCTCTCCTCAGGGAGCGCTCCGTCGATCTGCCCACCGAGCTGAAGAGCTCGATCGAGCGATGGGAGGAACGTGGGTCGTCCGTCCTTTACGTGGTCCGGAACGAAGAGGTGGTAGGAGCGATCGCCCTGGAGGACGAGATCCGGCCCGAGTCACGGCAGGCCGTGGACGAGCTGCACCGGCTCGGTGTGCGCGTGGCCATGATCACCGGTGATGCAAGGCAGGTGGCGGAGTCGGTTGCCGCCTCGCTGGGCATCGAGGAGGTCTTCGCCGAGGTCCTTCCCGAGGACAAGGACTCCTCCGTTGCCCAACTGCAGTCCCGCGGGCACAAGGTGGCCATGGTCGGAGACGGCGTGAACGACGCCCCGGCGCTGGCGCGAGCCGACGTGGGGATCGCCATCGGTGCCGGCACCGATGTGGCCATCGAGTCGGCGGGCGTGGTGCTCGCCTCCGACGATCCCCGCGCGGTCGTGGACGTGATCCGCCTGTCGCGAGCCTCGTACCGGAAGATGGTCCAGAACCTGGTCTGGGCCGCCGGCTACAACGTGGTGGCGATCCCCCTGGCGGCGGGAGTCCTCGCCTGGGCCGGCTTCACCCTGGCCCCGGCGGTCGGCGCGATCCTGATGAGCCTGTCGACGATCGTGGTCGCCCTGAACGCCCAGCTGCTCAGGCGGCTTCGCCTCGGTGGGTGGGAAACGGAGGGCGGCTCGGAGACCATAAGCTTGCCGGAGCCGGTCGGGTCCGCCTGAGTAACGCTACGCGTACGAGTGCAGCCCGGCGATGGCCGTGTTCACGACGGTCAGGTTGAACACCAGAGCGGCGAATCCGATGACCGCGAGAACCGCCGCGCGGCGCCCTCGCCATCCGACGGTGGCCCTCGCGTGCAGGTACCCGGCGAAGACGACCCAGGTGACGAAGGACCACACCTCCTTCGCATCCCATCCCCAGTACCGACCCCAGGCCTCCTCGGCCCAGATCGCGCCGAGGATGACGGCCAGCGTCCAGATCGGGAAGGCGAACACGATCGTCCGGTACGCGTAGCGGTCCAGGGTCGCGGCGGCGGGCAGGCGCGAGCGGCTGGACGGATGAACGGGCGCTCCCGACTCCTCCGGCTCCTCGGCGGAGACGTAGTCCTCCGGCCGGTCGGCGGCGCCGGCGGCCACCAGCGCCGGCTCACGAGCCGGTACCGAGGCCCTTCGCGCGGCGAGCCGCTCCTCGCGCCGTTCCTGCACCAGGTACAGGACGCTGAAGACGAAGCCCAGGGTGAACAGAGCGGATGCAAGCGTGGCCATCACCACGTGGATCCACAGCCAGTACGAGTTCAGGGCGGGCACCAGCGGGCCGGGGGGGACGTAGGCGATCGTGGCGCCGCCCAGCGCGGCGACGGCGGCTCCGAGCGCGAACCCGCCGACGGCCTCCGCGTGCCACAGTCTCTCGACGACCAGGTAGGCGGCCACGATCAGGAAGCCGACCACCGTCACGTACTCGAACAGGTTCCCCCACGGGACGCGCTCGGCGGCCGCTCCCCGCGCGATCAGGGATACCGCGTGCACCACCGCGCCCGCGTACGCGGTCCCTCGCGCGACGACGAGAACCCCGCGCCGGCGGAAGGCCAGGTGATGGAAGTAGCCGACCGATGCGGCCAGGTACATCACGAGGGCGACGCCGAACGCGACGTTCGATGCGCCGGTCAGGCCTTCGGGGGACACCGCGTCACCTTATCCAACTGGCTCACTACCGGCGGCCGGCTCTCCGGCCCCCTCGCGCCTGGAAAGCTCGCCGGCTATGGATCGGAACTCGTCCTCGAACGCCGCCCGCCGCTGCATCGCGAAGCCGGCCACCTGGAGCCTGGTGCCGGACCTATCCGCCGGGATGGCCCGAACCCACAGCCTCCGCCGGCTGGAGTAGAGCGCCGGCAGCAGTCCAAGGAGCGTCAGCAGGGCCGCAGCGAGCATGATCCCGGTCCCCGGGTCGCGCTTGACCAGGAACTGGGTGTACTCGCGAAGCTCCGTGAAGGCGATCTCGACGCCGTTCGGGAGCCTCGCCGTCTCGCCGAGGCCGAACCCCCCTCCCGGGCCGAAGGGCTGGAGGCCGGTCTTGTCGAGCGCGAACACGCTCTGGGCCCGGTCCAGGCGGAGGTCGCCCCGCCAGGCGTCGTAGAACAGGAAGGGATCACGAGCCTCCAGCATCGGACCGCCGACCAACCCGGCGACCGGGTCGGGGAACAGCCGCAGCTCGAGCCCGACGTCCGGCTCGAGCGAGGGGAGCTTGACCACGCCCCTCCAAGGCGCGGTCAGATCGTTCGGGGACCTCGTGGTGAAGACGACGGGCTCGGCGGCCAGGAGGCGGTCCTCGAAGCGGACCTCCAGGACCGGCGCCCATCCGTAGCCGAGCTGGTACAGCTTCACGCCATCTTGCTCGAGCGGCTCGTTGACCCGGATCACCCGCTGCCCGGCCGGCATCCCGTCGCCGTCGATCAGCGTGACCCGGGAGCGGAAGTCTTCGGGCAGCCCGGAGGGGTGGTAGGCCGCGTCGAAGTCCTCCACGCGGACCCCGAAGCCCTGGTGCATCGACTCGGCGAAGAAGCGGCCCTCGTCGGGCGGGAGGTCGTAGGAGGCGTGTGCCTCGGTCCACGTCTCCCCCTCCACCACCGTTGCCTGCCCGGTGAACCCGAAACCCTTGCCGTAGACGGCGCCCACGAGCACGAGGAACAGCGACCAGTGGAACAGGAGGCTTCCGCTCTCCCTGGCCCGCCCCTTCTCGGCGGCAAGGCCGGGCTCGACCGGCGCGACCCGGAACCTCCTGCGCCTGAGGATCCCCCGAGCGCGATCCAGCGCTCGCTCCGGCGCCACGGGAATCGTGGTCTCGGTGAAGTGGCGCATCCCCTCAAGCCCGCGCATCGGCTGCGGGCGAAGCCCCAGCCCCCGGCGGAACGCGCGGGTGCGCGGGATCAGGCAGGAGGCCAGCGAGATCAGCAGCAGCGCGTAGCAGGTGGTGAACCACCACGAGCCGTACACGTCGAACAGCCCCAGCGTCTCGTAGATGCGGGCCCGCAGAGGATGGTCGACGTAGAGGCGGAACACCGCCGGCCGCGCCACCCCGAGCTGCGGCACAAGCGACCCGAAGACGCTCGCGACCGCGACGACGAGAAGCAGGATCAGCGCGGTCCGCATCGAGCGCAGGGACCGCCAGACGCTGACCAGAGATCGGTAGAGGGTCTCCGAGGTGGACGCCATTGGAGGCGCTCGAATCCTAATCGCGCCGACGAGAAAGCACCCGGAGGAATACCGTGATCGCGGCCCGACCTAGCCTGATCGAGCGGCAGGCCGGTATCGAGGCTCGGGGATCGGGCGACCCTCTGACCGCGCCGCGGCGAGCCACGCATCCCTCGCCTTCTGCACCTCGGCCACGGCTATCTCAGCCGTTGGTCCAAAGGCCGAGCAGGCCTCGAGATCCGGGATGTCTGCGATATAGCCGCCATCCTCTTCGCTGAAGAAGACATTGATGTGGTAGTGCTTCACGTTTCACCCTCCAGCGTCAGAGAATATCGCTCGATCAGCCTCAGGTGACATGACCGGCCCGGTGGTCCGCGAGTCTCCGTGGCAACCTTAGATCGGCGGGGTGAAACCCCGGACCCAGCGAAGCACCCCGAGCCTCGACAGGAGCGGCAACCACTGGTTGGTCGCCAGCAGCACGCCGATCGCGACCAGCATCGTCCCGCCGACGCCGGCGAACCAGTGGTAGTTGCG
>Ga0299907_10002947_pt1 | contig 10740 bp, 11 predicted proteins | sample RVTome_16_FD_198680 | JGI IMG/M metagenome (GOLD analysis project Ga0299907, IMG submission 198680) | Soil microbial communities from uranium-contaminated site in the Upper Colorado River Basin, Wyoming, United States - RVT152D67 (version 2) ... | reverse complement strand
CGCTGAAGGCTGTGCCAAGACGCGAGGATCCCGGAGTCGCGCGTCAGACTCGAACGCGACCGTCCTCAGTGTTATCGGGCTCATCGACGCCGGCGCCGCGACTGGGTTCCGTACGGCGATACCTCGGGTGGTGGCCGGCGCAGTGGTACGCGCGAGCGTTGACTCGGCTCGGCACGCCCATCTAGCTTCTTCGTCTTCGAAGCGAGCGAAGGGGTGATGGGATGGCGGCCAGCGGAGCCCTCGAGGATCTGGATCAGGTCTTGGGGCAGTATCACGAAGCACTCGGTGCGTTCATGAGGGGAGACCACGAACCCGCGAAGCGCCTGTTCTCCGAACGGGAGGACGTGACCCTCGGCAATCCCTTCGGACCGTTCGCTCGAGGGTGGACGCAGGTCGTCCAGGCGATGGAGCGGGCCGCGGCCCTCTACCGCGACGGCGACGCGGACGGTTTCGACACGATCTCGAGGTATGTCGGCCCGGACCTCGCGTGCACCGTCGAGGTAGAGCGGCTGAGGTCGAAAGTCGGCGGCCGGGGGGATCTGGCGCCGGTGGAGCTCCGCGTCACGACCGTTTTCCGCAGGGAGGACGGTCGATGGAGGATCGTTCATCGGCACGCCGACCCGATCACCGCGCCGCAGGCAGCGGAGTCGGTGCTCCGGGACGCCTAGCCTCCGCGGACGGTTAGCCCGGGCTGACTCTAGTACTCGTCGTGGCGACGGAGCCAGAGCTGCATCCCGTCGCCTTCGTCGCGGCCCTTCGGCGCCCGATCGAGGATCGGGTAGTAGCCCATCAAGAACTCGAGGCCCCGGCCTTGCGTTGAGTAGGTGTGGTACTCGGCGCCGTCGCCCCTCGCGAACACGCTGAAGCCCGGTCCCTCCGTCAGGTACCCGGCGACGTCCGTGCCGCTCGCGGCCGCGTTCGCATCGAGGATCGGCGGGGCGCCGGCCTCGAGAAGCGGTTCGACGAACTGGTTCACCTGCTCGTCGGTGTACGAGAAGCCCAGGTCGAAGTTGAAGTCGTTCGTGTCGCACGAGACCCACGGGAAGCTCCAGCCCATCCGCTCCTTGTAGGTGAGGAGCCTCTCGATCGGCGCTCGTGAGACGTAGAGCATCGTCACGTCCCGTGCGTGGAGGTGCGGCAGGACCGCGTTGACGGCGTCAGCCGATGACGAGCAGGTCGGGCAGCCGGCCGCGTAGCTCGGACCGAACATGAAGTGATAGATCAGGAGCTGCGATCGCCCGTCGAACAGCTCCGCGAGCGTCCGGGTACCGTCGCCGGTGTCGAAGCGGTACTCCTTCTCGACCGGAACCCAAGGGAGCTCCCGTCGCATCCGGGCGAGGTCGTCGCCCATGCGTGTGTGCTCCTTCTCGAGCCGGAGCAGCTCGTCACGAGCCGCCTGCCATTCCTCGCGCGTGCCTGTGCGGTGATCGGTCATCGTTCCCTCCTCAGTCATCCAAGCCTCCCAGGCTGTGGGTCCTGCTTCCTGTGCGCGGGTGGCTCATGCTCATGAGGAGGGGTGCGAGCCGCCCAGCGTCGCGCGGTAGAGCGTCACGGGTGTCGCGACTCCTTGCAGCTCGGTCGGACCGACCAGCGTCCAGTCGACCTCGGCCGCGTCCACCTGCCGCATCGTCCCCTCGGTCGTGAGCACGTCGCCGGCCTGGGCCAGGTCGGCGATGCGAGAGGCGACGTTCACGGTCCGCCCGTACACGTCACCATCCTGGAAGACGACGGGCCCGGACTGGATCCCGATGTGCGTGGTCGGCAGCCCCGCGGCCGGAGCACCCTCGCTCATCTCGAGCGCGGCCCGGACGGCTGCCGTCGCGTCGGGGAACAGGAACATCCCTCCGTCACCGAGCCACCGGACGGGCCGCCCGGCGTGTCGCAGCGCCACCCCGTCGACGAGCGCCGCGAGGCGGGAGGCGAGACGGGCGGCCGCCTCGTCGCCTTGCTCCTCCGTGAGGCGCGTGTAGCCCGTCAGATCGACGAAGCAGATCGTCGGGGTCCGCTCGACCCGCTGGTACAGGCCGGCGCGTTCGAGCACCGTCTCGGCCGTCTCGATGGAATGCTGCGCCCATACGTGCTGGCGGTGCCGTTCGTAGATCGCGACGAGCGTCGCCCTCACCAGCGGGGCCATGTCACGACCGGCGGCGGCTCCCCTGCGCATCAGCTCCGGCGCGCTCGATCCTGCGCGACGACTCGGATCCTCGATCTGTTCGATGTAGAGGTCGGCTTCCGCGGTCACCAACCGTCGGAGATTGTCCGCGTAGGCCCGGAACAATCGCCGGATCGCGTCCTCGGTCCCGCCGATGTCGAGGACGCTCCGAACGACATCCGCGATCACGGCGTCATCGGGCCTGGCCAGGTCGTCCGGATCGGGCGGAACGAACCCCATCGACCGCTGGACCGCCGGTAAGAGTCCGATCGGCATGCCCCGCTCCTCCGCGAGCTGGCGGTAGGTCCGTTCGAGTCGTGGCGGGAGCTCCCATCCAGGCGATTCGAGGAAGTCCAGGGACAGCTGCCCGGACGCCGTGGCGGACAGGATCGACTCGGCGGTGAGGCCGGCCTCCTCCCACATGTGCAGGAGAGCCGTGACGTGCGCGTCCTGCTCGCGGTAGCCGCCACCTTCGGGCCCGACCACCCCCAGGTCGATCAGACGGCGGACGTACGCGACGTCGACCCCCGCGCGCCCGGCAACGTCCTCGATCGTGAGCTCCAACGACGACCCCTTCCTCCGCACCATGATGGCGGACGGCGAGGTCTCCGGAGTGGACTTGGCGTGACAGGAGACTGACTATTCGTTAGTGTCCTTACACATGGCCTCACCGTACAGGGCATCGAGCGGCGAGACGGCGACGGAGATCATCCTGTCGACCTTCCGAGCCAACGGCCTCTTCCTCGAGGCCGGCGACCGGATCAGCGGGGCCCACGGACTCACGTCCGCGCGTTGGCAGGTCCTGGGTGCGGTGGCCCTCGCGGGGCGTGCCCTGACCGTTCCTCAGATCGCGAGACGCATGGGACTCGCTCGACAGAGCGTGCACGCCACGGTGGATCGCCTGGTCCGTGATGGGTTGCTGAAGCGGCTCCCGAACGAGGATCACCGGCGCTCGCAACTGGTCGATCTCACCGATCGGGGCCGGCGGATCTACCGAGCCCTCGATCGTGATCGGGGCGTGTGGATCGACGATCTCGTTCGCGGGCTGCGGAGGACCGATCTCAAGACGACGTTGGCCGTGCTCGACGAGCTCACCCGGAAGCTGGAGGCGAACAGAGCATCAGTAGCGTCGCGAAGGCGGGTCCCCGTGTCGACAGGGAAGGAGGAACGGTGACGCCGAGGACCGTGCGGAGGGCCGAGCGAGCGGTGCATCTCCTCTGGGGACTACTGCTCGCTCTGTACGTGTACGACCTCCTGCCTGGATGGGGCGAGCCGGTCGTGCGCTGGCTCGTTGTTCCGGGCATCGTGGGCTCCGGCTTCGCGATGTGGTTCGCGGCTCCCCTCCGGAGGCTGTTGAAGCGGTTCATCGCTCGGGTCCCCGAAGTCTCAGCGCGCCACTCACGGGCGTCGGAGGTCCTCGCCAGGCCGCGGAACCGCTGACGGCGCGCAGCGATCCTGCTGAGCGTCCGCTCGATCCGCCGGTTCGACGGAGGGCGACGAGGGGGCCGCCCGAGCCTGCGACGCCTCCGGGGCGGTGGCTACGATGCCAGACGTGCCTCGCCTCTACTCCGCCGCCGAGATCGCCAGCGAGGCCGGCTGCCCCGAGGAGCGGGTGCGGTGGCTCAGCGACATCGGCCTGCTGACGCCGGACACCGACGACCGGTTCTCGTTCGGCGACGTGCTCGCCTCGAAGATGGTCTCCGCGCTCCTCGAGAGCGGACTCCCAGCCGAGACGATCGAACGCGCGGTCGCGGACGGGTTCCTTTCGTTCCAGCGCACCGACGAGTATCTGCCCTACCGACCGGGTCCGAGATCCGAGCGCACGTTCGCCGAGTTCCAGGCCAACGCCGGCCCGGGCGCCGAGCTCCTGCCCGCGGTCTACGAGGTGTTGGGGCTGCCGAAGCCCGACCCCGCATCGCCCATCCACGTCGACGAGGAGTCGATGTTCGAGCGCTTCCTCCAGGTGTGGCGGCAGGCCCCCGACGAGGACGCGCCGATCCGCGCCGCACGATTGCTGGCACAGGGAGCGCGCGCGGCGATGCTCGGGTGGGCGGATCTCGTCGACGAGCAGGTCGCGGAGCCGGTGCGACAGCGGCTGTTCCGGGGCGAGCTCGAGGAGTTCCCGGACGAGGTGCGGCTCGCGTTCATGGGGGCGACGAACCTCGTGCCCCAGATGTTCACGTGGCTGAGCGCCCGCTATCTCGAGCATCGGAGCGTGAGCGGGATCGTCGAGGGCTTCGAGAGGTTCCTCGCGTCCCGGGGGCTCGCGCCGCCGCCCGCCCCGCAGGAGCCGCCTACGATCGTGTTCGTCGACCTGTCCGGCTTCACCAGGCTCACGAGCGAACGCGGTGACGAGTCCGCGGTCCACGTCGCGGCGTCACTCCAACGCCGGGCGGACGAAGCCGCGAGGAAGCACCGGGGACGACTGGTGAAGCTCCTCGGCGACGGAGCGATGCTCCGGCTCACGGACGCCGGCGTGGGCGTCTCGGCCGCGCTCGAGCTCGTGGAGACGATGAGCGGCGAGGGCGTCTTGTCCTCCCACGCCGGCGTCCACACGGGACCGGTGATCGAGCGCGACCTGGACGTCTTCGGGCAGACGGTCAACGTCGCGTCGCGGATCGCGGACGTGGCGAGCCCGGGCGAGGTGCTCGTCAGCGAGGCGGTCGCGCGGGCGAGCGCCGATGCGGCCTTCGGGTTCGAGGCGATCGGCGATGCGGAGCTCGCCGGCGTTCCCGACCCCGTTCCGCTGTTCCGCGCCAGCCGGGCCGGCGGCGTGCTGGACTGAGATGTGATGGGTCTCTCGAGTGGTCAGGTCGCGGAGCGGGCGGGCGTCGACCGCGACGACGTGGCGAGGCTGGTCGATGTCGGTGTCCTCGTGCCCGATGGAGACGGCACCTTCACGGAAGGCGACGTCAGGCGTGCCCGGCTCTGTCGAGGCCTCGAAGGAGCGGGGCTCCCGATCGAGGCGCTGGTGGAGGCGCTCGATCGCGGGGAGCTGTCGTTCGCCTTCCTGGATCTCCCGGTCTACGACCGCTTCTCGGCCCTCACCTCGAGGACGTTCAAGGACGTGAGCGAACAGGAGGGCATCCCGCTCGACCTCCTCTTGGTCGTGCGCGAGGCGATGGGGCTCGCCCAGGCGGAACCCGACGACCAGGTCCGGGATGACGAGCTCGAGGTCGTGCCGCTGATCCAGCTGCAGCTCTCGAAGGGGTTCGATCCCGCGGTGATCGAACGGTGGCTCCGCGTCTACGGGGACACCCTGCGACGGATCGCGGAGACCGAGGCGGATTGGTGGCGCAACCAGCTCGCGTTGCCCTACCTGAGGTCGGGGATGAACGCGGCGGAGATGCTGCGGGTCACGGCCGAGTGGGGCGCCGAGTTCACCTCGCGGGTCGAGCGAGCGCTGCTGGCCGTCTACCACGCCAACCAGGAGCACACGTGGAACGAGGCCCTGATCGAGGAGATCGAGGAGGCGCTGGATCGCGCCGGACTGCGCAGCCGGATGGAGGTCACCCCGGCGATCTGCTTCCTCGACATCACGGGGTACACGCGGCTGACCGAGGAGCAGGGTGACGAGGCGGCGGCGGAGCTGGCGGCTCGGCTGACGCCGCTCGTTCAGCGGCCGGCCGAGCGCCACGGCGGCAGGGTGGTGAAGTGGCTCGGCGACGGCGTGATGTTCCACTTCCGGGACCCGACCGGCGGCGTCGTCGCCGCGTTGGAGATGATCGACGCGATCTCGGCGGCGGGGTTGCCGCCCGCGCACGTCGGCCTCCACACCGGCCCCGTCGTGTTCCAGGGAGGCGACTACTTCGGGCGGACCGTCAACCTCGCGGCTCGGATCGGGGAGCGGGCGGCGCCGGGCGAGGTGCTCGTCACGCAAGAGATCGTGGATCGCGTCGCGTCGGACGGCATCGTGTTCGAGCCGATCGGCGCGGTGGAGCTGAAGGGCGTGTCCGAGCCCGTCGTCCTCCACTCCGTCACACGGTAACGAGGGTGAGCACCTGAAGGAGCCGACGAGCACGACGGAAGGAGGGTCCCATGACGACGCACCTAGTGGTTGGGCACGGCGAATGGCTGGCGGCCCGGAAGGAGCATCTGGCCAGGGAGAAGGAGTTCACTCGACTCCGTGATCAGCTCAGCAGGGAGCGCCGTGAGCTGCCCTGGGAACTGGTCGAGAAGGATCACATCTTCGAAGGAGAGAACGGCCGGCAGAGCCTCAGCGAGATCTTCGAAGGACGAAGCGAGCTGGTCATCTATCACGCGATGTTCAGCCCGGAGACGGCGGGAGAGGACACGTCGTGGACGACCGATGCCGCGTGCAATGCCTGCTCGTTCTGGATGGACAACTTCAACGGGATCACGGTCCACCTGAACCATCGCGACATCACGATGGCGGCCGTCTCACGGGCGCCGTACCCGAAGATTGCGGCGTACAGGGACCGGATGGGCTGGACGTTCCCCTGGTACTCCTCGGCCGACAGCGACTTCAACTTCGACTACGGCGTCTCCTTCACCCCCGATGAGCTCGAGCGAGGTGAGGTGGAGTACAACTACCGGCCGACCCGGTGGTCGGGGTCGGAGGCGCCGGGGATCAGCGTCTTCCTGAAGGAGGACGAGCACGTCTACCACACGTACTCGACGTACGAGCGTGGCCTGGACATGCTGAACGTCGCCTACCACTACATGGATCTGGTTCCGAAGGGCCGGGACGAGGGCGAAGAAGGAGCGGGGGCCTGGGTCCACCGCCGCGACGAGTATCCGGACTGAACCGACCTGGAACCACGCCTGCGAGCGACCGCGGCCGATAAGGTCGAGGAGCGCGCGATGCCGTTCGGAGACGATTTCCCGCAGGTCCTCGACGCCGCCCGGCTCGGATCCGACTGGGCGTGGGCGACCCTGTACCGCGACCTGGCGCCTTCGGTTCGCGGCTACCTGCGTGCGCGCGGCGCCCCCGACCCCGACGACCTCGTCGGGGAGACGTTCCTCCAGATGGTGCGCGACCTCCCGAGGTTCGAGGGCGGCGATCGCGAGCTCCGTGCGTGGGTGTTCACGATCGTCCACCACCGCCTGCTGGATGCCCGGCGGCGCGAGGCGCGCCGACCGGTCCAGCCCGCCGCCGATGAGGCCCTCGTCCGCGCCGGGGAGGTCGGAGACGTCGAGGACGAGGCGATGGCCGGTCTCACGGTCGCCAGGGTGCGTCAGCTGGTCGGGAGGCTCTCCTCCGATCAGCAGGACGTGCTCCTGCTGCGGCTCTTCGGCGACCTCGCCATCCCCGACGTGGCCACGATCGTCGGCAAGCGCCCAGGGGCGGTGAAGGCGCTCCTTCGTCGGGGTCTCGCCTCGCTCCGACGGGAGATCTCGAGGGAGGGCGTATCCATCTGATGACCGGCGGCGCTTACCCGGATGACATGACACGGTTCCTTCGCCTGAGTGACGAGGACGTGGAGCGCCTGTTCCGGGGCGTGCCGCCCGAGGATGACGAGGACCTCCGGGACCTCGCGTTCTTCCTCACGGATGCCGCGGAGAGTCTCTCCGCCCCCCCGAGCAGCCAAGTCAAGACCGGGCATCTCGCCCAGCTGGCCGAGGTGATCGGGTCCGGCCCGGCCCCGGAACGGCGCTCCACCACGACCGTGCGTGTCGCTCGCCCCGCGGAGAGGAAGAGGTCGATGGTCCGTCGCAGCGTCCGATGGGTCGCCACCGTGGTCGGAGCCGCCGCGAGCCTGGTGCTTCTGACCGGCGCGCTCGCGCTGGCCGGCGTCGACCTGCCCGGCACCGCCACCGAGACCGCCTTCGAGAAGGTCCTCGGTGTGGATCTCCCCCATCAGGATCGAGACGCGGCCGCCGGCGCGGTCGATCCCGCGAAGCTGCCGGCCGATGCGAGCGACACGGCCGTCCGCGTCCTGACCGTGATCCAGGAGTGGTTCGAGGGCGCTCCGTGGTCGGGGTGCGAGTTCGGGGCCCGCGTCTCCCATGCCGCTCGTGGCCTGGAGGGCGAGGCCGACACGTCCCGGTGCGGTGCCTCGGGCTCCGAAAGGGATGCTCCGGGTTCTCAGGGCGTCGGACGGGGCGCCGCGGGCAACGCGGGCGCCGCGGGCAACGCGGGCAACGCGGGCAACGGCCTCGAAACGGCGAACGAGGCGTCGGGCGGCGCATCCTCGAAGGGCGCCGGCGCGGCTGGATCCCACGGCGACGTGGCCGACGACGCGTCCGGCGGTGCGAGCGAGGCCGCCGGAGCGAACGCCGGCTCGTAGCTCGCGCCACGTCGAAAACGTCGGCGTACCTTCACCCGCTCAGGGAGGTGAACCCGCCCACGATCGCCCCGTACAGCACGTGCGCGATCGTGCTGACCACGGGGGTCCCCAGCCCGTAGTTCAGCATCAGGAACCCGGGAGTTTCGAGGAGCGGCGTCGACCTCGCGTCCGACCACGGCGTCCCCATCCGAGGATGCACGAGCGGGAGGAGGATGTTGACGAGCGCCGTCCCGGCGAAGAGTCCGTGCACGAGCCCGAAGAGAGCGCCGAGGAGCCAGCCGCTCCGATCGATCATCAGGAAGATCAGGTAGTAGCCGGACGCGAAGAGCAGCCCGAACGCGAAGTGCGCGAGGTATCCGAGGGCCTTCGCTCGCGATCGATCGTCGGTCAGTGCCGTGCCGAGGAGGAAGGGGAGGTCGACCCTCGTGAGCCCGAACTCGCTGGCCATCCGGAGCACCGTCGTCAGGACGAGGGTTCCCAGGAGACCACCGGCGAGCGCCCCCGGGAAGCTCACCGGCGCCTCCGCTCGGCCTCGCGGATCGAGTCCGCGGCTCCGATCAGGGCCAGGTGCGGGAGGGCCTGAGGGACGTTCCCCAGGAACGCGGCGTCGGCCGGGTCGGCCTCCTCGGCGTAGAGGCCGACGTCGTTCGCGATCTCGACCAGTTGCCGCATCAGGTCCTTCGCCTCTCTCAGGCGGCCAGCTCGAGCCATGGCGTCCACGAACCAGAACGAGCAGGCGAGGAACGCGCCCTCGCCGCCGGCCACGCCGTCCTCACCGGAGTACCGATCCACGAACGCGCCGTCGCGGAGCTCGCGATCGAGCGCCTCGATCGTGGCCGTCATCCTCGGAGCGGTCGGCTCTTCGTATCGAAGCAGCGAGGCAAGGAGAAGGCTCGCGTCGAGGTCCTCCGAGTCCGCCGAGCGGACGTAGCTGTTCAGCCGGTCGGACCAGCAGCGCTCCTCCACGAAGGCGCGGATCGCGTCGCGCTCCTCGGTCCACCGGCGCACGTGATCGGCCGGGATGTGCGATGACGCGCCGAGCGAGATCGCGCGATCGAGGGCGACCCAGCACATCATCTTCGACTGCGTGAAGTGGCGTGGAGCGCTCCGCACCTCCCAGATGCCGGAGTCCGGGCTCGTCCATATCTCGGCCACGAGATCCGCCATCCTGGCCAGTCTGGCGCCGACGTCGCGATCGAGGGAGTTGCGCCCGTTCACGTAGAGCGAGGCGCATTCGAACAGCGCCCCGTAGATGTCCAGCTGGGTCTGTTCCGCGGCCGCGTTGCCGGCTCGCACGGGCCGCGAGCCCTTGTAGCCCTCGAGATCGAGGGTCCGTTCGTCCGCTCGGGGGTCGCCGTCGAGTTGGTACAGGACCCGTAGACGCGGCTTCGTGATCTGGGACGCGCTCATCAGCCACCAGAAGTACGCGCGTGCCTCGTCCGGATATCCCAGCGTGAGGAACGCGTCGAGCGTGAACGCGGAGTCGCGAACCCAGGAGTACCGGTAGTCCCAGTTTCGCTCACCACCGATCTCCTCGGGAAGCGAGGTGGTGGCGGCGCCGGCGATCGCCGCCGACGGCGCGAACACCAGCAGCTTGAGCGCGAGCCCGCTCCGGAGCACCGCGTCCCGGAACGGACCGTCGTACGTCATGGCATCGACCCACCGCACCCAACCGTCTCGCGTGTCGTCGAGGCGAGCCAGGCTCTCCTCACGTCCCGGGATCACGAGCGGCTCCCCCCGAGCCGCCGAGAGGACGATCATCGACGGCGACCCGCCTCGCGTCTCGAACCGGCCGTGGACGCGGTCCCGATCGATCGTGGGCTCCCCCGCGTCGAAGGACCGGATCGCGATGGCATCGGCGCCCGCGCTCGCGACGGCGAAGCCGTCGCGAGCACGGATCTTCGTTGGCGTCGATGCGTACCCGAAGCGCGGCTCGACGCTCCAGCGGATGGGAACCGAGCCCTCAACGCCTTCGACGAACCTGACCAGCTCGCGGAGCGGTGCGAGTCCTCGTCCGGCGAACAGCAGCCCGTCGACGACCCGGACCTCGCCGTCGCTCGTGATGAACGTCGTCTCGAGCAGGTTCGTTTCCGGGAGGTATCGGCGCGTCGCGGTGTACGGGACATCGGGCTCCAGGGCGAACCGGCCGCCCTTCCCCGTATCCAGGATCGCCGCGAATACCGACGGTGAGTCGAGGTCGGGAAGCGGGAACCAGTCGATCGACCCGTCCATCGCGACGAGCGCGACGGTCCGCCCGTCGCCGATCGCCGCGTATTCGCGGATCGGCGCGTAGCCCTTCTCGTCTCGAGTCATCGGGCGGTAGAGCGGCTCCGGCGG
>Ga0299907_10002946_pt1 | contig 10743 bp, 7 predicted proteins | sample RVTome_16_FD_198680 | JGI IMG/M metagenome (GOLD analysis project Ga0299907, IMG submission 198680) | Soil microbial communities from uranium-contaminated site in the Upper Colorado River Basin, Wyoming, United States - RVT152D67 (version 2) ... | reverse complement strand
GGCGGCTACTCGAGCGCGACCTCGACCGGCGCCATGCCGGGGCGCACGTCGAGCTCGACCTCCGCCTTCGGTCGCTCGAGGCCCGATGCGGGGTGGAAGACGAGGGCTGCGCGGTAACGGCCGGGGACGAGCAGGAGCTCACGCGACACCGCTCCGTCGGATCCCATGACCACGTCCTCGCGATTGTCGATCAGGAACCGCCCATGGTCGTTGGAGACCTGCACGTGCAGCCGGTCGCGGGTTGTCCTGGGCCCGGTCTGAACCTCGCCCGGTCGGCCGGCGACGCCGGCGGGGACGCGCGCGCGCAGCAGGACCGGGACCGGATCGGAGAGCGACACGCGCCCGACGTCGCGCCGCTCGCCCGGCGCCAGTGTCCACGCCCCGAGCTCCGTACCCATCGGGTAGCGCGGGTGGCGCGAGCGCAGCGTAAGGACGCCGGCGGGCAGCGGCTCCAGTCGGAAGCGGCCGTCGTCGTCGGTCTCGGCGGGGTGTGCCCACGGCCAGCCCTCGAGCTCGTAGCGGAAGCTCGCCCGCGCGAGCGGGACGCCGCTGGCGTCGGTCCAGACGCCGGCGAGCTCCGCCGTGCGTACCTCGTCGCTCGAGAGTTGCAGAAGGAGCTCGCGCCCCGCCGCAAGGACACCCTCGCGGCGCGCCGCGGGGAGGCCGACGTCCTCTGCGTTCGACGACGGCCTGTGCATCGTGAGGGCGTGCACGTCCAGCCCCATGCGCTGCACGACCGCGCGGCCGGCGGAGTCGGTCCGCCCCGCGTCGCGCGCGCGCGGGTAGTTCCCCTCGGGCGTCGCCACGATGAGCCAGCCCTCGAGCGGCTCGCCCTCCGGCCCGAGCAGGCGTACGGCCTGGTCGATTCCGACCGGCACGACCGGGTTCCACGTCGCGGATTCGCCCGCGACCAGCTCGAGCTCGGCGCGCACGAGCTCGACGCCGCTCGCCGCGCGCACGCGCAGGTCGTAGTCGCCGGGCAGGAGCCCCGCGAGCTGGAAGCGCCCATCCGCATCCGTCTCGACGCGGACGTCGAAGCCGAAGGGGCCGAGCTCGTCCTCGACCTGGCCTAGCTCCTGCGTGCCCTCCCACTCGGCCTCGACCATCATGGCCTGAGGCGCGTTACCCGCCTCGTCCAGCACGCGCCCCGCCACCGTCGCGGCGCGGCGCAGCCGGAGCTCCACCTGGGGCGTCGCGTCGTCGACGACGTCGAGCACGAGGTACGCGATCTCCTCCGCCGCCGGGTCGAGCGGCCGCGCGAGCAGCGTCGCGCGGCCGCGCGGCACCTCGCGCGACTCGAACCGTCCCTGCTCGTCGGCGCGGACGAAGCTGGCCTCGAGGTCGGCGGGCTTCCCGCCCCTCCTGCGCTCCCGCGGCGGCTCGTGGTCGTCGAGCTCGCGCGCGTCCTCGTCGACCGCGATCCCGACGAGCGCGAACGGCACCGGCGTGTCCTGCTCGTCGACGACGCGGCCGGCGAGCCGGTAGCCGCGCGAGCCGAGCTGGAGCTGCACCGCGACCTCCTCGCCCGGCGAGCCGTCGACTCGACCGCGCCGGCCGGTCTCGGAGAGCTGCCACCCCTCGGCGCGCGCCACCAAGTCCGTCCCCGGCGCGACGTCGGCGAGCTCGAACCTCCCATCCTCGTCGGTGCGGGCGACGCGCTGCAGGAACTCGTGGTGCGCGGGGTTCAGGCGGTGGACGACGGCGCCCGCGACGGGACGCCCCTCGCGGTCGACGACGCGGCCGGCGACGCGCACCCCGGCGGGGAGGGCGAGGTCGAGCAGCGCGTCTCCCGCGACGCTTACGCGCCCCTCGAGACCCCCTCGGTCGAGGTGCACCGCGTACTCGCCGCGCTCGAGCCCTTCGAAGCGCGCCTCGCCCGCTGCGTCGGTGAGCGCTTCGCGGCCGAGACCGGCTCGCCCGAGAGGCCGCGCGTACACGCCCGCGCCCTGCACGGGCTCGCCCGTCGGCTCGCGTCGCACGCGGACGAGGAGCGCACCGCCCGTGACGGCCTGCACCGCCGACCGCTCGCCGTCCGCCGCCTCGCGCGCGAGCTCCACGACGGCGACGGTGGGCGGCGGCTCTCCGGGCGCGACCTCCGCGGCCGCGGCGGTCTCGATCCGCGCCACCGCGTCCTGCGCCGCCGGGGTCCCGTCTCCGCCGAGCGTGAGCGCCACGCCCACGACGATCGCCAGCGCCCCCACGACCGTCGCCACGATCACGGGCGTCACGGCGATCGACGCTCCGCCCGAGGCGGCTGGCGCCGCGACCGACGCCGCGCGCTCGAGCACCGCGGTGCGCAAGGCACCGAGGCCCCGGCCTGGATCGAAGACGACCAGGGCTGGCGCGAAGGACGCGGGCAGCCTGCGCCGGAGCTGATCGCGACCCCGCTTGAGCTGCATCCGCACCGCGCCCGGCGAGCGGTCGAGGGCGTGCGCGATCTGCGCCGGCTCGAGGCCGTGCAGGAGCCGGAGGAGGAGCACGCCGCGGTAGGGCTCCTCGAGCCCCTCGACGGCGCCCGTGACGGTGCTCAGCACCTCCTCCGCTTCGGCGGCGTCCTCGGGGCGAGTCGGCTCGGGGCCCCTGTCCGGCGCGAGCCGCGACTCCGCCTCCAAGCGCCGGCCCTCGCGGCGGCGCAGGTCCGCGGCGCGGCGCGCCAGGATGCCGGTCAGCCAGGGCGCGAGCGGCCGCGCCGCGTCGAAGCGATCGGCGTGCCGCATCGCCTCCAGGAAGGTCTCCTGCACCAGGTCCTCGGCACGCGACCAGTCGCGCGAGAGGTGCCCTGCCACGAGGAGCAGCCGCGGCGCGAGTGCGTCGAACACGCGCGCCAGCGCCTCGGGATCGCCCTTCTCGCGAAAGCGGAGGAAGTCGCGGGTCTCGTCGGTGATCTCCATGCCCCTCTTTCGCTCGAGGCCCCGCTTCCGTCACGGATTGGCGGCTTCCAGGCGGGCAGGAGCCTCGAGCAGCCCAGCGAGGATAGCGCTCCTCCGGCGCACGGGACGACCGGAGCGGCTCGATGCCAGAAGGCGTTCACTCCGTGCGCTTCGGCGATCTCACCTGGGTTCCGTGGGGCGACAAGCGGGGCGCGGGCGGCGGCGGAGGAGGCGGCTCGGTAACGATCCTCGCGCTGGGGACGATCCAAGTTGGACCGCACGGCCAGGTGTGCGCGCGCGGGGGAACCGGCGGGGAGGTGAGAACACGAACTACGTCGACCGCGTCGGCGGCGGATCCGGTGGCGGCTCGGGGGGACACGTGATCCTGCACAGCGCAAGCAAGATCGACCTGTCGACGAGCACGGGCGTAGCGCTCCTGGCGACCGGAGGCGAGGGTGGCGCAGGGAAAGGCAACACCGGCGGAGCCTATTACCATTCGACTGGCGTCAAGGAGCTACTGCCGCACAACGATGCCTGTCCGCCGGGCTATCCGGCCGCGGGGGCGAATTCGTGCAAGGGCCACGTGGACGGCGCCGGCGGCGATGGCGGTCTCGGCATCGTGCAACTGCACGCTCCCGGCGGGCCGGCGAGCATCCTGCTTCCCGCTGGCGTCACGCTGGACGAGATCTCGAAGCCGCTGCCGGTCTGCTGGAACTCGGGCTGCTACCTCCTGCCCTTGACCAGCGCACGGCGCGGAGAGGGCTCGGTCGAGACGGGGCTGGCGACTTCCGAGCTCGAGGTTGCGCCTCGCCGTCGCGTCCTGATCGACGCCCAGCCTGGAACCCTGTATGCCGACCTCCAGCGCCTACTCGACGTGGTGATCGCAACCGGCTTCACCGATATCACCTTCGTCGGGCACTAGACCGTAGCGCCGGAGGTTCCCTTGGCGGCTCCGGATGGCCAGCCTGCGAGCCCGGATCCCGTTTCCGGCGAGTTGGGCACGCCGCTTCTCGCGATTCCCGTAGACTGGAATGCGTCCTCGCGGCTCTCCAGGGAGCACGCGGCGCGTCCGCGGGCCGTGGAGAGCGCGGCACGCAAGGCTGTGCTCGGCTGCACCGTGGGGGCCAGATCCCCAGAGCACCCGCGGGTGCGGAGGAGTACGGCATGCACTCCACCTGTTCGCTGATCATCGGCGCGTTGGCGCTCTTCGCTCCCGCTGCGGGCGCGCAAACCCTGCTCTTCACCGAGCCCGGCGACGCCGCCGGCGATTGGGCCGGCGGTGCGGTCGCCTTCGTGGGCGACGTGGACATGGACGGAGCGGTGGACTTCGCGATCGGCTCGCCGCTCAACGACGTCGGAGGCAGTAGTGCCGGCATGGTCCGCGTCTATTCGGGGCGCACGCGCCAGCCGCTCCACACGTGGTACGGCGGCGCGAACAACGAGCGCTTCGGCCGCTCGATCGCCGGCGCCGGCGACACCGACGGTGACGGACACGCCGACGTCCTGGTCGGCGCATCGGGCGGGAACTACGCGGACGTCCTCTCGGGTCGGACGGGATTGCAGCTCTACCGCCTGACCGCCTCGGGCGGTTCGTTCGGGTGGTCGGTCGCGGGCGGCGGCGAGGTGGATGGCGATGGGTTCGCGGACCTCCTCGTGGGCGCTCCGAAGGACTCCAGCGGTGGCTCGAATGGAGCCGGAGCGCTGCACGTGTTCAGCGGAGCCGGCGGCGCGCCGATCCGCACGCACCTGGGCACCACCTGCGGCAGCTCGCTGGGCTGGTCAGCCTCCTTCTACGGCGACGTCGACGGCGACGGGCGCGACGAGTACGCCACGGGGCTCGTCTCCTCGATCGGATGCAGCCCGATCCCCAGTGTGCACGCCTACGTCGGAGCGACGGGCGCGCTGCTGTGGACGAACTCGGCGGGCGCCTGGTACGACCAGCTCGGCTACTCGCTGGCATCGCTCGCCGACGTGACCGGGGACGGCATCCCCGAGGTCCTCGCGGGGGCACCCCAGGATCCCGGCGTCGGCTGCGGCCCCTGCAACGGCAAGGGGTTCGTGCGCCTGCTCGACGGCGCCTCCGGCGCCCAGCTCTGGCAGGTCAACGGCGTCTTCATCTATTCCGGACTGGGGATCGACGTGACTGCGATCGGCGACCTCGACGGCGACGGGTACGAGGACCTCGCGACGAGCCAGCCCGAGTCCGACGGCGGCGGCGGCTCCACCCGCCCCGTCCAGCTGCGCAGCGGCGTGAGCGGAGCCCTGCTGCTCGAGATCCCTCCGCCGCTCTTCGACGACGGCTTCGGCCGCGCCCTCGCTGCGGGCGACGCCAACGACGACGGCCTGCGCGACCTGCTGATCGGAACGCCCCGCGACGACGCCGCCGGCACGGACTCCGGCGCGACCTACGCCTACACGAGCGTCCTCGAGGTGCTCGCCTATTGCACGGCCAAGCCGAACAGCCAGGGCTGTACCCCCTCGATCTTCTCGACCGGCACACCGAGCCTCACGACCACCAACTTCCGCGTCAGGGCGAAAGACGTGCTCAACCAGAAGTTCGGCCTGCTCTTCTGGAGCCGCAAGCCGCGCGCGACCCCCTTCCTGGGCGGCTACCTCTGCGTCGAGCCGCCCCTGGTGCGAACCCCCGTCCAATCCAGCGGAGGCAACCCGCCGCCGGACGACTGCTCGGGCCAATTCTCCTTCCATGTCTCGACGCCCTACATGAACGCCCAGGGCATCGCGCCGGGCGACCAGATCTACTGCCAGTACTGGTACCGCGACCCGGCGCAGGCAATGGGCACCGGCCTCACGGACGGCTTGGCCTTCCGCGTCCTGCCGTAGGCTTGGTGGCCGTCGGCGTCCCGAGTTGATTCGAGGTTGACTGGGCCGGCGAGCACTTCGCGAGTTCCTCGCCGTGGGGCGTGGCGAGGTGGAGGCTCTCCTACGGTCGGATCTCCTGGATGCCGCCCGGCTCCAGGACCCACAGGAAACGCCGCACCTCGATCTCGCCCTGCATCAACAGGAAGGTGTGCTCGCCCTCCGGGGCGCGCGCCACGCCCGAGCGGCCCTCGCGGAGCACGAGCCCAGGCGTGGCGACGGTGTGGTTCTCGAGCTGGACGAACAGCGGGGCGCGCCGGCCTTCCGGATCGAGGCGGCCAACGGCGTCGGCTTCCAGCGGGTCGCGCAGGACCACGCGGAAGCTGCACGACACCTCGACGGCGATCTCGAGCGCCTCGAGGTCGGCCGCTCCGTCCAGTTGGACGTGCTCGGCGAGCGCCAAGTCGCTGCCGGTGACGACCAGGAAGGAACCGCGGACATCGACGCCGGGGAAGTGGAATCGTCCGTCGCCGTCGGTTGCCACGCTGCGATCGGAGAAGACGTGCACCGGCGCGGGCGGCGACAGGGGCGAGCGCTCCCAGCCTGCGGTGGGGCGCGGCGTCGGGCGTTCCCACCGGATGCGGCGGCCGAGCGCGAGCGTGTGGCCGGCGAGCGGCTTGCCTCCGCGCGAGACAACGCGCCCCATCAGGCTTTTCAGGTCCGCCCCCGGCTCCAACCTGAGGACGAGACCGGTGTCTCCGCCGCGCGCGAGCCGCGGCTCGGCGCCGGCCAGCGTGTCGGGCGCCAGGGCGAACACCGCGTACTCGCGTGGCAGGAGCCCGGCGAGCTCGAAAGCCCCGCTCGCATCGGTGACGTCCTGGACCGAGCGGTCCCACGGTCCACTCCCGACTCTGCCCGAGACCAGCTTCTCCGCCGTGGCCTCCTCTTCCGTCGACGCGCCGCCGCGCTCGAGGACGACGCGCCCGAAGTACGTGGTATCCGGAGTCCACACGGCGACGCCGGGCGCCGGGTCGCCTCGCGCATCGAGGACCCGCCCTTGGATCGAGAGCGGCTCGCCGCCGAGCTGGAGCACGAGCGGGCGCGCCGGATCGACGCCTTCCGCTGCGGCATGCCATTCGAACTCGGACTCGACGGGCAGATGGCCCTGCTTGGCCGCCGCCACGGTTCCGCCGACCTGCAGCGTCCCCAGAGCCAGGACGAAGCGTCCCTGCGGATCGCTGCGCACGGAGACCGCGCCGAGCGACACGAAGGCGTCCTGCACCGGCGCGCCCTTCGCGTCCAGCACGAGCCCGTGCAGGGCACGACCCTCGCGGGCTGCAGGCTGCAGAACGAGCTCGATGTCCCGTCGCGACACGGCCTGCAGCTCCATCCGCGCCGTGGCGTAGCCATCGCGCTCGGCCTCGAGGTGAGCCCCCTCGACGAAGCCGACCGCATCGAGGACGAACTCGCCCGCGGCACCCGTGCGCGTCTCCGCGAACGGCAGCAGCAGGTGCACCGTCCGTCCGGCGGTGCCGGGCATGGGAACGAAGTCCGACTGGAGGAACGAGCCATCCCGTGTGACCCGCACCGCCGCCCCCTCGATCGGAGAGCCCTCGACGTCGAGCACGCGCCCGCCATAGGCGCGCAGTGGCGCGACGACGACGAGCGGCGGCTCCGGCGGCAGGGTGCCCTGGAGGAAGGGCCGCGCGATGGCGGCGAACCGCTCGCTCTCGACCGAGAGTCGGCCTCGGCCGTCGGGAAGCGGCATCTCGAAGCTGCCGTCCGCGGCCGAGGTCCACGCGAGCGCGCCGTTCGCGCGGCGGAAGGCGTCGCCTTGCTCCTGCTCGAAGACGACGGACACGCCCGCCACCGCCCGTCCGTCGAGCTCGCGCACCCAGCCGTGCAGCACCTCGGCCTGCACTCCCGTCGAGGTGGAGGGCGGCTCCGTGGCAGCGATCACCGGATGCCGCGCCGTGGCCGCGGGCTCGGGCCCCTCTGCCTCCCCGGCCGCGCCGTCAGGGCCGCTGCGCTCGAAGGCGACCTCGGGAAGCGCGCCGGGACCCGCGGGCGCTGGCTTCTCGGGCTGCGAGAGAAGCACGAAGACCAGGGCGAGCCCGGCCGCCGCGGCGACCGCCGACGAGATCGCGAGCTTCGCGGACAGCAGGGTCGCAGAACCCAGCACGACGTCGACTGCGCGCCTCGTCGCCAGCGGAAGCAGGGCGTGCATCCAGCTCGAGCGGTCGCCGCGGCACTCGCGGTCGAGCGCCGAGCGCAGACGAGCGAGGCCGCGCTCGATCCTCGAGTAGACGGTCTTGACCGGGATGGAGTCCGCGCGCGCGATCTCACGGGGCGAGAGACCATGCAGGAAGCGCCGGGCGATGACCGAGCGGTAGGGCTCGTCCAGGCCATGCACCAGCTCCACGAGGCGGCGGTGAAGCGAGAGCTCCGCCGCCACCGACGAGGCCGAGGGCGAGGGCGCCGCCGCCTCGAGCTGCGACTCGCGCGCTGCACGGCGGTCGCGGCTGCGGTGCTCTTCGCGCACGCGGTTACGCAGGACGCTCGCGAGCCAGCCCCGCAGGGCTCTGGCCGAGGGCCGGGCCTTCGTCGAGAGCGCCCGCACCAGCGTGTCCTGCACGGCGTCCTCGGCCAAGTGCGAGTCCCGGACCAGGCTCCGGGCGAGGCGCCGCAGCCAGACGAGCTCGTCCGCGAGCGCGCGGATGCTCGCGGCGGAGGTCCTGCTCGGATCGTCCATGCGGATGTCAGGATGCCGCTCGGGGGTGCGATTCCCCGGGATTCTCGCATTGCCTCCCGCGCCCGGCGCGGGTACGGCGATCGGCGGCGGTGGAGGGAGGAACGACTCACCAGGCGGTGAGTCGACCGTCGTGACGTGGGCGGGCACCAACAGTTAGTGAAACGTGCACCCCGTCTGGGAACGGTTTACTGCCGCCTGCGCTCCTCGGCGGACACCTGAAAGGCGGCCAGTCGTGACCGGCTCAAACCCGGCCAGTCGAGCAGGCGCTCGAGAGGGCGGCGTTCGCCAGGCGATGGGCGGAAGACAGCCCGCGAGGCCAGGAGCGGGGGCCGATGCATCGCGAGGCCATGTTTCGCTCTGGGAGCCCGGTCTCGGCGAGCAAAGGGTGGCTCCGCATGGCCGAACTGGGGGCCTCGTTTTTCCAGGCACCTTCCCGGAAGCCTGCCAGGCGCCCGGAGCGAAGCGTGCCGCGCGCACCCCTCCAGTTTTCCAGCCGCTCGGGGGTGGCTCCGTTTGGCCGAACTGCGGGTGGCTCCGACCAGCCGAGCCTTGACAGCGAGACGTACGTCGCGGACGAGCGGGAGGCGCGGTCCGGCGACGACGGACGCGGGTAATGAGCCAGGACGGGTCCAACGGCAGGCCGGCGCCTGCGATAGGTTCCATGTTCGCGCCGCGGAGGCGAGTTGGAAGCGTGGTAGTCGGTGGGAATCCCGCCCTGCCCGGAGAGCCGCGGGACACCGGATTCATGCCCCGCTCCACGAAGGCCCATGCCGACCTCGGATCCGGTGAGACAGCGAGCGGTACCTACCCGGCGAACTCGAGCTCGGGCGACGCGCGCGCGGACGTGCCTCGAAGCGAGCCCGGCGGCGCCCCGGAGCTGAGCGGGGCTCGCGAGCCGCTGGCGAGCGGTGAGCATTCGCGGAGCCTGCGATCCTTCCCGCGCGCGAATCGGCTAGAGTCCACGCCCGGGCCGCTTCGCCATGGCCCTGTCCGCTCGATCCCACCCGATCGCGCCGCCTCGGCGCGGGAAACCTCTCGAGGTCCCATGAAGTCAGCCGTCCTCCCTCTGCTCATCGGTACCGCCCTCGCTTCGGCCAGCTGCAACAAGGCGAGTGAAGCGCATGAGACTCCGCCGGCCCTCACTGTGCTCAACGTGGAGCAAATCGAGAAGCTCCTGCCCTTCATGGTCGAGCTGAAGAAGAGCGGTCCCATGGGGCGGGAGACCATCACGAGCCAGCTCGCGGACGGCCGCACGTTCGTGCAGCTCGTGAACTCGCAGGCATACACGTTCAAGGTCTGGATCGACTCCGAGCACCATCCCGTGACGCCGACGAAGGACGGACAGCCCTCGACGATGGCTCTCCGGCCACAGCAGCAGACCGGCACCATCGAGATCCGCTGCATTGGTGGCTGCGTCCCGAACACCTCCGGCGGAGAGCCCTGCGTCATCCACGGATGCGAGCCGGTGGACAATGCCTGCGGCTGCACGCCGATCGATTGCCCCGGCTGCATGTCCGCCGGATGCCTTCCCGGAGGGTCCGGAGCGCTCACCGGGACGCTGATCATGGCCTGAGCGGACAACCACCAGCCGAAGTGGGTCCCCCAGCCGGCCTGCCAACTCACCGGAACCGACGCCAACGCCTACGCCATCCTGGGCCGCGCGTTGAAGGCACTCCGCGACTCGGGCTGGACCAAGGAGGAGCGCGACGCCTTCCTCGCGGAGGCGACCAGCGGCGACTACGACCACCTGCTCGGGACGGTGATGGCGTACCTCGACGTGGAGTAGGCGCGGCCCGCAGCGGAGCGCGGCTCCAACCGGGTGCTTGCCGAAGTAGACTCGATCGAGCATGGCCCGCGCGTTGACGATCGTCGCTCTCGGAATGGCCGCCGCCGCACTCGTGGTGGCCACCCTGGCGCTGCGCACTCTCGGGCGCCCTGCACCTCTGCCCGCGTCGCCGGCGGCGGCCGACGTGGCGATCGAGCCTTCAGTCCTGGCGCGCCTCGACGCCTTGGACCAGGAGATGCGCTCGTTGCGGTCGCTCGTCGAGGGGCTTCGCGCATCGCTCGAAGCCGGGGAGATAATGGCGGTGGTCGCGGATAGCGATCCTTCTGCCAAGGATTCCCTGCCCGCCAAGGCGTTCCTGGAGCAGTATCGCCCGCTGATCCGACAAGTTATCGAGGAGTCGGAGAACGAGCGCTTCGAGGAGACTGTGCGCATCGAGGTTGAGCGGGCCGTGCAGTCCTTGGCAGGGGACATGGGGCACATCCTCGACCCGAGCGACCTTGCCCTTCTCGAGCCCATAC
>Ga0299907_10002945_pt1 | contig 10743 bp, 7 predicted proteins | sample RVTome_16_FD_198680 | JGI IMG/M metagenome (GOLD analysis project Ga0299907, IMG submission 198680) | Soil microbial communities from uranium-contaminated site in the Upper Colorado River Basin, Wyoming, United States - RVT152D67 (version 2) ... | reverse complement strand
CGGCTTTTCGAGCTTTGTTGCCATAGGCGACGAAACAGTTGGACGAGGGCAGGCATCTGGTAGTTCGCGTTTAGGCCGCTGGGACTAGGCAGGACCCATACCGCGGCGCCTTCGAAGGGCTCGGCCTGCGGGCCGAGTTTCGCGTCGGGGCAGCCGAAGGCATGCCGGTAAGCCCCCATACCGAGAAAAGCCACGACGCGCGGGCGATACCGGCGCACCTTGCGCGCCAGCTGTTTCCGGCCGGCGACGAACTCCGCGGGGGTCAGCTCGTCGGCGCTGGCCGTGGCGCGGCCCACCAGGTTGGTCAGCCCATAGCCGCCTCGCAGCAGTTCGTCCTTCTCCGAAGGGTGCAGCAGGCGGGGCGTGAAGCCCGACCGGTGCAGCGCAGGCCAGAACCGGTTGCCGGGGCGCGCGAAGTGGTTTCCGGTGGCTGCCGAATACAAGCCCGGGTTGATGCCGCAGAACAGCACCCGCAGGCCGGGCGCAATGACGTCCTTAAGACGTTTCCGGCGGGCGGCCTCGAGCGCCGCGCGGTCAGGCCGGGCGCAGGATGTAGCCGCCCGACTTCTCGTCCGGCTCAAGCTTGATCAGCCCCTTTTCGCCGGCTTCCTCGAGCAGATCGGAGAAGGCGCGGAAGCCGTAATAGGTCTCGTTGAAGCCGGGGTGTCTGCGCTTGAGCGCCTGCTTGACCATCGAGCCCCAGATCTTCTCGTCGGCGCCGCGCTCGGCGACCAGCGCCTCCAGCGTGCTCAGCATGAGGTCGAAGGCCTCCTGCTTCTTGTCCTGGCCGGCAGGCGCGGATTCCTTGCGCTTCTTGGCGGCGCGGCGCTTCTGCTCGTCCTGGCGCACCAGGTCGTCGTAATAGATGAACTCGTCGCAGTTGTTGATCAGCAGATCGGAGCTCGAGTTCTTCACCCCCACCCCGATCACCGTCTTCGCGTTCTCGCGCAGCTTCGACACCAGCGGCGAGAAGTCCGAGTCGCCGCTGACGATGACGAAGGTGTCGACATGCTCCTTGGTGTAGCAAAGATCGAGCGCGTCGACGACCATGCGGATGTCGGCCGAGTTCTTCCCGGACTGGCGCAGGTGCGGGATCTCGATCAGCTCGAAGGAGGCCGAGTGCATGTCCGCCTTGAACTCCTTGTAGCGCTCCCAGTCGCAATACGCCTTCTTCACCACGATGGAGCCCTTGGCCAGCAGCCGCTCCAGCACCTTCTCCATGTCGAACTGGGCGTACTTCGCCTCGCGCACGCCCAGCGCGATGTTCTCGAAGTCGCAAAAGACGGCGAGGCTAGCCTCGGAATTTGCCATGTCAGCTTTCGTTGTGGGGCGATTGCGGCGAGTGCACTGCCGCGGCACCCGAACGGCTGCGTTCGCGGCGCTGCTCGCGCCAGTTCTCGAGCAGGGAATAGGCCGACGGCACCACCACCAGGGTGAGCAGGGTCGACGTGATCATGCCCCCGATGACGGCGATCGCCAGCGGCGCGTTGGTTTCGGCGCCTGCGCCCAGGCCGATCGCCGCGGGCGCCAATGCCAGAATCAGGGTGAGCGAGGTCATCAGCACCGGGCGCATGCGGATCGGGCAGGCGTCGGCCAGCGCCGCATCCACGCCCATGCCCTGCGCGCGGCGCTGGTTGGTGAGGTCCACGAGCAGGATGGAGTTCTTCGCCACCAGCCCGATCAGCAGCACCAGGCCGATCATCGAGAAGATGTTGAGGCTGTGCCCGAACAGCCAAAGCGCGATGACGCCGCCGATCACCGCCAGGGGCACCGCGATCATGATGAGCAGCGGCTGCAGGAAGCTGTTGAACTGGCTGGCGAGCACCATGTAGAGCAGGATGATGGCGAGCGCGAAGGTGAACACGGCGGCGGCGCTGGTCTTCTCGAGCTGCTCCGCCTCGCCGATGAAGGTGACGCTGTAGCCGATCGGCAGGCTTTCCCCGGCCGCCTGGCGCACCCTTTCCACGGCGGCGCCGAGCGGCAGCGTGGGCGTGGCGTAGAAGCTGGCGGCGTACTGCAGGTCGAGGCGCGCTATCACCGCAGGCCCGATGGTCTCGCGGAACCGTGCCACGTTGTCGAGGCGAACGAGCTGCCCGTTGCGGTTGCGCAGGTAGATCTTGCTCAGGTCGGCCTGCTGCCGGAACTCGCCTTCCTTCGCCTTCACGCGCACGTCGTAGCGCTCGCCGTCGCCCGGCTGGTCGTTGTATTTCGCGATGTCGACGCCGCCGGTGAGCATGTTCACCGCCAGGGCGACGTCCGCAGAGGTCAGGCCGAGGGCCGCGGTGCGCACGCGGTCGGGCTCGAGCACCAGCTGCGGCAGCTCGAGCTGCAGGTCGCTGTCCATGCGGCCGATTTCCGGGTCGGCCTGCAGCTCGTCTTGCAGCGCGGCGGCGACGCGCCCCATCTCCTGCAGATTCGGCCCGCGCACCACGAACTGCAGCGGCTCGGTGCGCTGGCGCGGCGCGAGGCCTGGCGCGCGCGGGAAGGCGCGTACGCCGGGGATCTGGGCGAGGTCGCGGCGCAGCAGCTCGAGCACCTGCTGCTGCGAGCGCTCGCGCTCGGCCCTGGGCTTCATGCGCACCACGACGGTGGCCTGGCTCACCTGGGCCGCCGACCCCAGGCCGATGACGCCGTAGACCGTTTCCACTTCCGGATAGCGCCCCACCATCTGCTCCGCCTCGGCGAGCTTGCGCTCCATGTAGTGGATCGAAGCCCCGGCGGGGGCGCGCATGCTGATGAAGAACTTGCCCTCGTCCTGCTGGGGGGCGAGCTCCACCGGCAGTGCGCGGAAGAAGTACACCGAGGAGAGCGTCGCCAGAAGCGCCGCGGCGAGGACCAGCGTGCGGTGGCCGAGCGCCCAGCCGAGGCTCGCGCGGTAGCCGGCGTCCGTGCGCTTGAAAAAGCGCTCGAGCGCCCAGTACACGCGGCCGTGCTTGTCGCTCACCTCCAGAAACCGCGAGCAAAGCATGGGCGTGAGCGTGAGCGAGACGAACAGCGACACCAGCACGCCGAAGGTCACCACCACGGCGAACGAGCGCAGGAACTGCCCCAGGATTCCGGAGACGAAGATCACCGGCGCGAAAATGGCGGCGAGCGAGAAGCTGGCGGCGATCACCGCGAAAGTCACCTCGCCGCTGCCGCTCACCGCGGCCTTGACGCGGTCGGGCTGGAGGTGCTCGCGATGCCGGAAGATGTTCTCCAGCACCACGATCGCGTCGTCCACCACCACGCCGATGAGCAGCAGCAGCGCGAGCAGGGTGACGGAGTTGAAGGTATAGCCGAAGAAATACATCACCGCGATGGCGCCGAGCAGCGAAACCGGGATCGAGGTGGCGATGATCAGCGTCGAGCGGAAGCTCTTCAGGAACAGCCACACGATGAGCGCGGCAAGCAGCGTGCCCTCGACCAGATGGCGCTTCAGCGAGTCCACCATCTCGTCGATGAACAGGGCATCGTTCTGGATGACGTGCAGCGCCATGCCCGGCGGCAGCTGCGGCTCGATCTCCTCTGCGACGCGCCGCTGCACCGACTCGATGATCGCCACGGTGTTGGTGTTCGGCACCTTGACCACGCCGATGCCCACCGTCGGCTTGCCGTTGGCGCGCGCCAGCTGCCGGAAATCGTTCAGCCCGTCCTCGATCTGGGCGATGTCGCGCAGCCGCACCGGCGCGCCGTCCTTGTAGCCGACGATCATCGCACCCAGGTCGTCGAGCTTGTGAAACTCGAGGTCGAGCTTCACCAGGTGCTCGGTCGACTGCCCGGTAAGGAAGCCGCCGGAGAACTGGATGTGCTCCTTGCGGAAGCCGTCGGTGATGTCCTGCGCCGCGACGCCGTAGGCGGCCATCCGGGCGGGCAGCAGGTCGACGCGGATCGTGCGGTCGCGGCGCCCGCCGATGCGCACCTCGCCCACCCCATCGATGGTCTCGAGCCGCTTCTTGATGATGTTCAAGGCGTACTGGTTGAGCTGCTGCTGCGTGCGGTCGCCCTGCAGCGCCATCCAGAAGATCGGCGAGCTGTTGGTCTCGACCTTGGCCACTACCGGCGGATCGGCGTCCTCGGGCAGCCGGCGCAGCACCTGGTTGACCTTGGCCTGGACTTCCTGGAAGGCCACGTCGATCGGCTTGGCCAGATCGAAGGTAATCGCCACGCTCGAGGTGCCGGGCGAGGAAGTCGACTGGATGTGCTCGATGCCGGGCACACTGTTGACGGCGGTCTCGATGAGGTTGGTGATGGACGCGTCGATGACTTCCGGGTTGGCGCCGCGCTGCACGGTGGTCACCGAGATCACCGGAAACTCGATATACGGCAGCTTGTCGACGCCGATCCTCTGGTACGCGATCAGCCCGAACAGGATGAGCACCGCGTTCAGCATGAACGCAAGCACGTGCCGCCGGATGGAAACCTCGGGCAGGTTCACTTGGCCTTGCCCATGGGCGCGGCGGCCAGCGTCACCGCGGCGCCGTCCGAGAGGAATCCCGCGCCGTCGGTGGCGATGACTTCGCCGGCCGCCAGCCCGCGCGTGATTTCCTGCAGGCCGTCCTGCCGCAGCCCGGTTTCGACCACGCGCTGCGCCACCCGCTGGTCCCCGACGACATACACCACCTTGCCGGCCGGGCGCAGCACCACGCTTTGCTCCGGGACCATGAGTGCGTTCTCCTTGACGCCGATTACGACCCGCGCGTTGACGCTGCCGCCGCCGCGGAACGCGCCGTCGTCGCTGTCGAAGCGCGCAATGGCGTCGAGCGCGCGGTTGCCGGCGTTCACCGTCGGCTTGATCTCATCGATGCGCGTCTCGACCGACTTGCCCGGCGCGGCGGGGGACTCCAGGCGTACCTTGAGCCCCGGGCGGATGCGGTTGGCGGCGCTTTCCGGGAACAGCAGATGCGCGCGCATGCGGCTCATGCCCACCAGCGTGAACAGCGGATCGCCCACCTTCACGTAATCGCCCGAAGCCACGACCTGCGATTCGATCTCCCCGTCGATCGGCGCCAGGACCCGGGTCTTGCCCAGGCTGCGGCCGGTGGACTCGGCGCGCGCGCGCGCGGCGCTGATCTGCTCGCGCAGCACGGTGCGCTGCGCCAGCGCCTCGTCGAGGGCGTTCTGCGAGATGAAGCCCTGCGCCACCAGCTTCTGCTGGCGTGCCACCACGCGCTCCTGGTTCTCGAGCAGCGCCTGCAGCCGCTTCACCTCGGCCTGGTCGGCGCGCGACTGGATGCGGAAGTCCTGCGCGTCGATCTCGGCCAGCAGGTCGCCGCGCTTGACCTTCTTGCCGGTAAAGCCGGCCACGCGCGTCACGCGCCCGGCGACCTCGGCGCCGATTTTCGGGTCGAGCGCATTCTCGAGCGAGCCGACCACTTCCTCATAGATCTCGACAGTGCGCGGCTGCGCCGGCGCCGCGGCGATCAGCACCGCGCGCGCGCCGGCCGCGCGCTTGCCCGCCGCCGCCTTGCCGTCCTTGGCGGTGCGGCCGTCGGCGATGATGTAGGTGCCCAGGCCCGCGGCAGCCACCAGCCCGACGAGCGCGGCGGCAAGGGTAAGGCGGCGGCGGCTGGACGCGGTCATGGGCGGGCGATTGTCAGGCCGGAACGCGCTCGAGGGCAAACAGCTGCTGCACCGATTCGCGGCTGCGCACCAGGTGGGCCCTATCGCCCTCCACCAGCACTTCCGCGGCGCGCGGACGCGAGTTGTAATTCGAGCTCATCGCCATCGCGTAGGCGCCGCTCGACATCACGGCCAGCACGTCGCCTTCGCCGGCGGCAATAGTGCGCTCCTTGGCGATGAAATCGCCGCTTTCGCAGACCGGCCCCACTATGTCGTAAACAGCTTGCGCCGGCGCCGATTCCCTGACGGCTTTCACTTCATGCCACGCCCCGTACAGCGCGGGCCGGATCAGATCGTTCATCGCCGCGTCCACCACCAGAAAGCCCGGCTTTACATACTCCACCCGCGTGAGCAGCACGCCCGCATTGCCGACAATCGAGCGGCCGGGATCGACTACCACCGTGTGCCTGCGGCTGCCGATCGCGGCCAGCGCGCCGGCCACGAATGCCGCAATGGGCTGGGGCGATTCGTCCTTGTAGCGGATGCCGATGCCGCCGCCTACGTCGATATGCCTGAGGGCGATGCCCCTTTCCTCCAGCCGGTCGACCAGCGCGACCAGGCGCTCGGCCGCCGCCACGAAAGGCGCCGCCTCGCCAAGCAGCGAGCCTATGTGGCAGCCGATGCCCACGACCTCCACCCCGGCAAGCGACGCGGCGCGGGCGTAAAGCCGCTCGGCATCCGCGTAGGCCACGCCGAACTTGCTCTCTCGCAGTCCGGTCGAGATGTAGGGGTGCGTGCGCGCGTCGATGTCGGGGTTGACGCGCAGCGCGATCGGTGCGCGCCGGCCAAGGCGGCGCGCGAAGCCGTCCACGCGCGTAAGCTCGGCTTCGGACTCGACGTTGATGCAGCCGATGTCCTGCTGCAGGGCGTACTCGATCTCCCCGGCCGACTTGCCGACGCCGGAAAACAGCGTCTTGCGCGGGTCGCCGCCCGCCGCCAGCACCCGCGCCAGCTCGCCGCCCGACACGATGTCGAACCCGGCGCCCAGCCGCGCCAGCCGCGCCAGCACCGCGAGGTTCGAGTTCGCCTTCACCGAGTAGCACACCAGGGCGGGCCGGCCCTGCAGCGCGCGCGCGTATTCGCCGTAGGCGGCGTCGATGGCGGCGCTCGAGTACACGTAGCACGGCGTGCCGAAGCGCCGCGCTATGTCGTCGAGCGGCACCTGCTCTGCGCACAAGACGCCGTTGCGGTAGGCGAAGGCCACGCGGCTATTTCGTTTCGAGGTCGTCGGGATACGGCACCGGCTTGGCCGGCGCCGGCTTGGCCGGCGTGACCCCCGGCGGCGGGCTGTCGCGCAGGTACAGCGGCCCCTTCTGCCCGCAGCCCGCAGCGGCCAGCGCGAGCGCGGCGCAAGCTAGAAGGAATCGCATAAAATCCGCATGTTAGCACCCATGAACGAGACCGAGTTCCATGCCTTGGCCGGCCAGGCGCTGCAGCGCATCGAGCGCGCGCTCGAGTCGAGCGGCGTGGACGCCGATTGCGAGCTGAAGGAAGGCGGCGTGCTGGAGCTGGAGTTCGCCGACCGATCAAAGATGATCATCAACCGCCATGGCGTGGCGCGCGAGATATGGGTCGCCGCGCGCGCCGGGGGCTTTCATTTCGCGTGGGATGGCGTGTGCTGGCGCGACACGCGCGACGGCTCGGAGCTGTTCGCCGCGCTTTCAAAGCTGGTGTCCGCGCAAAGCGGCACCGCGGTGATCCTCGCCGGCTAGGCCGGCGGGCCGGTATCGGGAGGCCCGAGCTCCGGGATGATCTCGGGCGCGGTCCCGGGTGGGACCCCGGGTACGAACAGCGGCGCCGGCGGCTGCAGGACTTCCGGCGGCGGCACGGCCTCGCGATAGAAGTATTCGGGCGCGAGTTGACCCTCGCCCTGCACCCCGAGCACCGGGACGCTGATCACGCCGGGCGGGGGCTCGCGCGGCATCTCGGGGACTGCCTTGAGCATCTTCTCCATGTAGCCGAGCCACATGGGCAGCGCCACCACCGCGCCGGTCTGGTTCCTGCCGAGGGTCTTGGGCTGGTCGAAGCCGATCCAGGCGACGCCCACCAGCGATGGCTGGTAGCCCGTGAACCAGGCGTCGACGAACTCGTTGGTCGTGCCGGTCTTGCCCGCGAGGTCGCTGCGTCCCAGGCGGGCCGCGCGGGCCGCCGTGCCGAAGCGGGTCACGTCCTGCATCATGTGGTCCATGATGAAGGCGTTTCGCGGATCGATGACGCGCAGCGACTCGTCGCCGGCGCGCTTGGGCTTGGCGAGCGCCAGGGGATTGCCGCGGTCGTCGACGATCTTCAGGATGAAGTAGGGCTGCACCAGGTAGCCGCCGTTGGCGAACACGCCATAGGCGCGTGCCATCTGCCACGCGGTGACCGAGCCGGCCCCCAGCGCCAGGGTGAGGTAGGGCGGGTGCTTGTCCGAGTCGAAGCCGAAGCGGCTGACGTACTCCTGGGCGTATTTCGGGCCGATCGCCTCCAGGATGCGGATGGACACCATGTTCTTGGACTTGGCGAGCGCGGTGCGCATGCGCATCGGGCCCTCGAACTTGTTGTCGTAGTTCTTCGGCTCCCAGCGCTGGCTGCCGGTCTGCTCGGCCTCGAGCACCACCGGCTCGTCGGGCACCACGGTGGCCGGCGTGAAGCCCTTCTCGAGCGCGGCGGAGTAGATGAACGGCTTGAACGACGAGCCCGGCTGGCGCCAGGCCTGCGTTACGTGGTTGAACTTGTTGCGATGGAAGTCGAAGCCCCCGACCAGGGCGCGCACCGCGCCGTCCTGCGGATCGAGCGAGACGAACGCCGCTTCGACCTCGGGCAGCTGGGCGATCTGCCAGGCCTTGCCTTCCTGCTGCACGCGGATGACGGCGCCGCGGCGGATACGCCGCTGCGGCGGCGCCTTCGGATGGAGCGCCGGCGCCGCGAACTTCAGGCTCTCTCCGGAGAGCACGATCTTCTCGCCGGTGCGCAGCACGGCCTGGATCTGCCGCGCATCTACGCTCAGCACGACCGCGGCGAGCAGATCGTCGTTGTCCGTGTGCTCGGCGAGCGCGTCCTCGTAGTCCTCCTCCTCGGGGTTCGCCGGCAGCTGCACGAAGCCTTCGGGGGCGCGATAGCCGTTGCGCCGGTCGTAGTCCAGCACCGCGCGGCGCAGCGCGATGTAAGCGGCATCCTGGTCGGCCTTGCGGATTGTGGTGTAAACGCGAAAGCCGCGGGTATAGACGTCCTCGGGGAAGTGCTCGGCGATCGCCTGCCGGACCATCTCGGCAGCGAATTCCGCATGTAGTGAGTATTCGCCCACTTCACGTTTAGCCCGCACAGGAGCTTTGATTGCGTCGTCATGCTGCTCTGCGGAAATGTAGCCCAGCTCGGCCATGCGGCGCAGCACGTACTGCTGGCGCTGCTTTGCACGTTGCGGGTTCGCCACGGGGTTGTAGAGCGACGGTGCCTTGGGCAACCCGGCCAGCATGGCCGTTTCAGCGAGGCTAAGCTGGTCGAGCGCCTTGCCGAAATAGATCTGCGAGGCGGCGCCGAAGCCGTAGGCGCGCTGGCCGAGATAGATCTGATTCACGTAGAGCTCGAGGATCTGCTCCTTGGTCACGCTGTGCTCGATCTTGAAAGCGAGCAGCGCCTCGTACAGCTTGCGTGTCAGCGTCTTCTCGGAGGACAGGAAGAAGTTGCGCGCCACCTGCATAGTGATGGTGCTCGCGCCCTGTCGCCGGTCGCCGGCCACGACGTTGGCGTACGCGGCGCGCAGCACGCCAAGGTAGTCGATGCCGGCGTGCTCGTAGAAGCGCTCGTCCTCGGCGGCGATGATGGCGTTCTTGAGGGCGTCGGGCACCTCCTCGATCGCGACCACCGCCCTGCGCTCTTCGCCGAACTCGCCGATCTGCACCCCCTCGGCGGTGTAGATGCGCAGCGGGATCTTGGGCTGGTACTCGGTGAGCGCCTGCAGGGAGGGCAGGTTGGGATAGGCGAGGGCGACCACCAGGGCGACGCCCAAAGCACCCAGGACGACCGAGCCCGCCAGGATGCCCAGCGGGAGCCAGAGAAAACGGAGCGACATCAAAGGCGTTAGACCGTTGGCGGGGGCGTTATTGCTGCGCTTGCTTGTGCCGTCCATGATACCCCTTCAGCCCCTGTGGAAGATTAACTAGACACGCGCAGGGCTTGTTGCTAGCATTTAACGCGAATTCTACGTATCTTCCCTAAGGGCCGGTACGGAAAAGAGAAAATAAAAAAACACACGGGGGATCCCCATTCGTAACCACGGAATCTGACGGCATGGCATTCGACCTGTTCCAGCCCAAGGCACCGCCGCTGTTCGGCCTCGATATCTCGTCGTCCTCGGTGAAGATGCTTGAAATCGTCGAGGCCGGCAAGGCCGCCTACCGCGTCGAGCGCTACGCGATCGAGCCGCTGCCCCGCGATGCAGTGGTGGACGGCAACGTCAATAACCTGGAGGCGGTGACCGAAGCGGTAAAGCGCGCCCACAAGCGCCTGGGCACCCGCACCCGGCACGTGGCTATGGCGGTGCCTACCGGCGCCGTGATCTCCAAGAAAATCGTGGTGGCGGCCGGACTGCCCGAGGCCGAGCTCGAGCTGCAGGTCGAGACCGAGGCAAACCAGTACATCCCGTTCGCCCTCGAGGAGGTGAATCTCGATTTCCAGTCGCTCGGCCCGTCTGCGGCGAATCCGGAAGAGCAGGAAGTGCTGATCGCCGCCACCCGCAAGGAGAAGGTCGAGGACCGCGTCGCCGTGGCGGAATCGGCCGGGCTCAAGGCGATCGTCATGGACGTGGAATCGTTTGCGCAGCAGGCGGCGCTCAGCCTGGTGGTGCAAAGCCTGCCGGGCGGCGGCAGGGACCAGAACGTCGCCGTGGTGGACGTCGGCGCGAACGTCATGAACGTCACGGTGCTGCGCAACGACCAGTCGGTCTACGCGCGGGAGCAGGCCTTCGGCGGCAACCAGCTGACGCACGACATCGTCAGCCGCTACGGCATGAGCCCCGAGGAAGCGGAGAACGCGAAGCGCACCGGAGGCCTGCCGGACGACTTCGACGCCGAAGTGCTTCGGCCGTTCATGGAAAACCTGTCGATGGAGGTGCAGCGCGCGCTGCAGTTCTTCTTCACCTCGACGCAGTACCACAGCATCGAT
>Ga0299907_10002944_pt1 | contig 10744 bp, 17 predicted proteins | sample RVTome_16_FD_198680 | JGI IMG/M metagenome (GOLD analysis project Ga0299907, IMG submission 198680) | Soil microbial communities from uranium-contaminated site in the Upper Colorado River Basin, Wyoming, United States - RVT152D67 (version 2) ... | reverse complement strand
GGTGAGCCCGAGCGAGTAGTTCCCGCGTCCGTCGAAGGTGGACGGCAGCCCACGGAAGTCGCGGATCCGCGGGAGCGCGAGCGTTAGGAGGCGGTCGAGGAATTCCCACATCCGGTCGCCGCGCAGGGTCACCTTCGTGCCGATCGCCTGGCCTTCGCGGAGCTTGAACCCGGCGATCGACTTCCGCGCCTTCGTCACGATCGGCTTCTGTCCCGCGATGACCGTCAGGTCGGCGACGGCACCCTCGAGCAGCTTGCCGTCCTTGATCGCCTCACCCACGCCCATGTTCAGGACGACCTTCTCGAGGCGCGGCACCTGCATGACGTTCGCGAAGCCGAGCTCGGACTTGAGCTGCGCCACCAACTCTTCCCGGTAGCGCTTCTTCAAGCGCGGGAGCTCGCGGGTCGGGGCTGCGGTCGCCATCAGAGGTCACTCCCACACTTGCGGCAGACGCGACGCTTCGTTCCGTCCTCGGCGATGTTCCATCCCACGCGCGCCCGGCCGCTGCACGAGTCGGTCTCGCACACGAGCGCGACGGTCGAGATCTGCACCGGCATCTCCTTGGTGACGATGCCGCCGGTCATGCCTTGACGGCCGCGCTGCTGCCGCAGCGGCTCGTGTCGCTTCACCTGGTTCACGCCCTCGACCATCACCTTGCCGGTCTTGGGCCACACGCGGACGACGCGGCCGGTCTTGCCCCGGTCCTTGCCGGAGAGCATCTTGACCTGGTCGCCCTTGCGGATGTGCAACGTCTTCACTACAGGACCTCCGGAGCGAGCGAGATGATCTTCATGAACTTCTTCTCACGCAGCTCGCGCGCGACCGGCCCGAAGATGCGAGTCCCGCGCGGGTTCTGCTGGTCGTTGATCAGGACCGCGGCGTTCTCGTCGAACCGGATGTACGAGCCGTCGGGCCGGCGGCGCTCCTTCGCGGTGCGCACGACGACGGCCTTGACGACCTCGCCCTTCTTCACGGGCGCGCCGGGCAGGGCGTCCTTGACGGTCGCGACGATGATGTCGCCGATGCCAGCGTACCGCCGGCCCGAGCCGCCGAGCACACGGATGCAAAGGATCTCCTTGGCGCCCGTGTTGTCGGCTACCTTCAATCGCGATTCTTGCTGGATCATCTGCTACTTCGCTTTCTCGAGGATCTGCTGGACCCGCCAGCGCTTCGTCTTCGAGAGCGGACGGGTCTCGGTGATCATGACGCGGTCGCCGATCCCACACGCGTTCGAAGCATCGTGCGCCTTGAACTTCGTCGTACGGCGTATGATCTTCCCGTACAGGTGGTGACGGCTCGTGTCACGTACGGCGACGACCACCGTCTTATCCATCTTGTCCGACACGACGACGCCCACGCGCGTCTTGCGACGTCCCCGCTCCGCCACGGTCCCTTCCGCCATCATGCCTCCTCAGCGCCAGCGGTCGCTTTCGCCTCGAGCTCCTCGAGCTCGCGCTCACGCATCAGCGTGAGGATCCGCGCGACCTGCTTGCGCACCACCTTGATCTGCATCGGGTTGTCGAGCTGCCCGGTGACGAGCTGGAAGCGAAGGTTGAATAGCTCTTCCTTCGCCTCGGCGAGCTTCGTGTCGAGCTCGTCCTCGGCTGTGTCCCGAAGCTTGTCCGCCTCTTTCGACATCTACTCGCCTTCTTCCCGGCTCACGAAACGGGTCTTGATCGGCAGCTTGTGCGCAGCCAGTCGCAGCGCCTCGCGCGCCTGGCCTTCGTCGACCCCGGCCAGCTCGAACATCACGCGGCCGGGCTTGACGACGCAGACCCAGTACTCGGGGTTCCCCTTGCCGGAGCCCATGCGGGTCTCGGCCGCCTTCTTGGTGAACGGCTTGTCCGGGAAGATGTTCACCCAGACCTTGCCGCCTCGCTTGATGTGACGCGTCATCGCGACACGGGCAGCCTCGATCTGGCGGTTCGTGATCCACGCCGGCTCGACCGCCTGCAAGCCGTAGTCGCCGAAGTGGACCTGCGTGCCGCCCTTCGCTTGCCCGCGCATCCGGCCGCGGTGCTGCTTGCGGTGCTTGACCTTCTTCGGGGCGAGCATCAGGCACCACCCTCGGGGGTCTCGGCCGGCGGCGCTTCGCTGGGTGCAGCCGGGGGAGCCTCGGCGGCGGGCTCTGCAACAGCCTCCGGGGCTTTCGCCACGGGAGCCTTCGCCACGGGAGCCTTCGGCGTGGGCGCTTCCTCGGCGGGCGCCTTGGCACCGCGGCGCGACCGGACCGTGGGCGCGACGATCTCGCCGGCGGCGGCCGCACGAGCACGAGCGCGCGCGAGCTCCGCTTCTTTCTCTTCGCGCGAGGGTGCGACGTCGCCCTTGTAGATCCACACCTTCACGCCGATGCGACCGAACGTCGTCTTCGCCTCGCGGAAGCCGTAGTCGATGTCGGCGCGGAGGGTGTGCAATGGCACGCGACCCTCGCGGTACCACTCGCTACGCGACATCTCCGACCCGCCGAGTCGTCCTCCGACCTGCACGCGGATGCCCTTCGCTCCGCCGCGCATCGTCGTCTGCACGCCGCGCCGCATCGCGCGACGGAACGAGACACGCCCGGCCAGCTGCTCGGCGATCCCCTGGGCAACCAGCGGCGCCTCGAGCTCCGGCTGCTTGAGCTCGATCACGTTGAGCTGGACGTTGTCCTTGCCGGTCATCTTGCGGAGCTCGTCCCGGATCCGGTCGACCTCCACGCCGCGCCGGCCGATGACGATGCCCGGCCGCGCCGTGTAGATGTCGACCTGCAGCCGGTCGCCCTTGCGCTCGATGTCGATTCGAGCGACGCCGGCGTGCGCGAGCGCGTCCTGCAGGTTCTTCCGGATCTTGAGATCCTCCTGCAGCCATGGGAGGTACAGCTTGTCCGCGTACCAGCGGGAGCGCCACTCGTAGTTCGGGTTGGCGCCGAGCCGGAACCCGTAGGGGTTAATCTTCTGGCCCACGCGTACCCTCCCTCGGTTCCACGACGATCGTGATGTGACTGGTGCGCTTGCGGATCCGCGTCGCGCGGCCTTGCGCCCGCGGCCGCCAGCGCTTCAACGTCGGCCCCTCGTCGGCCCAGCATCGGGTGACGAACAACGAGTCCGCCGGCACGCGCAGCGTGTGCTCGGCGTTGGCCACCGCGGCGTTCAGGATCTTCGCGAGCTCGGGCGACGCGGCCCGTGGCGTGAAGAGCAGCACGCGTCGCGCCTCGTCCACGTGCTTGCCGCGGATGAGCCCCAGCGTGTAGCGCACCTTGTAAGGAGACATGCGCACGAACTTCGCGCTCGCGCTCGCCTCTCTCGTCGTCTTCTTCGCCATCACTTCTTGCCCGGTCCGGTGGCCTTCTCGGCCGCGTGGTGTCCATGCGAGCGGAAGGTGCGCGTCGGGGCGAACTCGCCGAGCTTGTGGCCGACCATGCTCTCCGTCACGTAGACGGGAACGTGCTTGCGGCCGTCGTGCACGGCGATCGTGAGCCCGACCATGTCTGGGATGATCGTCGAGCGCCTCGACCAGGTCTTGATGACCCGCTTGTCGTTGCGCTTGATCGCCACCTCCACCTTCTCGAGGAGGTGGTCGTCGACGAAAGGCCCCTTCTTCAGACTGCGCGCCATCTCGCTCCCTTACTTCTTCTTCTTGCTCTTGCGACGCCGGACGATCAGCCGGTCAGACTCCTTGCCCTTCTTCCGGGTCCGGCCTTCCTTCTTGCCCCACGGGCTCGTCGGATGGCGGCCGCCGGACGACTTGCCCTCGCCGCCGCCGAGCGGGTGATCGACCGGGTTCATCACCACGCCGCGCACGATCGGGCGGCGGCCCTTGTAGCGCGTGCGGCCGGCCTTGCCCCAGTTGATGAGCTCCCACTCCGCGTTGCCGACCTCGCCGACGGTCGCGCGGCAGCCGGACGGAACGAGTCGGATCTCACCCGACGGCATCCGGAGGTGCGCGTACGCGCCTTCCTTGGCCAGGAGCTGCACGCTGGTGCCGGCGCTGCGCGCGATCTTCGCGCCGCCGCCGGGACGGAGCTCGACCGCGTGCACGATCGTGCCGACCGGGATGTTCTTGAGAGGCAGCGCGTTCCCCGGCTTGATGTCCACCCCCTCGCCCGAACCGATGACGTCGCCGACCGAGAGCTTGTCGGGCGCGATGATGTAGCGCTTCTCGCCGTCGCGGTAGTGCAGCAGAGCGATACGTGCGTTCCGGTTCGGGTCGTACTCGATCGTCGCAACCTTGGCCGGGATCCCGTCCTTGTTGCGACGGAAATCGACGAACCGGTAGCGGCGCTTGTTCCCGCCGCCACGGTGGTACGCCGTGATCCGCCCGTACGAGTTGCGGCCGCCGCTCGACGGCCGGCGCTTCGTAAGGCTCTTCTCCGGTCGCGAGCGCGTGACCTCCGAGTAATCGGACTGGCTCGCGCCGCGTCGTCCCGGCGTGGTCGGCTTGTATTTCCGGATCGCCATCTCGCTACCTCGGCTGGAAGATCTCGATCTTGTCGCCCTCGGCGAGGGTGACCAACGCCCGCTTCTGCGCCGACCGCTGCCCCATCGTGTAGCGGGTGCGCTTGCGCTTCCCCGAACGCCACATCGTGTTCACAGAGATCACCTTGACGCCGAAGATCTTCTCGACGGCGATCTTGATCTCGGTCTTGTTCGCCTCCGGCGCGACCAGGAACGTGTACACGTTGTGGTCGATCGCGGTGTAGGACTTCTCCGACACGACCGGTGCGAGGATCACGTCGCGATATTCCTTCACGCGCTCTCACCGCCCTCGCTCGACGCCGCTGCCTTCTTGCCCGGCTTGCCGCGCGCGTTGACGCGCTCGACGGCGGCTTGGGTGAACACGATCCAGTCCGCGGCGATGATGTCGTGGGTGTTGACTTGATCGACGGTGATCACGTGGACGTCGGGCAGGTTCCGGAACGACTTCCCGGCGACCATGTCCACCGAATCGAGCACGATGAGCGCTTTCCCGGAAACCCCGAGCGACGCCAGCGCCTTGAGGGCGTCCTTCGTCTTGGGTCCCTCGAAAGCGAACCGGTCGACGACCGCGATGTGGCCTTCGCGAGCGCGGTCGCTGAGCGCCGAGCGCAGCGCGAGCGCGCGCATCTTCTTCGGCACTTTCATCTCGTAGTCACGCGGCTGTGGCCCGAAGACAGTGCCGCCGCCCGTCCATTGCGGCGCACGGATCGAACCCTGGCGCGCGCGGCCGGTTCCCTTCTGCCGCCACGGCTTCTTACCGCCACCTCGCACCTCGTCGCGCTTCTTCGTCGCACGGGTACCGGACCGAGCCGCTGCGAGTTGCGCGCGAACGACCTGATGCATGACCGGCACGTTCACCTGCGCCCCGAAGACGGCGTCGTCGAGCACGACGCTGCCGACCACATCGCCGCTAAGGGAACGGACGTCGATCTCGCTCACGAGTGTTTCCTCGCCTTCGTCTTCACCGCGTTGCGGACGAGCACCAAGCCGCCGATCGGACCCGGCACCGCGCCCCGGATCAGAAGCAGGTTCCGCTCCGGATCGGCCTCGAAAACCTCGAGACTCAGGATCGTGACCCGCTCGTGACCGAGGTGGCCGGGGCCCTTCTTGCCCTTGAATACGCGACCCGGCGTGGTTCCTGCGTTCTGGGAGCCGGGCGAACGATGCTTGCGGTCCGTGCCGTGAGAAGCCTCTTTCCCGGCGAAGTTCCAGCGCTTCATGGCCCCGGCGAAGCCCTTGCCCTTCGAAACGCCGATGACGTCGACGCTCTCGCCGGCCGCGAACACATCCGCCGTGATCTTCGAGCCGAGCTCGAACGACGCCGCGTCGTCGGTGCGGATCTCAACCAGCGAGCGCAACGCCGGCGCCTTGGAAACCGCGAGGTGACCGATCCTGGGCTTGTTGAGGCGCTTCTCGGCCATCTCGCCGAAGCCGATCTGCACGGCGGCGTAGCCGTCGCGCTCGGGCGTGCGGACCTGGGTGACCGTGCACGGTCCGGCGCGCAACACCGTGACCGGAACCGCGCGGCCGTCGTCGGAGAAGACCTGGGTCATGCCCAGCTTCTCTCCGAGGATCCCCTTCACGTTCGCCATAGCTAGAGCTTGATCTCGATGTCGACGCCCGCCGGCAGGTCGAGCCGCATCAGCGAGTCGACCGTCTTCGCCGTCGGGTCCAGGATGTCGATGAGGCGCTTGTGTGTCCGCATCTCGAAATGCTCGCGCGAGTCCTTGTCCTTATGCGGCGAGCGGATGACGCAATACACGTTCCGTTCCGTCGGAAGCGGTACGGGACCCGACACCTTCGCGCCGGTCCGCGTGACCGTGTCCACGATCTTGCGAGCCGACTGGTCGATGACCTCATGGTCGTACGCCTTCAGCCGGATCCGGATCTTCTGTGCCTGCGCCATCTTCTCTCCGCCCTCGGTGCCCCGGATTACTTCTCGATCTTGACCACGCGGCCGGCGCCCACCGTGCGCCCGCCCTCTCGGATCGCGAAGCGAAGCCCTTCGTCCATCGCGATCGGGTTGATGAGCTGAACCTGCATCGTCGTGTTGTCGCCCGGCATGACCATCTCGACGCCGTCGGGCAGCTTGATGGAACCGGTGATGTCGGTCGTGCGGAAGTAGAACTGCGGCCGGTAGTTGTTGAAGAACGGCGTGTGCCGTCCGCCCTCGTCCTTCGACAGGACGTATACCTGCGCATCGAAGTCCGTGTGCGGGGTGATCGCCCCCGGCTTCGTGAGCACCTGACCGCGCTCGACATCGTCCTTCGCGGTTCCGCGCAAGAGGGCGCCGATGTTGTCGCCCGCCATGCCCTCGTCGAGCAGCTTGCGGAACATCTCGACGCCGGTCACGGTGGTCTTCGTCGTCGGACGGATCCCGACGATCTCGACCTCATCGCCGACGTGGATCTTGCCGGTCTCGACGCGGCCGGTCACGACGGTCCCGCGGCCTGTGATCGAGAAGACATCCTCGATCGCCATCAGGAACGGCTTCTCGACGTCACGGACCGGCTCCGGGATGTTCGCGTCGCAGGCCGCCATCAGCTCGAGGATGCCCTTCTCTGCTTCCTCGTCGCCTTCGAGGGCCTTGAGCGCGGAGACGCGGATGACCGGAAGGTCGTCGCCCGGGAACTCGTAGGACGAGAGCAGCTCGCGCACCTCGAGCTCGACGAGTTCGAGTAGCTCCGGGTCGTCCACCATGTCGACCTTGTTGAGCGCGACCACGATGTACGGCACACCGACCTGACGCGCGAGCAGCACGTGCTCGCGGGTCTGCGGCATCGGGCCGTCGGCCGCGGATACGACCAGGATCGCGCCGTCCATCTGCGCGGCGCCGGTGATCATGTTCTTGATGTAGTCGGCGTGGCCCGGGCAGTCGACATGCGCGTAGTGACGGTTCTCCGTCTGGTACTCGACGTGCGCGATCGCGATCGTGATGCCGCGCTCGCGCTCCTCCGGTGCCTTGTCGATCTGGTCGAACGGCGTGAAGTCGGCCATCCCCTGCTTGGAGAGCACCTTCGTGATGGCAGCCGTGAGCGTCGTCTTGCCATGGTCGATATGACCGATGGTGCCGATGTTCACGTGGGGCTTCGTCCGCTCGAACTTCTGCTTGCCCATCTCGCCCTCCCCTGGGGTTATTCGCCCCGGACCTTGGCCACGATCTCTTTCGCGATGCTTTCTGGCACGCGCTGATACGTGTGGAATTGCATGGTGTACGTCGCCCTGCCCTGCGTCTTCGAACGCACGTCCGTGGCGTATCCGAACATCTCCGCGAGCGGCACGAGCGCGCGGATCACCTGCATGGAGCCCCGCGCGTCCATCCGCTCGATCTTGCCGCGCCGCGACGTGAGGTCGCCGATGACATCGCCCATCGACGCCTCCGGCGTGACGACCTCGACCTCCATCATCGGCTCGAGGAGCACCGGGTCGGCCTTGCGTGTTGCCTCCTTCAGCGCGATCGAGCCGGCGATCTTGAAGGCGATCTCCGACGAGTCGACCTCGTGATACTGACCGTCGATCAGCGTCGCGCGAAGATCCACGAGCGGGTATCCGGCGAGCACGCCCGACTCCATCGCTTCCTGGATGCCCTCGTCTACGGCCGGCACGTACTCGTTGGGGATGGCGCCGCCCTTGAGCTTGGAGACGAATTCGAACCCGCCTCCGGGACCGGTCGGCTCGAGCGCGATCTCGACGACGGCGAACTGACCGCGGCCGCCGGTCTGGCGCACGAAGCGCACCTGGTGCTTCGGGACCGTCTTCGTGATCGTCTCGCGGTAGGCGACCTGAGGCTTGCCGACGTTCGCGCCGACGTTGAACTCCCGCGTGAGGCGGTCGACGAGCACCTCGAGGTGGAGCTCGCCCATCCCGGAGATGATCGTCTGGCCGGTCTCATCGTCGAACCGGACCTGGAAGGTCGGATCCTCGTCGGCGAGCGTCTGGAGCGCCTTCCCGAGCTTGTCCTGGTCGGCCTTCGTCTTGGGCTCGACCGCGACAGAGATGACCGGGGCGGGGAAGGTCATCGACTCAAGCACGATCTCCGAGCTCGGGTCGCAAAGCGTGTCGCCGGTCGTCGTGTGCTTCAGGCCGACGGCCGCGACGATGTCGCCGGCGAACGCGGCGGCACGGTCCTCGCGGTGGTTCGCGTGCATCTGGAGGATGCGTCCGACGCGCTCCTTGCGGTCCTTCGTGGAGTTCTGGACGTGCGCGCCGGTGCGGAGCGTCCCCGAGTACACGCGGAAGTAGGTGAGCTTCCCGACGTACGGATCGGCCGCGATCTTGAACGCCAGCGCCGAGAACGGCGCGTTGTCGTCGGGCTCACGCTGCTCGATCGTCCCGCCCGGTAGGGTGCCCGCCACCGGCGGAACGTCGAGCGGTGACGGAAGATACTGCACGATCCCGTCGAGCAGCGGCTGCACGCCCTTGTTCTTGAACGCGGTGCCGCAGAGCACCGGCGTCGCGGTGCCGGCGAGCGTCGCGGCGCGGATCGCGCGGCGCATGTGTTCGACCGACGGCTCGGCGCCGCCGATGTAGGCCTCCATGACTTCCTCGTCGTAGTCGGCGAGCGCCTCGTAGAGCTCGTGGCGCCAGTGGTCCGCCTGCTCCTTGAGCTCGTCGGGGATGGGACGGTCCTCCCACTCTTCGCCCTTGCCCTCTTCGGTCCAGACGTGCGCGACCATCGCGACGAGGTCGATGACGCCGATGAAGCTGTCCTCGGCGCCGATCGGGAGTTGAACGGGGAGCGGGTGCGAGTCCAGACGGTCGCGGATCATCTCCATCGTCCGGAAGAAGTCCGCGCCGACGCGGTCCATCTTGTTAACGAAGCAGATACGCGGGACGCGGTACCGGTCGGCCTGGCGCCAGACCGTCTCGGTCTGGGGCTCGACTCCGGCCACCGCGTCGAAGACCGCGACCGCGCCGTCGAGGATCCGGAGGCTCCGTTCGACCTCGACCGTAAAGTCCACGTGCCCGGGCGTATCGATGATGTTGATCCAGTGGTCCTTCCACATGCAGGTGGTCGCGGCGGAGGTGATCGTGATGCCGCGCTCCTGCTCCTGGACCATCCAGTCCATGACGGCCGTGCCCTCGTGGACCTCACCCACCTTGTAGGTCTTGCCCGTGTAGTAGAGGATCCGCTCGGTCGTCGTGGTCTTGCCGGCGTCGATGTGGGCCATGATCCCGAGGTTCCGGGTCCGGGCGAGCGGGTATTCACGGATGACGAGCTCCTTGCCCGCTCGTCCCGGTTGTCGTACCTGCGCCTCAGCCATCTTCTTCGCCGGTTCTCCCATCGCTACCACCGGTAGTGCGCGAACGCCCTGTTCGAATCCGCCATCTTGTGGAGGTCTTCCTTACGCTTCACCGACGCGCCGGTCATATTGAACGCGTCGCTCAGCTCGCCGGCCAGCCGCTCGGCCATCGACTTCTCGCGGCGCGAGCGCGAGTTCTGGATCAACCAGCGCAGCGCCAGCGTCGTGCCTCGGCGGTTCGGAACCTCGACCGGGACCTGGTAGGTCGCACCGCCGACCCGGCGGGAACGCACCTCGAGCTGCGGTTTCACGTTCTCGACCGCCTTCTTCAAGGCACTGACCGGGTCCGCGCTCGAGCGCTGAGAGAGCTTGTCCAGCGCCTCGTAGACGATGGCCTCGGCGGTTCCGCGCTTGCCGCGCTCCAGCACCTTGTTGGTGAGCTGGGTCACGAGCACGCTCCCGTACACGGGGTCCGCGAGGACCTCGCGCTTCGGGATCGGGCCTTTCCTCGGCATTCCGTCTCCTCTTTACACACACCGGCGAGCCCGGGACGCGTCCCGGCTCGCCGGCTGGACTACTTCTCTCGCTTGGCTCCGTACTTCGAGCGAGCCTGCTTCCGATCGCGCACGCCCGCCGTGTCGAGGGCGGCGCGGATGATCTTGTAGCGGACACCCGGGAGATCCTTCACGCGGCCGCCGCGAACGAGCACGATCGAGTGCTCCTGGAGGTTGTGGCCGATCCCTGGGATGTAGGCCGTAACCTCGGTGCCGCTGGTCAGCCGGACACGTGCCACCTTCCGGAGCGCCGAGTTCGGCTTCTTCGGCGTCGTCGTGTACACGCGCGTGCACACACCGCGTCGCTGGGGCGAACCCTTCAGCGCAGGCGTGCGCACCTTCGACCGCTTCTGTCTGCGGCCGTGGCGCACCAGCTGCTGGATCGTCGGCATTCCCTCACCTATCTCCGATCGTGTCCTCCGGGCATACCTCTCCCCATCGAGGGATCGAGGAGGCCTCCGAAGGCGTGCCCAGACGAGGCCCTGGCCCGGGC
>Ga0299907_10002943_pt1 | contig 10748 bp, 11 predicted proteins | sample RVTome_16_FD_198680 | JGI IMG/M metagenome (GOLD analysis project Ga0299907, IMG submission 198680) | Soil microbial communities from uranium-contaminated site in the Upper Colorado River Basin, Wyoming, United States - RVT152D67 (version 2) ... | reverse complement strand
GCGCCTCGTCCAGCGAGGCGTTTCGGATCGTGATTCCCGGTGGAGCAACTGCCCCGGTGAGCGGGTCTTCCAACGACATAGTCATGGTGTAGTGGCGGCGAACCATCTCGTACCCGGCTGCTGCGAATAGTTTTGTGCCGGCGACGTCGTTGACATCGACGAATGTGCGCAGCTTTACGGACTTTGCCTTGTGGAGCGCGGACTTCCCGGCACGTGTTTCCAACCTGGCGACGAGCAGCGTCCCCAGCCCTCGACCCGTGTGCTCGGGATCGACCAGGCCGAAGCTCTCGAATACACCGTTCTCATCTTCTTCCCACAGGCGCGCGTAGCCGACGATCTCGTCGCCATCCGTGACCACCCACGAGTCGGTGGCGAGATTGAAACGCGGATGGCGGTCCAGTTCCCGAAGGTCTTCTTCGGAGAAGTCGCTGTATCCGCTCAGGAGCTCGTCGATGCGGACTATGAACTCTGCGACCGTCGATACCTCATCCGGGCGCTGCGGCCGAACCGTGTACCCGGGCGCGATCGTCTCCATCAGGTTCATGCCTGGGAAGTATGGGCCTCCATTCACAGAGGGACTGTCGGCCAGCGGACAATTCCTGAACGCTTCTGTCCGCCGAAAACCGCGAATTGCGCGGTTCTGAGCGGACGGAAAGAAAGGGTCAGTCCTCCCGGCGGCCGAGGATCAGGGGCAAGCCGTACCAGAACCACCCGAACCACAGAATTGCCCCGATTAGCGCGGCGACTCCGAAGCTCATGTCGAAGACTGCGGACAGGGCGACGAACACCGCGCTGGAGATGGCGGCGACCAGGAGGAGAAGGCCGGCGATCGCGAGCCGGTTCGACGTGAAGAGCATTCGTTTCTTGTTCCCCGCCCTGAAGTGAAGCCGGTGATACGAAGTGGGTGCGATCAGGAGCGCCGTGGCCGCCGCGGAGAGAAGGAGTGAGGCCGCAAAGACATTCTTCTCGAGTCCGGTCAGCTTGGAGAAGCCCTGGCTGAACGGAATCGTGAGCAAGAACGCAAAAAGGACCTGGACGCCCGGAATCGCGACGCGAAGCTCCTGGAGCAGCTCCATCAGCTCGCGATCGATCCGCTCCTTCTCGCTCTCGCCGGGCTGTGGCCCGGAATCCTGCTGGGTCGCGACGGACATGCCCACAGTCATCGCCCATCCCGTCGTTGGCCAAACCCCTTCGGTGCGTGGGGGGACGCAAGGCAGGCGCTTTAAGCTCGCCGGATGGCGATGATGATCGGAACCTCTGGATGGGCCTTCAAGGAATGGAAGCCCGGCTTCTACCCCGCGGACCTGCCGCAGACTCGGTGGCTGGAGCACTACTGCCGGCACCTGACGGCCTGCGAGATCAATGCGACTTTCTACCGCATGCAGACCCCTTCGACATTCGAGAAGTGGGCGGCCGCCGCGCCGAAGTCGTTCCGGTTCGCCGTGAAGGCCCACCGGGTCATCACGCATTCGCGGATGTTCGCTCCGGACGAGAATCGCCGCGCTCTCATCGGGGACTTCTTCAAGTCCGTCGCCACCCTCGGAGACCTCCGCGGCCCGGTCCTGCTTCAGTTCCCCGCCCAGCGAGAGCGAGACGACGCCGCATTCGACGGCCTGCTCGCCGCACTCCCCGACGGGCTTCCGTACGCCTTTGAATTCCTGAGCCCGACGTGGGACGACGATGTGGTGACCGAGAAGCTCGTCGAGCACGGCGCGACACGATGCTTCACCGATCGGTCGGGCGATGTGCCCGGGGAGCTACCCCCCGGCCCGATCGCTTACGTCAGGATGCGGAATCAGCACTACACCGACGAGCAGATGGAAGACTGGCGTGCCCTGCTCACAAGCGAGGCTTCGACGCGCGACGTGTACGTCTTCACCAAGCACGAGGGCATAGCTCCGGAGGATTCGCACGGTGGCATCGGGCTTGCAAGGTGGTTGGTTGAACGTGCCTGAGTCGAAGGGTCAGAAAACGAGGCGCGCGGGGGGCAGAGATTACGCGGCCAAGAGAACCTTCGATCGCACACCCGAGCCCGGACCCGCAGTTGCAGGAAATGTCGATCCCTGCACCGCGCGACCGGGGAAGCTGTTTGTCATCCAGCAACATCACGCTACGAGGCTCCACTACGACCTGCGGCTCGAGATGTTCAACGGCGACGTCCCCGTACTCGTGTCGTGGGCGGTTCCGAGGAACCTTCCGACCAAGAAAGGAGAGCCGCATCTCGCGGTCCACGTCGAGGATCACCCGATGGAGTACGCGACGTTCTCGGGCACGATCCCGGAAGGCAACTACGGAGCGGGGGAGGTGCGGATCTTCGATTCGGGCACGTACGAGATCCTGGAGCAAGAACGCGACAAGCTGACCTTCCGGCTGGTGGGCAACCGCCTAAAGGGCGTCTATCACCTCGCATTCCCACGCACTCAGGACCGACCCAAGGACTGGCTGGCCTTCCTGAGCGAGCAGGAGCGAGAGCCTCGCGAGGACATGCCGGAGCTCACTCCGATGGCTGCCACCCTCATCGAAAAGCCATTCGATGATGATCGCTGGCTCTTTGAGGTTAAGTGGGACGGCATCCGGGCACTGGCCGTGTGCATCGACGAAGAGACCGTGCTGTTGTCCCGCAATCGGCGAGACATCACGGCGACGTATCCGGAGCTGGCGCGATTTCACGACCGTGTGGTTGGTCTGGAAGCCGTTGTGGACGGCGAAATCGTGGCCCTTCAGGACGGACGCCCATCTTTCGAACGGCTGCAGTCCCGAATGAACCTGCAGAACGAACACGAGATCAAACGGTTAATGAAGTCCTGCCCGATCGTCTACATCGTCTTCGATCTGCTGTATCTCGATGGTCGCTCGCTGGTCGGGGAACCGGTGGAGAAACGCAAGGAGCTACTGTCCGAGGTCATCGTCCCCTCCAACACCGTCCAGGTGTCACATTACGAGCGCGGAGCGGGCACTGCGATGTTCGAGGCGGCGCGTGCTGCAAAACTCGAGGGGATCGTCGCAAAGAAGCTTGGGACTCCGTATCGTCCGGCGCGCCGCACGCGTGAATGGCTAAAGATCAAGACGATCCACGATGCCGACGTTGTGATCGGCGGATGGTCGCGCGGTGAGGGATCGCGGTCGTCGAGCTTCGGATCTCTGTTGGTCGGGGCCTACGACGGTGATGCTCTGCGCTTCATCGGCGCGGTGGGAACGGGGTTCACAGACTCGATGCTGGCCGAACTTATACCCCGGCTCCGGGAGCTCGAGGCCGACGACTGCCCCTTCGAGGGCGGGATCGACGCGGTGAAAGCCGGGCGGTTCGGAAAACCGATCCGCGACCCGCACTGGATGCATCCCGAGCTCGTTGCCCGAGTGGAGTACCGGGAGGTCACCTCGGTCGGACGCCTCCGGGCACCCTCGTTCAAGGGACTTCGCACGGACAAGTCGCCGGACGAGTGTCTCTACGACGACATGCCCGGCCGCACCGATGGTTGACTCGCGCATCCAGAGAGCGATCGGCGGCGTCTACTCGTGGGCCGCGGACCGCTTGTACGAACCCGTCGTCATCAAGGGATCGTTCCGGGTCCTCGGGGGAGGGCTATATCCGCTCATCGTCGAACAGGGGCGGCGCGCCGTGGAGGCGGCGAACGGGCGCCCGATCCTCGATGTCCCGGTGGGGACGGCTTACTTCACCGCCGAGACGGCAGCGCGTCACACGGGAGTTGTGGTGGGAGCCGACTATGCATGGGGAATGGCGGAGCGCGCGCGGCGAGACTCTGCGAGCATCGGCTTGAACAACCTCTCGGTAATGCAGGCGGATATCCACCGGCTCCCGTTCGCCGATGAATCCCTTGGCGCCGTGCTGTGCACCAATGGGCTGCAGGTGATTCCCGGCTTGCAGGGGGCGCTTCGCGAACTGGCGCGCGTCCTTGCACCGCGCGCTCCCCTACTTGTATCGGTGATCGTTGCTCCGGTCGGTGCGGCGCTGCCCGAGTTCGCGGCGCGCCGGCTCCCCACGATCCTCAGATCGGGCCCCGACATAGCCGGCAAGATCGCCGCCGCCGGTTTGACCGTGACGTCTTTCCGGCGCTCGCGCCTCGCCTTTCTGATCGAGGCCGTGAAGTAGTTCGTTGTTTCCTCTGTGTCCACCCTCGAGGTGGTCAGAGGAGAAAAGAACGGGCTAGATGAGGCGGACTCGTACGTCGCAGTTCAGCAGGAAGTCTCGCACCCGGTCCCATTCGTCGTAGGGATCGCCCGTCGTGACGACTTCGCGGATCCCCGAGTTGGCGATCAGCTTGGCGCAGGTGAAACACGGCACGCCGGTGATGTAGATCGTGGCGTTGTCCCGTTCGACCGGAGACGAATACAGGATCGCATTCGCCTCGGCGTGGATGGCGATGCAGTTGTCGTGACCCCATCCGCTGACCGAATCCTCGCGGGCGCGGGGGCAGGCTCCCTCGTCGCAGTGCGGATGGCCGGACGGCGGGCCGTTGTATCCGGTGGACGAGATCCTCCGGTTCTTGACGATCACCGCCCCATGCTGGCGCCGGACACAGTTGGATCTCGTTGCCGTTTCGCGGGCGATGTTGAGGAAGTAATGGTCCCAATCGGTCCGCTCGGTCTGTGTCGGTATGTGCGTCACGCGCCTCCCCTAGATCCTCGGCTTGGATTCTTGCCGGGAACCGTCGGCCCCGCAACCGGGGGGCCGCAAACTGCCCGAGGGCCTATCCTGCGCGGTCATGGCACAAGACCTCGCGGCCGACAGCGTTAAGGACCTCCTCCGCTCAGCCTGGCTCGTGGAACGCTCCCGAGCGGTCGTCTACGGCACATGGGCGTCCGACGAGTCCGGATACGAAGAGTCCGCCGCCCGGGCCGATCGGCGCGCGGGGATCGTCGGTGCCGAACTCGCCAGGAGATCGGCCAGGACCGACGACAACCTGGTGGAGGCGCACGCCGCGTGGATCATGAACCTGGCCGGCCGAGCCCCGGGGGACGAGCCGCTCGGCCACATCTTCATGACCCGGTTGGGCGACTGGATGGAAGCGCATGCGTCGCCGTTTCTGGGAGATGAGGCACAACGAGTTGCAGAGCTTGGTCGGGACGAACGTTCGATCCTGACGCTGCCCGACTCGCTGCCGTCGGCCCCTCCCTTCGAACCCGTGGAGCCGGCGGACGTCGAACCTCCCGGCGAACCGCTTTTTCGTTTCGCCATCCTCGGCGACCTCCACTTCGGGTCCGCAAGTGGTGAGACGATGGCGCGCGCGGCGATCGCAGACATCAACCGGTCGGGAGCGGAGCTCGTCGTCCAGCTCGGAGATATCACCGACCACGGCGACCCCGACGAGTTCGAGCTCGCCGCCTCGGTACTGCTCGATGTGCAGCCACCGCTCGTCACGATGATGGGAAACCACGACGTCTACTCGTACTCGAGCGAATCGCTGGACGGATGGGGCCTCTTTCGCAAGCACTTCGGCAGGGACCCAGACGGGACGTTGTTCGAGCACAAGGGCTTCCGGTTCGCGGTCCTCGATTCGGCGGAGCATGCAGCATCTCCGTTTGCGCCGTTCAACCTGATCAGCGGCACGTTCATGGAAGGGAAGGGTGGCGCCGTGGTGCGCGGCTGCCTCTCGACGCCGCAGCACGAGATCCTCGCCGAGATCGCCGCGCCCGGAGGCGGACCGGCGTTTGTGTTCCTCCACCATCCCCCGCAGCCGTTTACGGGGTTTCCTCCGGTTGTGTTCGGACTTCGAGATCAGGACTCCGGCAGGCTTCACGCCGTCGCCGACTCGGGCAACGTTTGGGGAGTCTTTGCCGGACACACTCACCGCAACGCGCGCACGCGTTTGTACAACACTGTGCCGGTCCACGAGGTCGGAATCCCGCGCGACTTCCCGTTCGGTTACGCGCTCGTCGACGTTTGCCGTGAGGGGTACGCGTTCCAGTTCGTGCAGCTGTCCGACGAGCGCCTTCTGATGGAGGCGTACAAGAATGCCGGCCGGATCCACCGCCGCTATGCATTGGGTACAGACGAAGACCGCGGCTTTGTGTGGCGTCCCCCCGGCTAGTCGTGGTCCTTGATGCGACGATCCCGAATCGCGGCAACTCTGCCTTGGGCTCGCCGATAGAGGGGCGGCGCCAAGAATCTTCCCACCGGCAATAGGTAGTACCAGCGGGGCACTACGCGCTGAAGTTTGCGTCCGGCGATCGCGTCCAGAACCGCCGTCGAGACCTTCTTGTCGCTCGTCAACACGCGCCGCATCAAGGGATCGCCCACGATGCCGGTCATCGGGAAGCCCTCGGTGGGCAGCGGGCCCGGTTCGATGAGGCTGACAAAAACGCCGCGCTCGGCCAGCTCGAAATGGAGTGACTCCGACCACCCGACGAGCGCGAATTTCGAAGCCGCGTAGGCCGAGGACCCGCGGAGGGCGATACGGCCGGCGATCGACGCGATGTTGACCACGTTCGACGGCGCGGCAACTTCCAGGAGCGGCAGCAACTCGGCGGTGCAGTACAGGGCGCCGAAGAAGTTGGTCCGCATTACCTGCTCGGTGCGAGCGACCACGGACCGCCCCTCGAAGGCCCCTGCGCCGGAGATGCCGGCGGAGTTCACGAGGACGTCGCAGCGGCCGTGGACGTCTCTGACGTGATCGCCCATCGCCCTGACCTGGCCCTTCTTCGTTACGTCGGCCTCCATGCTCGAGTGCCCATCACCGGGGAGCTCGGCGATGAGTGACCGGAGCCGTTCTGCGCGGCGGGCGACGGCGCAGACGGTTGCTCCGTGCTCCGCAAGATCCAGCGCGGTCCGGCGTCCTATTCCGCTCGACGCTCCGGTAACGACGCTGACTTTGCCCTTCAAATCCACGTTTGTCCTCCTTTGAGAACTCGAGCCTCCGGTTTCGCCCCCTGGAGCGCGGGTAGGGACCCTACCGACCCGAAGGTGGGAATCCCTTGAAAGGGGAGAAATGGCTGATCTTCTTCTGTTGATACTCGTAGGGCTAGTAGTCGGCGCACTAGCCCGGCTGCTCATGCCCGGACGGGACCCGATAGGCATTCTGGGGACGCTTGTCGTCGGAGTTGTAGGAGCAGTCCTCGGAGGCTATCTCTGGCGGGAGATCTTCGGCAACACAGAAGGTGTCGAGTGGATCGGTGCAGTGCTCACCGCCATGGCTCTCCTGTGGATCTACCGAAAGATGATGTACGGGCGGACGCGCTCGCGAGTTTTGTGAGATTCCCCGGAGTCTGAGCACTCCTCAAACCACCCGCGCCGGCCGGGACCGCGACCGGCCAGGGCCACTTTGATGGCCGACGGCCCCCGGACTTCTACGGGGGCCGTCGCGCGTCAGATCTCTATGCGGAACGTGTGATCACAGAACTACACATGTTGTCACCTGGTGATCACAGGTCCGGCGATTGCCTTTCTAGTGGTAGACGTACACCCTCGTTCCAACAGGTGCCTTCGAGAAGATCCATGTTGCCGCCCACATCGGCACGCGCGCGCAGCCGTGGCTGGCCGGATACGTCGGGACGTCGGGCCACCCGTGGATCGCCCTCAGACCATCGAAGTAGCTCGGGTAGTACAGCCCTCCTCCGCTCGTACCGGCCAGCACCCGATGCACAGTCCACGTTCCATCGCGGGTTGCGCCGCCGGCACCGGTCGACGTGTGAAGGATGTTCTCCACCTTCCCATTACGGACCGTGAACAGCACCTGGCGCGTCTGGTCGATCTCGATATGGAACTTCGGACCCTTGAAGCGCGGCTTCGGAATGGTTGGAGATGCGAGTTTCTTCCACGTCGCCTCGTCCACCGTGCCAACGCGCGCCCGCCGGTGAACCTTGTTGAATGCCAGCATGGCATCAGACGTACGGGCGTCGAACTTCTTGTCCGCTCCGGGCAGGTAGTAGCCGAGCCGGATCAGCCTCTTCTCGAGCAGCTTCACGTGGATGCCGGCCGACCCCGAGCGCAGGTTTGGGAGATTCGTTTCGCGCGTTTCGGAGCGAGCCCGGCCTCGAAGATGGATCGGTGAGGTAGTTACCGCGCGCGCCCGCAGACGCCCGGGCTTAGCGACCTTCATCTTTGTCGAGAACCACCGCCCCTTCTTGAGGGCGACCTGCTTGGTCCCGATCTTCTTGCCGGCACGCATCAAAACGACCTTTATTCGCTGGCCGGTGAGTGCGGGTTTGACGCTTCCTGCTATTCGCGCACGGTCGAACAGCCGTGTCGCGCCGAGGTTCACCGCCACGATCGGGCGCACTTTTACGGCAACCGGATCGCTGGCTGTCGTCGACCACAGGGCCTGGAGCTTCATGTTGTTCCGCGGCCGGATCCGGACTGAGAACTTCCCCTTGGCGTCGGTCTCTACTTCGGCAACCGTGACGTCTCCGTCGGCGATGGTGACGGTCTGCGGCTCGGTAACCGGTGACGCAGTTCCGTTAAGCCGGACCTCCTTGCCGATGTTGATCACGGTCCGGGATGCCTCGAGCGTGATCGTCTCGGCCTCCTGGGCTGTGGCCCCCACGGGCACCATCGAAACCACTAAGACCGCTGCGGCAACTGCGACGCTAACGACCCTCAATCTCTCCACCGACGTCCTTTCCTGAGCTGGGTTGTCCGAAGTGTGCCATTCGGAGCCGTCTATGGAAAGGACTATTAGCGCCGCCCTTTGGTTGCGCTAGGTGGCCGGTGGCCGGCCGGGCGACTCCGCCTCGCGCCGGGCCTGCACCTCGAACACGTTGTCGCGGTAGTAGTGGCGACCCCTGGCCACGGCCACGACGCTCACACCGAAATAAACGGGAGGGAACAGGATGCCCCAGCGCTCGTACTGGCGGACGTGGGCAAGTTCGTGGCGGAGCGTGCGCTCGTCGAGCTCGTCGACACCAAGGACGACATGCCCCAGGGTTATCGCCCGGTAATTCCAGCCCAACCGGCGCGGCCACGACGCTCCCTCGCAGACCAGGACTCCGGCCACGGTGCGTCTCGAACGGAAGAAGGGCGCGAGCAGGAGGCCGAGAAGTGAGTACGGCGACGTCCACAGGAGTCGGGCCGCCCGCGACACCTCTGCGCCTACAGCGGCACGTTCGACAGCACGAGGATGCGAGGTTCGGTCATCTCGTCCATTGCGTATCGGAGACCTTCCCGCCCGAAGCCTGAATCCTTGCTCCCTCCGTACGGCATCTGGTCCGCGCGGAATGCGGAGACATCGTTGGCAATCAGTCCGCCGACCTGGATCTCACGGTGCGCATACATCAGGCGGTCCACGTCCTTCGTGAAAACGCCGGCCTGGAGGCCGTACTTGGAGTTGTTCACCTCCGCCACCGCGTCCTCGAAGTCCGAGTAGGTCCCGAGCGTGATGACGGGACCGAAGATCTCTTCGCAGCGGACCTTCATGTCCGGCCGCGTGCTTGTAAGAACTGTCGGGACGTAGAAGGGATCCTCGCGCTTACCGCCGCAAAGGACCTCGGCTCCCGACTGCACCGCCTCGTCGACCCACTGCGCGATCCGCTCCAGCGCGTCGTGATCGATCAGCGGGCCAACGTCCGTGTTCGGGTCCATCGGGTCGCCCGTCTTGAGCTTGTTCACCTCCGACACGAGCGAATCGGAGAATTCGTCGGCTACGTCGTCATGGACAAGGACCCTCTGCACTGAGATGCAGGACTGACCCGCCTGGTAATAGCCGCCGAACGCGATACGTTGCGCCGCCGTCACGATGTCTGCATCGGAATGAACGATTACACCCGCGTTCCCGCCGAGCTCGAGCGTCACGGACTTCTTCGGACTGTTCTTCTTGAGGTTCCAACCGACCGCAGACGACCCGGTGAAGGAAACCTTGGCGAAGCGGTCGTCGATGGCAAGCTCGCCGGCCTCCGTACCGTCCAACGGGAGGACCGAGCACATCGCCGCCGGCAGATCCGTTTCGAGAAACAGCTCACCGAGCAGCAGCGCTCCCAGGGGTGTCTTGGTTGCGGGCTTCACGACTATCGGCGCCCCGACCGCAATGGCGGGAGCCATCTTGTGGGCAACGAGGTTCACCGGGAAGTTGAACGGCGCGATCCCGAAGACGGGCCCGAGCGGGAAGCGCCTCACTAGACCCAGGCGGCTCCCGAGTGCCGCCTCGGTGTCGAGCCTCATCAGGTCGCTGCCGTACCGCCGGCATTCCTCAGCCGCCCACCGGAACGTCGACACGGCGCGCGCCGCCTCGACCGTCGCCCACTTGACCGGCTTGCCTCCCTCTGAAGCGATGAGGTGAGCGACCTCCTCGGCGCGCTCACCGAGGCGCCGCGATATGTGCATGAGAGCTTCGGCGCGCGCGTGTACCGGAAGCCGGCGCGAATCGTCGAACACCTCCGCGGCGGCTGCAACGGCCGCGGCCACATCATCCGGAGTTGGACTAGCCACGGTGGCAACGTGATCCCCGTTATAGGGACTCCTGACATCGAAGGTGTCGGTGCCGCTCTTCCACTCGCCGGCTACGAGATAGCGCTTGACATCGGACATCGCAGGGCTCACTCCCTAGGACCGCTTGTAGTCGCCTTACGTCTGGGGATCGCGTACCCCCGTGAAAGGATGCTAGTCGTGGCGTTCGCCGGAACCCGCACGACACTACGGCCGAGCCGCACCCGGCAATTTGTACACTTCGACACGCCCGGCGCGCCGGCATCGCGGCTCGAAATGCATGGCGGTGTCGGCTCGCAGACAGCCAACCGAGCGTACGTGAGGGAAGGTCATGGAGCCGTTCTTGGTTGGTGAGAACGCGGGCGAATTCGAG
>Ga0299907_10002942_pt1 | contig 10749 bp, 11 predicted proteins | sample RVTome_16_FD_198680 | JGI IMG/M metagenome (GOLD analysis project Ga0299907, IMG submission 198680) | Soil microbial communities from uranium-contaminated site in the Upper Colorado River Basin, Wyoming, United States - RVT152D67 (version 2) ... | reverse complement strand
GTCACCTCTCTTCCCCGCGTCCACATCGCACTCCTCGGCATGGAGCGCCTCGTGCCCACACTGGACGATCTGGCCGTGCTCCTTCAGCTCCTGCCCCGCAGTGCGACCGGGCAGAAGCTGACCAGCTACACGCGGCTCATCACGGGCCCGCGCCGGCCGGGAGAGCCCGACGGGCCGGAGGAGCTCCACGTCGTCGTCCTCGACAACGGCAGGTCGAACCTCCGGGGCGGCCGCTACGAGGAGATGCTCGCGTGCATCCGCTGCGGTGCGTGCCTGAACGTCTGCCCGGTCTACCGCAAGGCGGGGGGCGGCGCCTACGGGCCGGTGTATTCAGGCCCGATGGGCGCTGTCCTCGTCCCTCTCCTCGTCGGTCTTGAGCGGGCGCCCGCGCTCCCCCACGCCTCCTCGCTCTGCGGCGCTTGCACGGCCGCCTGCCCCGTCAAGATCCCTCTGCACGAGCTCCTGCTGGAGCTACGCAGGGACCTCGTCGAGGAGCGGGTGACGTCGGCGCGCGAGCGCCTCGCCTTCGCGCTGTGGTCGCTCGCCTGGTCACGTCCCTCCGTGTACCGGCTCTCAACCGCGCTCGCCCGGCTGGCCGCGCCCCTCGCCGGAACTTTCGGGCCTGGCCGCGCCTGGACGTCCGGCCGCACGCTCCCGCGTCCCGCGCGCCGTCGCTTCCGCGACCTTGCATGACGGACCCCGCGCTCGTCACGCGCTTCGCCGAGAACGCGGAGCTCGCCGGCTTCTTCGTCCACCGCAAGACCGCTCCGGAGATCGAGGGCGCCGGCGTCTCGCGGGCCGAGTACGGGCTCGCGGACACAGGCAGCGTCGTCCTGGCCGCGGGGCCGGACGAGCCGCGCTCGCGCCACCTGCTCCCGGAGGTGCACGTCTCGCTGCTCGCCGAGGAGCGGATCCTCCCCGGTCTCGCGGAGCTCTTCCGCGCGGTGGGCGGCGACCTGCCGAGCGCCCTCGCGATCGTGACCGGGCCGAGCCGGAGCGCGGACATCGAGCAGCGGCTCGTCGTCGGGGTGCACGGCCCCCGGGAGGTGCACGTCGTGCTCCTGGCATGACCGACGTCATCTGTCTCGGCATCCTCGTCGCCGACGCGATTGCCCACCCCGTCGACGAGCTCCCTCCGCGCGGCACGCTCGCGCTCGTAGACGACATTTCCCTCCACGGCGGCGGCTGCGCCGTCAACACCGCGAGCGCGCTCACCCGCCTCGGCCTGCGCACGGCGGTCGCGGGCAAGGTGGGCGCCGACCCCTTCGGGGACTTCCTCCTCGAGCTCCTCGACGAGCGAGGCGTCGAGCGGCGCGCCGTGCTCCGCGACCCTCTGGTTCCCACCTCGGCCACGGTCGTGCTCGTGGGCGCCGACGGCGAGCGCACGTTCCTGCACCTGCCCGGCGGGAACGGCCGCCTGCGGGCGGACGAGCTCGACGCCGGGCTGCTCTTCACCGCCCGAGCGCTGCACGTCGCCGGCGCGCTCGTCATGCCGGAGCTCGACGGCGAGCCGACCGCCGCGCTCCTCGCCGAGGCGCGGGCGCGGGGGCTCGCCACGAGCCTCGACACGGTCTGGGACGCCACGGGCCGCTGGGACCGCGTCGTGCCGAGCCTCCCCCACCTCGACCTCTTCGCCCCCAGCCTGGCGGAGGGGCAGGCGATCTCGGGCATACGCGAGCCCGTCGCCGTCGCCGCCTGGCTCCGGGAGCGGGGCGTCGGGACGGTGGCGCTCAAGATGGGCGCAAAGGGCTGCTACGTCTCGGGCGACGGGTTCGAGGGCTCCGTCCCGGCACCCGCCGTGTCCGCGGTGGACGGGACGGGCTCGGGAGACGCTTTCGTCGCCGGCCTCCTCTACGGCGTCCTGGCCGGCTGGCCCCTCGAGCGCGCCGCCGGTCTCGCCAACGCGACGGGCGCCCTCGCCGCGACTGCCGTGGGCGCGGTCGAGGGCCTGGGCGGCCTCGAGGAGACGATGGCGCTCGCGGGGCTCGCGTGAGCTGGGGCGGAATCGGCCCGGACGCCCTCCGCCCGCCGGCCGAACGTCGTCGGCGCGGCTCCTAGACCGGCTCGGGGCGGCCGCTCTCCAGCGAGCGGTTGGCCGCCAGCGAGACCAGGAGAGCGTCACGGGCCTGCTCACCCGTCCCCTCCTCCGGCGCGCGCCCTCCCTCGACGCACTCGACGAAGTGGGCGATCTCGGGGCCCCACGGGTCGACGGCCTCGAGCAGGATCGTCTCCGGCTCGGCGTCGGTGCGGTAGAGCCTGAGGCCACGGGTCGACGGGTCGACGCCGCCGATGTTCCCTTCGCCCTCGGCCGCCGGCGTCGCGCGGAACGCGTACTCGGCCACGCCTTCGTCGCAGAGGACCCGGATGTTGCTCGAGAACGGATACGAGCCGGGCATCCGCATGCTCCCCTCGGCAACGCCCTCGGCGCCGTCGTATGCGACCGTCGCCACGACGTGGCCCGGCGTCGGCTCGCGCGCGAACACGCTCGTTGCCCTGCCGAGCAGCCTGTTCATCTGGTCGAAGTCGTGCACGAGGAGGTCGACGGCCACGCCGCCGTCGAGGCTCGAGTCGCCCATCCAGTCGTTCCAGTCAGCCGGGGGCGAAAGCCGATAAGTCGAGATCGCGAGCGGCCGGCCGAGCTCACCCGCGCCGAGCCTGCGCCCGAGCTCCACGTACTCGGGCCAGAAGCGCAACACCAGCCCGACCATGAACACGCGCCCGCTCTCGTCGGCGGCTCGGACGATCGCGTCCGCGTCCTCGGGCGCGAGCGCGATCGGCTTCTCGAGAAAGACATGCTTGCCCGCTGCGAGGGCTCTCTCCGCCGCCTCCCGGTGGAGGTACGTGGGCAGGCAGATGTCGACCGCGTCGACCTCCGGATCGTGTAGGACCTCGTCGAGGTCCGTGGTCACGGCGGCGCCGAGCGGCTCTCCCACCTTGGCCGCACGATCCGGCGTCCGCGAGCACACCCACTTGACGTCGACGCGGTCCGCGAGCGCCGCGTAGTTCCCGGCGTGGGCCGAGCCCATGAAGCCCGCGCCCACGATCGCGAGCCCGATCATCGCTTGCGTGCGGCTTCGCGGTAGCCCGGTTCGATCCGGTCGTGTACCTGCTCCATGTCCTGGAAGAGGTCGACGACGGCGCGGCTGCACCAGCCGAGGAACTCCTCGCCCTTCTCCGGGCTCGACTCGCTCGGGCGGCCCCACGTTCCACCGCCCTCCTCGAGGAGTGACCAGAACGATCCGGGCGTGGCGAGGAAGACGGGGTCGAGCAGCGCGAACGGATTGGTGCGGAGCTCACCGAGCTCGGGGACGTAGTCGCGCACCCGCTCCATGTCGCAGAGGCTCGGGTCGATCGCGAGCACGATCGAGGTCTCGCCCACGTTCGCGTGGATCCCGGCGCTGCCCGAGAGGTACGCCTCCGCCTGCTCGGGCCGCAGGGCTTGCCAGTAGGCGAACGGATAGACCCGCACGCCGTCGGGCAGCTCGTCGAAGAACTGGGTTGCGCCGTACTGCATCGCCCACGAGTTCACGTAGTGGCCGTTCAGCAGCACGATGCGGCGGAATCCGGCCTCCGCAAGCGTGACGCAGACGTCGCGAAGCAGCGCGATGAACGTCTCGAGCCGGAGATACACCAGTCCGCTAGCGCCGCGGTGGTCGGCCGCGAGCCCGAACGGCACCGGAGGCCCTACGAGCGCGTCGAGCTCAGGAGCTGCTCGTTTGGCCACCTCCATCGGGATGTAGACGTCCGTCCAGAGAGGCCCATGGTCGCCGTGGTCTTCCGTCGAGCCGACAGGGACGATCACCGTCCGGCCTCCGCCCTCGAGGTACTCCCGCACCTGGAGGTTCGTCATCTCCGGCATGAAGAGCGAGCGTGCCATCACACCCTCCTACGAGAGCCCGAGGCCGCGCAGGTGCTCGTACGACCTGCGCATGCTCTCGTCGACGTCCGCGAGCGGGGGCCACGGCTCCCCCTGGAACTCGAGCTCGACCGACAGCGGACCCGTATACCCGGCGCGCTCGAGTATCTCCAGCACGCGCCCGAAGTCGACCGACCCGGAGCCGATGGCCCCGAAGTTCCAGACGCCCTTGCCACCAACGGTGTCCTTCAGGTGGACGTGGGCGAGGTGCGGCGCGATCGCCTCCAGATCGTCGACCGCCTTCTCGCCGGAGTAGTACTCGACGTTGGCGGTGTCGTAGTTGACCTTGACTGACGCGCGCCCGATCTTCTCGAGCAGCGGGAGCGTCTTCCGCCCGGAGGCCATGATGTCGCCGTGGATCTCGAGGGCGATGACCACGCCCGCGTCCTCGGCCGTGTCCGCCAGCTCGCCGATGTTCCGGAGGAAAGCCTGCTCGCTCTCCTCCTTCGAGGCATGGCCGCCGACGGCGGTGTTCACGATCGGGATCCCGTAGTCGGCCGCCCAGCGCACTGCCCTGATGCCGTGGTCGAGCCCTTCGCGGGTCGTGAGGTCCGAATGCCCGCTGAGCGAGACGGCTTCGAGACCGCGCTCGTCCAGCTTGCTCCGCACCTCCTCCGTCCCGTCCAGCGGTACGTGCTCCGTCCATCCCGGCACGGCGGAGAGCTCGACGTGCCTGAAGCCTGCCGCGGCAATCCCACCCAGCGCCTCGTCGAATCCATAAGTGTGGTAGCTGTTCGTGTGCCCGGCGAGCGGATTGTTCACGGCGGCACCTCCCTGATCGGCGCCGGAGGCGCCGGACGGGTGCCGGCACCTCCGACGACAGCTCTAGATGTTCGTCCCCTCCGGAACGGTTGTCTGGGCGAAGTCATCGTCGAGCTCGAAGGCCTCGGCGTCTGCACGAGCCCGATCGACGTCGGCCTCGCTGTTCGCCGGCTCGACGAAATCGTTGGTGATGACGTCCTCGACAGGGAGCACGTTCTCGATCTGCCCCAGGTCGGCGATGTTCTGGATGTAGCTCTCCCACGCCTCGACCGGGTGGAAGCCGAAGCCCTGCCCCTCCCGTTCCGTCGTCCCGTAGGCGGTGGCGAGCTCGATCATCGACTCGAGCGCGAGCTGCGGCTCGAGCGTCGCCGCGAGGTCGGGGAGCTGCTGGTACGTGATCTGGGCGGCCGCCTGCGGATTCGTCTTCGCGAACGTCATGCCCATCACGACGCCCATGAAGAACCGGTGGAAGACGTCGCGCTGGCTGTCGTCGTCGAGGTCGTCCGCGCGGACGACGTACGAGTTGGACGGGCCTTCGGAGAACTCCGAGCCCAGCAGGTACTTCAGCTCGAGCCCCTGTCCCGCCAGCTGGGCGCGTAGGCCTTCCCATGCGAGCCCGGCGTCGGCCCTTCCCTGCGACACGACCTGATTCCACTGCGGCCCGGACTCCAGGTACGTGATCGACTCCGGGTCGACGCCCACCTCGACGAGAATCGGATCGACGATCACCTTCCAGCCCGCGGTGAGGACGGACATCGTCTTCCCTTCGAGCTGACTGACATCGGTGATGTCCGAGTCCTCGGGCAGCGAGAAGTTGAAGACCTGTCCGGAGATCATCTCCCAGGCCGACTTCACCGGGACCCCGCTGTCGATCGACGAGGTGAGAACGCCTGGCGATGGATACCCCATGTCGGCCTGATTCTCGGCGACGAAGGTTGCCGACGCAGTCGCATTCCCGCCCGGGCCCGCGATGAGCTCGACGTCGATGCCCAGCTCGTCGAAGTAGCCCTGCTCGATGGGAACCCACAGGTTGTAGTCATCCATAACGTCGAGCGTGCCGCGCGGCGAGATCCAGCGCACGGTGGCCCGTTCCACACTGTCGCCGCCGGTGTCGGTCCCGCCGCCCCCGGTAGGCTCCTCGTCATCCCCTCCGCAGGCGGCCAGGATCATGCCGAAGCTCGAGAAGGCCATGCCGGCCCCCGCAGTGCGCGTGAGGAACCCGCGCCGGTCGATCCTCCTCTCGAAAGCGTTCTCCGGGTGTCTGTCCTGCATGCCACGCCTCCTTTCCATTACGCCTCCCAGCTCGCCCAGCGCTTGCCAATGAAGTAGAAAAGCACGTAGATACCGACGCCGAGCGCCGCGACGATCAGGATCACCGCGCCGAAGTTGTCCATCTGCACGAGCGAGGAGAAGAACACGAGCCGCTGGCCGAGACCGCCCTTCTCGCTCGCGGCCACCATCTCGCCGCCGACGGCGGTGAGCAGGCCGAAGATCGACCCGACCATGTAGCCGACGATGATCATCGGCAGGGCGAGCGGAAAGCGAATCCTGCGGAAGATCTGGAACGTGCTCGCCCCGTAGGAGCGGGCCAGCGCGATCTTGGCCAGGTCGGTGCGCCTGAAGCCGGTGGCTGCGTTGATCAGGACCATGGGGCCCGACGCGAGTGCGACCGCGAAGACGATCGGGGAGAGCCCGAAGCCGAGCTTGAGCCGGAGGAACGGCACGAGAGCGATCATCGGCGTCGTCACCATGGCGATGATGTATGGGGCGACGACCTTTTCGACGAACGGCTTCTGGGTGATGATCGCCGCGAGCACGAGGCCGATCGTCGAGCCGATCGCGAGTCCGAGCAGGAACTCCTGCATGGTGACCCAGAGGTGGGGCGCATAGAGGGAGCCAAAGTCCCCGACCAATGTCTGGACGACGGCTGTGGGCTTCGGGAAGACGTACGTCGGCGTGTCGGTCAGTCGCAGGATCGCCTCCGCGCCGAAGAAGACCGCGCCTGCGACCGCGACGATCGCGCCGATCTCGAGCGCGCTCTTCGCCGTCGAGATCGAGGTCAGCCCGGTCCAGTCGATGGGCCCCCGGTCACGTGCCTCCGGCCCCTCCTCGAAGCTGGGGATCTCGTCGCGGAGCTCGGTCGGAACCTGGCTCATTCGACCTCCAGGGCGTGCGGCCCCCCTGCCTCGACCGCTCGCTTGATCTCCTGGATCTGCGCGATGAAATCGGGCTCGAACGTCATCTCGATCGTGCGCGGGCGGGGCAGGTCGATCTTGTAGACCCGCGCCAGCCGGCCGGGCCGGGGTGTCATCACGACGACGCGGTCGGCGAGGAAGATCGCCTCGGCGATGTTGTGCGTCACGAACACGACCGTCTTCCGCGTCTCGCTCCAGAGCTGGAGCAGGAGGAGGTTCATCTCGTCGCGGGTGAACGCGTCGAGTGCCCCGAACGGCTCGTCCATGAGGAGCAGGGCCGGATCCTGGGCGAGCGCGCGGACGATCGACGCACGCTGCTGCATCCCGCCCGAGAGCTCGCGGGGCATCGCACCCTCGAAGCCGCCGAGCCCGGTCGCCTCGACGAGACCCGCGATCCTGGCTCTGTCCGGCTTCCCGCGCTTGATCTCGAACGGGAACTCGATGTTCTGGCGCAGGTTGCGCCACGGGAGGAGGTTCGCCTCCTGGAAGATCATCCCGATCTCCTGCGGGCGCGGCCCCGTGATCGGCTCGCCGTCCAGCAGCACCTGCCCCCGTGTGAGCGCGTGCAGGCCCGACATGGCCCAGAGGAGCGTCGTCTTCCCGCATCCGCTCGGCCCGAGGACGCAGACGAACTCGCCGTCGTGGATGTCGACGGAGAAGCTCTCGAGCGCGCTGACGGGGCCCGACTTCGTCTCGTATACCTTCGTCGCGTCGACCGTGCGGATCTTCACGGCTGCGGGGGCGGTCGCCGAGGCTTCCGCGCCCGCACCCGCCGCCTGCGCACGCGGGTCTAGAACCATCCTTCCTCTTCCGGGTTCGCGTACTGCATGAACTCCACGAGCGCCCCGTCCACCTGAACGAATGCGACCGTGAGGAAACCGCCGCCGACGTCGAACGGCTCGGCCACGATGGGGTGCCCTTCCACTGCCGCGTGAACGTCGTCGACCCGATAGGCGACGTGCGGATCGGTGCGGAGCGGACCCTGGACGGGGCTGTCGGGCTCGTAGCGAAGCCACTCGACGTTGTAGGGATGGGCGCGCGGGCTCGTAACCCAGACGCGCGTTGCCTCGACCCAGCTCTCCCCCTGCTTCCGCTCAGGCGTCGGCACGCCGATGTGGTCGAACCGCGACCGGTCGAGCTGCAAGCACGCCTCCTTGAACTTGTCGGCGTAAATTGGTAGGAAAGCTTCCTAACATACTCCTCCGCAGAGGTCAAGCACGTGAACGCCACCCCAATGAGCGGTTCGCCCCAACTCATGCGCCGGTTGAACTCGACGCTCGTCCTGCAAGCGATCCGCGACGCGGGCTCGGCCTCCCGCGCGGAGATCCGTGAGGCGACCGGTCTCTCCAAGCCGACCGTCCGCGAGGTGGTCGAGTTCCTGCTCCGCACTGGCTACGTGAGCGAGGCAGCCGCGGGCGAACGCGACGGCGGCGGACGGCCGGGACCCCGCGCCCGCGTCCTCACCTTCCGCGCCGACCTCGGCCATGTGCTCGGCATCGACGTCGGCGCGAACAAGATCCTGGTTCATCTCGCCGACCTGAGCGGCACGATCCTCGCCTCCGAGCGGCGACGAACGCGGGGCTCGCGGGGCGCAGCCACCGTGCTGAAGACGGTTCGCGCCGCGGCGGACAGTGCGCTCGCCGCCGGCGCGGTCGGCCGCGAGAGCCTCATGGCGGTCGCAGTCGGAACGCCGGGCGTCGTCGACCCGGCGTCGGGCCGGATCACGCTCGCGCCGCAGCTCCCCGGCTGGGAGGGACTGGAGCTCGGGGAGACGCTCGGCCGCTCGTTTCCTTGCCCGGTGCTCGTCGAGAACGAGGTTCGGCTGTCCATCCTCGCGGAGCGCTGGCGAGGCGCCGCTCAGGGCATCGACGACGCCGTCTACATCCAGATCGGGGTGGGGATCGGCGGCGGGATCCTCATCGGCGGCGAGCTCTACCGCGGCGCGGACGGCGCGGCGGGCGAGATCGGCTACCTGCCGTACCCCGACGGAAGCCCGCTCGCCGACGGCCCGGGCCCCTTCGAGCATGCGGCGGGCGGCAGCGCATTCGCCCGGCTGGGGCGCGAGGCCGCGGCGCGGGAGGAGGGAGCGGTCCTGCGCGCGCTGGCCGGCGGCGATCCCGAGGCGGTGGACGCGGAGGTCGTCTTCGCGGCCGCCGCCCAGGGCGACGAGGCCGCCCGTGCAATCGTGGCCGAACTGACGCGGACGCTCGCGAACGGCGTCGCCGCCGCCGTCGCCGTTCTCAATCCCGCCACCGTGATCGTCGGCGGCGGGTTGTCCCGAGCTGGTGAAGCGCTCCTCGAGCCGCTCGAGCGCCACGTCGTCGAACGGGTACCGGTGCCGCCGCGGCTGGTGCTCTCCACGCTCGGCGAGGAGTCGGTAGTGCTCGGCGCCGTCCGCCTGGCGCTCCAGCGGGCTGACGAGCGGCTCTTCTCCTTCGCGGAGGCGAGCTAGCGTGCGCGTCCTTGCGATCGGGGCGCACCCGGACGACCTGGAGATCCTATGCGGCGGCACGCTTGCCCGCTACGTCGAGGAAGGTCACGAGGTCGTCATGTGCCACGCGACGAGAGGCGATCGCGGGAGCTTCGAGCACAGCTCGGAGGAGGTGGCGCGGATCCGGCACGGCGAGGCCGGCAGGGCCGCGGAGATCGCAGGCGCGCAACACGTCTCGCTCGGACTCTCGGACGGCGAGGTCAACGCGTCCGACCCCGCCCAGAGGCGGCTCGTCGCCGACCTCTCGCGAGATGCCCGGCCGGACGTGATCATCACGCATGCCACCGGCGATTACATGGCCGACCACAACGAGATCTCCAGGCTCGTCTTCGACTCCAGCTTTCTCTCGAGCCTCCCCCTCTACGAGACCGGGAAGCCGTACCACCCCGTCGTCCCGCCGATCTACTTCATGGAGACCGTCATGGGGCTCGGGTTCACGCCGACCGAGTTCGTCGACGTGACGAGGACGATGGACAAGAAGGTGCGCATGCTCGAGGCTCACGAGAGCCAGCTCCGCTGGCTTCGGGACCATGACGGCGTCGACATCGTCGAGAACATGCGCACGGTCACCGCATATCGCGGCCTCCAGTGCGGCGTCGCCTACGCAGAGGGCTTCGTCCCCTGTCTCACCTGGCTGCGCGGGACGACGAAGCGGCTGCTGCCCTGAAAGGAGACGACCATGGCCGTCGAGACCCAGTTCGACTACGCGCTCGCGGACTTCATCTCGTTCCGCGACGCGGAGGCATGCGCGCGGGTTCGACAGATTCCCCGCTCCGAGCTCGCGAACCATGCCAACCCGGACTTCCGCATCCGGGTCGTCGACGATCCCATCGAGCTCTACCGTTCCTTTGCGGAGGACATCGTCGCGCGGATCCGTTCGGCCGCCGAGGAGGGTCGCGAGTTCGTGGCCATCTTCCCCGTCGGCCCGATGCCGCAGTACGCGCTCGCGGCCCGCCTCATCAACGAGCAGCGGCTCTCCTGCCGTCACGTCCACTCGTTCAACATGGACGAGTACGCGAACGAGGACGGGGAGACGGCGCCCTCGTCCTGGCCGGGCTCGTTCCAGCGGGCGATGCTGGAGAGCTTCTTCGGCGCGATCGACCCCGAGCTCCGTCCCCTCGAGGAGAACCTGCACTTCCCGACGAAGGACAGAATCGGCGACTACTCGACGAGGATCGAGGCGCTCGGCGGGGCGGACGTCTGCTACGGCGGCATCGGGTGGGGCGGGCACATCGCCTTCTGGGAGCCTCAGCTGGGGCAGGAGTACGGGGACGACCTGGAGGCCTACAAGCGGGCGGGCGCGCGGCTCGTCGATCTCCACCCGATGACGATCATGCAGAACGCCCTCCACTCCTTCGGCGGCGACTGGTCCTGGGTTCCGCCCA
>Ga0299907_10002941_pt1 | contig 10750 bp, 14 predicted proteins | sample RVTome_16_FD_198680 | JGI IMG/M metagenome (GOLD analysis project Ga0299907, IMG submission 198680) | Soil microbial communities from uranium-contaminated site in the Upper Colorado River Basin, Wyoming, United States - RVT152D67 (version 2) ... | reverse complement strand
TTCGTTCGACCCTCACAAGGAGGAGGAGGAGGAGGAGGAGGAAGAAGAAGAAGAAGAGGAGGAGAAGAAGAAGAAGAAGTGCCGCAGACCGCAGTGCTCGGCGATTTCCGAATGTTTATGAGACACTTGGACCATGACGGAACGTGACACTCCGTCGGCGGAAGATGTTGAACTCGCGGAGTCTCTGCTCGAAGCGTGGGACGAGGGCCGTGGGACCTCGAAGAGCCAACTCGAGATCGAGACGTGGGGAGACGCAACAGCCCATGGTCGCCATTTCGATCGCTTCATTCGGACCACTCTGGGCGTCAGCACAACCAAACCATCTCGACAGACCACTCGGATCGAGGCGCTTGAACAGCAGGTCCGGACGCTTGGACAGTTCCCGACGGGGATAGAACCGACACACCATGAGATCCAAGCCCAACACGCTCGTTCTTCATGCGGCGAGGCTATTCGTGTCTGGAACGACCCTTCGACACGATTCCGTACCGGCGCCTTCTCTCTCCTATTTGTAACGGCATGGAACAGCCTCGCACTCGGTCTGCTCATCAAAGGTGGGATCGAGTGGCACATGACTGACAGATCGGGCAACCCGAAAGTGGATTCCAATGGACTGCTCTTCTCTCGGGACACGATGGACCTCGTAGGCGATGCGTTCCCAGGGGATGATCACAAAGGATTAAGGAGAAACGTCAAGTACTGGATCGACATCCGGAATGCAGTTGCGCACAGGCACCTCCCGGCATTGGATGCTCTGGTAATTCCCAAGGCTCAAGCTGGGCTCCTCAACTTCGAAGATGCGCTCGTCAATGGCTTCGGACACGAGTTCGCATTGGCTGACTCCCTGACTGTTCCACTCCAACTGTCAGGGTTCCGCGACCCGACCGTTCTGGCTTCCCGAAAGAAGATGCAGGCGCAGCTTCCGCTGGACGTTCAGGCGCTATTGGCGCGATCGACGAAGACGACCCAGAATTGATGTCCGATCGGACCTTCCAGATGAGAGTGGCGTTTGTGCCAGTTGTGCCTTCATCGGGCCGAAACCCAGACGCTGTGTCGTACTTCGTCAAACCTGGCGAAGTACCAACGGAACTAGAGGAAGCGCTCGACCGGTACGTAGTGCTTCCCAAGTTCGCAAGTGCTGGACGGCCAAACCTATCGGCAACCGACGTTATCGCTGAGTTTGAGCGGAGAACCGGGTGGAAACTGAATTCAGCGCAGCACGCAGAAGCAGCCCGACAACTAGGTGTTCGACCTCCCCGCGGGCAACCCGAACGGACAACCAATCTCCGGTTCGCCGAGTACATCACAAGCTTCAAACGGTATCTCTATAGCCAAGCTTGGATCGATGAGCTCGTCCGCGAACTGGAGGATGCGGCCGACTTCGAACGGATAACTGGCAAAGCGCCCAAACACGTCCAAGTCAAAGGTCGGGAAGACTGATTCGGCCCTGTACTGCTCAGTAGCGCCACACAAGTCAGACCAAGTGATCACATAGCTCGCGCCGTCCACAACATCAGGTGACCACCAGCGTTGGACCTGTCCATCAGAGATAGTGCTGCGCTCACAGGTCAAGCAGCCCCGGCATACCCTCGACGAGGTACACCTTTGATTCCATCTCGTGCTCAACGTCGAGCCGGTCCCGCCAGACAAGGCGATAGCGAATGTCTCGCTTGGCAGGTTTGCGCTGCATGTAGTGATACTCGAAGAGGCGCCCGAGCTGTGTGAGCGCAATCGGCCAGATGGCGCCTGTGTCGAGCGTCTCCCGCTGTTCCTCGTGGGTCCAGCGCTTCGTGCCAAAGATGATCGACAGGTCGCGCATCGGATAGTCAAACCAATTCTCTATCAGCAGGAACCACGTCGGCGGGCCATCCCCGTCGAGCGTGACTGATGGATAGATCGGCGCCTCGGGCATGTGAGTCGATGGTAACGAGGAGACCAATCGGCCACGCGAGTGCCAGATAGAGCGACGCAGCGCCACGACACGGCGTCGATCGGGCGTCTTCTCATGAAACAGCTCATACGGGCAATGGATGGCGCATTCAGCGTTGAACCCGTTCATCTGACTCCTGAGCTGATTGTTCGAGGATCGACCGCTCGGCCCTGTGCATTAGACGAGTAGCAAAACTCACTACTCAACTGGATTTCTAACTCGGATGACTCTTCGCAGCCCTTGGTCCATCGCGTGACCTCCTCGCAGGTAGCGAGGTGCTTCACGCGACGAATCTGGGGGGCGTCTGTGGAGCGGCGGGACCACGGAATCGGCCGAGCAGACAGTTGCGCACACACCGACATCGCCCTGACCAGGGCGTTTCGTGGAGCTGGCGGGATTTGAACCCGCGACTTCCTCGTTGCGAAAGATGCGGTCAAACGCCTGTGACCAGGGGAAACGACCGATCTTGACCGCCCTGTGGAGCGGCTGTGGGGCGAGCGACGTGAGACATCGTGAGACTGCGCGAGATGTCAAGTGCTCGGTAGACCCTGCCGTGGCTCTCAATTCAGGCTAAGTCACGCTCGTCACGTTCGGCCTGGTTGCATGCGACGTGGAAGGCGCCACAACATCAAACTGCCAATGACGCAGACGACGCCTCCACGGCGATGTGGCCGGTACTGAGACGTTGGAGGCGAGGTATGCGAGCCGCGGGCGTGGGGCAATGTTCCCCCTCTGGCCTTACGATCAGAACGGCGCGTGCACACCGCCGTGCCTTGGGCGAACTTTCCGTAGTCGCTCCCTGGCGTCCTCATCGATCATGCCGGTGTCCACTTTGCGAGGTGCACCTGTCAGGTCATCACGTAGAGCAGGCAGGCGAGCGCCAGAACACTGAGCCCCAACTGCTCGCGCCGCCCCCAGCTTGGCTGGCTTCTCTTCCAGTCTTTCCATATGCACGGGTTTGTCTCCCGCCTCGTTCATCTAGGGCTGCAGGATGCTTTGGAGGTCGCGTCGTGGTGAGAGAGCCGGCAGTTGGGTGTGCCCAACGCGGACCAGCATTTGGAGCTTTGCGGGTGGTGTGACGCCGACGACAGCGGTCATCTGCTCCCGGAGTCGGTCCATCTCCGCAAACTCCTGCAGGGCTTGGCTGGTTGGCTGGAAGCGCAGGTTGTGGCCGCCCGCGGTGAGCTGTGCGCGCACGTAGCTGCGGCCGGTGGAGATCCAGTCGGCCATCGTATTCGTCGGGGTCACGAGGGTGAATAGCGCCTGGGTACTGCGGGTTGCCTTGGCGAAGCCGTTGAGGAAAGCGGCACGGTTGAACCCCATGTGCCAGTTGCCGGGTCGGGTGATCGTGCGAAGCGCCAACAGGGACAGGCCGGTTATGCCGGTGGTGTATGCGTTTAGCCCGTCGCCTTCGGAGGCGATCTCCGCGTCGGAGAACCGGAACCACAGGTTGGTCTCTTGGTAGGTGTCGTGTCCGTTGACCTCGACCGTCATCGCTTGGATGGCGAGTTCGGTCGCCTCGGCCAGCCGCTCGTCGGGAATCCAGCCCGGCTCGACGCCCGGTCTGGCGGCTTGCGTCGCGATGGCGGCACGTTCGTCGGCGGTTACCGGCTGCGACGTGTGAGGCAGGCGGCTGCTGCGCCGGAGCAGCACCTGAGAGAACAGCGGGTCCTCCTTCAGCTGGGAGTCGGCGACTAGGCGCAGATGCGCGGTGGGTTTCGTGCCATACTCGGCGAGGGTCATCTCACCCTCTGGCAGCAGTTCGATCTCGGCGCGATGGCCGATATGGGTAGCGGCGATCGCCGTCATCTCCAACAAAGTGCCGTGACTGATATGCACCTGCCGGCCTAGTGGGTCCGTGACCGGCAGCAGCCGGTCTGGGTCGAAGTACACGTGCGCTTCAGTATCCGACATCACTTCGATACGCCACGGTTGTGTGTTGTGTGCGCTCGGTGCGGTGATTCCGAAGCGCAACGCTTGCACGATGGGAGGGCCATCCGGCGGCACCTCCGGCAGTGGGCGGTCACCCACGGTTCCGAGGCGGTAAACAGACTTGGCCATTGCTGGACTCCTTCTAGCTTTCAGGAAAGCATCTTGTTTAAAAGATACTTTGACGCAAGCTACACTATGTGCTGTCCTGTTGTCAAGTGTTGGAGGCGAGAATCAAGTGGCCAGTGGAAGTGAGATCACGTCGAAAGCGTCGGCGGCTCAGGTGGAGCGTGTGCTCGCCGAGTGGCTGGTGGCCCGACCCGACCTCGACCCCAGCCCATTCCGGCTGTTCAGCGCCCTGGCGGTCGTCGGACGCCTGGTGCAGGAGTTCTACGATGCTAGCGCGGCCCGGCATGACCTGTCCGCGCCAGACTTCTTCCTCCTTGCCGAGCTGCGGCGCCGCGGGGAGCCGTTCGAGGCCACCCCCGGAGAACTCACCAGGGTGCTAGTCCGGTCCACCGGCGGCATGACGAAACAACTCGACCGACTGGCTGCGGCCGGACACGTCACCCGGATCCCCAACCCCGACGACCGTCGATCCAACATCGTCCAATTGACCAACAGCGCTCGCCGTCTCATCGATATCGCCCTCAAAGACCACCTCCAAGCGGAAACCACGCTGGTCGACGGCATCGACTCCACCCAGACCGAACTCTCCATCGACCTGCTGTGGGACCTTGCCGACCGCCTACGCAACTGGACGCTCGCACAAACCGCAACGGATTAGCCACCTTCACGCCAGTCCCTCAGGCGGTCGTCGAGTGGCCGGCTCCTACACGTTGCTTCCTAGGCGGTGAGGGCGACAAACAGCCCCAGGGCACATGTCGTGAGGGTGATGGATCCCGCACCCCATCGTTCGACGGGGTGCGGTGCAGAGAAATTTGCGAACGTATTCAGGGCCAAGAACACCACTATCACCCAGGTGAGCCAGACAAGAGTGTCTCCGCTCAGGAAAGGGTTGGTCACAACGCCTGTCCGCGCCAGTAGCACCCATGCAATCAGCAGGAGGATCACTGCCTGCAAGGCGGCGAGCACCCGGAATCGTCCCTTCAGCACCCCATCTTGGGTGGGTGCTCTACCTCCGAACACCGCATCGCCGAGCGGGGTGCCGAATGCAAGCGCGATCTGGAACGCTGCGACGCCGACAACAAGCACGGCTGCACCAATCGATGCGATTTGAGCGGCGGTGAACGTGGTCGAGACCATGACGCTCCTTGGACATGCGGGTCGGTGTGGACGCAAGCTGCGATTCACACGATAAGGGCCTGATGCTATGTGCTGGTTGGGCTAAACGGTCACCAGCTCAGGCTGGTGATCTGGGTTGGAGTGCGGTTTGGGCTTCAATGATCGACTCGGACGAAGACCCTGTGGGAGGGATCTCCGGCTACCGGGAAGGGGACAACGTCGGCTTCCTCCAACATTTCAGCCATCTCCCAGATCAACTCGTGTGCCACTATCACTGCTGCTTCCTCAGCTGATGTGACGACTCCGGAGTCCGCCAAAAGGACCCGACATCCTTCTCCGTCGGGCATCACATCGGCCACTTGTTCGGCCAAATCGACGCTCTTGGATTGAATCTCGTCTTGTTTGCTGATGACCGGAATCTCGAACTCGTCGTCGAAGATTGAGGCAAGGGAAACGCGCTGGGTATCGCGTGAAGCGCTCTTCAATAGGGTTTGGCTGTCCGGATGCGATGCCAGGTCTCGCAGAGGCTCGGCGCTTGCGTCGTCCCACACCATCACGAGGTGATTGTGCCCGATACTCAGTTCATTGGTGCCCGACGCCCCGGCTCTGCCTGGATAGACAGCCCACAAAGCTCCCTTCCAAAACGGCTCAGCCACGGTGAGCTCGATCTCTGGAAGAAAGCCACGTTGTCGTAGCGAATCCCAGAGCACGCCGTCGAGGGCATGGCCAAATACGACCGCATAAGCACTCGATTCGAGTCCCCGCGAGGCGAGTGTCGCAACGATGTCTTCGGCTGCTTCTGACACCCCAGCAACAGCATGACGAGCCGCGGTCGCGGCTGCATGTCGGATGGCTGAGATCGCTTCGGGTAAAAGGACGGGTATGCGGGTGGTGATGTAATTGTCACGACGCTCGACCAGACCGAAAGTCTCCAGCAGCACCAACTGACTCTCGCTTATTGGGATGCCGTCCGCTTCGATCTCCGCCTGTGTTTTCCCGCCAACCGCACCAAAAAGGAGCTGACCGTTGTTGTCGAGCTCGACGATTCTCTTTGGATTTCGGCTCGCCTTGGGACAGAAGCAATGAAGGCTCCATCTCGCGAGGTCGGGCGGTACTGCACTTTGTGCTCGGAGGGCTTCAGCCATATTGGCCTCCTGATTGGTAGATGGCATCGTATGTGTGTGCGCATGACCTTGTTGGTAAGGCACCGGCCTCTTCCCACCATCGCGGTTATAGGTGCGCTGTACGTCATCTTCGTCCCTCTCACGTTTGACAACCCAGCGCTACGCGTGATGGACATGAGAGCGCCAGCCGCTAAACCCGTGGTCGCCGAGCAGACGCCAGAGGAGCCGCCTCCGCAAGCGCGCAGTCGCCCAACTATGAAGGCTGGTCTGTAGGCACCCAACTCCCCAAGCGCGCTCTGCCACCCGCCATACATGTGAAGGACAACAGAACCTATTGCGCCGGGGTTCATCAGGGCGATTAACCAAGTCGTCCACCCCCCGAGGTCAACTGCATGACCTGGGCGTTTAGTGGAGCTGGCGTGATTTGAACCCGCGACCTCCTCATTGCGAAAGATGCGGTCAACACCCTCTGACCAGGGGAAACGCCACCCACTTGAGGTTTTGTGGAGCGGCTGTGGGGCGATCGACGTGAGACAGCGTGAGACTCGACGGTGAGAGACAAAGCAGCCCAAGCCGGCTAACTGGACCGTCGCGGTACGCGAGCCAATAGCGACATTGATCAAGCTGATCGTCCAACTTGGACGAGGGAATAGCATGCGAAGTTCCGGTACAGGATGGAGCCTGAGCCCTCGCGGGTCTTCCTCGCGAGCTAGGGCGCTGGCTGATCGTCTTGTAATACGTCGGGCTTGAATTCGGCGCGAAATCCGGCGAGATGACAGCATACGTGGACAAGCTAGGCGGCTTCCCACTGGCGTACCTCGTCGATGAGTCCGTGGCTGAGTCGATTGCGAAGGTTTATTCCGGTCTCCCGCGTAAGCAGGACGGTCAGATATCGGCAAGAGGGCTCAACCATCACGCCTTGGAGCTTCCACAGAATTGCTCCAAGCCCCAAGACCCCGCCTGCTGAGCCGTCTCTGCCAGGGCTCCTTGTGACCGAAAACCCTATTGAGCGCGCCAAGCCGCGGAGGATGCGTTCGATACGTGGCACTGCCATGTGAGCGCACTCGTTATACCGTCCCTCCTCATAAAGCTCGACGCACTTCGCCAGGTGACGAGCCGTCGCCTCATCGATCATGAAGTTCTGGAACAGCGACTCGGCTACGGGGGCCAGGGCTCCGTACCGAGCCCTAATCGCCTCCAACATCTCTGCCGCGACAAGGCCGAAGAATGATGTCAAGAGCGTTTCGTGATCGATGACGGCCTGCTCCTCGTGGTCGTCGGCGTTGACCGTCCGCAGCAGCGCGTTCTCCGGCCCGAGCTTCATCGTTGGAATGATGGAGAGAAGTGGAGTCTCAGTCGCCGACTCCTTCACGAATCTACGCGTTCGCCCCGGGTCGTCGCTTGGGATAATTGAGCCGAACCGCAGGAGAGCTTCCTCGATCTGGTCATCACCAACGATCTCCTGAATCCACTTGTCGATGCTCTCCTGAGGGATCGTGACTTCAGCTGCGACCTTGTGGAGCCCCAACTCATCGTCGGTCATCGACTCGGCCTCAGCGCGCAACTCGTCGGCTAGCTCCGTGAATCCAAACCCCTCGGCCAACTCAACCGCGTGGCCGAGGTGGGCGAATCGCGCAAGCCCGTCGCTTCGATGGGCAAGGTTCGCGAATGCTTCGACTTGCCGACGCCGGAGTGATTCGACCTCAGCGGGGTCGAACAACTTGGCCGGATTTGGCGGCCAGGGAGGTGATGACTGATGACTCCTCCCGAGGAGAACCCACGGATGAGCCGAAAGACCGTCCTGATTGTGTCTATCGGTCTCATTGGTGTTGGGGTAGGTGCGGCACTGATCTTCTGGTTCTTCGCCGGCGACGCCCCCGCCGAAGTTGACCTGGCCGAAACAGCATCCGAAATAGCCGACGACACGGACAATGGGTCGAGCCAGCCGGTTGACATCGAAGGGACATGGACCATCGACAACACGGTCGGCACCTTCACGGTAGAAGAAGAGACCACTGCCACTTTTGCAGGGTTCCGAGTGGAAGAAGAACTCACTTCGATCGGCTCGAACACCGCCGTAGGACGTACACCGGACGTAGGTGGAAGCATCACGATCGAGAACGGGACGCTCACCTCTGCAACAATCACCGCCGACCTGACCGGCATTGTTAGCGACGAGTCACGACGCGACGGTGCCATTCAAAGGTCATTGGGCACCGCGTCGAATCCCGAAGCCACCTTCACGCTGACCGAGCCAATCGAGCTGGGCGCGGAGGCAAACGGAGGGGATAGCGTCGAGGTCACCGCATCCGGTGAGCTCACCATCAACGGGGTCACCAACCCAGTCGAGATCACCCTCGAAGCCCAACTGGTCGACACCATGATCCTCGTTACCGGGACCACTGACATCAGCTTCGCTGACTACGAAGTGGTGGCCCCCACCGCACCGGTTGTTCTCTCAGTCGAAGATCACGGAACCGTCGAAGTCCAACTGTGGCTGGCACGCCTATGACGATCACTGGGACCAGCTCTCAGCAGAGTCAGATGTCCTCCACACCCTTCTCCGAGACTGGGGCGCGACGATGCTCACCTCAGACAAAGGAGCCCCAACATGAGATGAGGAGCCCCACGTCCGTCCTCATCGGACACGATCCGCCCGGTCCTCCTTGGACCGGGTGGATCGTGTTTGCAACTGACGGACCCTCCCCCTAGAGGAAGGCCTACGCACGCCTGACGGCGAGAGTTCGGAAAGATCGTTCTCACCGAAAAGCCAACTGCGCTCGATCGCGAGGGGCGGATCGCGCCGAACCAGGTAAGTGATGTGTGGAGCTGACGGGATTTGAACCCGTGACCCCCTCGTTGCGAAGGATGCGGTCAAAACCCTCTGACCAGAGGTTTCAGGTCATGCGAAGGACTTGTGGAGCGGCTGTGGGGCGAACGGCGTGAGATGTTGTGAGACTTGACGTGAGATCTCGCAGTGAGATCCCTTGACAGGCGCTGAGGAGGCCAATTTGTCCCATAACCACAGCTCGAGCTCAGTAACCGGGTTCAGAGATTGTTAGCCGCTGCGGCAATTGGGGCTTAGTGAGTCCGCCAGAGCGGGCGAAGATGCTTGCTCCGATGATTCCGGCGTCGTCCTGAAAATGGGCTGGTACGAGAGGCACGCGACATTTCACGAAGTTCGCTATGTCCGACCATCGAGCAGTGATTCCGCCCGAGACGATGATCAGATCAGGGCGAAGCAGTCGCTCGAAGAGAGTAATGACTTCGCTGAACCGCTTAGTCCATTCGCTCTCCCCGATGCCCCCTCGTCTCATGACACTCGGGGCGGCGTACTGCTCGATGTCGGATTCCCGGAATGGCGTCAACCCGAGTTCGGTGTTTGGTATCAAGTGGCCATCGTGGAGGATGGCGCTCCCGATTCCGGTGCCGAGGGTCAGCATTAGAACGAGTCCGCCAACACCTCGTGCGGCACCCAATTGCCCTTCCGCCAGCCCGGCGGCGTCGGCGTCGTTGATGAGCTTCACCGGGCGACGGAGTACCGTCTCGAGAAATCCCTCGCCTGCCAGGCCGATCCAACCGTCGGCGACATTTGCCGGGCTCATCACTATCGAGTTGATGATCGGCGCCGGGAAGGCTATTCCAACTGTGCCGTCAACCCTGAAGCCAGTGATGATTGTCTGGAGGGCCTGCGCCACCGCTCTAGGGGTGGCCGGCTGCGGGGTGGGGACCTCCAGTCGTTTCGAGTGGAGCGCACCATCCTCACTGACCAGTGCGGCCTTGATCGACGTGCCGCCTACGTCGACTCCCAGAATCGCTAACCGGCTCAACTGGCTGTTGGATCAGGTTTCTGAGTGACGGGCGACGTCACGATCGCCGAGAGACACTCCGGTGATCAGATCGACCAGGTCTCTTGTGGTCACACCGTTCAGATCGTCCAGTTGGGCGACCTTGAGACCGTGCCGCAGGATCAAGGCGCGATCACAGACATCGAGGACGTCGTGCATGTTATGGCTGATCAACAGCACGCCAACCCCCTCGCTTCGGAGGGTCTTGATCAGCTCGAGCACCAGCGCTGTCTGCTCGACCCCAAGTGCGGCTGCGGGCTCGTCGAGCAGGACGATGTGACGGCCCCATGCTACGGCCCGACCTACCGCCACAGATTGTCGCTGGCCGCCGGACAGCTGACTCATGTGTTGTCTGACCGAGTCGATCCGAATGTGGAGCCTGTCCAGGATGTCTCTTGTCTCTTGGTGCATCCTCCCTCGGTCCATCCACCTCAACCAGCCAGCCGCACCGGAGCGGATCAGCTCTCGGTTGAGGAACATGTTCGTCGTGACGTCGAGACTGTCGACGAGCGCGAGGTCCTGGAAGACAGTCTCGATGCCGAGGTCTCTCGCCGCCTGCGGGCTGTCGATGGTCACCTCGCGCCCGTCGACTCTGATCACACCCGAGTCTGGGGGTAGGCTTCCTGCGATGCAGCTGACGACGGTGGACTTGCCGGCTCCGTTGTCGCCGAGCA
>Ga0299907_10002939_pt1 | contig 10753 bp, 9 predicted proteins | sample RVTome_16_FD_198680 | JGI IMG/M metagenome (GOLD analysis project Ga0299907, IMG submission 198680) | Soil microbial communities from uranium-contaminated site in the Upper Colorado River Basin, Wyoming, United States - RVT152D67 (version 2) ... | reverse complement strand
GGCCCCGAAACGAAGCCTGCCCGGGATGGGGATGGTCCGGGGGCTTTGGGTGACCATCTACACCATGGTCAAGACGATCTTCCTCCCCGGGAGGCATCTGGCAACGGTCAACTACCCGGTGGTCAAGGAGACCCCGGTGCCCCGGGCGCGCGGGGTCATCGCCTTGGACCAGGAGGCGTGCACGGTGTGCATGCTCTGCGCTCGTCAATGTCCCGACTGGTGCATCTACATCGAGGGGCACAAAGAGGAGAAGGAACCGGACAAGCCTGGAGGCAGGATCAAGGTCCGCAACACTCTCGACCGTTTCGACATCGACTACGCCCTGTGCATGTACTGCGGGATCTGCGTCGAGGTATGCCCCTTCGATGCCCTGTTCTGGTCGCCGGAGTACGAGTACTCAGAGTCGAACATGGGTGAGATGCTCCACGACATGGACCGCCTCCAGGATTGGCTGTTGACCGTGCCCGAGAACCCGGCGTTGGAGAAATGAAGGCATGACGGTCGGTGAGTGGGTCTCGCAACCGATCAACTGGGTATTCCTGGTCGTTGCCCTCCTCGTGGTGCTCTCTGCGTTCCGGGTGGTCACGGCCAAGAACCTGGTTCACGCCGCGCTGTTCCTCGTGGCCACCCTGGGTGGCACCGCAGTGCTGTTCCTCATGCTCTCCGCGGAGTTCGTGGCGTGGGTCCTGGTTCTGGTCTACATCGGCGCGGTCATCGTTCTGTTCTTGTTCGGGATCATGATCACCAGGGCGCCGACGGGTCGTGATGAGGGTCTCGACGCCGAGCGCAAGGTCTGGCCCGCCATTCTCTCCATTGCCACGTTTGTGCTTCTCGCCTGGGCCTCCGTGGAGGCATTTGGCGGAGACATCGTGAATGGGCTGGGCGAGGCCACCTCGACCGAGGTGCTCGCCAAATCACTGCTGGGCCGTTTTGTCATGCCCTTCGAAGTGGTCTCGTTCGTACTGCTCGCCGCTCTCATCGGCGGGATCACCATTGCTCGACGCGACCTCGATCCTGCCGAGGAAGAAGAGAGGAGAGCGGTCTGATGCTGCTCAATCAGTTCCTCATTCTCTCAGCCGCACTATTCGCCCTCGGCATCTACGGCCTGTTGGTGCGGCGCAACATCGTCCTCATCCTGCTCTCGGTCGAGTTGATGCTGAACGCGGTGAACATCAACTTGGTCGCTTTCGAGTCCGTCATCCGCTCGTCGGACGGGGTCGGGCAGGTGTTCGCCATCTTCGTGATCACCGTTGCCGCCGCCGAGGTCGGAATCGGTCTCGCCATCGTCTTGATGATCTTTCGCAACCGCAAGTCGGCGAACGTTGACGACCTGAGCCTCTTGCGATGGTGAGGGCACTTCCTCTGCGGAGCGGGGGGACGGACGCCGTCGTGGGAGGCAACCCCCCTCGCTGTCGCCTTGCTCCAGCGGTCCCCCCTGTGCCAGGGGGGACAACCCGGAGCGGGGGGACCGACGCCAGGGTTCGAAGGGAGCGCGTCGAGGGGAGTGATTCATGAACACTTGGATCCTCGCGACCGAGGAGGTAGAGCCCGCCGTCGAGGCCGGCATCACCGGTGGCTTCTGGGCCGACACCGCCGGGATCATGCTCGTCCTCCCCTTCGTAGCCTTCCTCCTCATCCTGGCGTTTGGCAAACGTCTCAAGAACCAGGGTGGGGAGTTGGCGGTCGCGGCTCTGGCCATCAACACCGTCTGGGCCACGGTCCTCTTCGTGCAGAACATGACCGAAGGGGTGCTGGCCACCTACTCGTTCGAGATCGGGCGCATCGGGAGCGACCTGGTGTTCGAGCTGGGCTGGGTCGTGGACGGCCTCTCGATCATGATGTACTTCCTGGTCAGCCTGGTCGGGTTGATCGTCTTCATCTATGCCGTTGGCTACATGCACGGCGATGTCAGAGTGCCCTGGTTCTTCGCCGCTTTCTCCCTTTTTGCCGGATCGATGCTGGTCCTGGTCGGTGCCCCCAACCTGATCCAGCTGATCATTGGATGGGAGGGAGTTGGTCTCGCTTCGTATCTGCTGATCGGCTTCTACTGGGAGGACATGGAGAACGTCGTGGCGGGCAACAAGGCGTTCATGGTCAACAAGGTGGCAGACGTCGGGCTGATCCTGGGGGCGATCATCCTCGGATTGGCCGTGGGGAGCTTCGACTTCTTCGCCCTCAACGAAGCAGCAGCCAACCATTTCGAGCCACTGTCGACAGTGGCGGTCGTCGGCGGTGCGCTTCTCTTCTTCGGGGCGATGGGAAAGAGCGCCCAATTCCCGCTGCACATCTGGCTCCCGGACGCGATGGCCGGGCCTACTCCTGTGTCGGCTCTGATGCACGCGGCGACGATGGTGACGGCCGGGGTCTACCTGATGGGACGCATGTTCCCGTTGTTCGAGAATCTGGCGGCCGACATCAGGCCTTGGATGGTTGCCATCGGTGCCATCACCCTCTTCGCCCTCGGGCTGCTCGCGCTCGTTGCGAACGACATCAAGAGGGTCCTGGCCTACTCCACCGTGTCACAGCTCGGATACATGATGACCGCCGTTGCGGCCGGCGGGTATACAGCGGGTCTGTTCCACTTGTTCACCCATGCTTTCTTCAAAGCACTGTTGTTCCTCGGTGCCGGCTCGGTGATCCATGCCGTCCACTCCAACAACATGAGCGACATGGGAGGGCTTCGAAAGGCGATGCCGACCACGTATTGGACGTTTGTGGTCGGTTCACTTTCGTTGGCAGGGATCTTCCCCCTGGCCGGGTTCTGGTCGAAGGACGAGATACTCGCCACGCTCGGCGCCGAGGGCTACACCACGGTGATGTGGATCGCCATCGGTGGCGCCTTCGTCACCGCCTTCTACATGGCACGTGCCGTCGCCCTCACCTTCCACGGGGAGTACAAGGGTCACGGGACTCCCCACGAATCGCCACGGGTGATGACCGGCCCGTTGGTGGCGCTGGCCATACCCTCGATGGCATTCGGTCTGCTCAACATCCCCGGTGTGGAATTCCCGGGGATCGGCAACTTCACCGAGTGGCTGGCTGTGCGAGTGGTCCCGATGGGCGATCATCACGCCGAGGCGATCGACTTTGCTCTCGCCGGCGCCGGTCTGCTGGCCGCGTTGGGCGGGGTCGCGCTCGGATGGCGGATCTGGGGCAAGGACCGGGCGACACAGGCGGAGCGAGACAAATTCGAGATCCCCGCCCTCTACCCGTTGCTCCGGCGCAAGTACTACATGGACGACCTGGCCATGGGCGTGGTCGGAGGGACGATGGGCCCGTTGGCCCGGATGGTCAACTGGATCAACGACTATGTGATCGACGGGATCGTGAACGGGGTTGCCTTCCTCGTCAAGGCACTCGGCTCCTTCGTCTACGGGGTGGTCGACCAGCGGGGGATTGACGGCATCGTCCACGGTTTGTCGGCGGCAGCCGACGGCTCCGGCTCGCTTGTTCGCAAGTGGCAGACCGGCCGTGTCCAGCAATATGCAGCCTCCTTCGTTGGGGGAGTGCTGATCTTGATCGTCGTGTTCGTGTTCGTTACATAGGAGAGGCTGAGCAATGGACTGGTTCGAAACTTGGGGACTGACACTCACAGTGTTCATACCCCTGGCCGGAGCCCTTGTCCTGGGCGCAATCCCCAGGGACAACGAGAACGCTTTGAAGAGGCTCGCTCTGGTTGTCTCAGTGGCGGCCTTCGTCGCCTCGCTCCTCGTGATTGGACAGTTCGACTTCGCCGGCGGTCCTTACAACACCTACCAATTCGAGGTGAATGAGCCTTGGATCGGTGCGATCAACGCCAACTACCACGTCGGCATCGATGGAATCAGCCTGCCTCTCCTGGTGCTGTCGACGTTTGTGATGGTCCTGGCCGTGATCTACAGCTGGAACCACTGGGAAGAGCCAAAGAACCCCAAGTCCTTCCTCATCCTGATGATGATCCTCGCCACCGGGCTGAACGGGACCTTCGTGGCGCTCGACTTGGTCCTGTTCTTCATCTTCTTCGAGGTGGTCCTGCTGCCCATGTACTTCATGATCGGTATCTGGGGCGACCGGTCGCCGCGGAAGATCCCGGGGTTCGGCCGAGAGGTGCAGACCCGCTTGTACGCGGCGATCAAATTCTTCCTATTCACCCTGTTCGGATCGGCCTTCATGCTGCTGGGATTCCTCGCCCTTTACTTCCAATCGGGCGAATCAGGGGAGCGCACCTTCGACATCGTCGAATTGACCACTCTCGGGGCCGGTGGCGCCTTCACCGGCAGATTCGCCCTTCTTGTCTTCGGGGCGATGTTCCTCGGATTTGCGGTCAAGGTGCCGATGTGGCCCTTCCACACCTGGCTGCCCGATGCCCACACCGCGGCTCCCACGGTCGGCTCGGTCCTTCTGGCGGCGATAATGCTGAAGCTCGGCTCCTACGGTTTCATTCGGATTTCCCTGCCGATCCTTCCTCAGGAGGCGGCGAACTGGGCCCCGTTCATCGCCATTCTGGCCGTGATCGGCATCATCTATGGCTCCCTGGCGTGTCTTGCCCAGACCGACATGAAGCGGTTGATCGCCTTCTCCTCGGTGGGACACATGGGCTTTGTGATGCTCGGAATTGCGACGATGACCGACGTCGGCATCAATGCCGCAGTCATCGGGATGGTGGCCCACGGTCTGATCACCGGCCTCCTCTTCTTCCTGGCCGGCTCGATGTCGCACCGCTATCACACCAGGGAGATGTCCCGACTGGGCGGCAACATGAAGCTGATGCCGGTCATGGGGGGAATCCTGGCCTTTACCGCCATGGCCTCCCTCGGGCTGCCCGGGCTGGCCGGGTTCTGGGGTGAGTTCATGTCCCTCGTGGGCGCCTACAACCCGCTCGCCGGGCTCTCGCTCGGAGTGTTCCGGACTTCGATGGTCTTGGGAGCTATCGGGACCGTGCTCACAGCTGGGTACATGCTCTACCTGCTCCAGCAGGTCAATCTCGGTGAGCCGGGCGAGGAATGGCAGGGTCAGGAGTTCCACGACGTCGACCGCTACGAGCTCACCGCTTGGGTGCCGCTCATCGTGCTCATCGTGGTGATCGGTTTCTATCCAAGATTCATCTTCAGCGCCACCACCGACAGCGTGGTGTCACTCGTCGACACCATCTTCAACGCAGACACCACTGCTGCCTTGACCAGGGTTGCGAGCGGTTGAGAGGATCCCGGTGACCTTCGAGATCGACTATTTGGCGCTGGCGCCCGAGTTGGTTGTCGTCGCGACCATGTTGATCGTGTTCACGCTCGACCTGGTGTTGCCACGCGCCCAGAAGTTCTGGACGGCGACCGCTGCCGTCGCCGGGACGGCGGCCGCGGCGGTCCCCCTCGTGATCCTGGCCTCGGAGGACACGGTCAGGTCGATGTTCGACGGCTCCTACGTGGTCGACGAGTTCGCCCTGGTCCTGAAAGGCGTGTTCATCGTCGCGGCCTACCTGGTGTTGCTCATGTCCCATCACTACATCGAGTCTGAGCGCTACTACCAGGGCGAGTACTACTTCCTGCTGTTGGCGTCGGTCCTCGGGTCCCTGGTGATGGCATCGTCGCGCGATCTGATAATCCTCTTCATCGGGCTCGAGCTGACCACAGGCCCGCTCTACCTCCTGGCCGGCTGGAGAAAGGGAGACGTCAAGTCGAACGAGGCCTCGATGAAGTACTTCATCCTCGGGGTCCTCTCCACCGCGATCCTGCTCTATGGGATGTCGATGCTCTACGGGCTGACCGGAGAGGTGACATTTGCCGGTCTGGCCGGAGCCACGGCCGGCCGGGGGGACGAGCCGGCAATCGTGGTGGCGATCCTCTTCCTGATCGTGGGCTTTGGGTTCAAGATCTCAGCGGTGCCCTTCCATTCCTGGGCGCCCGATACCTATGAGGGCGCTCCGACTCCCATCACCGCCTATCTCTCCGTCAACTCCAAGGCAGCGGGCTTCGTGGCGATGTTGTTGGTGATGTATCTCGCGTTGCCGGACGTCGCTGACATCTGGGCCCCCGCCCTTTGGTTGCTGGCGGCGGCGTCGATGACCGTGGGGAACCTCGGCGCTTTGCGTCAGACCAACATCGTTCGGCTGCTCGCATATTCGTCGATCGCCCAGGCCGGGTTCATGTTGGTCCCGTTCGCGGCAGCGGCAGTGGCGGGCGCAGACCTCGAAGAGGCCTTTTCCGCCACAGTCACTTACCTCGTCATCTATGCGGTGATGAATCTCGGAGCATTCTCGGTGGTGATCGCCGGTGCCCGCAAAACCCATTCTGGTGAGATCGCCGCATGGTCGGGTCTTGGCCAGATCGATGCCAGACTCGGAGTTCTCGTCATCGTGTTCTTCTTCAGTCTGGCGGGGATCCCGCCTCTCGCCGGGTGGTTCGCCAAGTTCGCCATGTTCCGTTCGGTGATCATCGCCGGCGGGACCTCAACCGTCGTGCTGGCGGTAATTGCCGCGGTCAACTCGGTGATTGCCCTCTACTACTACGCCAGGGTGGTCAAGTCGGTTTGGCTCGACGACCCGATCGGTGAGTTCGCCTCCGAAGCCGAGGCCGCGCCTGCCGTTTCACTGCGTCTCGCCTTGCTGCTGGCTCTCGGGTTCACGGTCGTGATCGGTTTCTTCCCGACGATCGCCACCTTCGTCGGTGACGCCAGCCGCGTGATCGCCGCCGGGGGTTAGCCGGCGGCTCGCCGATGCGCCGATCAATGAACCCGACCCGCCGGGGTCAGTCGCGAGGGTCGTCGATACCCAATTCCCGGGCCATCCGCTGGGCAACGACCCATGAGCCGCTGTCCTGATTGCACAAGACGATGACGGTGGTCCCGGCACCGACATAGTGCGAGGCCATGGCCGAAACCCCGGGATCGGATCCACCATGGCCAAAGATGGTCACGATGTCATCGACCACCACCAACTCCATGCCATAGCCGTAGGCCTCCGGGCTGTCGTCTTCGAAGGCATGTGGGGTCACCATCTGCGAGAAGGTCTCGGGGGCGAGCAGCATCCCCGATCTGAGGGCGTCGAAGAAACGATCGATGTCTGTCGCAGTGGTGATGATTCCACCGTCGGGCATCCCTCCAGCAGGGACGCTGTAGACATTGGACCGTCGGCCCTTCGAAGTGTCGTCAGCGACCAGGTACCCGGTTGCCATGTTCTCCGGCTCGTCGTCGAGTTGGAAGAAACCAGAGTCGGCCATGCCCGCTGGGACCAGCACCTCCGAGGACGCCACGGCGGCGAAAGGCTTGTCGGTGATCCACTCGATCAATAGCCCGATCAGAACGAAATTGGCGTCGCAGTAGTCGAACTCCCCGGGCTCGGAGACCGGCGGCAGGTCGGCAAACAGCGGAAGGAGGTCGCGCGGCCCTCTCGCCTTGTAAACCGGAACCCGGTCCCATGCGCTGGTGAAGGACGCCCATGTCTCATCGTCTCCGTCGTGATAGTCGGCCAATCCGGAGGTATGGGAAAGCAGATGATGGAGGGTGTGTCGATCGTCGAGACCGGCCGGTCGCAGCTCGGGAGGAAGGAAGCTGGTCAAAGGCTTCTCGAGACTGAGGGCTCCGCTTTCGACCAACCTCAGGGCCGTCGCGGCCGTGATCATCTTCCCGACCGACGCCACCTGGAACTTCGTCTCCGGTGTCGCCCGAATTCGATGCCCTCGGTGGGCGAGCCCGGCGGCATGTTTCAACAGGGTCTCACCGCCGGAGCGAACCAACACGACTCCACTGAACAAGCCTTGCGTCGCACGTTCGTCGAGCCAAGCGATGAGGGAGGGCTGGTTCAGGGTGGTCATGTGCTTCCACGGGTGGCGCCTCTCCGAAGGGCACGGAATTCCCGGTCGAGAAGTGACCAGAGTGAGTGATCCACCCAGTTACCTCGGATCAGTAGCTCCTCTCGGAGCACACCCTCCCGGGTGAAGCCCAGCTTTTCGGCAACCCGGTCGGATGCGGTGTTCCCCACGGCGATGCGGAGCGTAACCTTGTGGTAGCCCAAGGAGTTGAAGGTCTCGTCGAGAAGCCGGGCCACGGCCTCGGTACAGATTCCCCGACTTTGCTCGTCGCTTCGCACCCAATATCCGAACTCTGCGATCTTTCCCAGCTTGGAGACTGTCCAGAAGGAGATGCTTCCAACGTGACGCTCGGGGTCATCTTTGAACCGGATCGAGTAGTCCCAGGCCCGGTCTTCCTTCCAGGCCAGGATCGACTCACGAATGAAGGCTGTGGAATCCCCGTGCTCATAGTCCATGCGCGCCCAGGGGAGCCATTGGTTGAGCTCGGGCAATGAGGCCCGGGTCGCCTCGTCGTACGTTTTGTGGTCACGCTTGGAGAACTTCTGGAGGATCAGGCGATCGGTCTCGAGTGTTGGTCTGGGCACCTGATCAGATTATCGGCGGCTTAACCTGCACATTGAATGTGGGACCGGCTCCACCTGATCGAAGACGCGCCCATCGAGGCCAAGGGCGCGCTGGCCGCGGTCCTGGCCGCTCTTTACGAGGACGACGCCGGTGACGTGAGGCTGGTGCTCACCAAAAGGCCCGACACCATGCCGACTCATGCCGGTCACATCTCGTTTCCCGGCGGCAGGGCCCATCCGACGGACTCGGGGCCTGTGGACACTGCCCTTCGCGAGGCGCACGAGGAGGTTGGCATCGAGCGCGACCGTGTCGAGATCCTGGGGTTCCTGACACCCATCGACACCGTTGAGTTCAAGCCGTGGGTTGTGCCGGTGGTCGGACGTGTCTCGACTCCGTTCACGCTTGTGCCAAGTGAGCGTGAAGTGGCCCGGATCCACACGCCCCGGCTCGAAGATCTGGCAGACGAGGACCGCTGGTGGCATGTGCCCTGGAATGGGCGCAAGGTTTGGTACTACGACCTGGCCGGCGACACCCTGTGGGGGGCGACAGCCCACATGGTTCGCTCGCTCCTCGGGCTTCCCTGAATCAGGCGATCCTTTCAGGATGTGGGATCCCCGCATGAGTCTCGATCCGGTAGCCAGGTCATCCGGTCATGGAGCGAGGCCTGTTTCTGGACGCTCTCGTTGCTGTGTGGCGTAGAATGTGTGGTTCGGGGTATCTATAGGGTGGACCATTGAAAAAGCGAGTCTTGATCGTCGGCGCCTGCGCCATAATCGTGCTCCTAACAGTAGGGGCCGTTTTTGCGTGGTCGACCTGGGGAGATGTCACCCGGGTCAGCATCGATCGCACGGCTCAGGTCGACACCGATGCCCAGCAGGACGATGGAACCCCGGGCGAGGGACTCTCCGACGACGGGCCCGTGGCCGCGGAGGCCGGGGGAGACGAACTGGATATCTCACTCCTCGTCGGCTCCGACTCGAGGGACGAACTGGAGAGCACTGAGGGCTTTGGTGAGTTCGCAGGGGAGCGGGCGGACGTCGTGATGGTCCTCATTCGACCCGCTGATGGATCACGCGCCGCCCTGCTCTCGCTTCCCCGAGACTTGTTGATAGATGATGTGTGCCGCACCAGTGGCCAGCACAAGCTGACCGAGGCCCTCGAGGGATGTGAGTCGGGTCTGAACGGCCCAACGGCCCTGATCGTGAGTGTTGAGGCAGTCATCGGTCAGACCATCGATCACTTTGCGCTGATCGACCTGGACGGGTTCCAGGAGGCGGTGGATGCGGTCGGGGGATACGAGATTTGTCTGGAGAGACCGGTCAGGGACCGAAAGGCCCAGCTCGAGCTCCCGGCCGGCTGTACCCAGGCAACCGGGGCACAGACTCTCGCCTGGCTTCGTTCCCGCTCGACCCAGGAGTTGACCGAGAACGGGTGGCGGACCGTCCCGGGAGTGAGCGACCTGACCAGAAATGAGCGGCAGAGGGCCTTCCTGCTCTCAATGATGGGCGAGCTCTCCGATTTCGGCAGTCCCAAGGACGTGGCCGACGTGGCACAGGTGATCGCCCCGTTTGTGACAGTCGACTCTGAGTTGACTTTTATCGACGCGGTGAACCTCGCCTGGGCTCTGCGCGGTCTGCAGGGGGGCAACATCGAAGAGCTCGAGGTTCCTGTCTCGGATGCGACAACAGCAGGCGGAGCCGCGGTTCTGATCGCCGAGATCGACATCGCCGAGATGGTGAGGGAATACCTCAGGCCCCAGACCGTGGGCGAGCCAACGGACGCGCTGGCAGGCTGATCGGGCCAAGCTGAATGGATGAGCCAATCACCAACCCCTGGTCGACCTGATCAGGTATAGGTCGATCGACCGTCGGTCCCGAATGGAGGGACCACGAGGCCTCTAACCTTGGGTGAGATGATCGTGAGCAATCAAAAACGAGTCTTCTCGGGAATCCAACCCACCGGCGACTTTCACGTGGGCAACTATGTGGGCGCGCTCAAGAACTGGGTTGCTCTCCAGGATGAGTACGAGACCATCTATTGCGTGGTCGATCTCCACGCCATGACCGTCTCATTCGAGCCGTCCGAGCTGCGGGCCGGGCGTCTGGAGACGGCCAAGATGCTGCTGGCGGTTGGCGTCGACCCTGAGCGATCACTTCTCTACCACCAGTCCGAGGTCCCACAACATGTCGAGCTCTCCTGGATCCTCGGCACGATGACCGGTCTCGGCCAGCTGGAGAGGATGACCCAGTTCAAGGAGAGGGCTGATCGTGGCAGGCAGAACTTGGGCATCCTCGCCTATCCGGTGTTGCAGGCCGCAGATATCATGGTGCACAAGGCGCACGCGGTGCCGGTCGGGGACGACCAGGCACAGCATCTCGAGCTGACCCGGGATCTCGCTCAGAGATTCA
>Ga0299907_10002938_pt1 | contig 10755 bp, 11 predicted proteins | sample RVTome_16_FD_198680 | JGI IMG/M metagenome (GOLD analysis project Ga0299907, IMG submission 198680) | Soil microbial communities from uranium-contaminated site in the Upper Colorado River Basin, Wyoming, United States - RVT152D67 (version 2) ... | reverse complement strand
GCGCGCCGGATTTCAACGCGACGTAGGCGAACCCCTCCTCGAGCTCCTCGAAGCGGGCGAGCGGACGGCGAGTACCTTCGGGGAAGATCCCGACGACCTCACCGACCGCCAGCAGTGCCAGCGCACGCTGGAGCGGTGCGCGGTCGGGACGCCCTCGCTTGACCGGGAACGCACCGAGGTTCCGGAGGAACAGCGCGGACAGCTTCGAGCGGAAGAGCTCCTCTTTGCCCATGAACCACACCTTCCGCCGCGTCGTGGCGGCGGCGACCGGGATGTCGATCAGGGATCGGTGGTTCGGCGCGAGGATCACGGCTCCGCGCTTCGGGATGTTCTCCCTGCCGTCGATCTGCAGCCGGAAGGCGACACGGAGCAAGCCGCTGAGCGTGCCGCGCATCGCCGAGTAGAAGCGGTCGGCCCGATGGGGCTGCAGCAATCCGACGATGCGTTCGGCGACGGCGTCGGGGGTGAGCTCGGTGGTGTCGACGACCAGTGCGTCGGGGGCCGGGCGCATGGCGCCGACGGGTCGCGATGCGTCGCGCGAGTCCCGGTCGTGCACCTCGGCTTTCACCGCGTCGGCTCGCCCGCTCTCGGCGACACGCCGGCCGGCACGCACCTCCGGACGAGCGTCGAGGTAGATCTTCAGATCGGCGTCCGGCCACACCACCGTACCGATGTCGCGTCCTTCCACCACCGCTCCACGCAGTGGAACTAGCCGACGCTGAAATTCGACGAGGACACGCCGAACCTCCGGGCGAGCGGACACGATCGAGGTCGCTTCGCTGACTTCCGGTGTCCGGATCTCACCACCGACCGGCCGACCGTCGTACTGAAGGACGCTTCCGTCGACGAGGCTCGCCTGCTCCATCGTCCGGCGGGCGAGATCGGCGAGCGCAACGCCGTCGTCCAGCGGGACGGCGTCCTCGAGGGCCCGACGTGCCACTAGCCGATACGTGGCACCGGTGTCGACGTAGCCCAACCCCAGCCGTGACGCAACGAGCTTGGCGACGGTGGACTTCCCGGCACCCGCCGGTCCATCGATGGCGACGATGGTGGGATCGTTCATCGCAGCTCCACGTCGGCTCCGAGCGTCGCGAGCACCCTGTCGAAACCGGGCCAGGACACCGCGGCCGCCTCGAAGCCGTCGACGAGCGTCTCTCCGCCGGCCACGAGCCCGGCCACCGCGAGCGCCATGGCCACGCGGTGGTCGCCGGCCCCGTCGACCTTGGTCCCGATCAGCGACGTCGGACCGTGGACGCTGAAGCCATCCGGCAGCTCTTCGGCCTCAGCCCCCAGGAGACGCAGCGCCGCGATCGTCGTCGCGATGCGATCCGACTCCTTCGTCCGCAGCTCGCCGGCGCCGGTCACCGTCGTCGTCCCGTGAGCTTGCGTGGCCATCACGGCTACGAGCGGCAGCTCGTCGAGCACGATGGGGACGACGGGTCCCTCGACACCGACCGGGCCGAGCTCGGACCGTTCGGCCTCGATCCAACCGACCGGCTCGCCCATGCGAAACTCCGCAGTCCTCCAACGCACGGTCCCACCCATGCGCGCGAGCAGCTCGACGAAACCGATGCGCGTGGGATTCAGGCCGACCCCGTCGACGCGCACCCGGCCCGTCAACACAGCCGCCGCCACGAGGAACGCGGCCGACGAGACATCGCCGGGAACGTCGATCTCGAAGCGGGGAGGGGCGAATCCACTCAGTTCGACGCGATGGCTTCCATCGCCGCCGCGATGCTGACCGATGGGGGCGCCGAGAGCCGTCAACAGTCGTTCCGTGTGGTCACGAGACGGCGCAGGCTCCGTGATGATCGTCTGCCCCTCGGCCCCCAGAGCCGTGAAGATCGCCGCCGTCTTCACCTGCGCGCTGGCGACGCCGGTATGCACGTGGGCGCCGGATAGACGACCACCCTCGATCGTGACCGGAGGGAAGCCACCGGATGTCTCCACCCGCGCACCGAAGGCCGCCAGGGGCTTCACGAGCCTGTCCATGGGACGTTTGCGGAGTGAGGCGTCCCCGTCGAGCACCGATGGGAACGCGCAATGCGTGGCGAGACCGGCGAGCGTACGCAACGTGGTTCCCGAGTTCCCGCAGTCCAGCGCCGCGTCCGGCTGGGTCCACGAGCGCAGACCCTTCCCACGCACAACGGCCACGTTGCCGACGCGCGCGATCCCGACGCGGTAAGTCTCGAGACAGCTGATCGTCGAGGCGATGTCCTCCCCCGAGCCGAGATTGCGGACGGTCGTCTCGCCGTCACCGACCGCGCCGATCATCAGGGCGCGATGCGAGATCGACTTGTCTCCCGGAACCACTGCGTTGCCGGCGATCGAGCAAGGGCCCCTGACGACGAGCGTGCTCATCCGTCCTCCAGGATGGCCGTGCGGAACCCTTTGTCGGTGAGCAGAGCCGCGGCGTGCTCCGCTCTGGCGCGTCCGTCCACGACGAGACGCAGCACGCCCCCGGCGGACGTGTGATCCATCCACAGATCCTCGATGTTGATCCCACCTTGACCGATGGCCGTGGTGATCTCGGCGAGGACGCCGGCCCGGTCCGGGATCGCGACCTCGAGCGTGACGGGCTCGGCCGGCGTGCGCTCACCTTTGGCGGGAAATCGCTTCCGGGCCGTGCGCGCTCGGTCGATGATCTCATCCAGGTCGTCCCAGCGGCCCAGCTCGACGGCCGATCGCAGCTGGTCCAGGCTCAGCGCGAACTGCTCGAGCTCGCGGACGACGGCCTCGCGGTTCGTCGCGAAGATGTCACGCCACACGCGTGGGTTCGTCCCGGCCGTGCGGGTGACGTCCCGGAAGGAACCGGCCGCCGCGCGAAAGACGCGTGGATCGCCTTCGTCGCCGGCCAGCGCCATCAACGCCGTCGCGATCGCGTACGGAAGGTGGCTCACCAGCGCGACGAGCCGGTCGTGCTCGGCCGGATCGAGAGCGAGTGTTCGGGCGCCGAGTGAGGCCACAAGCGCATTGACGCGCCTGTACGCATCGGAGCCGGTGCGCTCGGTCGGTGTGAGGATCCATAACGCGTTGTCGAACAGGTCGGGCCGAGCCGACTTGATCCCCTCCCCTTCCGTTCCCGCCATCGGATGACCGCCGACGAACGAGCGGTCGGCACCGAGCAGGCGCTCCGCTTCGGCCACGATCCCGGTCTTCGTGGAACCGACATCGGTCACAACCGTTCCGGGTGCCGCACCGGCCCGTACGCGCTCGATGGCCGGAAGGACCTCCCCGATGGGTGTCGCCACGATCACGACGTCGGCACCTTCGGCTCCGCGGACCAGATCGTCGGCGATCTCGTCCAAAGCGCCGACGGACAGCGCGGCCCGAGCGTTCTCGGTCTCGGCGTCGAATCCGCGCACCACCGCATCGGTGTTCTTCCTCAACCCCAGCCCGATGGAACCGCCGATGAGTCCGGTGCCTACGACCAGGATGCGTTCGCTCATATCGTGTCCGCCGATGCCGGAGCTAGGCCGGGTCCGGGGGGTCGAGGAGGCGCACGGTGTCTCCCAGATACACCGGGTGCGGAGCCTTGTCCCCGTAGTAGTGCAACAGGATGCGGATGCAACGCGGCATCGCAAGCTTGCTCCGGATCTCGAGCTCACGTGCGCACAGGAGCGGGATGCCGTTCAGTCCCATCAGACGTGCAGCAGCGGCTGGGAACTCGGAATGGATGTCGTCGGTCGCGGTGAAGAAGATGCTCACGATCCGTGCCGGATCGATCTCGTTACGCGCGAAGATCTCCGTCAGGAGCGATTGCGTGCCTTCGACAACCTGCTCGCGTGTATCGGCTCCGAGCGATACGGCGCCGCGGACGGCGTAGAGACGTTCCATTTGGTAGTCAGTCTAGGCTGTGGCCGGGCGGCACCTACGCCTGGGCCGACCGCCCCAGCTCCAAGATTTCGGTGCGCTTGAGGTGCCGCCACTGCCCGGCGGACAAGCGCCCGAGGCGTATCGGACCGACGGCCGTCCGGACCAAGGACACGACGTCAAGGCCTATCGCGTCCAGCATCCGGCGAACGAGGCGGTTGCGTCCCTCCCGCACGACGAGCTCGACGAGGGCCCGGCCCCCACCGCTCGCGCGGATCCGAACGTCCTCGGCTCGGGCCGGTCCGTCGGTGAGCTCGATCCCTGCCTCGAGCTTCCGCGCATGCGCACGGGTGGCTTTGCCGCGTATCTCGGCGACGTAGGTCTTCGAGACCTCGTAGCGAGGGTGGGCGATCCGGTTCGCGAACTCGCCGTCGTTGGTGAGCAGCAACAGCCCGCTCGTGTCCTGGTCCAAGCGCCCGACGGGAAATACGCGCGGATCGGACGGCACGAGATCGAGCGCGGTCGGGCGACCGTGCGTGTCTCGGGCGGTCGTCACGACACCGGTTGGCTTGTGCAGGACGAGGTACGTGAGATCGGTGGCCAGTCCGACGGGAACGCCGTCGATCGTGACCTCGTCCCGATCGGACTGCACGCGCATCCCCAGCTCCGCCGGCCGCCCGTTGACCGTCACCCGGCCAGCTTTGATGAGGTCCTCAACCGCACGTCGCGACGCGACCCCGACGCGCGCCAGGACCTTCTGGAGGCGCTCTCCCGCTTCCTCGCTCACTCCTCGGGCGCGCTTTCGTCGAGAGCTTCCCGGCTCGACGTGAGGGCACGCTCGATGTCGGCCGCGGTCTGAGGGTCCGGCGCGAACGAGGCGAGCGGCGGAAGATCGGCCACCGAACCCAGACCGATCTTCTCGAGGAACAACGGGGTCGTCCCGAACAGCGGCGCCCGGCCGGGCCCACTGTCGCGTCCCACTTCCGTGACGAGGCCCCGCTCCACCAACGTCTGCAGGACGGAGTCGACGTTCACGCCGCGCACACGTGAGATCTCTCCCCGCGTCACTGGCTGCCGGTATGCGACGATCGCGAGCGTCTCGAGGGCCGGGCGAGATAGCTTGCCGATACGTGATCGGCTGGCGAAATGCCCGACGGCCTCCGCGTGCTCGGCTTTGGTGTAGATGCGGAAGGCATCGCCGACCCGGCGGACCTCCACTCCCCCGTTCTGCGTCTCGTACGACGTGCGCAGCGCATCTATCGTGTCCGTCACGTCCTCCGTCGAGACGCCGAAGGCCGCGGCGATGTCTTGCGGCCGCACGGGTTCGGGCGCGGCGAACAGGATCGCCTCAACCAATGCGGTCGTCACTTGGGTCGGCATCGTTACCTCCTCGCCAGCCGCAGCTCGAGCTCCCCCACCGTCGCTCCGTGTCCGAGCTCGATCTCGCCGCGCATGGCAAGCTCGAGCATCGCCAGGAACAGCGCTACGGACCACGCGAGGCTTCGCCCCCGAGCGATGTCGCCGAACAGGAGCGGCCCGCTCTCCAACCGTCCGACGAGCTCCGTCGATGCCTCTTGCGTCGAGACCTGATCGACGACGACCTTGGAGGTGTCCACCGTCCGTAACGTGTCCCGCAGCACCTCCACAAGCGTCCGCGCGAGGTCATTGGCCGACATGTCGCCGAGGGCCGGGAACGTGCGGAGCGCCTCGTCGTCGGATGAGGCCCTGGCCGGATATCTGGAATCCCCGACGTTCAGCAGGGAGGCCAGGTTGTCCCCGGCCGTTCGGAAGGTTTGCACCTCGAGCAGACGCGCGATCAGCAAGTCGCGCTCGATCTCGTCCTCCTGGTCCTCGGTCTCCGACGGCCTCGGCAGCAGAGCTTTCGCTTTGAGGGCGAGCAACGTCGCGGCCACGACGAGGAACTCGGTCGTGACCTCAAGGTCGGCGGTCTCCAGACGCTCGATGTGACCGAGGTAGTCCTCGGTCAGGCGCGCGATGGGGACGTCGCAGACGTCCAGACGCTGCTCGGAGATGAGCGTCAGCAGCAGCTGGAAAGGACCTTCGAAGACGTCCAGCTTGACCTCGTAGGTCACGGTGACGCTCGCCTCGTCTCGGGGAGACCCATCGCCTCCCGGACCCGCACCAGCGTTTCCTCCACGATGGGGCGCATCTTCGCACGTCCTGCTGCCAAAACCTCCTCGGCCATGCCGTGCTTCACCCCCAGGTCGGCCCGTCGCTCGCGGAACCCGGCCAGGTGCTCCGCGAGCCGGTCGGCGAAGGCGCGCTTGTCCTCGACACAGCCCAGCGAGCCGTCTCGGCAGGTGTTCGCCACGCGTAGGCTTTCGTCCGGGAAGAAGAATCGCCACCAGTGATACACGTTGCAGATCTCCGGATCCCCGGGATCGCCTTTGCGGACCTTGGCCGGATCTGTGATGGCGGAATGGACGACCTCGTCGATCCGATCATGAGGATCGTCGAGCCAGATCACGTTGTCGTACGAGACGCTCATCTTGCGCCCGTCGGGCCCGGGCACCCGTCGCGCATCGGTGAGCATCGCCTGCGGTTCGGCGAAGACCGGTCCGTAGAGTCGGTTGAACCGACGAAGGATCTCGCGCGTGAGCTCCAGGTGCGGTAGCTGGTCCTCGCCGACGGGCACGAGCTCGCCGCCCACGATGGCGATGTCGGCGCATTGCAGAACGGGATAGCCGAGGAACCCGTGCGTCCCGAGCTCACGCCCGGCGAGCTCTCGCTGCTGCTCCTTGTACGTCGGGTTTCGCTCGAGCCAGCTCAGCGGCGTGATCATCGACAGAACCAGGGCCAGCTCGGCTACCTCGGGGATGTCGGACTGCTTGTAGATCGTGGCCCGGAACGGGTCCACGCCGGCGGCGATCCAATCGAGCACCACGTCTTTGGCGTTCTCGGCGATCTTCGACGGGCTCTCGTAATCAGTGGTCAGGGCGTGCCAATCCGCCACGAAGAAGAAGCACTCGTGAGTCGCCTGCAGGTCAAGCATCGAGCCGACGTTGCCGAAGAGGTGGCCGATGTGGAGGCGTCCCGTGGGCCGGTAGCCGGTGACCACCCGCATCGTCACAAGGGCAGGATCCGAACGAGGCCCGACGCGATGATCCTGATCAGGCGCCACAACGGCTCTCCGAGCCACACGATGATGGCGAAGAGAACCAGGAACCCGTAGGGCTCGATGCGGTCGAGTGTTCTACGGCCGTTCGCGCTCAGGAACACGCGAATGAGGCGTGACCCGTCTAGTGGCGGAATGGGGATGAGATTGAACGCTGCCAGCACGATGTTCCATCCGAACATCGCGATGAGAATGAAGGGCCCGAGTGCGTCAGCGGCGGAAGCGCCCCGCAGATCTAGGTTCGGCGAAACGAGTTCGATGTTGTAGATGCGCGACAGTGCCACGGCTGCGATGAACGCGAGAACGAGGTTCGAGAACGGACCGGCCAGCGCCACGAGCGCGAACCCCCACCGATCCTTGCCCTGCAACTTCGCCGGGTTAACGGGAACGGGCTTGGCGTACCCGAACATCGAGCCGGTCGTGAAGAACAGCAGGGCGGGCAGGATGACCGAACCGACGATGTCGAGGTGCTTGACTGGATTGAGCGTGAGTCGCCCAGCCTTGCTCGCCGTGTCGTCGCCGAGCGCGAGGGCAGCCACACCGTGAGCGTTCTCATGAATGACGACACTCGCGAGCAGCACGGCGAGCCCCACGATGGCTTCGAGCATCGGTCAAGGGTATCGAGGCGTGCGCGCTGCCTCACGGAACGACGCCGAGATCAGCCGAGGCGTTTCTTGCAGTCCAGGCAGAGGCGAGCGACCGGCCGCGCGTCGAGACGGTCGACCGGGATCTCCTTGCCGCAGTTCTCGCATCGGCCGAACGTCCCCTGCTCGATGCGCCCGAGTGCCGTCTCGACCTCGTGCAGCTGCTCGACCAGCCCTTCGGCGATCGAGAGTACGCGCGCCTTCTCGGCCGTCGCCTGGCCGCTGTCGGCGAAGCCCTGCTCGAACTCGGTGTTGTCGGGCGCGCCGCTCTGCGGATCGATGCCCATCTCCGTGAGCTGGTGCACGATCGCCTTGTGCTCGTCGGTGAGCCGACGGCGAAAACCGTCCAGCGTGGCCTGATCCACGGTTGTGCCTCCCGGTCCGGCGTTCAGGACGAGCGCCGGTGGCGCCGCTCACGCCCGCGGGGATGAGCGGCCTCGTAAACGTCTTTGAGCTTGTCCCGTGTCACCAGCGTGTACACCTGTGTCGTCGACAATCGAGCGTGTCCCAGCGCCTCCTGAACAACCCGCACGTCTGCCCCCCCGGCCACGAGGTGCGTCGCGAACGAGTGACGCAGGGCGTGCGGAAAGACTCGCGCTTTTGGGTTTACCCGTGCAGCGTACCGCTTCACACACCGCCACGCGCTCTGCCGCGAGAGGCGCCCACCCCCGGCACGCAGGAGCAGCGCGTGCGTCGGCCGGGTCGCGGACGCCAGCTCTCCACGGCCCCCACGAACGTACCGGCGCACGGCCTCGGCGGCGGGCGATCCGATCGGGACGATGCGTTCCTTCTCGCCTTTGCCGATGCACCGGATCGTCCGCTCCTCCAGGTCGACGTCGTCGACGTCCAGACGAACCAACTCGGAGACACGCAACCCGGCGCCGTACAGCAGTTCGAGGATCGCCCGGTCCCTTTGTTCGCGCGGACTCGACCCGCTGGCGGACTCGATGATCGCCTCGACCTCTTCGGTCGTCAGCGCCTTCGGAAGCGACAGTCCGCGAGCCGGGCCGTCCACCAACGACGCCGGGTTCTGGGGAGCCAAGCCTTCACGAACGCAGAAGCGATGGAAGTGCCGGACGGCGGCCAGCGTGCGGTTGAGCGTCGATCCAACCGCACCGGTAGCCGCGCGCACCCCCAGAAAATCGAGGACGTGGCCGGGTCCGGCGTCGGCCACGTCCTCCACACTGCTCTGGGCAAGGCTCGTCAAGTATCTCCGTACGTCGCGACGATAGGCCTCGATCGTTCGCGGTGATGCTCCACGCTCGACCCGGAGGTAGTCCTCGAAGCTCTCCGCGGCGCGCCGCAGCCGGGAAGAAACAGCAGGAGGCACGGTCGGCATCTGGCCAGCGTACCGCCCCCGATGCTCGGGAACACGCAATCGACATCGCGTCTACACGGCGCTGACCTGTGGTTTTCCGCATCTCCGCCACGGGTATCGACCAATGGGCAGGGGTACGTCCCGATGCGGAGCCAAACCATCCACAAAGAACTATCCAAGCTGGCCAAACCCACCTACGTTCCGGCGATGGACGGGTTCCGCGGCCTGGCCGTTCTGTGGATCGTGGTCCTGCACTGCTGGGGTGCGCTGGGTGAGCGCATGCCGCTGGACGGCGGACCCTTGCGACACTTCGTTGCCTCGGGTTACTTCGGATTGGACTTGCTCTTCATCGTGAGCGCTTTCGTCCTATTCCTACCTGCCGTCTACGACGGAAGCGTCGGCGATAGGAGAGCCTACGCACGGCGACGAGCGGCGAGGATCGTCCCTGGCTTCTGGGTGGCCGCGATCCTGACGTTTGTCGTCGCGCTGGCACTCGGTCGCGTCGAAGGCGGCGTGGGCGCTTGGCTGTCGCATGCCACCTTCCTGCACCAGTACGCGCACAACGTCGCGGACGTGGGCTTTGGTCTGAATCGCGCGATGTGGACGATGTCGGTCGAGGTCGTCTTCTACTTCCTGCTTCCCTTCGTCGCTTCGCGCTACAACCGCCATCCGTTCGCTGGTCTCGGTTTGGCGATCGTCGGCGCCGAACTGTGGCACCTGGGGACGCTCCACCTCCCTGCGATCCTCCAGTGGGCGGGGATCTCCTGGGGCGGCGCCGAGGACGCGCAGTACCGGATGGCGTACGTGTTCCCGTCCTACGTCGCGCATTTCGCGGTCGGCATGACGGCTGCCTGGCTGTTCGTTCGCCTGCGTGATCTCGGTGATCGCCGACTCTCGCCTCAGCTCGTCTCGGCCGTCGGGACGGCGGCCCTCATCGGGTTCCTCGCGCTGGTCTTCATCCGCGGCCGCCAGCGCCTGCATGGCGAGCTCGGGCCCTTCGACCCACGAGTGAGGACGCTCGACCGGACGCTGCTCCTGGGTATCGTCGTGCTCGCCGCTGCGCTCGGCGCGGCTCGGCTGCAAGGCGTGCTGTGCAACCGCGCCACGCGCGGGCTCGGGACGGTTAGCTACGGCATCTATCTGTCGCACATGGTGCTCATCGTGCTGCTCATCCCGGTGCTGGGACTGCAGAAAGGGACGACCAGCAACACCGATCTGATCCTTCTCGTGGCCGCAGTGGTGCCGTTGTCGATCCTCATCGGCATCGTCTCGTACCGCTTCCTCGAGACACCCTTCCGTCGCCTCGCGCGGCGGAAGGGGACGGAAGCCAAACGCTCCGACGACCGTCGCTCCGACGACCGTTTGGCTCCCGTTGCGCTGGTGTCGAGCTCGGCGTAGCTTCGACGCAGGATGTTCGAGCGCTTCACCGATCGTGCCCGCGCCGTGGTCATGCACGCGCAAGAAGAGGCAAGACGCTTCAACCACAACTACATCGGCACCGAGCATCTCCTGCTCGGGCTCCTCGTTGATCCCGAAGGGATGGGCGCGCAGTCGCTGAGCGATTGCGCCATCGATATCGACAAGGTCCGTTCCGAGATCGAGCGCCGGATCGGACGCGGTGGCGAGGAGCCCAAGGGCCAGATCCCCTTCACGCCGCGTGCCAAGAAGGTGCTGGAGCTCGCCCTGCGCCAGGCGCTGAAGCTCGCACACAGCTACATCGGCACCGAGCACGTTCTGCTCGGCATGCTCGCCGAGGGTGAAGGTGTCGCCGCGCAGATCCTCATGACCGAGGCGGACGGGGGTCTGGTACGCGTCCGGGAGGCCGTCTTCCACCGCATGGGACG
>Ga0299907_10002937_pt1 | contig 10761 bp, 11 predicted proteins | sample RVTome_16_FD_198680 | JGI IMG/M metagenome (GOLD analysis project Ga0299907, IMG submission 198680) | Soil microbial communities from uranium-contaminated site in the Upper Colorado River Basin, Wyoming, United States - RVT152D67 (version 2) ... | reverse complement strand
CGGACACCCCTCCTGGACCATGTCTGGCTCGTTCTTCCACGAGCCGGCATTGGCGTTGAGGTCGATGAACTCATCCGGAGTGATGAAACCCGATGTCAGCGCTTCGAGCCCGTACTGGACTCCGACATTGTCCCAGGTGCTGGCAGCAAATCCGTCAGCCGCCACGCCGTAGATGTTCACCGCATCCCCGTAGTGGGTCCATTCGGTCGACGCCTGGTCCTCCGGGGTTATCCCCGGGGCCGTTCCGAAGTGCGGGTTGAGGGCCAGCGGGGAAAGCCCTCTCCAGCCGTTGACACACTCAGAAGCGCCCGACGGGAACCCGGGTGGCATCACGGGAAGGAAGTCGTTTTCGAACCCGTTCAGCGAGTTCATTCCCTCCAGTTGCGTCCTCGCCGTCCAGTCTGCCCACTTCAGGTTTCCTTCGGCGAAGAGCTCGAAGTCGATCCATCGCTCGAGAAGCTCGCAGTCACCAACGTGGATCGTCTGGGTGAGCATGTCGGGATAGGAGTACTGGGGAATCCCGGCGTCGATCAGGCCCTCGTGGTTCTGTCCGTACACGTACTGCTGTATAGCACCGCCCGATGCGCCGACGCCCACGGTGTAGAAGGGGTCGCCGTACTCGGTCACGAAGCGGTCCTTGACCATGATCGCGGTCTCACCGCCGAGTTGGAGGTTGTAGTGCTCCCCGGTCTTTGTTCCGGTCGAGTACGCGACGGCATATCCGAGGCCGAGGCCGTGGTCGTAGAGCATCCGGCTTTGCGACGGGCTTCCCTGATAGTGGCCGATGCCGACACCGCCCTGGAAGTAATAGATCAGCCGCTCATTCCATGTCGACAGGTCGGGAGACACTACGTCCTGGTCATTGGGGGAAAGAACTGCAATGGAGTAGATGAAACGGTTGATCGTCCCCCGCTCCCAGCGCACTATGTAGTCGACGGTCTCCCCCGTCATCGTCGTCGTCTGCGCCATGTCGGCCGGTGCAGGAGCGTCCGGGTCATAGTCGGCCCACCCACCGGAAGTCGTCCGGTATTTGAAGGAGACCACGGTTTCCGCCGAGCAGTCATCGTCGGTTGCCGGTCCGAGTTCTGCATTGCCGCGGTGGCCCGCGGTTGAGCAGAGAAAAGGATCCTGGTGGGGCCCGGAGAACATCGGCCCGGCTATCGGATGGTTGGTGAGCTCGATCGAAGCCGATGCCCTGCCAAGATTGTCGTTGCGGAACACCTCAACCAAATTGGATCCGAGGTCGAGTCCGGAAACGACACCTTCAACGGTCTGCGACGAGGTCTGGCTGAATGCGTCTGTTACGTCAGAGCCGTTCACCTGAACGACCAGCTTGCCGATCGCCCCGGGCGGTGCGGTGACCTCGAGCCGCGCCGCGTCGCCACTGACAAGATCGGGTGGGCTCGACAACACTTCAATCGCATATGAACTGGGGCCTTGACCTCCGCCATGGGCTCCTGTCGCGCTCAGAGGGAGCAGTGCGACGACCATTGCTGCGGCTACGAAAAGTATGCCTCGTCGGTTTGGCATCCGGATCCTCCGTCGGATTGGCTGCTTGTGAACCTACCAAACGGAGTCGCCCGCGCGCAGAGCAAACCTCGACCACTGAGACGAGCAGGGAGATGTTCTCGATCGCCCAGCTATCAAATATGAGACGCCATGCATTAGGAACGGGTTGGGGTTGGGTTGGGTCAGGCGGTGCGGAGGGTGAGGCTGAAGATGCTGTGGTTGTTTTCGTAGCGGTAGTCGAGGGTACCGCCCATTCTCTCCGCCAGTTGGCGGGAGATGGCAAGGCCGATTCCCACGGATTCAGGTTGGTCCCCCACCGCATGAGCGCTTTGGTACGGCTCGAAAACGCGCTCTCGATCGGCGTCAGGGATTCCCGACCCGTTGTCGATGACCGACACCACAACCTTCCCGTCGCAGCCGGCCACGGTGACCCGCACCTCGGGTCCGCCGTATCGCTCGGCATTGGTCAACAGGTTGCGCAGGATCTGACGAATCCGCCCGGGGTCTCCGAGCGCCTCGGGAGCCTCAGGCTCGCATTCGATGACAACCTCACTGGTGAAGGAGCCACCGGCTTCAAGCGTCCGTTCGAGCTGCTCCACTACATCCACGGTCGTCTCGATGATGCCGACCTCGGCCAGCTCATTCCTGGCGACGACAAGCAGATCCTCGATCAGACTCACCACTTCATGGGCCTGTTGGCCGATCGAAGAGACCATCAGTTGTCGGTCGTCCTCGCCCAGCCCAGCTTCCTCGTCAGCGAGGAGTTGGGCGAAGCCAACGATGGCAGTCAGCGGGGTCCTGATCTCGTGGCTCACCGACGCCAGGAACGAATTCTTCGCCTCCATGAGCTCCAGCATGCGGCGTTCCTCGTTGCGGTGGTTGGTCACGTCGATGAGGGTGAGGACGGCACGGGAGAAGTCGGGCTCGCCGTTCAACACGGGAGCCGAGAGAATAGATTCCGCGTCGAACTCATTCCCGGCCCTTGTTGCCGCCCTGAACGCCACCCGGGAGACGGGGATTCGATTCCACACGGCATTGAATTGGGATATCCATCCCGGCACCGACCCTTCGTTGACGATCCCGGGGTCGATGGGGCCCTTGAACTGCGAGAGCGGTATCCCCACCGCCTCTATTGCAGCCGGATTGGCCGCCACCAATTTGATCTTCGGCACAACGGCGCGGATTGCCTCGACGTCTTCTCCCAGGAAGTCAACGATCTCACGGATCCCCTTCTCCCGAAGGGAATCCATCCATATCTCCAATTGGGTGTAGTCCTGCTCCATGAGCGGGATGGGAGACATCTGGAAGAGGTTCTCGAAGGCAGACCAACCGCGGGTCCCGTGTGCCGGATCGAAGCCGGTCTCGGCTATTTGCCGATAGCCACGGTCGACCGCGGCAACGAACCTGTTCCACGAAGCGAGATCAGGAGTGCCGTCGGCGGAGAGGGTCAGGTCGGACAGGAGGCCGCGCAGGTGGGGATGGACGGCGGCGACATCGCTGAACGAAGGATTGAGGCTGCTGAGGAGGCGCGATGATTCATTCACAGCGCGTCTGATTCACACATATTGGAACTGTCGGCATGAATCGGCATCGAGTTGAGCCTCCATGGCCCACCGGTGACGGGAACAATTCGCGGTCACATCAGGCCGAATTCCCTTAGGGCCCTCAGATGCTCACGGTCTTTGGGGCGATCTGCGATCTTCTTGAATTCGATCACGGCATCGAGCTCGACAAACGGGAGCCCTTCGATGATCTCGGCGTCATCTATCAGCTCCTCGATGTCGAAGGTGCCGTACCCCCAAGACCTCCCGAAGGTGAGCCCGTTGCCCAGATCAACCGTCTCGTCATCTCCTTTCATGACGACCACGCCCAAAACCCTGACCTGCTGCCAGGTTTCGCCGCGGACGATCACATCCAGGTCACGGACCTTGTCGATCAGGCCGCGCACGGCGATTGGCCCACTTCCGAACACCGCGTATTCGCCCGGTGGCAGATCGAGGTCGCGCAGCCGATCGAAGAGAAGTTCGGCCGGATACTCCACCTCGGCCTCCAGAGCGTCACCCTCCCCGGGCACCGAGCTCACTGTCGAGCATGAAGAGGGGTCCGGACTGGCCTTCGGCAAGTCGGAGACGCTCGACGATCGTGCTCACCATGGCCTCTTCCTCGTTTTGCTCTGAGATGAAGTTCTGCAAAAAGGGAAAGCTCGATAGGTCACCTAGGTCGGACGCCATCCGGTAGAGATCATGTATGGCGGCCGTGACCGCTTCCTCCTGGGCCAGAGCCGTCTCAAACACATCCAGCGCGCTGGTGAAGTCAGATTTGGGAGCCGCGACCTCACCTATGGTGACTGCACCGCCGCGGTCGAGGATGAAGTCGAGGAACAAGTCAGCATGAGAACGTTCCTCACTCGCCTGACTCCTCATCCAGCGGCTCATCCCTTCAAAGTTCTCGTGTGAGAAGTAGGAGGCCATCTGAAGATAGGCATTGGCCGAGGCCAATTCCATAGTCACCTGATCGTTGAAGGCTTTCTCGAGCGCCTCGGGCATCTTCACGTCATCGGCTCCTGATCGGAAGCCAAATTGTAGGCGGTCGGTGACCGCGACTCACCGCCGCTACCGGCGCACACCTCAAATCAGGAGGTGCCGCAATAGGATTAGGAGACCAATGAGAGGAAGTCGCCGGACCTGATGACGAAGATAACCAAAACCTCGCTCCCCGGTGTCGGGGTAAAACACGAGTTTTCCACCGAGGACGGGAGACGGGTCGGGGTGGTTCACCATCGCACCGGGAAGCGCGAGCTATATGTCTGTGCAGCGGCCGATCCTGACGTCGCCGTCCTCAACGTAGCGCTGACCGACGACGACAGCCACGCCCTCTCCGACGCCCTTGGGGGCTCAGAGGTGGTCGAGAACCTCGCCCACCTCCAGCAACGGGTGGAAGGGCTTGCGATCGGGTGGCTTCCCGTCGAGAAAGACTCGAAATATGCCAGCCGGACCATTGGCGACGCCAGGATCCGGACCCGAACCGGGGTGTCGGTTGTGGCGATCATCAGGGGCGATACCGGCCATCCCGCCCCCGGTCCCCAGTTTGAGATGCTGGCCGGAGACACGCTGGTCGTCGTTGGCACGCCCGAAGGAATCGAACAGGTCGAAGAGATCCTGAGCGTGGGATAGGCGATGAACGAGGCTGCCAGTCTCCTGGTGGAGCTGGGATCCGTCGTCCTCGGGCTCGGACTTGTCGCAAGGCTGGCCAGCAGATGGTCGATTTCCCCGATTCCCCTATTCCTGATCGCCGGGCTGGCGCTCGGGGAAGGCGGCCTGCTACCGATTGTCACTTCGGAGGAGTTCATCGAGGTGGGCGCCGAGATCGGGGTCATCTTCCTGCTGCTGATGCTCGGGCTCGAGTACTCAGCCGACGAGCTGGTCATGGGTATGAGAAGCGTCGCACCTTCCGGAATTGTCGACCTCGTGCTCAACTTCGTGCCGGGTCTTGCTGCCGGATTTCTGCTCGGGTGGCCGATCGTTCCCGCGCTGTTCCTCGGCGGCGTCACCTACATCTCTTCGAGCGGAGTGGTCGCCAAGCTCCTCGGTGACATGGGCTGGACGGGGAACCGTGAGACTCCCATCGTCCTCTCACTGCTGGTGTTCGAGGACCTGGTCATGGCGATAATGCTCCCGATCCTCGGGGTGCTGGCTCTCGGCGGGACTTTTGTCGGTGCGGTGCTGGCGATTTCGATTGCCCTCGCCGTGATGATCGGAACGATCGCCTTTGCCTACCGCCAGGGGGACAAGGTGGGCTCGTTCATTTTCCACACCTCCGATGAGGTGAGCCTGCTCACCGTCTTCGGCCTGACCCTGCTCGTGGCCGGACTCGCCGAAGGGATCGGCATCTCCGCCGCGGTCGGAGCCTTCCTGGTCGGAATCAGCGTGTCCGGCCACGCGGCCGACCGCGCCCGGGCCCTGCTCACACCACTCCGCGACCTGTTTGCCGCGGTTTTCTTTCTCTTCTTCGGGCTGTCCACCGACCCCGGGAACATCTCGGGAGTCATGCTCGTCGCCCTCGCCCTCGGCGCCGTCACTGGCTTCACCAAGTTCTTTGCCGGGCGCTGGGCGGCCAACCGTGCCGGCAGCAGCGAGCGGGGCCGGGTCAGAGCGGGCCTGTTGCTCCTTCCCAGAGGCGAGTTCTCGATAATCATCGCCGGCTTGGGTGCCAACCTGGCCGGAGGGTCGGAGCTTCCTGCCCTGGCTGCCGTGTATGTCCTGGTGATGGCAATAGCCGGTCCCTTGATCGTCCGCTTCCACCAGGCGTGGATCGCAAACCCGGTCCCTGTCGCCAATTAGTCAGCCGACACGTGAAAAGAGGAGGCCGCATTGGCCCCCTCTCTTCGCTCGACCTCCCGCTATGCCGAGATGGCAGCGCCGATCACAGCCTGGCCGAAGTAGACGAGGAACGAGACGGTAACAACCCACATCAGCAGGTGGACCTCTGCGGCTTTGCCCTTGACAATCTTGATCACCGTGTGCATCACAAAACCGGCGCCGATCCCGACGGTGATGCTGAAGGTCAGGGGCATCAAAATGATGGCGAGGAGGGCGGGGAATCCCTCTTCAAAGTCGCCGAAGTCGATGCCCTTGATCAGCCCGGTCATTAGGAATCCCACCAGGATCAGAACGGGAGCCGTTGCTTCCGCCGGCACCATGGTGGCGAGTGGCGACAGGAAGATGGCCAGGAGGAACAGGATCCCTACCACAACTGAGGTCAGGCCGGTACGACCACCTTCGGCGACACCTGCTGAACTCTCGATATAGCTGGTATTCGAGCTGACTCCGGCAGCGCCGCCTGCGGCTGCACCGATCGAGTCGACGAACAGCAGCTTTCCTATGCCGGGGATCGAGCCGTCTTCCTCGTCCAACTCGGCCTGTTCGACGATGGCTGTCGCAGTGCCCATGGTGTCGAAGAAGTCGGTCAGCATGAAGCTGAAGATCGTCAGTGCTGCGGCCACCAACCCGAGTTCGGCGAAGACGTTGCCCAGGTCGAATTCACCGAGGGTGTCGAAACTCGGGCTCGCCGTCAACGTTTCGGGCCACTCGGCAACGCCCATGATCAACCCGACCACTGTTGTGGCAAGGATGCTGATGATCAGGGCGCCGGGAACCTTCCTCGCGTAAAGAAGCACCGTGATGGCCAGTCCGATCAGGGTCAGCCAGGCAGCGTCGGTGTTCGGGAAGATGAACTCGACCGGGACGGCTCCTCCTTCGGGGATGCCGATCAGGCCACCATTGAAAAACCCGATGAACAGGATGAACAAGCCGATACCAACACCGATCGCCCTCTTCAAGCTCATTGGCACTGCAGTCATGATCGCCTCGCGGAGGCCAACCAGAACCAACACGGCGACGATGAGGCCCTCGAGGACAATGACCCCCATGGCTCCTGCCGGAGTAAGCCCGTCTCCGAGCACCAAACCAAAGGCCACAGCTGCGTTGATCCCGAGGCCGGCGGCCATCGCGATCGGATAGTTGGCCACAACTCCCATCAGGATCGAGAGCAACCCAGCGACCAGGGCGGTACCTGCTGCCAGAGCGGCCGTATCGAGTCCTGTCGCAGAGAGAATGTTCGGGTTGACGAAGATGATGTAAGCCATCACCAGGAAGGTCGTTACACCCGCCCTGATCTCCGTCCCAACCGACGTTCCTCGCTCGGTGAGCTTGAAATACTCGTCGAGACCACCGCCCGCTCGACCACCCGAAGGTGATGCTGGCGGACGTTCAACCGTATCTGTCATCATTCCTCCCAAGATTCCGTGCCGGAGTTCGACACCGCAACGGGACGGAATGTTACCGATCGGCGCCTCGGCGTGCCCCGGAGAACGCCCCCCTGAATCGCCAGCATTGAGGAAGCCGTTTTCAGTTGCACCCGGGCAGTCCGTGCGCGAGCATTGCGCACCTTCTCGGGTGCCCGATTCAGGTGGGATTTCGACTAGTGAATCTTCGGTTGACGAAACTCAGCCGAACAGCGGGCGGAGTTGAAAGGGAGGCCTTCGGGCCTCCCTTTCTAGATCATCTACCAGTCGGTCTCAATGTTGTTGTCGCGCCACAACTCAGCTACCTCGTGGGCAATCGCCCCCGGATCGCGATTATCCGTGATCACCTGGGGAAACCGCCCATAATCGTCGTGCCGTTCGACCATCAACTCGATGATTCGCGCCATTGGATCGTCGACCTTGAGGAGAGGACGGTCCTGCCGCAAGGGGTCGTTGGTGACACGACGATGGATCTCGTCCGGTGTCGCGACAAGACAGTAGATGCGACCATGGCGGCTCAGCTCGGTGTAGCCAACGGGATCGAGGATCATCCGCCCGCCGGTGGCGATGACCAGGCCACGTTGCTGACCGAGCTCCGATGCGATTGCTCTTTCCATCTCGCGGAAAGCTGCCTCTCCCTGCTCCTCGAAGATGGCTGCTATCGGACCGTGGCGTGACTCGATCAGGTCGTCGGTATCCACGAACTCCATGCCAAGCCTCAGGGCCAGCTCCCGCCCGACTGTTGTCTTGCCGGTCCCCATGAAGCCAGTCAGGACGAGGTTGTGGTATGGCGGCACGGGAGCCAAGTTACCGGATCATCGGTCACGGACCGCAACAGGATGAGTCGGGGCGCGGTCAGAACCAGACGCCCAACAGCCAGAAAGCGGCCATACCCGCCAGAACCGTGTAGATCAGATTCCGCGTTCGCCAGCCGACGAAAGCTCCGGCGGCGAACGCCGAGACCTCGGCTACCCCGGCAGAGACCGATCCGGAGTCGTCTACCAACAGCGCAACGATGAGTGCCGAGAGCACCGCGGGCCCGACGTAACTGAGGGCGCGAACTACGCGGGGTGGAATCGTCCTGTCGGCGAGGGCGATGATGAATATCGACCTGCTCACGTAGGTGCCGAAGCCCACCGCGAGAATGGCGAGGAAGGCGGTCATCGCTCCGACCACCGGTCGGCGAGGACGCCGGCCACGATTCCGAAAAGTGCCCCGACCAGCAGTCCCGCCCGATTGGGCAGCCCGGCGAAGAGATACGAGGCGCCGGCACCAACGATCGCGGCCACTGCCTTCGGGTGGTGGTCGATGGACATGACCACGATCCCGACGAACATCACCGGTACGGCAAACTCGAGCTTCCAGCTCTCAGGGACGACCGGACCGACCATCAGCCCAAGAGCGACCGTGGTGTTCCAAAAGATGATGAAGGTTGCGGAGGCTGCCAGGTAATAGGTGCGGAAGTCCTTCGGGTCGTCGTCTTTGCGCAGGATGACGAGAGCGAAGGTCTGGTCGAGCAGAGCGTATGGGCCCAACCAGCGGAACCACTTCGGCTGTTTCTGGAATGTGGGAGCAAGGGCCGCCGAGTACATCATGTGCCGGGCGTTGATCACCAAAGCGGCGCTCACCGCGGCCACCACGGCCGTCCCGGTGCCGAGCAGTGTGATCAGAGTGAGTTGGGCGGCACCCGCGAAGATGATCGGCGCACTGCTCCACCCGATGAGGTTCCCAATCCCCGACTCAGTGATCGCCAGCGCTACAACCAGAGCAAAAGGGATAGCGGAGACGACGAGAGGCATCGCGTCGGCGAAAGCACGACGTCGCAGCGACTTATCGACTGTCTGTGAAAGCGAGATGATCGTCTCCAGGCTTCGTAGTGGGCTAATGAAGCTACGCACCTTACATGACAGGGACGGCGACGCCAAACCTTCGTGGGTCGGTGGCGTCAGAACGAGATCGAGTAGCGAACCTCTGGAACCTCGATTCCCAATACCTCTGCCTGCCGGGTTACGTCATCGCTTTGCCAGCCCAGCGACTCGTAGAAGGACCGGGCACGAGCATTGTCCGGATGGACCCAGAGCACCGCCCGATCGAATCCGGCCTCGATTAGCGCATCAACTCCGGCATCGTGGAGCGACCGTCCGGCGCCTGTGCCCCAGTGGTCCGGGTCGACGTTGATGGCAAACAATTCGCCGGTGGGAGTGTCTTCGTCACCACCTTCTGGACCGACCAGGATGAACCCGATCACCGCGCCCGACGCGTCTTCGATCACAAACCGGGCACGTCGCCGGCCTAGTGGTTGCTCCAGCCATGTCCGCCACATGTCGGCCCGCTCCTCGGCCGACAGCGAATCGAGGTACTCGTCGGGCATAAGGCCTCCCCGGTAGGCCGCCTGCCAGGCGAGCACGTGCACCGTTCCCAGTGCCTCCGCATCCTTCAGCTCTGGTGGTCTCGGATCCATATGGAGTGATGATATCTACGACGGCCCCTCGCATCGCCTCAGTGCTTTCTGGTTGACTGCGCCAATGAGCACATTTCGCCACGTCATGTTGATGCAGTTCAAGGACGGAGCCACCGAGGAGCAGATTGATGCTGCCCTCGAAGGTCTCGCCACGATGCCGGCCAAGGTGCCTGGCATCCTTCGCTACGAGTTCGGTCTCGACCTCAAGCTCGTCGAAGGCAACCCCGGGCTAGCCCTCGTCGCTGACTTCGCCTCCGCGGAGGACTGGAGGTCCTACGCCTCCCATCCCGAACACGTCGCGATGTCCGAAGCAGTAATCGCCCCGATCAAAGGCGACATGACCCGGGTGCAATATCTCGTGGAGTAGTCAAGGTTGCGCCATTCATCGTGCATCGCGTTGCGGAACGCGACACGCCATGCACGCCAATCCCACCCACGCCGCGTCCAACGGACCGTCGTGCACCTCGTTGCGGAAGCCGTGACGCCATGCACGACGGTGGCGCGGGTACCGATGCAACGCTGAGCGGGCCTGGAGCGTGATATGGGTGTGACCGATCGGGAGGTCTATGAGGAGATCGCTCCTGACCTAATGAGATACGCAACCGCTCTGGTGGGGCCGGACCAAGCTCCGGACGTCGTTTCCACGGTTGTCACCCGTGCCCTGCACCGCTCCGGTGGGCTGGCCGGACTCACCACCCCGAAGACGTACCTGATGAAGGCGGTGCTGAATGAAGCGACCGGCCTGAAACGACAACGCGCCCGGCGCCAGACCTACCCGATGGCCACCGTCCCCGAGATGGGCGTGCCCGACGTCGAAGTCGGCAACCTCGACGATCTGGTCATGGAGCTGCCCCCACAGCAACGCGCCGCCGCCTATCTGGTCTTCTTCCTCGAGTACTCCCCCACCGAGGCGGCGGAACTGATGGGCAAGCGCCCCGGAACCGTCCGGCGCTATCTCCACCTGGCACGCCGGAAGCTGGAGGCTGAG
>Ga0299907_10002936_pt1 | contig 10761 bp, 11 predicted proteins | sample RVTome_16_FD_198680 | JGI IMG/M metagenome (GOLD analysis project Ga0299907, IMG submission 198680) | Soil microbial communities from uranium-contaminated site in the Upper Colorado River Basin, Wyoming, United States - RVT152D67 (version 2) ... | reverse complement strand
ATGCGTGTCGGTTGGCGGCTCGACCGCGGCTACTGGGAATGCCGGCGGGTTTTGCCTAGTTTCGGACCGCAACGCGTCGAAAACGGGCTTCGCGAATTTTGCGGTTGCTAATGACTTACCCGTAGCGGCCTTGCAGTTCGTACGGGTTCCGTTTAGAGACGGCGGCTCGCTTGATGGATCACGTGGTATTCCGCGTGCCGATGCGCCAATGGGTGTTGTCATTTCCGATCCCTGGTTACCTATTCACCGCCTATCCCCGCCTGCTCTCGCCGGTATCGCAGATCATCCACAGCGCTATTTCCACATTAGTGAGCGAAGAAGCGGGATTGTCATGCACTCACACCAGCGCCGTCATCCTCGTCCAGTGTTCTGGCTCAGCCGCCCGCTCACGTGTAACGGTCTACCGGTGACCATCGCCGGGACCTTCCGCAACGACACGCTTGTCGGCACGCCGGGCAAAGACGTCATGCATGGACGGGGCGGTAACGACGTCATCCACGGCCTCCAGGGTAACGACGTCATCTGCGGAGGCTCGGGTAACGATCAGCTATCCGGTAATCAGGGTAGGGACCGGCTGTTCGGCGGGATTGGAAACGATGTCTTGAAGGGTGGCACGGGCAACGACCGGCTGTTCGGGCAGGAGGGCAACGACGCCATGGAGGGACAAAGGGGTAACGACGATCACTGCAACGGAGGCATCGGAGCCGATACGGCCACGAGGTGCGAACGACCGCGAAACGTACCGTAGTCCTGAGCCAGCCCAAAGCCCGGCTAAGGAGGCGGGGTCCCGGTCGCGAGACCGGGAAGCACCCGCTTTGTTTCCCGGGGATCAGGCGTAACTCCGTTGAGGCGCCGGCCTCAAGCGGCCACGCGCTCCCGCGGACCCCCGCGCGGCGCGAGCGCGGTGCCGGGGCCGATTCCTGCTGCCGGGCCACGTGTTGACAACTTCCGGGCGCCACCCTAGTGTGGTGTCCGGTGGCGCTCGATCGATGCCGACACACCGTTACTACGCTCTGCCCGGAAAATCAGCCTATCAACATGCGATGCGCAGAGATCCCACGCCTCGTGGCACTCGCTTGGTGTTTCGCGCTCCTCGCAACACCGAAAGGATTGTCCGCGACGCCCGCCGAGGAGTGCGGGAAAGCCCCGCCCGAAGGCAAGGCGAGCTGCTATGAAAAGGCCTTGGACAAGGTGCTGGCCGAGCAAGGCACCGAGGCCGCCTTGTCCGCGCTCGAACGCTACGCCAAAGACGATCCGGTCGCCCTACGCGAGGCCCATCCCCTCGTTCACCACATCGGAAGGCGCTCGTTCGCCTTCTACAAGGACGCGCGCATCGCGATGTCCCACTGCAAGGACACTTTCTGGTCCGGTTGCTACCACGGAGTGCTCGAAGGCTACCTCGGCAGCCTGCCCGAGATAGAGCCGCGGCACGTCGTACCGCTCTGCGAGGACGAGGGCAATACCAAACGCAGCCTTTTCGAGAAATACAACTGTGTCCATGGCCTGGGCCATGGCCTCACCATCAACTTCCAGCACGATGTCCTGAAGAGCCTGGCCTTCTGCGACGCCCTGCCGACCGACTGGGACCGCCAATCCTGCTACGGCGGGGTGTTCATGGAGATGATCGTGAGCTTCCAGAACAACCTCCGGCATGGCTCCGGCGACCACGCCCACCACAAGAGCTTCTTGAATCCAGAGGACCCCCACTACCCCTGCTCGGCCTTGGCGGAGCGCTATCTTCAGGCTTGTTATCTCATGCAAAGCTCGGCGATTCTGACCTTTTCCGGCTACGATTTCGCGAAGGCCTTCGCCCAATGCGACAAGGCCCCGGAAGCGTTCGTCACGACCTGCTATCGGAGCATGGGCCGGGATATCAGCGGCTTCACCCTCCGCGATGTGGCCAAGACCGTCAAGCTGTGCCAGTTGGGCCGTCAGGAACGGCAGGAGGACTGCCTGACCGGGGCGGTCAAGGACTTCATCCTGACCCACGCCGATCCTGAGCGCGGTCTCGCGGTATGCCGCGCGCTGCCCGGCGAGCAGAAGGCCGGATGCTACGGGACGGTCGGGGAGATGCTGGTGTCGCTCTATCCGGAGGCCGGGCCGCGGCGGGACGCCTGCGCACGCTCGGAACCCGCCTTCATCGAGACCTGCAAGGGGACGGCGGCGGTGCAGTAAACGCGCTGCGTACGAGAGGGCGCAGCGTTGGTGAAAAACCTAGTGCGCTCGGGATCTCCCGTTGCGTCCTCCCTTCGATCGCGACGGTTTTTTCACAAACGCTCAGGTCGAGCGTGCGGACGGGGTCGGCTCCGTTCGCAGCGCCTCTTCGAGGGCCGCGAGCCGTTTCTGCATCGCTTCGAGCCGAGCCCGGGTGCGCGACAGGAGCGCCGCCTGGACATCGAATTCCTCGCGGGTCACGAGGTCCATGCGCGACAAGGTCGCGCCCAGGGCGGATTTGAGGTTCTTTTTGAGGTCCTCCCGCAGCACCTCCGTCCCCTCCGGCAGGAGGCTCGCGAAGCGCGTCAGGATCTCGTCTATAGGCAGCCGGTCGATCATGAGATGCATCATAATCGCAGGGGGCGATGGCGGTCCAGGACCGCGGGGCCCGAAAACCACCGGTCGCCCAGAATCATCTAAGCCCCAGCACCCTTTTCCCTCCCCCTTGCGAAGGGGGAGGTGAGGAGGGGGTCTGGGCGCATGCCCTGGGCACCGGCGTTTGACCCCCTCTAAATCTCCCCCTTGTGAAGGGGGAGACTGCTAGAGGCGAGCCCTCGCCCATCACCGTCGGCCAGCAACTCTCCGAGCACGCGCTCGTAGATCGCGCTGAGCACATCGAGATCGCGCACGGCGACGTGCTCGTCGATCTGGTGGATGGTGCGGTTGATGGGGCCGAGCTCGACCACCTCGGTTCCGTGCGGCGCGATGAAGCGTCCGTCGGAGGTCCCGCCGCTGGTCGAGCGCCGGGGGGCGGTACCCTGCACGGCCGCCACGGCCGCCTGCACGGCCACGACCAGGCGGCCGGGCGGCGACAGAAAAGGCTCGGCATCGAGCCGCCAGTCGCAATCGAAGGACAGATCGTGGCCGGCTAGGAGGTTCGTGATCGCTTGCTTCAGACCCGGGTGGTTCGAAGCCGTCGAATAGCGCAGGTTGAACCGGACCGTGAGCTCGCCGGGCACCACGTTGTCGGCACCGACCCCGGCCCGCACCTCGGTGATCTGCAGGCTGGTGGGCGGAAAAGCGGCATTGCCTTCGTCCCAGCGCGTGGTGCAGAGCGTATGTAAGGCCGGCAGGGCCAGGTGGATGGGGTTGGCCACGCGCTCCGGGTAGGCGACATGGCCCTGGGTCCCGGCCACCCGGAGCGTGGCGCTCAACGAGCCGCGCCGCCCCACCTTGATGGCATCGCCCAGCCGTTCCTCGCTGGTGGGCTCGCCGATGAGGCACCAGTCGATCCGTTCGCCGCGCGCGCCGAGGACCTCGATCACCCGCCGCGTGCCGTCGATGGCCGGGCCTTCCTCATCGCTCGTCAAGAGAAACGCCAGCGAAGCGCGCGGCTCGGGGTGGGCGACGAGAAACCGCTCCGCTGCCGTGACCATGGCCGCGAGCCCGCCCTTCATATCCGCCGCCCCGCGGCCATAGAGGCGCCCGTCCCGGATCTCGGGCACGAAGGGATCACTGTGCCAGGCGGACAAGGGACCCGGGGGCACGACATCGGTGTGGCCCGCCAGCACCAGGAGCGGGCCTTCCGTCCCGCGCCGCGCCCACAGGTTGTCGACGAGACCGAATCGCAGGTGCTCGGCGGAGAATCCCAGGGCCGCGAGCCGCTCCGCGATGAGTAGCTGGCAGCCGGCGTCGTCGGGACAGACCGAACGCCGCGCGATCAGGTCCTCTGCCAGCGCCAGGGTCGCTCTCGACGGATCACTCCAGGTGCGGATCGGGGACATCGGTCTCTACCAGGCGGCGCACCGCGATATCGATGAACTTCCGGTCCACCTCGCAGCCGGTGAAACGCCGGCCGAGCAGCAAAGCCGCGACCCCCGTCGCCCCGGTCCCGACGAAGGGATCGAAGACGGTGTCGTCGGGCAGGGTGCTGGCCAAGAGGCAGCGCGCGATCAGTTCCACGGGCTTCTGGGTGGGGTGCTTGCCGTGGGTCTTCTCCGACTTGCCGGCGGCCACGATGCGCCACACGTTCTTCATTTGGCGGCCCCCGTTGAGCTCGCGCATGGCGTGGTAGTTGAACGTATAGCGATGCCGGCCGCCCTTCGGGGCCTTGGTCGCCCACAGCACCATCTCCGTGGCATGGGTGAAGAAGCGGCAGGCCAGGTTGGGCGGCGGGTTGGGCTTCTCCCACACGATGTCGTTGAGCATCCGGTAGCCCTCCTCCAGCATCGCCATGCCGACGCTGAGATAGACATGCAGGGTGCCGCTGACCCAGATCGTGCCCGCGGGTTTAAGCACACGATAACAGGCGCGCAACCACTCGCGATGGAACTCATGATCGGCGGCGAGGCCGCGGCTCCGGTCCCACTCGCCCTTGTTGACCGAGACGCGCCGCCCGGCCACGCATGTAGTGCCGTCGTTCGATAAGAGATAGGGCGGATCGGTCCAGATGCAGTCGATCGAGCCCTCGGGCAACTGCGCCATGACCTCGGCGCGATCGGCGTGAAAGAGGCAGGAGCCTCGGTCCCGGGAGCGCCAAGCGATGCCGTTGTCGTACAGTGAGCCCACCCGTTCGGGGGCCGCCGACATCAATCTTCCTCGGGCGCGAGGGCCCGGAGGCTCAAAGCATGGACCTCGCCGCCCATGAGATCGCCGAGCGCCTGGTAGACGGCACGATGCCGCTCGATAGGGCTCTGTCCGGCAAACCGGGCGGACACGATGCGCACCCGGTAATGCCCGCCGCCCGCGGCCCCGGCATGGCCGGCATGCAGGTGACTGTCGTCGATGATCTCGAGGGCCGAGGGCGCCAGTGCCTCGGTGAGGCGTGCGCGGATCCGGGCGACCCGGTCTTCGGTCCCCATCAAGGCCTCCATCTATGGCCCCTATCTATGGGAGGACCTTCTTGAAGGGTTTGACCGTGACGGATTTGTAGACCCCAGCGGTGAGGTAGGGATCCGCGTCCGCAAAGGCCCGCGCGTCTTCGAGCGACTCGAACTCGGCGACGATGAGGCTGCCGGTGAACCCCGCCGGTCCGGGGTCGGGGCTGTCGATCGCCGGGTGTGGGCCGGCCAGGAGCAGGCGGCCCTGGTCTTGGAGCGCTTGCAGACGGGCGATGTGGGCCGGGCGCGTCTCGGCGCGCAACGCCAGGCTGTCATCGACGTCGACGCACAGGATCGCGTAGAACATCAGCGCTGCCTCTTGTTAACCACTCTCCGGGCCCCCCACCTCGCCGGCGTGTCGCATCAGATACAGCACCTGACCCAGCACGAACAGGAGCGTGAGTCCCACGAGCCCGAAGAGCTTGAAATTGACCCACACCTCGGTCTCGAAGTTGAAAGCCACATACAGATTGGCCGCGCCCATGGCCAAGAAGAACGCCACCCAGCCGCGGTTCAGGCGCACCCAGGCCGCGTCCGGCAGGCTCACGCTGTGCTCCATCATGCGCCGCACCAGGTTCTTGGTCCCGAGGTAGTCGCTGCCCAGAAACACTACCGCGAACAGCCAGTTGACGGCCGTCGGTTTCCATTTGATGAAGCGCTCGTCCTGAAAGGCCAAGGTCAAGCCCCCGAGGACCACGATGAGGGCCAGGGTCACGAGGGCGAGACGCTCGACACGACGGTCCTTCCAGTAGGTGAAGCCGACCTGGATGACCGTCGCCACGATGGCCGCCGCGGTGGCCAACATGACCCCCTGGTGCGGGTCGTCCACCAGCTTGAAGGTCACGAAGAACACCAGGATGGGGAAGAAGTCGAGCAGGGCTTTCATCGGCGTGCGGGCATCGGCGTACGGGGGCGCTCCGGGGTGGCGCGAAGTGGGAAGCCAATCATAGCGGAATCCCCGGGTACACACTATTCCGCAAGCTGGGGCATGGAAAAATGGCGGGTGGTCCAGCGCGTGACTGCGATGCCCGCGGTGCGGTGGAGGACGGAGCGAGCGGTAGGGCGCGCACAGGTTTAGAATAGCGCGCAACCCGCGCCCTCGCCCCGACCCGATATTTCCCCAAGCCTCTAAATCCCCAAACCGCGATATCCTTCATGGCCGAAATGTCCTTGATCCAGACCCTCGTCGTCTGGATGCCGCCGGTGCTCTTGGCCGTCACCCTGCACGAGGTCGCGCACGGATGGGTGGCGCGCGAGCTCGGCGACGACACCGCGGAGGCGCTCGGACGGCTGTCCTTCAACCCCTTGAAGCACGTGGACCCGGTCGGTACCGTGCTGGTGCCGGGCCTCCTGTATGTTCTGGCCGGCTTCGTGTTCGGCTGGGCCAAGCCCGTGCCCGTGAACTGGGACAAACTCCGTAACCCGCGCCGCGACATGGCGCTGGTCGCGCTCGCCGGACCCCTGGCGAATGTCGTCATGCTGCTCATCTGGGCCGCCGTGGCCAAGTTCGGCTTGTCATACGGCCAGGACTACTTCGTGGCCACCGGGCTCGCGGGGATCATGATCAACGCCGTGCTCATCGCATTGAATCTCTTGCCGGTACCCCCGCTGGACGGCAGCCGTGTGGTGTCGGCGCTGTTACCCGCCGAGATGGCCCTGCAATATGGGCGCATCGAGCCTTACGGGCTCATCATCCTCCTAGTCCTCATCGGCTCGGGCGCGCTGAGTCGGCTCATGGAGCCGACCATGGACGTGATCGGGTGGGTGATGCAGACCCTCCTCGGTGGCTGAGCGCTTGTGAAAAAACCTACTGCGCTCGGGATCTCGCATTCCGGCGGTGCTCGGAATCCTCATGTATTTCCATATCTGCGGTTCCTGCGCTCCGGCGGAACGCGACCTCCCTTCGCTCGCGACGGTTTTTTCACAAGCTCTGAGCCCCGCGGGGGCGCCGGATCCGGGAGATGAGCGCGACCTACGACCGCCGCATCCTCTCGGGCATGCGTCCTACCGGGATGTTGCACCTCGGGCATTATCACGGCGTGCTCAAGAACTGGTTGACGCTCCAGCACGAGTACGAGTGCTTCTTCTTCGTCGCCGACTGGCACGCGCTCACGACCGAGTACACCGCGCCCGAGATCATCGCCGACTCGGCTTACGAGATGGTGGTGGACTGGCTGGCGGTCGGTATCAATCCGGGCGAGGCGACGCTGTTCGTCCAATCGCGCATCCCCGAGCACGCCGAGCTGTGCCTGCTCCTGTCCATGATGACGCCGCTCGGCTGGCTGGAGCGCGTCCCGACCTACAAGGATCAACAGGAGAAACTGGCCGAGAAGGACCTCTCGACCTACGGCTTCCTCGGCTATCCGCTCCTGCAGGCCGCGGATATCTTGATCTACAAGGCCGGGCAGGTACCGGTCGGGGACGACCAGGTGCCGCATGTCGAGCTGGCGCGCGACGTGGCGCGCCGCTTCAACCACCTCTACGGCCGTGAGCCGGGGTTTCAGGACAAGGCCGAGGCCGCGGCCCGCAAGATGGGCAAGAAAGCCGCGAAGCTGTACTTCGATCTGCGCAAACGCTATCAGGAGCAGGGCGATGCCGAGGCCTTGGCGACGGCGCGCGCCTTCCTGGAATCGCAACACAACATCGCGCTCACCGACCGCGAACGGCTCCTCGGCTATCTCGAAGGCTCGAGCAGGACCATCCTGCCCGAACCCGAAGCGCTGCTCGCCCCGGAGGCGCACCTGCCCGGGCTGGATGGCGAGAAGATGTCCAAGTCCTATGGCAACACCATCGGGCTCCGCGAAGCACCCGAGGTGATCACCCAGAAGCTCAGGACCATGCCCACCGATCCGGCGCGCGTGCGCCGCCAGGACCCCGGCGAGCCCGAGAAGTGTCCGGTGTGGAAGTTTCACCAGGTGTACTCCAGCGCCGAGGTGCAGAGCTGGGTCCAGGTAGGCTGCCGGGGCGCCGGGATCGGCTGCCTGGACTGCAAGCAGCCCGTCATCGACGCGGTGCTCGCGGAGCTCCGCCCGATCCGGGAGCGCGCCCTCGATCTGGAGCGCGATACCGACGCCGTGCGCGCGATCATCGCCGACGGTTGCGAGGCTGCTCGCGATGTGGCGCGCGAGACCATGGACGAGGTCCGGGAGGCCATGGGCCTCGTGTACCGCTGATCCCCGCCGCGATCTCCTTCGCTCGCGATTTTTTTCACGATGCATTCGACGACCCCGCCGGACCCGATGGCCTCCCACACGGTCCCAGACACGACGCCAGAGAGCTCCGAGACGAGCGCTCCCATCGCCATGTTCCGCGGGCAACCAATCACCGAGCTCCCGCACGATCTGTACATCCCGCCGGATGCGCTGGAGGTGATCCTGGAGGCCTTCGAGGGCCCCCTGGACCTGCTCCTGTACCTCATTCGGCGCCACAACCTCGACATCCTCGACATCCCCATCGCAGAGGTCACGGAACAGTACATGGCCTATATCGATCTGTTGCAGGGTCTCCGGCTGGACCTGGCGGCCGAGTACCTGGCGATGGCCGCGGTGCTGGCCGAGATCAAGTCGCGCATGCTGTTGCCGCGGCCCGCGGCCGTCGCGAAGCTTGAGGCCGATCCGCGCGCCGAGCTGATCCGGCGGCTCCAGGAGTACGAACGCTACAAGGACGCCGCGGCCGGGATCGATGCCCTGCCGAGGCTGGAGCGTGAGGTCCATCCGGTGGTGGTGGCATTCCCCGCACGGCAGGTGCGGCGGCCCGAGCCCGTGGTCGGGCTGGCGGCCTTGGGACGGGCCTACGGCGAGGTCCTGCTCGCGGCCGAGCGCTACACCCATCACCACATCACCCGCGAGCCACTCTCGGTACGTGAGCGCATGGTGCTGGTGCTCGGCCGGCTCGCCGAGGCCCCCTACACCGCGTTCACGCAGCTCTTCACCGTCGAGGAGGGGCGCCGGGGCGTGGTGGTGGCCTTTCTGGCCATCCTGGAGCTGCTGCGGGAATCGCTCATCGAGATCGTGCAGAGCGGCGCCGAGGGGCCGATCTACGTCAAGGCGGCGGCATGAGCCCGGAAGAGATGAACCAGAAAGAGATCAAGGCGATCGTCGAGGCGGCCCTCATGGTGGCGGGAGAGCCGCTCGGCGTCGACCGCCTCGCGGCCCTCTTCGGCGAGGATGACGGGATCCGTGTACAGGTCGAACAGGCGCTCGCCACGCTCCGAGAGGACTATGCCGGGCGCGGCATCGAGCTCAAAGAGGTCGCACAGGGCTTCCGGTTCCAGGCGCGGACGGGGCTCGCCCCGTGGCTCAACCGATTGTGGGAAGAGAAGCCGCCGCGCTATTCACGCGCGCTTCTCGAGACCCTCGCGATCATCGCCTATCGCCAGCCGGTCACGCGCGGGGACATCGAGGATCTGCGCGGTGTCGCGCTCAGCACCGGGATGCTGAAGACCTTGCTGGAGCGGGAGTGGATCCGGGTCGTGGGGCACCGCGAGGTGCCGGGCCGGCCGGCCGTCTACGCCACCACCCCGATGTTCCTCGATTACTTCAACCTCAGGACCCTGTCCGAGCTACCGCCCCTCCCCGAGATGCGGCCGATCGAGGCCCCGGAAGAGGTCGCGCCGTCTGGGCCGGCCGCGGCACAGGGGGAGATGGAGCTCTGCGAGGTGGTCGGCGAGGTGGCGGAGGGCTGAGCGTCCTCCGGGACGACAGGCGCCGTGCCGCAGTGGTTCACTGGGAGCCGCCCATCATGATCGCCCGTAGGGGCGGCCCCCCGTGGCCGCCCCAGACGCAGCGGTGGATCACCCCGAGCCGCCTATGATGATCGCCCCCGAGCCTGTTCATCTCGAACGCATCCAGAAGGTGCTGGCACGCGCCGGGCTCGGCTCGCGCCGCGCCATCGAGGGTTGGATCACGGCCGGCCGGGTCTTCATCAACGAGCGCATGGCGCGGCTCGGCGACCGCGTCGTGTCCGGCGATCGTGTCCAAGTGGATGGCAAGCGCCTGCCGGCGAAAGCGCTCTTTGGCGCGGAGCGGACGCGGGTGTGGGGGTATTACAAGCCGGCCGGGGTGATGTGTACGCGCCGGGACGAGTCGGGCCGGCCCACCGTCTTCGACGCGCTGCCCGGCGAGCTCTCGGGGCGCTGGGTACACGTCGGGCGCCTGGACTTCAATACCGGCGGCCTGCTCCTGTGGACCAACGATGGCGCCCTGGCGCATCGCCTGATGCATCCCGGGACCGGCATCGAGCGCGAGTACGCCGTGCGCGTGCTCGGCGCGGTGGATGGCCGGGTCATCGATCACCTGCGCGCCGGGATACGGCTCGAAGACGGGCCGGCGCGCTTCGAGTCCATCGTCGCCATGGGCGGGGCAGGCGCCAACCACTGGTTCAGTGTGATCCTGAAGGAAGGCCGGAACCACCTGGTCAGGCGACTTTGGGAATCGCAGGGCGTGACCGTGAGCCGGCTCATGCGGCTGCGCTTCGGCCCCATCGCCCTGCCGCGCGAACGGCGCGCCGGCGAGTGGTGGGAGCTGCGCAAGAAAGAGGTCCAGGCACTCCAAAGCCTATGCGGCTACCCCGTAGGGGCGGCCCCCCGTGCCCGCCCTCTCAAGCCGGCGGGCGCGACTGCGCGCATCCACCGCGCGACCAACCCCGTAGGGGCGGCCCCCCGTGCCCGCCCTCTCAAGCCGGCGGGCGCGACTGCGCGCATCCACCGCGCGACCAACCCCGTAGGGGC
>Ga0299907_10002935_pt1 | contig 10763 bp, 8 predicted proteins | sample RVTome_16_FD_198680 | JGI IMG/M metagenome (GOLD analysis project Ga0299907, IMG submission 198680) | Soil microbial communities from uranium-contaminated site in the Upper Colorado River Basin, Wyoming, United States - RVT152D67 (version 2) ... | reverse complement strand
TCCCCGGGGCGAGACGGAAGAACAGGCGCCCCGCCCGCTCGTAGGCCGCGCGACCCGTTCGCACCGGGAGGATCGGCCCGAGCCAGCTCATGAACCGGTACAGGAGATAGGTCGTGGTTTCGATGGCCCGACGTCGCAGGTTCCTCATGCGGCCCGTTCCTCCTGCGCGACCTGCCCGGCACGCACGACGGCGGCCAGGCCGGACATCACCGCCACGGCCCAGACGGCCCACGTCCAGCTGAACAACAGGAAGGCCACGACCAGGACGTATCGCGCGCCGCGCGTAACGTGGCGCTCCTCCACCGAGTACCCGAGGGCGGCGCCCCGCGCCCTGATGTACCCGGCGACGAAGGAGAGGCTGATCGCGGCGAGCGCCGCGACCGCCACGGAGGAGCTGCCGTCACGCGCGACCCAGGCGATCCCCGACAGCACGGCCGCGTCCCACGCACGGTCGAGGAGATCGTCCAGCATCCGATCGGTGGGACCGCCGGCGCCGTGGTTGGCCCGATGGCCCCCCAGGAGGAGCAGGGCCCCCGAGGCGCCGGCGGCCCAGGCCGCCGGGCGTCCTTCCCGAGCGACCACGAGCCATCCCGCGCCGGCCGCGAGCGCGCCGCCGGCGACCAGGACGGAACGCGTGATCGCGGTGCCGGGTGGCTGGCGTTCGAACCGCAGCAAGCTCCGCATCGCAGGTCGGGCGAGCGTAGCAACTCTGTAGGATTCCACCCTTATCCGGCCGATGTGAGGCTCGCCATCACGCCTGGGCCTCGCCTGGGCCTCGCCCGAGCCCTGAGCCCTCGTCCACGAAGGAGCCGCGGTTGAAGACCTACGACGCGAAGGACATCCGCAACGTCTTGTTGGTGGGGCACGGGGGGTCGGGCAAGACGACGCTGATGGAGGCGATGCTGTTCGCCTCGGGCGCGATCACCCGGATGGGCACCGTGGAGGACGGCAACACCGTTTCGGACCACGACCCGGACGAGCAACGCCGCCAGATCTCCGTCTCCCTCGCCGTGGCGCCGATCGAGTGGAAGGACACGAAGATCAACGTCCTCGACGCGCCCGGCACGGCCGACTTCGTGGGCGACGTGCGCTCGGCGGTCCGCGCCGCGGATGCGGTGATCGTGGTGGTCTCCGCGGTCGACGGCGTCGAGGTGCAGACGGAGTTCGCGTGGGAGCTCGCCGTCCAGGAGGACCTGCCGCGCGCGATCTTCGTGAACAAGCTCGACCGGGAGCGCGCGGACTTCCAGGCCACGCTCGACCAGCTCGTGTCCTCCTTCGGGAACCAGGTCGCGCCGTTCGAGCTCCCGATCGGCGCGGAGCAGGAGTTCAGCGGCATCGCCGACCTGCTGCACGAGAAGGCGGATCTCTACCCGTCCGGTCCCCACGCCGAGGAGTCCGACTGGCCCGACGAGATCCACGCGATGGCGGATCCCGCCCGCGAGAAGCTGATCGAGGCGGTCGCGGAGTCCGACGATGCGCTGATCGAGCAGTACCTCGAGGAAGGCACCCTGCCCGAAGAGATCATCACGCGCGGAGCGAAGGACGGCTTCGCGAACGCCCGGCTCGCCCCCGTCTTCGTGGGCTCCGCCTCGAAGGCGATCGGGATCGACCGGCTCCTCGACTTCATCGTCGAGGAGTTCCCCTCGCCGCAGGAGCGGAAGCCGTTGAAGGTGATCGCCAAGGGTGGCGAGGAGCGGGAGCGGACGAGCGACCCGAGCGGGCCGCTCACCGCCTTCGTGTTCAAGACCGTGTCGGACCCGTTCGTCGGGCACATCACGATGTTCCGGGTCTTCAGCGGGAAGGTTCGCCCCGACTCCTCCGTGCACAACGCGACCCAGGGAACGGACGAGCGGATCGGTCAGCTGTTCGCGCTCAAGGGAAAGGAGCACGAGACGGTCTCCGAGGTGCCGGCGGGTGACATCGGAGCCGTCGCGAAGCTGCCTCACACACACACGGGAGACACGTTCGCCACGAAGGACGACCCGGTGCAGCTCCCGTCGGTGGAGCTGCCGGAGCCACTGCTCGCCTACGCGATCTCGCCGAAGACGAAGGGTGAGGAAGACCGGCTCGCCACCGGCCTCGCGCGCCTCCGCGAGGAGGATCCGACGTTCCGCGTCGCCCGCAACGACGAGACCCACGAGACCGTGATCTACGGGATGGGCGAGGCGCACCTCGGCGTCCAGATGGAGCGGCTGAAGGCGAAGTTCGGCGTCGAGGTCGAGGCGAAGCCCGCCAAGATCGCCTACCGCGAAACGATCCGGGCCAGGGCGAAGGCGCAGGGTCGGCACGTGAAGCAGAGCGGCGGGCACGGTCAGTACGCCGTGTGCGAGATCGAGGTGGAGCCGCTGCCCCGCGGCGAAGGCTTCGTCTACGAGGACAAGATCTTCGGCGGCGCGATCCCCCAGCAGTTCATCCCCTCGATCGAGAAGGGGATCGTCAAGACGATGTCCGAGGGCGTGCTCTCCGGGAACCCGATGGTCGACATCAAGGTGACGCTCGTCGACGGGAAGTTCCACTCGGTGGACTCCTCCGACATGGCGTTCCAGATCGCGGGATCGCTCGCGTTGAAGGAGGTCGTCGAGCAAGCCGGCGTGGCGCTCCTCGAGCCGATCGTCCAACTCCAGGTGACCGTCCCCGAGTCCTTCACCGGCGACATCATGGGCGACCTCAACGCGAAGCGCGGCAAGATCCAGGGCATGGACCAGCTGGGCGGCGGCAAGCAGGTGATCAACGCGATGGTCCCGCAGGGCGAGGTCGCCCGCTACGTCATCGACCTCCGGTCGATGACCGGCGGCCGAGGCGCGTTCTCGATGACGTTCTCCCACTACGAGGAGATGCCGCAGCACCTCGCGCAGAAGGTGATCGACGAGTACCAGCACGCGCGCGAGGAAGCCCACAAGAAGTAGCCGCGCTCGGCGAGCCGACGTGGCGCTTCGGTGAAGGCATCGATCCCGGAGCTCCTCCGCGGCCCGCTCACGCGTCGGCCGCGACCCGATAGATGTTCCAGTTGTTCACGTTGGCGCAGTTCACCCGTGCGAAGTAGAGACGATGGGTGGCTCCGGAATCGTCCAGGTCGGAGATGTTCGCGTCGATCCCCCGCGGGAAGTCGATCAGCGTGCTGGATCCGACCCCGATCACGTGGCGGCGGATCTTGACGTTGGCGCCGCAGCCGATGCCGCTCTGCACGAACCACACGGTGCCGACTTCATCGATCGCCGACGTGTAGATCAGTCGGGCGCTCGAGGGCACCTCCGTCTTCGTCTCGGTCGGGATATGGTAACGCCACACGCGGCAATCGGACTGACTGCATTCGGTCCATGTCGCCCAGTCCCCGTTCACGATGCCCGGGTAGACGATGCCGTTCGTGGGTGCGGTATCGACCACCACGGACGTGTTGAGCGTCAGATCGAACAGGATCACGCGAGCGATGAAGAGCCTGTTCGCCGGCCCGCGGCCGAAGAGCAGGTGGTTGCCGTCCAGGCTCGGCTTCGCTTCCGAGGCTTGCGTGTTCACTCCGACCGGTGGGTTGCTTCGGCCTCCCGAGTCGACGTTCCAGATCTTGATGTCCGCGTCTCCACCGCCCTTCTGCACGAACACCAGCGCGTCGCCGAAGGTGGGATTCGCCATCTCGAGGTTCGTGTGGTAGCCCTGCGTCCCGCCGGCGTTGACCTTGATCTTCGCCACACCTGGCGCCTTCAGATAGGCATCGAATCGCTTGGGCTGGCCGGCCCGGCTCTGGGTGTAGGCGAGGTACCCGTTCTCCGCGGTACCGCCGAACTCGCTCCGAGGGGTGCCGAGGACCTTCGTCGGCGTCGCCCCCAGCGCGACCTCACCGACGACGAGTAGGAACGCGAAAAACGCGCTGGCGAAGGCGAGGAGGCGAGGACGGAGGGACGTGGTCACGATGGCGACTCCTTGGCTCGGCGGATGCGTGAGCATGCAACGCGGGCGGCGGCCACGCAACCCCTTAGGGAGCCGCCTCCGCGAGGAAAGGCAGGACCAGCTCCTCGAAGCGCTCGGGCTGGCGCAGGTTCACGACGTGGTCGGAACCCCCGACCACGATCTTGCGCGAACCCATGATCTCCCGCGCCAGGAGATCGCTGACCCGATGCATGTCCGGAGGATCGTGCTCGGCCTCGAGGATCAGCGTGGGCACGTCGATCTCCCCGAGCCGGTGTGCGGCGGGAGGATCGAGCCTCTCCGCGCCGCTTTCGTCCATCGTGAGCTCGTGGAGGTTGTCGAAGGCGATCTCCCGGATCCTCGCACCGCTCTCGTCGCTCGTTCCCAGCGGGGCCCAGATCTCGAGTCGGAGGTCCTGGGCGCGCTCGAGATCGCCTGCCTCGATGGCGTCCTCGATCGGAGCATCGCGCTCCGCCCACCAGTCGTCTTCCTCCTCGGTCGACTCGAAACCGCCGAGGCCGGACGCGACGAGCACCAGCCCCCAGACCCGCTCTGGGTGCTCCAGCGCGTAGTCGAGGTCGATCCCGCCTCCCATCGAACATCCGACGATCGCGGTCTGCGTCACGTCCTCCGCCTCCAGGAGCGCATGGAGATCTCGGACATGCGAGTACGAGACGCTCGGCTCGGGCCGGGTCGATCGCCCGTAGCCGCGGACGTCGTACCGGAGCACTCGGTAGCCCGCGTCGCGGAACGTCGCGAACTCCCGATCCCACGTCCGCATGTCCCAGAGGCCGGGATGGATGAACGTCACCGTGGGACCCTCCCCGGCGATCTCGTAGTGCAGCCAGCCGCCGTCCGGGACATCCATCATCGGCATCTGGTCACCGTATCGCGCGGTCCGCGTCTCGGCCTCGGGCGCCTACCTCGCCACGAGGACCAACGGGAACAACGCGAGCGTCCAGCTGGTGAGCGAGCCGATCAGAAGGTACTCCGTGACCACGTCGATCGCGCGAGCCGACGAGCCGGGCTCGGAACGCATCCCCGTGAGCTCCGGATAGCGCAGCAGTCCCTTCGCGGAGATCACGAGCGCGGCAGCGGTCGGCTCGCCGGCGAGACCCAACCCGAAGATCAGCAGTCGCTCGATCGGCCCGATGACGCGGCCACCCCGGAGGCGCTGCTCGGCGGGTGAGAACTTCGTGCCGACGGCGGTGAGCACCAGCCGGACGATCGCGTTCGAGGTGGCGAACACGAACAGCACGACCCCGCCCACCAGAGCGGCCTGCTCGGCGGGAGCCGCAGCGAGACGCGAGAACGGCAATCGGGCGATCGCGCGACCCGCGTGGCTCTCCGTCGCTGAGGGCCACAGCGACGACGTCCCCGCCATCACCGCGAAGAGGAGCAGGAAGTACAGCAGCGCGATCGAGGCGCGACCTTCGCTCAATCGCCGTCGGCTCCTCGCGACGATCCAGCCCGCGGAGGATCCGCACGTCACGAGCGCGAGCAGGAGTGCGGAGGCGGCGTCGAGGCCGAACAGGAGCGCGAGGGCGAGCGACGATACGAACGCGACCCCCACCGCGATACCGGCCCTCGGGCCTCTCGCCGGTTCGCCCGAGAGACCGGCGACGAGATCAGCCATCCCGACGCCCATCAGCCAGATCCCGACCTCGGTCACCGGAACGCCTCCTCGAGCTCCCGCTGCGCTGCTCGCAGCGCGTACAGCCCCGCCCTGATCGCTCGTTGGGAGACCGCCGAGAGCGAGACGCCCTGCCGTTCCGCGATCGCGGACGGGGACTCCCCCTCCAAGAGATACCGCATCGTCTCGGCATCGCGGGCGCTCATCGCCGCGACGAGCTCGTCCCGACACAACAGGAACGCGTTCACGAGACCCTCCACCTGCCGTGCTGACGGGTTCGCGCCCGGATCCGCCGAGCCGTCGGTGACGAGGACGCTCCTCACCCCTCGCGGCATCTCCCGCTGACGGACCATCGTCCGGACGCGCTCGATCGCCTCACGAGCCGCCCACCAGGCGGGACCGTCCTGCTCGAAGGGAGCGCGATCCTCGTCGTACGTGGTGAGCGGGCCCCAGCCGATCCCGAAGCGGACGTCCGCGCGCGGGTGGAGCGACAGCCGGATCGAGAGCGTGGCCTCGAGTGCGTCGGCGAGGTTCTCGTACAACCCCTGGAACTCGTCCCCGATGGTCAGAGCCAGCGGCTGCACGGCGACGGCTCGGGAGTTCGCGAGATCGAGCGCGTCGCGCAGTTCGCGCTGTAGGTCCTGGCGATCTGCGTGCTCCCTCGATCGCACGACGTCGCCGAGGACCGCCAGGTAGCCGGCCGGGACCGCGATCTCGCTCATGAAGTGAAGGATATCGATTCAGAGAGCTAAAGTAAAGGTCCTATCTTGATTCAAGATGTATGAAGGTCTTGGCTCGATATCTACCGTGTGAATGGATCACCTACACAGGCTCAACCCATCGCGAACCTCGGCGCGAGGCGTCGAGCCGTCTCCTCGAGAAGCTCCGGCATCACCCTCGTTTGCCCCACCACGGGCATGAAGTTCGTGTCGCCCCCCCACCGTGGAACCACGTGCCAATGGAGATGATCCGGGATCCCGGCGCCGGCGATACGTCCCAGGTTCAGTCCGACGTTGAATCCGTGGGGCGCCATCTCCTCGCGCAGCGCCTCCACCGACTTCCGGACGAGCCGCTGGAGGTCGAGGAGCTCGTCGTCGGCGAACGCCTCGAAGTCGCCGTCGTGGCGGTTCGGCACGACCATCACGTGACCGGGATTGAACGGGTACTTGTTGAGCACGACATAACCGATCTCGGATCGTGCGAGCACGCGCGCGGACTCCGCTCCGTCGCGGATCCCGCAGAGCACGCACCCGTCGTGCTCGTCGTCCTTGATCGCCTGGATGTACTCCATGCGCCAGGGACTCCAGAGGTGCTCCATCTATCTATGGCACCGGTTCCTGACCGCCGTGCCCCCCGTCGGCGCGCCCCCCGTCGGCGCGCCCCCCGTCGGCGCGCCCCCCGTCCGCGCCCATCCTAGAAGGTGCTTTGGCTGAGAGCACGCGAGCGTGCCTCCTCCGCGAGTGTCGAGACGATCCGATCGAACGGCACGCCGGCGTGCTCCTCACCCGACCGGTCGCGGACGGTGAACGTCCCCGCCTCGAGGTCGCGATCTCCGACGACGACCATGTACGGCGCCTTCATCAACTGCGCGGCACGGATCTTCTTGCCGACCGTCTCCTTGGTCTCGTCGATGTGCACCCGGAGGCCGGCGGCGCGCGCGGTCGCGGCGAGCTCGTGGCAGTTCGGGACGTGTCGGTCGGCCACGGGAACCAGCCGCACCTGCTCCGGCGAGAGCCAGAGCGGGAACGCGCCGCCGTAGTGCTCGATCAGGACGGCGCTGAACCGCTCGAGTGTCCCGAGGATCGCCCGATGGATCATCACGGGCCGATGCCGTTGGTTGTCGTCGCCCGTGTACTCCATGTCGAAGCGCTCGGGCAGCGCGAAGTCGCATTGCACCGTGGTCAGCTGCCAGAGGCGCCCGATCGCGTCGCGGAAATGGAAGTCCACCTTCGGCCCATAGAAGGCGCCCTCTCCTTCGGCGACGCGGTATTCGAGGCCGCTCTTCTCGAGGGCGAGCGTGAGCGCCTCCGTGGCGCGAGCAGCCGTCTCCTCGTCCACGATCGACTGTGTGACCGGCAACGTGGAGAGCTCCACCACCGGATCGGTGAAACCGAACGTCCGATGGATCTCCAGGGTGAGATCGAACGTCGCCAGGATCTCGTCGATCAGCTGGTCCGGTGTGCAGATGATGTGCGAGTCGTCCTGGGTGCCACCCCGGATCCGGAGCAGCCCGTGGAGCGTTCCCGCCTTCTCGTGGCGATAGATGGTCCCGAGCTCGGACAGGCGCATCGGCAGGTCTCGGTAGCTGCGGACCTGCGACTTGTAGACGAGCACGTGGAACGGGCAGTTCATCGGCTTGACGAAGTAGTCGCCGGTGTCCGCCTCCATCGGCGGGTACATGTTCTCCCGGTACTTGGCCAGGTGGCCGCTCGTCTCCCACAGCACGGAGCGGGCGATATGCGGTGTGACGACCAGGTCGTAGCCCCGCTCCAGGTGCAGGTCGCGCACCCAATCCTCGAGCTCCTTCCGGAAGATCCCGCCCCGGGGATGCCAGATCCACAGGCCGGGACCGAGCTCGTCGGGGCTGGAGAACAGATCCAGCTCGCGGCCAAGACGGCGGTGGTCGCGCTTCTCGGCTTCCTCCAGACGCACCAGGTGCGCGTCCAGGTCCTCCTGGGTCGCCCAGGCCGTGCCGTAGACCCGGGTCAGCATCGGATTGGTCTCGACGCCGCGCCAGTACGCGCCGGCGGTGGACGTGAGGGTGAACGCCCCCAGTCGGCCGGTGGAGGAGACGTGCGGGCCCTCGCAGAGATCGACCCATCCGTCGTTCCGGTAGAGCGAGACGACCTCGCCGGCGGAGACCTCTCCCTCGGACGCACCGATCGTCTCGACGATCTCGCGCTTGAAGGGCTGGTCGTCGAGCCGAGCGAGCGCCTCCTCTCGCGTCACCTCTTCCCGGATGAACGGCTGGTCGTCCGCGACGATCCTCCGCATCTCGGCTTCGATCGCGGGCAGGTCTCCTTCGCCTATCGGCGCGGGGAGGTCGAAGTCGTAGTAGAAGCCGTCCTGGATCGGCGGACCGATCGCGTACTTCGTGCCCGGCTGGAGGCGGCACACGGCCTGCGCCATCACGTGGGCGGTGGAGTGTCGGAGGATGTGGAGCGCGTCATCCGAGCCGAGATCGACGGCTTCCACCGCCGCGTCGTTCGGAGGCACGAACGAGAGGTCGCGGAGCAAGCCGTCCACGCGAGCCGCCACGGCGTCCGGTGACAGGACCGCGCCGACGGGCTCCCCTTCGGGAAGTTCCACGGTGGCGCCGTCCGGCAGGGTCAGTCGAGGCACGGGCGCCATGATATCGGCAGGGTACGGGCGCTCCGAAGGGCGCTACTCGTAGGAGATCGCTTCCAGGACCTTGATCCGCGAGGCCCGGATCGCCGGTGCGATCGACGCCACGAGCCCGAGTACCGCGGCGATCACTGCGAACACGACCAGGAGCCCCCACGGGATCGCGAGACGCGATACGCCGAGGTCGGAGAGCGCCTGCTGCATGGCCCAGCCGAAGAGGAGCCCGATCACGATGCCGAGCACGGCACCCAGCAGGGACACGATCACGGCCTCGATCACGATCATCCAGCCGATCTGCGCCCGCTGCATGCCGACCGCGCGCAGGAGGCCGAGCTCGCGGACTCGCTCGTAGATCGACAGCGCGAGGGTGTTCGCGATCCCGAAGGCGGAGATGATCACCGATAGCACCAGGAGCACCAGGACGATCCCGAAGACCTGATCGATCAACCGATCCTGCTCCTCCTTGAACTGCGCCTGGTCGTTGATCTCGACGTTGGGGAACTCCCCCGCGACGTCCTCCAGGGCGGCTCTCGCCTGCTCGAGGGAGACGCCGTCGGCCCGCCGAACGAAGACCAGGTAGTCCAACTGCTCCGCGACGTTGGCCTCGTACTCATCCAGCGAGATCGTGTAGTCGCCCAGCAGTCGGTTGTCCGTGTAGATGCCGACGATCCTCAGTCGCGTCGTCCCCGTCCGAGCGAACCGCACGGGGAGCTCGTCTCCGATCTCCAGTCCACGAGCCAGCGCGGGACCCTTGTGGATCAGGATCGTCCCCGGCTCGGCCAACTCGGCAGGCGTCCCGGCCTCCATCGGCACGCTCACCACGTCGTCGATCGTCGTCTCGTCCACACCGGCGATGAAGGTCAGCCCGCCGCCGATCTTCACGCCGGCCTGCCGCAAGGGCGACACGGCGGCGAACTCATCGCGCTCCGACAGCATGCTGGCGATCCCCGGGCTGAAGGGCTGGAACCCGGAAGAGCTGAGGATGAAGTCCGCGCGCAGGGTCTCATCGAGAGTGTCGGACGCCGACGCCTTCAGCGTCGTCATGAAGACGGAGACGAACACGACCAGGCCGAGGCCGATCATCAGCGCTGCGGCCGTGGACGCCGTGCGGCGCGGGTTCCGCTTGGCGTTCTCCTGCCCCAGACGGCCGGTCATCCCGAGGCCCCGGGCCGGAGCTCCGATCGCGGTCGCGAGCGGCCTGGCCACGAACGGAGACAGGACCGCGACCCCGATGAAGGTGAACTGAGCCCCGAGACCGACGATCGCGGCGGGCTGCGGGACGTCCCCGAACAGCCCTGCGGCGATCGCCCCGACGCCGGCCGTCGTGAGCAACCCTCCCACGATCGATCGACGACGGAGCGACGCGGTCGGAGCGACGGTCCCCTCACGCATGGCCTCGATCGGCGCGACGCGCGATGCGCGACGGGCCGGGAACACCGACGCCACCACGGTGACGACGGTCCCGACCACGAACGCCGCGATGATCGTGGTCGGCCGGATCGCGAGCGGGGTCGGCGGCAGCTCCAGCCCGATCAGCTCGAGGCCCTGCTTGAGCAGGACCGCGAGCCCGATCCCCGCGGCGAGCCCGAGGGCGGAGCCCAGGAGCCCGATCACCAGGGACTCGATGACCACGGATGTGAACACCTGCCCGCGGCTGGCACCCAGCGCTCGAAGGAGCCCCAGCTCCCGGGTCCGCTGGGTCACCACGATGTTGAACGTGTTGAAGATCACGAATGCCCCGACGAACAACGCGACGAAAGCGAACACCAGCAGCGCCGTGCGGAGGAAGCCCAATCCCTCACGGATCTGTTCCGTCTGCTCGGCGGCGGCGTCGGTGGCCGTGATCGCCTGGAAGCCGGAAGGGAGCACCTCTTGGACTTGCGCG